>Ga0182024_10004855_pt1 | contig 30538 bp, 24 predicted proteins | sample P32metaG_FD_120480 | JGI IMG/M metagenome (GOLD analysis project Ga0182024, IMG submission 120480) | Permafrost microbial communities from Stordalen Mire, Sweden - P3-2 metaG (Illumina Assembly) | ecosystem: Environmental > Terrestrial > Soil > Wetlands > Permafrost | place: Sweden: Stordalen... | reverse complement strand
CACGCCAGGGACGTGCGGCAAACGGCCGGGGCCTGCGGTGGGACAGCCACACGGTGCGGACCTGTGCAGCCGAGCCGGCTTCGACGTCGTATTGGCCGTCGCCGACCATCCATGCCGACGAGCGATGCACGCCCAGGAGATCGCAGGCCAGTTCCACCGGCCGCGGATGCGGCTTAGGTGGGGCGTCATTCCGCGTGACGAGTACGGCGATTTGCAATCCGTGCCGGTCCAGCACGGTGCGAGTGCTCAGCGGGCTGTTGCGCGTGATCAGGGCGGTGGGAATGCCGCGGGCGTCGAGCCATTGGAGCAACTCGCGACAGCCCGCGTTCAGTGCCGAGAGAGTGGCGGCCTGCTTCTCGTGGCGCTCCAGGATCATCTCGGCGATCTGACGTTCCGTCAGGCTCATAGCAGCCAGAGCTTCTAGAATCGGCTGATCGCCGATGCCCATTTCCGCCTTGATCTTGGGAAAATCGAGCATCGGCTCGGTGAGCGTGCCGTCCATGTCGAACAGGACCGCCGCGGGTAGAATTAAATCGCTGTCGTCGCCGTGCATGGAGCGCAATCATAGGAAGGGCGGTAGGAAATGGTGAATGCGTTAAGGACGGTATCTTTTCACGGCGGTTACGCGGGCCACCGCACCGGTATTGCAGGGTCCGCGTTCCTTTGCCTGATCATCCTCTTGTTACCCACGCCTCGCGCCTCGGCATGGGTTGATGCGGCGTGGCCTTTCCGCCGGCCGGTCGACGTATCGTGGGAGCCGCAGATGGCCAGCGGCGATGAACTGGCGCTGGTCGATTTTTTCAGCGACGGCCACACCCTGGCCAACGGTTCAGACGTTCGCGTCGCCACCGAGGACAATCGGCTGGTCGCCTCCCACGTCCTGATGGCCGGCCCCGGCGACCGGGTGCGCGTGGTGTTTGCGCTGGTCAAGCCGGTCAAGCGGTACTACCTCTACTTCGGCAATCCTAACCCAGCCCCGCCGAAGGCCGGGCTGGAGGATGTGAAATACGAGCAGGGCCTGCTCCTGGAGATGCGGCAGTGGACAGGCGGTGGGGTGGACAACTTCAAGCAGGTGGAGGAGTCCTGGGGCCGGAGCCAGCCGGTCCTGGGCCGGACCATCTGGGACAAGGCGTTCATCGGGCTGAACCCCTTCGGCGAGCAGGAGCAGACGATCATGAAGATGACCGGAATGCTCTCGGTGCCGAAAGACGGCGACTACACCTTCGCCATGAGCGCAGATGACCGAGGGGCCCTGTATCTCGACGGGCAACCCGTGCTGTTCTGCGCCCAGCAGGTCGGCGACGTCCGGATCAACGCCAAACACACACTGACCAGGGGCAAGCACGCCATCTTGCTGTATCACGTCAATACCGGCGGCCCGACGTCGCTGAGCCTGGCCTGGCTGGCTCCCGGCTTGCCGGCGACGGCCAATAGCTGGAGCGTGGTGGACCGGACGGCCCTGGGCGCGCCGCTGCGATGCCAGGCCGGCCCCATGGAAGAGCTCCGCAAGACGCTCACTGCCGATTTCGACATCGACCGAGAGGGCGAATGCTTTTTTGCCGACGGCTACTCCCAGCGTTACCGCTTTGCCGCATATCCGCCGAAGGTGTCGGCCAAGCTGAGCTACGAATGGGACTTTGGTGACGGCCAGACCAGCAGCGTCACCGAGACCCAGCACGTTTATCTGACCGATGGGATTTACCCGGTGAAATTGACGGTGCATGCGGGCGCCAATTCCGACACGCAGACGATTCGCCTGGCGGTGAGCCGCGACTACGAGCACCTGGACAACCAGTCGGTGGACGATCTGGCGATCCATGCCCGGATGGTCGAGACCTACAACCTGTCTCGCGAGCCGGACAACTGGATGCCGCGGCTCGGCTGGCTGGAGCTCAAAGCCGGGAACCTAGGCCCCGCCCTGAACGCCTGCGAGAAAGTGGCCCAGGCAAGACGGCATGCCGACAGCACCGACGCGCTGCAACTGCTGGTTGAAACGACTCGCCAGGCCGCGGAGAAGGGGCAACTGAACGAGGCCTTTAAGGTATGGGAGACAGTCCCAAAAGATTCCGATCTTCAGCCCGTTGCAACGGCGCGTTTCAGCCGGATGCTGCTGTGGTGGGCTGGCGACTACGGCAGGGCATTACAGGTCTTGCAGCCCTATTCTTCCGGCGACGCCACCTCGGCGTCCTTCCCGCTCAAGCAGTTGTATGCCGAGGCGCTTCTGTTGAGCCAGAAGGCCGAGGACGCCAGGAAGCTCCTTTCGGCCCTGCCAATCGAGGGAGACAAGAACCATGAGGCCGCCATCAGCGGCGCGTCGGCCCGCACCGTCGAGTATTACATTACGCAAGGCGACTGGGAATCGGGCGAAGACGCCTGGGACGTATGGATGGCGCGCTACCCGGCGGATTTCGCCCAGGGGTACAGCGTGTTGCTGAAAACAAAGTTGATGGAGGCGAAAAAGGCGCCGCAGGCAGCGGCCCGGATCGCGGAAGCTTTCGCGCGGGCGGTTCCGGCTTCGAGCTACAGCCCGCAATTGCTGGATCGGGCCAGCAAACTATTGGAAGCGACAGACCCGGCCAAGAGCCAGGAGTTGCGGAAGCTGCTGAAGGAACGGTATCCGGAGGACCCGCTGAGTCAGTAAGCTCTTTTTAGCGCCATCCCGCAGGGATGGGTTTTTTCTCGTCGTCCCGGAGGGACGAGCGGCAGACAAGCACTTACGACCTCATGCTGGTCGTGAGCTTGCTTGAGGCGCTGCGAGCACGCGGTTGTAGCTTGAAGGAACTCGATTCTGTGACACCGTTAGGTGTCGTCCCTCCGGGACGGCGAGAAAAAACCCACCCCTGCGGGATGGCGCTAAAAACATACATCCTCCACTACTCCACTACCCCACCACTTCATCCGAGAGCCGGCAACCGCGCGTCGTCGAGCAGGCCGCCCCAGACGGCGTCGTAGTTGTAGCCTGTGCCGGGGAGGGCGCCGGGGAGTTTGCGTTTCTTGTAGGCGAACTCGCCGCCGCGGCGGAGGACGCCGTAGTAGAAGCGGGCGCTGAGGAAAGGGGCCAATCGGCCGAGTTTGATGCCGTACCGGTCGCGGACGCGGCGGATTTCCTCGGCGCCGACGGTTTCCATCCACTGGCTGGTCTTGGCGGCATCGTGCTCGCGGAAAATGCCGAGGAAGCGGTTCAGGCGGACGAACTTGGCGCCGGCCCGCATGAAGCGGACGAACAGGTCGTAGTCCAGCGCGAAGCGGAATCCGGGGTCCACGTTGCCGCACTTCTCGAAGACGCGGCGACGCCAGAAGCACGTCTCCTGCGGGATCAGGTCCCAGCGGCTCTGATACCAATTGTTGTGATGGGGCAGCAGCCAATGCCAGCGGACGATGTTGTCGCCATCGACGGTACAGCGGTGACTGTAGACGACGTCCACATCGGGGTGCCGGGCGAAGAAGTCGGCAACAAACGTCAAGGCGCCGGGGGCGAGCATGTCGTCGCTGTTGAGGTAGCTCATGATCTCGCCGGTGGAGCGGGCAAAACCCCGGCTGACGGCGTCGCTCTGGCCCTTGTCGCGTGCATGGGTGAGGTGGGCGAGGCGGTCGCGGTAGGGGGCCAACACGCCCATGGTGCCGTCGTTGGAACCGCCATCCATGACGATGTATTCGAGGTTGGGGTAACGCTGCAGCAGGACGCTGCGCACAGTCCAGCCGATGTACTGGGCCTGGTTGTAGCTGGGAGTGACGATACTTACTTTCGGAACGTTCATTGTTTTGTTGGTCACTAGTCAACTGTCCTTTGTCCTTTGTCATTTGTCGTTCTGTTCCAGACCGGCCACGACAAGTGACCAGTGACAAAGGACAAAGGACCAATGACTATTCCATAACCGCATAATAACTGTCCCCTTTCCCGCGCCAGTCCCATAGGAGGTTGGCCCAGGCGGTCATGCGGCAGCCGCGACGGCGGTCGTTCTCGGTGGGCAGGTCGGGCGATGGAACGGCGGTGCGTCCGAGCCGGTGTTGCTGAACGGCTTTGATGCTGGCGGCGATGGTGGTGAAGGTGCGATAGTGCGTCAAACGGAGATCGGCCATGCAGGCGATTTTCGAAACGCCGCGCTTGCCCGGAACGGTCAGGGGGCGGTCGAGTTGCCAGCCGGGCCAGGTCGGGCCGAAGAGGTCCAGGAGGCGGGAATTGAGGTTCGGGCCGGCCAGTACAATGCGGCCGCCGGGCTTCAGCAATTGCCGTAGTCGGCGCAGGGTGGTGAGCAGATCGCCGGCTCGAGGCAAGCGATCGTCGAGGAAAATCACGTCGAATACACGGCCCAGAGGGAGCATTGTGGCAGCAGCGAATGGATCGATATCCCATATCTGAACGCCGTCGGCTCGCGCCCTGGCTGCAGATTTGGAGTCCGGTTCTACTCCCCCAAGTGCCCAGCGCACTGCCGGGCGCAGTTGCCGCAGTAGCTGGCCTTCGCCGCAAGCCGCGTGTAGGAAAGAGACGTTCGGAGTGTTCGGGATTGCAAGGCCCGCGAGGACCGAGAGCAGTCGCCCGGACTGGTTCCTGGCGTCGCTTGTTGATGAGGGCCATGGCCGTGGACAGGGGAGATAAACCAACGAGCGCTCCCATACATTCAGCGGGCGGTGTTTGGCGAACGGCCATGGGGACGGTTGGTCGATAACAGTTGTGAGAGGCGGGGCGGCGGTCGTATAGGCGAGGTCCCCGGCTGCGTCATGGTAGATGGGGCCCGCGGGCGCAGGTGCGCTGAAGATCAACCGTGTCGGTGGCCGGCCGGTCAGGGGACTGATGCTGGCGAGGTCTTCAGAGCTTGGCGATTGGATTGTTGAGACATCGCTTCGGCTCCGCTCATGGCAGGCCGGAGAATCCGCAGGGGCTTGTGCCGCCTTCGGAGCCAGGGGGAACACCAGCCGGTCGTGACCGAGAAGCCGTCGAACTGAGTCGCGCACGGAATGGCCGCGACGGACGAGCCAGCCGCGAAGCTGGGCGGCAGGGCCCAAGGTCGATTTGATCGCCTCCCGGGCGGCATTCAGGTCTTTATGCCACGCGGCAAGCGCGTCCTGGAGAGGTAATTCGGTTGCTTGCCACAAGGGCAGGGGAAGGAGATTGCTGCCCGGCGGGCGGGGTCGGCGTCGCGCCACGTCCGTTCCGGGGCAATCGAACCCGTGGCGGCGCGCCACCCGCATCAAAAAATACCATCCCGCAGCCCGGCCTTTGGTTTTATCGAACTGCCCGATGGCGCGGTACGCCTGGCGGCGGACGAAAGCGCTGCCGGGGGGCAACGTCACGGCCGAATGATCGCGGGCGCCAGGCGTGCTCGCCTGCCCATGGCTTTCGGGGTCTGCTGCCGCCTCAACGAGCAGGTGACCACTCGCCGCCACGGCCCCCGGCAAGGTCGTGGTTTTGAGCAGCGTAACGACATCCAATTGGGGACGCGGGCAGGTGCCCAGCCATCCGCAGACCTCGGCAATCTGGTCGAACGCCGCCGCGCTGGAACGCGGGTGGTCGCGGAAAAACTCGCCGACATTCTGCATCGCCCCCGGCTCGAGCAAGTCCCCGGCCTCAAGCCACCCGACCACGTCGGCGTTGCATGAGTCGAATGCCCGTGTCATCGCCTCGAAAGGCCCCGGCGATGCTTGGGTCATCCAAGTCAGACGGCTGGCGTACGGCTCCAGCCACGCCGGCGCCGGCTGGACGGCGGCTTCGCCGACAGGAGCCAGAATGTACTCCAGGCGCGGATAACCCTGTGCCAAGACGGATTCGATCGTCGCGCGGACGGCCGCAACGTCGGCCGAGCGGCAGGCCGATCCCGCCTGCCCGTTTCGGACCCCGCCTTTCCCGCAATCGGGGCAGTCGCAGGAGAGGCCCGATGGGATCGGCGTGATCAGGGTGATCTTCGGCAGCGGCCGTGGGGATCGGCGCGGGACATAGTGACGCTGCCCTGTGAAAAAGTCGGACACGATCTGCCCCCAGGAGACCGGCGCCAGGGGGAGCATCGTTCGGCGTCGAGCGGGAAACGCGCCCTCCACATCCCGGCTGGCGGCAGCCAGCTCCAATTCAGCGACCTGCTTGCGAAGTCGCTCGGCGGCCAGGTCCCTGACCGAAGCACTCCGCCGCAATTCTTCGGCCTCACGCGTCCGCAGCGCCAGCTCGGTGAGGAACTTGTCGGCCTCCTGTTCCTTCTGCTTAAGATTGCCGGCCAAGTTGGCGGATTCCCGGGTCAAACGTTCGAACCGGGCGCCCAACTCCGTCGCCCGGGTTTGCTGCTGATCCAGCTTTTCGGCCAGGGCTTCGGCCTCGCGCGAACGATTGTCCAATGCCGCTTGAAGCGGCAAAATGGTCAGTTCCTGCTGCTCGCGCAACTGGCGGCCGCGTTCCCCGGTGTCGCGCAACTGCTCGCGGGCAAAGGCGGCGGCCTCGCCAATCATTCGATCGCGCAGCGCGGCGTCGGGCGGCAGCACGCGCGGCTGGCTGGCAGCGATCCGGCCGGCTTCCAGGTCGTCGGCGGCGCTGATGACCTGCTCCACCGGGACATCTCTTACGCAGTGGCTGACCTTGAACGGGCAAGTCCAGGCGCAGCCGGCGCAGGGGACGCCGACCGTCACGATGACGCTGGGCGCCCCGTCGGCGCCTCGGGGCACGAAGCGCAGCTTATGGCCCCCGCCGAACACCGCCAGCACGGGTTTCCCCAGCGCCGCCGCCAGATGCATCGGTCCGGTGTCGTGGCCGGCATACCCGCTCGAGTGAGCGGTCAGGCCGATCAAGTGGGAGAGTGCGGCGTTGTCGTTCATGAAGACGCGCGTGCGATCGGCGGCGTCCCCCATCAGCCGGCGGACTTCGTCGACGGCTTGTCGTTCCTCGGGCAGGCCGATGAAAAGGAATTGCCGGTTGTGGTTGCGGACCCAGTGCGACAGCAGACGTGCCCAGTTTTCCAATTGCCAGGCCTTGATCGGCACATGGACCGTGCCGGTCACGCAGGCGACCCAATAGTCTCCGGGGGCAAGGCTGAGTTTGTCGAGGTCCTGCCGTGCGTCTTGCAGTGTGGCGTCCCCGGGATCGATGCGGGGCTCGATCTGCAAACCCGCGGGCAGTTGCCCGAGCACCGCGGCGGCGAGGGCGGCATTTTTCTCGATCTCCGGAAGGTCTTCATCAACCGCGGCGGTGACGTCAAACGTCAGCCGCGACGCCGGGGCACGGCCCAGGTGCGGGTCGCCGGCATACAGCCGGCCCGACATGCCGAAGCGGCGCAGGGGAGCGGCCAAGTCCTTCAACTCGTCGCTCAGCCGTTCCTCGAATTGCGTCCATTGGAAGGGTGCCACCAGCAAAGCGTCGGGTTGGAAATCCCGCGCCGCGGCGAACAATTCGGCGAACAGGGGCCAATGCTGCTCCAGGTCGTCGCGGTAGACTTCCGTCGGCAGCACGATGGTCGCAGCGCCGGGCGCGACGTACTCGATCAGCGGCGCCACGCTGGGGCGGACGATGAGCATCAATTCATGCCCGGCCTCCCGCAGGGCGCGGTACATCGGCTGGCGTAACACCATGTCGCCGATCGTGTCGGGGTTGCTTGCGAGGATTCTCATTCTGCGATGGGCCGCGAGAGGAGCGAAGGCATAAAAGGGTAAGCGGGTGAGGGAATGTGCCGCTGGAAGTTGGGAATCGCCAATCCAACACCGATCGTAACGAAGCGTAAGCCCGGCAGCCGAGCCGTATGGTTGCGCATGATGCCACGTTTTCTTATTGCTTTCCAGAGCCGCACTAAGGCGTCAATCCTGATTCTCGCGAGGACCAGAATTGTAGAATTGCATTTCGGTGGATTTCGGACGATGTCCGCGATACGATGGTTTGAATTAGGGAAACGTACGCCCGCTATCGTGGATGGCTGGAGATGGACATTTACAGAAAATCAGCGTCGCTCGCGAAACGTTTCGACGCCCAGTATCCGGACGGTTTACCCGATCGGTTGGTGTGGTGGCGGGAAACGCTGGGAATTGATCGCAAGCGGTTTCTGCGCATGTTGGGATTCGACGCACATCAAGCTGCCAAAAAAGCGAATTACGAACTAGAGGATATACTCAAGAATCCCACTTGGGAAGCGAGGGCGTCCGTCGTTGAAGGGACCCTTCACCGACTCCTTTCGTTGTACGGATACGACTGGAAAGCGCTGGCGGCCAGCCTTCGTTCAGCGGCAGTTCAAGGAGCGTCGCTAGAAGCGTCGCGGGTCGCTCGTGGAAAGGGGGAGAATAGGCGTTTGCCCCATGTGCCGAGTGCACGCGGGTCCGAAATGTTGCTCAATCAAATCGCAAGCGGCGGCCCTGAGGCTCTTCTGACAATGTACGCATACCTCGCCCGGACAGGTGTACCGTCGGCCTCGAACGGTGGCTAGTTTTTCGTAGACGCAAACGCGATGTACGTCACGCCTCCTGCGGATACCCACTTCTATCTGACCCTCCAGGGCACACAGGTCCGGCGGTGGCAAATGTCTCTCGAATTTACTGACGCAGTGGGCAATTCCGTTGCTAATGGCACGCGCGAAATTGACTGGACGCGGCCGCGATTCTATTTGAGCGGGCACGCACTCCGATTCCTGGATTTGCCGGGCGGCCGGCGTATGCCGTCCGTCAATGGCATCCGGTCACCGTACGGTTTGCATGACGCATAATCCGTGGGCGTTTTCATCACGGACGCGAGGAGAGGCGGAACAACGATGGAACTTACATGCGCCCGTTCGGCTTCCGCCTCCGCCACCGCGCCGCTACCATGGACCACCGCGATGACCGTCAACAGCTTGGCCACCCAGATGATACGGGTTGTCGGCCTGGGTAAAAAGTTCAAGATCTACCCCCGCCCCTGGGGCCGGGCCGTGGAGTGGTTGACGGCCGGTAAAGCCCGGCGGCATGACGACTTCTGGGCGCTGCGGGACGTTTCGTTCTCCGTCGGGCGCGGCGAGTCGCTGGGGGTCATCGGCGTCAACGGGTCGGGGAAGTCCACGCTCCTCAAGATCCTTTCCGGCGCGCTCTATCCCACCCAAGGTGAATTCCAAGTCGGCGGCCGGGTGCTGAGCCTGTTGGAATTGGGCACCGGCGTCAACCCGGAGCTCACCGGCCGGCAGAATGTGGTCAACAGCTCGCGGCTGCTGGCGTTCCCGCCGGGATACGCCGAGGCGAAAATGGCGGAGATCGAGGCCTTCGCCGAATTGAGCGGGGGGTTCTTCGACCGTCCGGTGAAGCTCTACAGCAGCGGGATGATGGTCCGGCTGGCGTTCAGCATGTTCGCCTGCTTCGACCCCGACGTATTCGTCGTCGATGAGGCATTGAGCGTTGGCGACGTCTTTTTCCAGCAGAAATGTGCCCGCCGGCTCCAGGCCATGCGGCAGGCCGGAACGACTATGCTTTTTGTCAGCCACGACCTGATGGCCGTCGAGGCCCTGTGCGACCGGATCCTGCTGCTGCACGGCGGCGAAGTCGCCCACCTCGGCGACAAGATGATCGGCATCCGGCTGTATTACGCCAAGAGCGGGGCCGTCGCCGGGGCCGGAAAAGATTTAGCGAGTGGGGAAGTGGGGAGTGGGGAGGGTGCTGGCCTGGCAGGCGGACGCGCATATGAAAATGGAGATGTAATAGGCGATGCGGGTATCGGCGCGAAGACGGCGCCGTCCCCACCCCCTACTCCACCACCCCCTACATCTTTTTTTCGATCCCTCGCCTGGCAGGCGCCGGACGAGAGCAAGGCGATCGGCAACGGCAAAGTCCGCGTGACCGGGCTCTGCTTCCGGGGCCCTGATGGATCGGCCGGGTCGGTGGTCGAGCAGGGGCAATGGCTGGAGGTCTTCGTCAGGCTCGACGCGTTGAGCGACGCCGACAACGTCAACGGCGGGGTTGCCATCTACGACCGGTTCGACCGGCTGGTATTTGCCCGCGGCTGGCTCAACGCCGATGTCGCGCCGATGCCCCTCCATGCCGGGCAACGGGTGTTTGAGCGGTTCTGCCTGAAGATGGACCTGGAGCCGGGCGAGTATTCCCTGGCATTGGCCGCGGCCCAGGCGATGCCGCGTGCCGACGCGCCCGGCGGGTGGGACCAGGACCTCGGCGGCGAACGGTACACCGAATTGAAGCATGCGGCGGTTGTCTCGGTTCTGCCGCGACGAACGGGCCGACGGCACTATTATGGCCCCTCGCGGCTCGAGAGCGAAGTAAGCCGGGTGATAGTGGATGGCGATGAGGCCCGGTCGTTGGCAGACGTTCAAAGTTAGGCCGGTCCCCTAATGGGTGCCGTGGGCACGCGTACTCGCTTGCCGGTGCAGCGGGTTTCGGACCGGTGAGACCACGGGCAAGCGAGTACGCTTGCCCATGGCACCCAGAGAAGTTCCGAAATCGCTCCCAAACGAGCACCAGCGAAACGTTACAAGCAAGAAACCGATTATCTCATGAGCGATGCATCTCCTGTCAAAACTCCTTTCCCGTCGCCCAAATGCTGGTGCGGCAATTCCGGCGTGGTTCCCTTCTCGCCGCACTATCAGCGCTGCCCGGCGTGCGAAACGCTGGTCGCCATCCGCCGGCCGCAGGGCGACATCACGAAAGTCGATGCCGACGAGCAGGGGCTGTACGGCCGCGACTACTGGTTCGGCCATCAGGAGCAGGATGTCGGCCTGCCCAATATCGAATCGCGCGCCAAGTCGGACTTGTCAGAACGAGACCTCCATTGGCTGGCCACGGTCCTGAAGTACAAGCTCCCGCCGGCCAAAGTGCAGGAACTGGGCAGCGCTCACGGCGGGTTCGTAGCGCTGCTGCGCTGGGCCGGCTACGACGCCACGGGTCTGGAGCTGAGCCCGTGGATTGTCGAATACGCCCGCAAGACCTTCCAGGTGCCGATGCTGCTGGGGCCGCTGGAAGCCCAGCCGATCGAGCCGGGCAGCCTGGACGTGCTGGCGTTGATGGATGTGATGGAGCACCTGCCGGACCCGCTCGCCACGATGAGCCATGGGGTAAAACTGCTCAAGCCTGACGGCGTGGCGATCATCCAGACACCGGCTTATCCCGAAGGCGTTTCCTACGAGGAGCTCGAGGCGCGCGACGACTATTTCCTGAACCACATGCGCGGCAAGCACGAGGAGCACCTGTTCCTCTTCAGCCGGGGCTCGGCGCGGGAGTTGTTCAGCCGGCTGGGGTGCGGGTTCGTGGAGTTCGAGCCGGCGATTTTTTCGCAGTATGACATGTATTTTGTTGTCAGCCGGGGGGATCCAGCGCAATCAACGGCCGAGCAGATCGATGCGGCTTTGGAATCGACACCAGCGGGGCGGCTGGTGCAGGCACTGCTCGGAGCCGCCCGGCAGCGGGATTATTACCTGCAGGAAGCGACCGCAAGATTGAAGGTGATCGAGGGCCTTGCCGCGGAGGTTGAGCGACTGCGCGGGAGGTGATTGAAAGTGTCGCGACAGAATGCTGTCGCTCTGAAACCCTTTTAGCGCCATCCAGAGGGATGGCGCTACGAAATTGACTTGAACGATGCGATCCACGTTAACCCCCATTCAAAGCACATCCCGTATCTCCTTCCTCAGCTTTCCGAACACGAACCCCGCGAACGCCAGCGTCGCGGCGGGCCACGCGAACAGCGCCAGCCACGTGGTCGCGGTGATTGGGACGCTCGTGGCAGCGGGAGGATTGTGGCCATAGAGGAACAGGTCGCGGATCAACAATAGGGCCGGCGCTACCGGGTGCCAGGCGAGCACGTGACGGGCCCAGGGCGGGAGAATGTCGGTGACGTAAACGATCGGAACCGTCCACATGGCGACTTGTAGGGCAACTTGCAGCAGTTGCCCGACGTCGCGCAGGAAGACGTTGATGGTTCCGAGGAGCAATCCCAAGCCGAACCCGAGAGCCTGGAGGGCGATCAGCGGGATGGGCAGGAGTAGCCACCAGGCCGTCGGCGGCCGTCCCACCAGGAGGGAGATGACCAGCAGGAGTGAGAAACTGATCCCCAGACCGATGGTCGCCGACGCCGCCGCCTGGGCGACGAACACCGGCTCGGGGATCGGTAGTTTCTTGAGGTAGGTGGCGTTTTCCGTGAAGGCGTTCGCCCCCCGGATGATGCACTCGCTGAAAGCCAGCCAGGGCAGGAACCCGGAGCACAGGTAGAGCGGAAAGGTCAGCGGGCCTTTCAGCCCCGGCAATTGCGGCTTCATCATCTGCGAGAAAATGATCGAATAGACGGAGATCATCGCCAGCGGGTGCATCACGTTCCAGACCACGCCCAGGCTCGTGCCGGCATAGCGATGGCGGACGTCGGCCAGGGCGTTTCGCCAGATCAGGCCGCGGTAGCGTAGCAGCGGGGTAACCATTAGAGGTCTTATTGGACGCGGCAAATCAGGAATTGCAACTGCAAAGGTGACCCAAGTAATGAAACCGATATGGTTTGTGTGCCGTATTAGGCTATGTCTCGACTGATGAACGGTGATGCCATGAAAGTCGTCATTCTATGCGGTGGATTGGGCACTCGCCTGGCGGAGGAGACCGTGGCCCGGCCCAAGCCCATGGTCGAGATCGGCGGGCACCCGATCGTTTGGCACATCATGAACATCTACGCCAGCCACGGGTTCAAGGACTTCGTTCTGGCGTGCGGGTACAAAGGCGAGTTCATCAAGGATTACTTCGTCAACTTCGCCCAGCTCGACGGCGACATCGTCGTGGACCTCCGACGCGGCAAGACCGAGACGCGCAACGCCCGCGCCCCCGACTGGACCGTCGCCATGGTCGATACCGGCATCAATACCCAGACCGGCGGGCGAATCAAGAGGCTCGCCGATTGGATCGGCGCGTCCACCTTCATGTTGACCTACGGCGACGGCGTGGGCAGCATCGACATCCGCGCGCTTCTCGAATTCCACCGCCGGAGCGGCAAGCTTGCTACGGTCACCGCCGTCCGGCCCCCATCCCGCTTCGGCGGGCTCAACCTCGACGGGGACCGCGTCGTCGACTTCTCAGAAAAGCCCCAAGTCGGCGAAGGGTGGATCAACGGCGGGTTCATGGTGCTCGAGCCGGGCGTGCTCGACTACATCGAGGGCGACGATACCCTCTGGGAACGCCAGCCTATGGAGCGCCTGGCAGCCGACGGGCAACTTGTCGCCTATCGCCATCCGGGCTTCTGGCAGCCGATGGACACCCTGCGCGAAAAGCAACTGTTGGAGTCGCTGTGGCAAAGCGGAAATGCGCCGTGGAAGATGTGGACGTGAAGACGTGAAACGTGAAGACGTGAAGCGTGAAGACGTGAAGCGTGAAAACGTGAAGACGTGAAGACGTGAAGCGTGAAGCGTGAAAACTGAGACGCGAATCTTAAGCAGAGCCGGGGCGTGTCGCCCCGAGCGGGCCGAAGGCCCGGGGAAGATGTGCAAACCACCTTGAACACCGCATTCTGGCAAGACCGCCCGACCTTCGTCACCGGCGCCACCGGGCTGGTGGGCTCATGGCTCGTCTGGCGACTCGTCGGCGCGGGGGCGGACGTCGTCTGCCTGGTTCGCGACCAGGTGCCGCAATCCGAATTCTACAGGTCGGGCCTTGCCGCTCGCGTGAAAATCGTCCAGGGCGACATCTGCGATCAGGCCCTGCTCGAGCGGGTACTGGGGGAATACGAAGCGGACACCGTCATCCATCTGGCCGCGCAGACGATCGTCGGCATCGCCAACCGCAACCCCATTTCCACCTTCGAGGCCAACATCAAGGGCACCTGGGGGCTGCTGGAAGCCTGCCGGCGCAGCCCGCGGGTGAAGCAGATCGTCGTCGCCTCCAGCGACAAGGCTTACGGCGACCAGGAAAAGCTGCCCTACGACGAGAAAACGCCGCTCCAGGGCCGCCATCCCTACGACGTCAGCAAGAGTTGCTCGGACCTGATCTCCACAACCTACGCCCACACGTATGGGTTGCCGGTGGCGGTTACCCGTTGCGGCAACTTCTACGGCGGCGGCGACCTGAACTGGAACCGGATCGTTCCCGGCACCATCCGCTCGGTCATTCGCGGCCAGCGGCCAGTTATCCGCTCCGACGGCTTGTCCGTCCGCGACTATTTCTACGTGCAGGACGGTGCGGCCGCATACATGCTGCTGGCCGAGCAACTGGCCGGGCGTCCCGAGCTGAGAGGTGAAGCATTCAATTTCTCCAACGAGATCCAGGTGACCGTGCTCGGGCTGGTGGCGCGGATACTGAGAGCCATGGGCTCGACGCTGGAGCCGGACGTACATAACGAAGCGACCAACGAGATCCGCCATCAGTACCTCAGCGCGGAAAAAGCCCGGCGGATGCTGGATTGGTCGCCGTTGTATACGCTGGATACCGGCTTGGCCGAGACAATTGCCTGGTACAAGGAGTTCCTCACCCGTGAATGATGTCCCCGATGATGCCTGCGATAGTTGCTCGACCCCGGCCAGCCCGGTGCCGGCCGGCGCCGGCGGCAGCACGGGCCAGGCCGGCGATGCCGCCGCCCTGCGGGCCGAGATCCTCGATCTCGTTCCCGGGTTCTTCGACGTAGCCTTCGCGAAAAAGGAGTTCGTTCCGGGCGTCACTCCCATCCCCGTCTCCGGCAAGGTCTTCGATGCCGACGATGTGCGGCACCTGGTCGATGCCTCGCTGGACTTCTGGCTGACCACCGGGCGATTTGCCGCCAAGTTCGAGTCCGAGCTGGCCAGGTTCGTCGGCTGCCGGTCGGCGGCGCTGGTCAATTCCGGGTCCAGCGCCAATCTGGTCGCCCTGTCGGCACTGACCAGCCCCAAGCTCGCGGAGCGCCGGCTCAACCCCGGCGATGAAGTCATCACGGTGGCCAGCGGGTTCCCCACCACCGTCAACCCCATCCTTCAAAATGGGCTGGTCCCGGTCTTCATTGACGTGGACCTGGGCACCTACGACGTCGATGTCACGCAACTGGAAAAGGCCCGCTCGCCACGCACCCGGGCCGTCATGCTGGCCCATACCCTGGGCAACCCGTTCGACCTGGCCGCCGTCAGCGATTTCTGCCAGCGCCACGACCTCTGGCTCGTCGAGGATTGCTGCGATGCGCTGGGGGCGACCTTCAACGGCCGCAAGTGCGGCACCTTCGGTCAGGTCGCCACCGTCAGCTTCTACCCCGCCCACCACATCACCACCGGCGAAGGCGGCGCTGTCTTCACCAACGAACCGGGAATGAAACGCATCGTCGAAAGCTTCCGCGACTGGGGCCGCGACTGCTGGTGCGACCCCGGCAAGGACAACACCTGCGGCAAGCGCTTCGACTGGCAACTCGGCGACCTGCCCCACGGGTTCGACCACAAGTACACCTACAGCCACGTCGGCTATAACCTCAAGGCCACCGACATGCAGGCGGCAGTCGGCGTGTCGCAATTGAAGAAGCTCCCCGGCTTCATCGAGGCCCGCCGGCGCAATTTCCGCAACTTGACCGAAGGCCTGGCCGATCTTGAGAAGTTCCTGGTCCTGCCGCGGGCCACGCCGGGCTCGGAGCCGAGCTGGTTCGGGTTCCCCATCGCCGTCCGCCCCGACGCCCCGTTCACGCGCGACCAGCTCGTCCGCCATTTGGAGTCCAAGAAGATCGCCACCCGCCTCCTGTTCGGCGGCAACTTGCTGCGACAGCCCGCTTACAAAGACGCGCCGCACCGCAAGGTCGGCGACCTGCCCAACAGCGATTTCGTCATGCGCCAGGTCTTCTGGATCGGCGTCTACCCGGGGCTGACCGACGAGATGCTCGATTTCATGACCTGCACGCTACTGGATTTCTGCCAAGAATCACCATAACAAATCCGCTCCCTTGAACACAGGTCCGTCGGTGCAGGCAAGGCGGTAACACCACTCGCGGCCTGCCAATGGCGGTGCGGCGGGGTCGGGCTTGCGAACCCGGATGCAGCAACTTTGGCATGTCCCCATGCCGCAGGCCATCGCCCGCTCGACGGCAACTTGGCATTCCAAGCCGTGAGTTGCGGCGATCTCCGCCACCCGTTTCATCATCGGCTCGGGGCCGCAGGTGTAAACGATGGGGTTGGCGTTGGCGGGGTCGTCGCTGGTCGCAAACGGATGCTCTCTGCTAAACCCAACGGCATCCAGGTGCTTTTCCAACGCCTGCGTGACAAACCCGCGATAGCCATAACTCCCGTCGTCAGTGCTGATAACGGCTGGGATGTTGTGCCGGGCGAACTCGGCGATGCTCATCGACGGGCTCGCATCGTCCGTAGGCGGCGCGGACTGTTCGATCGTCAGCGGAAGAAGGTCGCGCGTCAGGGCGCCGGCGAAAGCGACGCTGCGCCGGCCGGGCAGGCGGCCCAGGGCGTCGGCCAAGTAGAGCATCGGCGGGATGCCCACGCCGCCGCCAACTAAGAGTGCAGTTCCTCCGGGTGGCGGAAGGCTGAATCGGTTGCCCAGGGGGCCGAGGATGTCCACAGGATCGCCTTGCCGCAGCCGGCTCAGCCAGCCGGTCCCGACGCCAACCACGCGGTGGATGATGTCCAGTTCGACGCCATCGGACGTGTCGCGGCGGCCGGCGAGTGAGAATGGCCGGCGGAGCACCGCCAAGGGGCCGCTCAGCTCGGGACCCACTGCGTCCTGAAGCGCGGGTGGGCAGTCGCCCGGCCAGGTGAACTCTCTGTCAGTGTGATACTCGGGTTCACCGGCCCGGCAGGAGATCTGGATGAATTGCCCCGGCTCGGTAGGCGGAAAGGCGGACACCCCCAACACGAACCGATAATGCTCCCGGCAGAGAGGGACGTTAGCGAGCGTTGTCGCGCGGAACTGGTCGCGAAGTGGTCTCTGGCACGCAGTCTGGCCCGGATCGTCGATCGATGTCACTCGGGAGCTCGGGGCAGGCGTCCGGGTCGGTGTCATTGGACGATTTTGCAGGGCCAAAAAAAGACTTCCGGAGGGGTGGCTCCTATCCACCTCCGGAAGTGCGCCACGGCTAAAAAGCCGTTGAACTCTTTTGAAGGTCACCACCGGAGCGATGACGGGGGCGACTATACCCATGCCCTTCGGATGTGTCAATCGCGGTTCTTGCATCATTTTGCCAAACCAGAATCGCCGTAAGTTGTTTATCCAAATTGATTTATATCTACATCGCTTTTTATGTTGGCTGGCCCGTTTCTGGGGCCTTTTGCGCTAACGCCGGGGTGCCGGAACGCCCCCGTTTTCCTGTCGGTCCGCTTCGACGGTAAATTGGTCCCCCAAGGAGCGTTACACCCCATGGAACGAATTGATGTGGCGGTCGGAATTGTGACGCGTGCCGGGCTGGTCCTGATCTGCCGACGAAAGGTCGAGGGCGCCTTCGGCGGTTTCTGGGAATTCCCCGGCGGCAAGTGCGAGCCCGGCGAGTCGCCGTCACAGTGCGTCATCCGTGAACTGCACGAAGAACTGGCGATCGAGGTGCGGCCGAATCAGGCACTGGAAACGCTCGAACACGATTACCCTCACCTGCACGTCCGGCTCCACCCTTTCATCTGCGAAATGATCCGCGGCGAGCCGCAGGCGATCGAATGCGTCCAGATCGAATGGGTCGATCCGCCGAGGTTGACCGACTACCGCTTCCCCGAAGCCAATGAGCCGCTGCTTCGGGCGTTGATTCGGTCGCTGACTTCGTTGCTCGCCGCAGACGTCCCGCCGAGGGACCAATGACAAAGGACAAAGGACAAGTGACTATCGATTCGTTGACAACCTTCCCGCCTGTAACGTAGGTTGACTTGGATGTTTCGCGTAACTCGGCACGGCTTCAAGGAAATGTTGATCGGCTCCGTGGTGCTGGTGGCACTCGGGGCGGCATTGGCGGAGTATTCGCCATTGTGGGAACTTAAGCTGCTCATCATCGGCGTGGTACTGGTGCTGATCTGGCTGTTCGCCTTCTTCCGCGACCCCGAGCGCGCGGTGCCCGCGGAGGAGCACCTGATGGTGAGCCCGGCTGACGGCACCGTTTCCGACATCACCACCATCGAGCACGACGAATTGCTCGGCGGGCCGGCGATTCGCATCGGGATCTTCCTGTCGGTCTTCAACGTCCACATCAATCGCAGCCCGTGCGATGCGAAGGTGCTGTCCATCAAATACAAGAAGGGGAAGTTTATCAACGCGATGAGCCATGCCAAGGCATCGGACGAGAACGAATCCAATACGGTAGTGCTGGGAGAGCCGACAACCGGCAAGCCGGTGGCAGTCGTCAAGCAGATCGTCGGTCTGATCGCCCGGCGGATCATTTTCACCGCCAGCAAGGGCGATGTCCTGGCGCGGGGCCAGCGCATCGGGATGATTAAGTTCGGCAGCCGAACCGAGCTGTACATCCCGGCATGGCTGAAGCCTGAGGTTCGCGTGAAGGAGGGGCAGGTCGTGCGCGGCGCCGCCGACGTGATCGCCCGGCTTGGCAATCCCATCCACACGGTCGTCAAGAAGATGGACACGGAGGAATTCGAACGGATGGCGCCCCGAGAGACGCCGACGTGAGAGCGTGAACACGTGAAGACGTGAAACGTGAAGACGTGAAGCGTGAAGAAAGAGGCGTAGTGACGCGCGAAGGTGTATTGTTACGCTTTACTAAGTGATGTAACTCGGTACGTTTTCACGTTTCACGTTTTCACTTCCCCCCCAATGGCCCGCCTCAAGATCAAATCTCGCGAGCATCGGTGGCGGCGTTTGCGGCGGCATGGCCGCCGGGCCTACATCCGCTCGGCTTACTCGCTTCCCAGCCTGGCCACGCTCGGCAATGCCATCTGCGGATTCGGGTCGATGTACGTGGCCGCCCTGGCAGATGCCGGGGGGTCGAACGACCCCTGGCGGGATTTCTTTGCCAAGCACCATTTTGTCATCGCCGCCTATCTGATCTTCATCGCCATGGTTTTCGACGCGGTGGACGGCCGGCTGGCGCGGTTCACCCGCCATACCACCGACTTCGGCGGGCAGCTCGACAGCCTGGCCGACGTCATCAGCTTCGGGGCCGCCCCCGCGTTCCTGGCGCTGCAGGTCTTCCGTTCAGGCATGCTGGGGGATTCCGACATCGGGCACTTGTTCCCTCCCATCCTGTCCCGGCTTGTCTGGGCGATCGGGGCCCTTTACCTTGGGTGCGCCGCCATCCGGCTGGCCCGGTTCAACGTCAGCAACGACCACGGCGAGCAGCACCACTTCAGCTTTCTGGGGCTCCCCAGCCCTGGTGCCGGCGGAGCAGTGGCGGCTTTGATCCTGATGCAGCAGGACCTGGCCATCCAGGCCAACAGCCTCGGGAACAATCACCCGCTGGCCGACATCTACCTGGCGCTGTCCCGCGTGTGCCTGGGGCTGTTGCCCTTGCTGGTGCTGGCGACGGGCTTGCTCATGGTCAGCCATGTCCGCTATCCCCACCTGGTAAACCGCTACCTCAAAGGCCGGCGGTCGTTGGGCCGGCTGGTATTGGTCATGGTCATTCTGTTGATCTTCGTCGTTGCCCACCGTTATGCGATGGGGATCGGCATGCTGATCTACGTGAGTTGGGGCGTAACCGGGTCGAGCTATTTGCGCCTGCGCCGCCGGTCGCCGGCACCCGAACCGCAGGCGCCCGCGCAAGGCTTTCCGGCGGTGGGCGTGCCTAGGGCGGCGGAGTCCTCCGAGCCGCCCTGCCCAGGAAACGGCGTCCCTTCCGGAGTTGATGCGCCGCTCTCCACATCGACTCGCACGACCTGATTCCAACCGCGCTTCGGACCTGCGAAACCGCAAGCGGCATTTCGGCTCAACCGACTGACCACTGACCACTGACAACTGACCACTGATGACCGACGACCGACAACTGGCGTTTCCATGACCACTCAAAACCCCGATAAACCCTTACCCGTGGTAACCCGCTTCGCCCCCTCCCCGACCGGCTACCTCCATGTCGGCGGGGCCCGCACGGCACTTTTCAGTTGGCTGCTCGCCCGGCATTACGGCGGCCGGTTCCTGCTCCGCATCGAGGACACCGACCTGGCCCGCAGCACCGAGCAGGCGACCGTTCAGCTTCTGGAAGACCTGCGCTGGCTCAACCTGCAGTGGGACAACGCCGAACTTGTCTACCAGTCCCGGCGCAAGGACGTGTACGATGCGCTCATCGCCGACCTCATCTCCCGCGGGCTGGCGTACAAGGCATTTGAGACCCGCGAAGAACTCGACTCGATGCGCCGACAGGCCGAGGCGGAAAAGCGCGTCTTCATCTATCGCCGCGGCTCGGTGTCGCCAGAGCAGACGGCTGCCTTCGAAGCCGAGGGGCGTGAGGCGGTCGTCCGCTTCATCATGCCGCCCCGGGAATACCGTTTCCGCGACGTGGTGCTGGATAAGGAAATCGTGATGGCGCCCGACGAGGCCCAGGATTTCGTCATCCGCAAGGCCGACGGCATGCCGACCTATCACTTCGCCGTGGTGGTTGACGACGCCTTCATGGGCGTGACGCACGTCCTGCGCGGCCAGGAGCACCTCAAGAACACGTTTTACCACCTGGTCCTGCAGGAGGCCCTGGGATATCCCCGTCCGGTCTATGGGCACCTGCCGATCATCATGAACCTCGACAACAGCAAGATGGGCAAGCGCGACCGCGACAAGAAGATCCGTCTGTCTACCCGGCTTTGGCTCAAGAACAAGAAGGGCACCATGGCCCAGCTTGCCGAGGCGGTACAGATCGAGCTCTCGCGGCTTGAGGAGTGGTTAGCCGATAACAAGAAGCAGCTTGACATCGACGAGCAGGCGGCGGTCATGCACGTCATCGGCTTGCAGCAGTCCGACCTTCCGGAAATCCTTGTACATGATTTCCGCAAGAACGGATATCTTCCAGAAGCGCTGCTCAACTTCCTGGCCCTGTTGGGCTGGAGCCCCGGCGGCGATCGCGAACGCATGAGCATGGATGAAATGGTCAAGCTGTTCAGCATCGACGGGATCGGCAAGAGCAACGCCAAGTTCGACCGCACCAAGCTGGCGGCCTTCAACACCGAGGCGGTGGCCGGCGCCACGCCCGAGCGGCTCCTGGCAGCGAGCCGTGAGTTTCTCGCGGTCAACCCTGATTCGCCGCTCAACGGCGCCGACGACGCGACCCTCGCCAGGCTGATCCACATGAAGAAGGGCTTTCGGCTCCTGCGCGACCTGGACGAATCGACCCGCCTGTTCTTCATGGCCGACGACCAGGTCGCCTACGATCCACAGGCGATCGACAAGGTCCTCAAGAAGGACAACGGGCTGGCGGTCCTTCGGGAGATCCGCCGTGTCCTGGATACTGTGACGAACTGGACCGCCGCCGGGCTGGAGGGCGCGGTGAAAGGGTTCGGCGAGCAGAAGGGGCTCGGCCTGGGCAAGGTGGCGCAGCCAGTGCGCGTCGCCATCAGCGGCACGTCGGTGAGCCCGCCGATCTTTGAGAGCCTCGAGTTCCTGGGCCGGGAGCGGACGTTGCGGCGTATCGACCGGTGCCTGCTGCTTGCTTCGTGATGATGATTACCTTAAGGGAACACACTGATGGCCATCATGGCGTTCTATGCAGGACTGGTTCTTTGCGCTTTTCTGTTTGCCATGATGGAAATTCAGATCGAAGGCGCTGATGGCTGGGCAACCCAACTGCCCACCTGGCGCATCGAGAACCGTTGGACCCGCCTGATCTTCGGGAAGCGGCCGCTGACCGGATACCACCTCTATGTGCTGCTGTTCGTGTTCCTGATCGCTCATGCGCCATTCTTCCTGGCGATGGCGGTTCCCTCCTGGCGCGGCGAGGCGCGCGTCATTTCATTCATTATCCTCTTTTGGGTGCTGGAGGACTTCCTGTGGTTCGCCTTCAACCCCCGTTGGGGGGTCGGCAAGTTCAAGAAGGAGCACATCTGGTGGCACGCCACCCACTGGTGGTGGATCATGCCGCGGGATTACTGGATTTTCGTGCCGGTGGGGTTGCTGCTGTTTTACGTGAGCCGGGGAACGTAGGGATGCTTGCGGATTGTGGACTGGGGCGTGGGGAACTGGGCGTGGCGGCGCTCTCTGGTCCTCTCTCCCGGTACTCCGGGAGAGGGTTAGGGTCTTCTCCCTTGGTTGCGAAAAGCTCCCCGTCCTCTGCGGAGAGGACTTTCGGATTGCACAGGACGCGAGTGAAGGTCGCACCGACCGTGTAGAGCGCATCGCCGGTGTATTGATAGCGGGCCACGGTACACAAAATGGAGTTGTCGGAAATGGCCCTGACCAGGCAGCCGCAGATGCTCGGCAGGTGCAGGATGAAGCGGTCGCCGTGCGTCAGTCGCAACGGCACAGTCAGTGCGATCCCCGACGGCGAGACGTCTCGAGCGACGGCCAGGACCGGCTCGCCGGCCGATTCTCCCGCGCAGGGGATGATCACGGCCCGTCCGCCGAGCCGGACCCGCCGGGCGCACAGGGTGCTGGAGGTTGCGTCAGCGCAGTCATCGGCCGTCTCGACGCGCAGCGCCTGAACGACCGACTGAAATACCTCCGCAGACAGGTTCATCGCCAATATCCGGTGAGTTCGCGCCGTAGCACCCGGTCACACCGATGGCCTTCGCCTGCATCGGCAAATCCCAGGGCAGCCTTAATTAATCGCGACCATGCTTTCAATTCCCGCGTAGCGGACCGGGTCGCCGCTGGTCCACCACAATTGCTTATGATGGTGCACCGTACAAACCACCGGCCGATCCGGAAAGGAAAGCAGGAAATCACTGCCGAGAAGGTTGCTGAGCAGCGCCAGCAGGAGCAACTCGAAGCGGTCACTTTCCTCCGGGGGGAACTCCAGGGCGGCGCCGTCATGACGTTCGGACAACTCGGCCACCCGCTCCGCGGGCAGCCCCGCCGACTGCAGCGCATCGGGCATCCATAAATGGCTCCCAAAGTCCAGCTCATACGCCCAATGGCTTTTGGGCGTCACCCAAATGCGCCCGGGCAACTGTTGCAGCCAGGCTTGAGTCCCCAGACGGGCTAAAGTTCGCTCGACAGGCGGGTCGACTTTACGGGTTAAAGGACGTGCCGCTGGCCGGATGGTGGAATCGTCCAGCCCGATCCAGCCCACCGATTGCGTCGCCGTTCCCGGCGCGAAGCCGAAGGCCCCGCTGTTGTAATATAGCGACACAAACCCCTGATGTGTCAGTTGTTGAAGCACTTGAGGGTAGTCGATGATGCGTGGCACGGTCTGGTCCTGGGGTCTTGCCGGCGCTTTGGCCACCAATAAGGTTTATGGTATAAAGTCAGCCAATGAAGTCATGCTCAGAGCGTAATCCACCTAATCGTAAGGATTCTCCTATGCCGCATCTACCCCGCGGTGCGATTCAAAAACTCCGCTCCATCGCCGGCCCATGCCCCCTTGCCATCGGCGGGCTGCTGGTGCTCGCCACTCTGCTGGCGATCCTCTCCCTGGCGCTCCGTGCGTACTACACCGGCCGGGAAACGTACTTCTTCCTATTGAAGGACCTCTTCCTGGGCTGGGTGCCGATGGGGCTTTCATTGGTGCTGGTATGTTTGGCCCGGCGACCGTCGCGCAAGGCCAGCCGAGCGGTCCTGCTCGTGGCATGGGTGCTTTTCCTGCCCAATGCGCCTTATCTCCTCACCGAGTTCCTGCACTTGAACTCGCACCACGCGCCGCGGAACATGCGGATCATCCCCTTGCTGCATGTGCCCCGGAACGGCGCCGTGCCGCTCTGGTACGACGCCTTCATGATCCTGCTCTTCGCCTGGAACGGACTGCTGCTCGGCGTGCTTTCATTGCGGATGGTGCAAGACATCGCCCGCCAGCGCGTCGGCGCCGCCTGGGGATGGGCCGGGACCATGTCACTTCTCCTGCTCAGCGCCTTCGGCGTCACGCTGGGCCGATTCGAGCGCTTCAACAGTTGGGACGTCCTCTCCCGCCCCGGCCTTCTGGCGTCCGATATCGCCTCCCGCGTCTTTCGGCCTCTTGCCCACCCGCATACGACCGGGGCGACGCTGCTGCTCAGCGCGTTCCTCGTGCTGGCCTACCTCACGATGATCGCAATGATGAACGTTGGGAGAGTGGCCCCTACGCAGCCGAATGGTTTTGCTCGCCGGTCACCTGACTGACGCTCTCGTGGTCGAAAAGGACCGGTATGCCGCCCGGGCGAACGAAGACGGCAACGCCGTCCCGGATTACCAGCGCATCCGGGAAGTCCACCTCGAAGCGATTGGAGTTCTAATGCTCAGCCTTTGCCTGTGGTCGGCGATTCTTCCAGTCTTCTTCTTTCTAATGATATGGGTTACCTCGCGCGCTGCTCGCGCGGTCGGGTCGCCGCGCGATCGCTTACGGGACAGCGTCGCGGTCTGGATTACCGCCACATTGATCAACGTCGGCGTCGGCCTGCTTGCCGGGCTGATCATGCCACAGAGCCTGCGCGGTTCCGTCGCCGCGGCCGCTGCGCTGGTCCTCGCCCAGCTTTTGATAGCATACTCCGTTGTCCGCATCGGCTTCCAGTTATCGCCGGGGCGCGCCCTGGCGCCGTTCGGAGCACAACTTGGGGTATCAGGTTTGGGGGCGCTGCTCTTGCTGGGGCTGGTCAGGCCATTTGTTTCCGAAGCATTTGTCATTCCGACGGCATCCATGTCGCCCACCATTGAGCCGGGCGAGCGGATCTTGGTGAACAAGCTGGCGACGCCGCGACGTTGGGACCTGCTCGTGTATGTCGTGAACGACCCGCACGGACCGGAAAAGTACTGCAAGCGGCTCGTCGGTCTCCCGGGCGAGCGGCTGCGGTTCGAAAACGGCCAGATCTATATCAACGATCAGCTCCAGACAGCCCCGGCGGTGGTTGCCGGCCGCTATGCGGCATCTCTTCCCCATTTCTCTCCGCCGCAGTATTTCGACGGCGAAACGATCCAACTCGGCGAGCGGGAGTTCTTCCTCGTGGGGGACAATGTCAACCGCTCCGGTGACTCGCGTATCCACGGCCCCAGCGACCGGTCCGCACTGGTCGGCGTCGTCGACCTGCGGTACTGGCCGCTGGCCAGGGTTGCCATCCTGCGCTGAATCGGCAAAATCCCTTCTCGGTTTGGTCGAAACCCCAAGACCCTTGAGCTAAAGGAAACACCGATGCGATCCGCGCGATTCCCCGTTTACCGCACCCTTGCCGTCCTGCTGTTCGGCGGGCTTCTCCTCGGCGTCACCGCCGCGGCAGACGACAAGAAAGACGACGCCAAGCCCGACGACGACGGCTATACCACTCTCTTCGACGGCAAGAGCCTCGACGGCTGGAAAGTCGGCGACAAAGCCGACGGCTGGAAGGTCGAAGACGGCCACATCGAAGTCCACAACGGCCCCTCCCACCTGTTCTACGTCGGCCCCGTTCACGACCACGACTGGAAGAACTTCCACCTCAAGGTCGAGCTGATGACCTTCCCGCACGCCAATTCCGGCGTCTACTTCCACACCACCTACCAGGAAAAAGGCTGGCCCGACGACGGCTTCGAGTGCCAGGTCAACTGCACCCACACCGACTGGAAGAAGACCGGCAGCCTCTACGACGTCCAGGACATCCGCGACCCTCACCACAAGGACAACGAGTGGTTCACCTACGACATCATCGTCAAGGGCGACCACGTCACCCTCAAGATCAACGGCGACGTCGTCAACGAGTGGACGCAGCCGGACGGTTTTAAGCCCCCCAAAGGCCACCCCGGCCGTTTCCTGCACCACGGGACGTTCGCCCTGCAAGGGCACGATCCGGGGAGTCAGACATGGTTCCGCAGCATCAAGGTGAAGGCGCTGGAGGATTGAGCGCGGGCAGGGACCGTAGGGTCCGCACCGCGGACCGTTTCTCCGACAACTTCAAGCAATCCCTGCTGCGAAACTGACCTCCACGCCGGGGCTAGCGGCGCCGAAGACCTTGACGAGTTCGGTCGACCCAACGCCGCGCCGCCCCGGATTCGAGGCGCTCCGAGATCCGAGGCGGCGCGGCGTTACATCTCTCGCAAGACCGATGACCGCCGGCACCGCTAGCCCCGGCGTGGAGGTTTTTCGCAACGCGAAGTATCCCGTTTGTGCTGGTACTCCGATCGTGACCCGATGTCGGAGTTCCAGCCGCGCGAAACTTCCTCCACTGCCGTGGCGGAAGGCGCACTGGTGATTGGACCACTATGGAGAGAGAAAAGGCGACGATCTCTGTCTGACCCTCGATGATCTTCCGTGACGGGTGACCGCTCATGAGACGATTCCTCCGCTGGACGTTTGCCTGCGTATCGGTGCTCTCGCTGCTTGCTTGCGTCGCGTCGGCCGAGTTGTGGTGGCGGAGCCGCTCAATCACCGACAGCGTCTGGATGCACCCGCGGGCCGACAAGCCTCCGTTAGTTTCCATCGATTCCAACGATGGCATAATCTCGGCAGTGATCGGGGACTTCTTCCGCGGTCCTTCAGACAGCCGGTTCGACGCCATCTCCACAATCGTGACGTTCGGTCCCGAAAAACGATTGCTCTGGAAGCAAGTCCCGAAGGTGCAGAGGGGAACTGGCATCGGAGCCAGACCGCAAAGTCACGTATTCCAGTTCTATTCAGTAGAGATTTCACCGCCAGGCGGATCGGTTGGAGTGGGCGTAAGAAAATGGCAGGTTGTCGCCGCTCCGAATTGGCTCCTGATGCTCCTTACGGCATCGATACCTGCGATGTGGGCAGCGCACAAAGCGGCCGTCGCCATTCGCAACCGCCGGCGCTTGCGGCACGGCTTGTGCGTCGCCTGTGGCTACGACATTCGCGCCGGCCACGATTGCTGCCCCGAGTGCGGGAGGTCGCTCAAGCCACCCGAGGCCAACGCGGTCAAGGTTCGCAGACGGCATTGGCCAGCCGTTACGATGGCGGCGGTCCTCTTCGGCATCTGCTTGTGGCCGATAGCGATTGAATTTGCGGCCCGGAGGCGGGCGGCTCAATACCAGAAGCTCGCTGACGGACTGGAATGGCAATGGAGCGACGACAAAGCTTCGCTGGATTACAGCATTTCCCATGCTCCCGATGACTGCAAGATTGAATTGACTGGCTTCAACCCGTACTACGGTTCGTTCGCCAGGCTTCGCCTGACCCGCGGCGAAAAGGAGTTCTTCGCCTGGACAAGCGACACCGCCACAGTGTTTGTCCGCAAGGGAAAGACGCTAATCTACGCGGATCACCCGACATTCAGGGGTTGCCACGTGGTCGCGGTCGACTTGGAAGACGGCCGCGTCCTGTGGGAAACCTTCATGAACCCTGGCGTGAATTACCTACTTGGGGGCACGGGCATTGGCGAACCATTTAAGGATCGCGCAATACTTGAGTTGCTCGATGATGCGGTTGAGGTATGGGTTAACGAGCACGGTTCATTCCGGTACGTCGCCTTCATCGATCTCCGCTCCGGACGGCTGCTTGGCCAGCACATCTTCTCCGACTCATGGTAACATCCTCCGTCGTGTTGCGTGTTTTCCCAGAAGACGAAAAAACATCCGCCGTGGGCATCTTGCCGAACGACCGCGCCCGGCCGCAAAGCAGTCGGCGTCGAAACCGCAGGGGAGCGCGTCCATGCATCCGAAGGATGGTTGTCAGTGAATCGATTCTTCCGATTCGCGTTCCGATCGATCATTCCGCTTTCGCTGGCGCTGTGCGCTGTATCCTCGGGGCTTTGGCTCCGGAGCCTCGTGGTCGTCGACCATGTGGTCATCCAGCGGACGCATGACGGAAAACCCCCGTTGCTGCAACTCTTCTCCTGCAACGGCGTTTTGGGCTTCGGCATCAACGCGCCATTCCGTGTATGGATGCCAGGAGCGCCTGTGCGGAAGCTCGATCCGCGTCTCGCGTCATGGTCCACAATACCTTGCGGAAACCGATACCGTGACTCTCACTCCTACTATGCAAACTTCGTCGGCTTCGGTGCGGCCTTGCAACCAGCGCTCTTCTTCGGAGCCGGAGTGCCGGCGTGGCTCCTGATATTGCTGTTCGGATTGATCCCCATGTCGTACGCGGGACGACGAGCGGTGATTCGGCGCCGGCAGCGCCTGCGGGCGGCCCGGGGCCTGTGCATCAAGTGCGCCTATGACCTGCGGGGCGGCCATGATCGCTGCCCGGAATGCGGATCGGCGACGGCGGGGGAGCCAGCCGATCCGGCGACGAAACGCCGGCCCGGATTGGCGAAGGTCTCGTTTGTCGTTGGCGCTTTCGTGGTCGCGGCAGCACCACCCGCGAGCGCGCTGGTGAGACAATTGCAGGCCATTCATTACCTGACGGTCGCCGATGCCCTGGAAAGCAGCGGCACCCGCGGCGAAGCGTCACTCGAATCCAGCATCTCCCATTACAGCGGCGACTGTCAGGTTCAGGTTAAAGAACTTGGCTTCCCGTTCCTTGAGGACATTCGGTTTTTCCGCACCGGGAAGGAACTCGTCAAATCCCAAGGGCATTCCGGCACCGTTTTCGTTCGTCGAGGGGAGACGCTGGTATCCGCGAATTACTCCCCATTCTCCTGCGGTTGCACGTTGGTGGCAGTAGACCTGCAGAGCGGCAACACGCTGTGGGAAACCGATGTCGGAGGCTTCATGGTGCCACACTCAGCTTACAGCAACAAGGTCCGACTGAGCCTTCGCGATGACATGATCGTTGTGTGGGGCGACGAAGGGGCGGGACAATACGTGTCGATCGTCGAACTCAGTTCGGGGCAACTTCTCGCCCAGCGAACCTTCCCGCGACGGAATTGATGCGCGTTGCCCGAACAGCCTCTCCGCGCATAATCTCACGCCATGCCCGACCTGCGAATCGAACCCATTGCCAAGCCGTTCACGGCGAAGATCACCCCGCCCGGCTCCAAGAGCCTCACCAACCGCGCGCTGGTGCTTGCCGCCCTTGCCCGCGGCACCAGCGAGTTGTCCAACGTGCTCTTCGCCGACGACACCGTCGTCATGCTCGACTGCCTCGGCCGCCTCGGCTTCGAGGTGGTCGCCGACCGCGCGGCCCATACCGCACGAGTCACCGGCCACGGCGGCGCTGTCCCGGCGGCTTCGGCAGAACTGTTCTGCGGCAATAGCGGCACCACCATCCGCTTCCTTACCGCGCTCTGCTCCCTGGGCACGGGACGTTACCGCCTCGACGGCATCCCCCGCATGCGGCAACGGCCCATCGGCGACCTGGCCGACCTGCTGAAGAACCTCGGCGTGCGGATCGAATATGCCGGGCAGGCCGGCTTCCCGCCCGTGGACGTGCTGGGGCACGGCGTGCCGGGCGGGATCGTCCGCTTCGGACGCAGCCAGTCGAGCCAATTCCTTTCGGCCGTACTGCAGGTCGCGCCGTATGCCCGGCACGAGGTGCGCGTCGATCTGGAGCCGAAACAGACGAGTTGGCCGTACGTCTCCATGACCATGCGGCTGATGGACGAGTTCGGCCTCACCCCCGAACTGATCCGCACGCCCGACGGCGAGCCGCGGCAGATCATCATCCCGCGCGGCGGCTATGCGCCGACGAACTACGCCATCGAGCCGGACGCCAGCAACGCCACTTATTTCCTGGCGGCGGCGGCAATCCATCCGGGATCGCAAGTCACCATCGACGGGCTGGGCTCGCAGAGCCTGCAAGGGGACGCGCATTTCGCTGACGTGCTGCGGTCCATGGGTGCGGCGGTCGAGTTCGGGCCGGATTTCGTCGCGATCACCGGCCCGGACAAGCTGGAAGGGATCGAGGTTGATCTGTCGGCGATGCCCGACACCGCGCAGACGCTGGCGGTGACCGCTCTCTTTGCCGAAGGCCCGACCACCATTCGCGGCCTGCACACGTTGCGCGTGAAGGAGACCGACCGGGTCGCCGCCCTGGCCAGCGAGCTGACGAAACTCGGCGCCGACGTGAGCGTCAGCGGTGACGACCTGACCATTCACCCGCCCGAAAACGGCCGGCTGCGCGTTGCCCAGATCGATACCTACGACGACCATCGCATGGCGATGAGCTTCGCGCTGGCCGGCACGCGGTCGGCGGGGGTCACCATCAAAGATGCGCAATGCGTGAATAAGACCTATCCGGAGTTTTTCTCAGATTTGCAGCGCCTTCAATACCGATAGTGATCGCTCTTATACGGTCCCTCCACTGGCACGCCGATGTAGGCGGCCTGCTCCGGCGTGAGCTTGGTGAGCTTCACTCCCAGCTTCTCCAGGTGCAGCCGGGCCACTTTTTCGTCCAGGTGCTTGGGCAGCACGTACACCTTGCGCTGGTACTTGGCGTTGTTCGTCGCCAGCTCGATCTGGGCGATCGTCTGGTTGGTGAAGCTGTTGCTCATCACAAACGATGGATGGCCGGTAGCGCAGCCGAGATTGAGGAGCCGGCCCTCTGCCAGGATCATCACCGAATGGCCGTCGGGGAACGTCCACATGTCGTATTGCGGCTTGATGTTGGTCTTCGTGATGCCGGGGACCTTCTTCAGGCCGGCCATGTCGATTTCGTTGTCGAAGTGTCCGATGTTGCCGACGATCGCCTTGTCCTTCATCTTGGCCATGTGGGCGGCGGTCACGATGTTGTGGTTGCCGGTGGTGGTGATGTAGATGTCGGCGTAGGAGAGCGTGTCTTCGAGGGTAAGGACCTGGTAGCCCTCCATGGCGGCCTGCAGGGCGCAGATGGGGTCGATCT
>Ga0182024_10004854_pt1 | contig 30549 bp, 25 predicted proteins | sample P32metaG_FD_120480 | JGI IMG/M metagenome (GOLD analysis project Ga0182024, IMG submission 120480) | Permafrost microbial communities from Stordalen Mire, Sweden - P3-2 metaG (Illumina Assembly) | ecosystem: Environmental > Terrestrial > Soil > Wetlands > Permafrost | place: Sweden: Stordalen... | reverse complement strand
GATGGGGATAATGCCGAGAGCATCATGGCGCTGGAGGCGCTGGAGCAAAGCGGAGCCTGGCAGACTTACTGGGAGGCGCAGCTCTGCCTCGCCGCCTGACTCCCGAAAGATTTGCCACACCCACAGGTCCCGCGCCGGCACGTTCAGAACGCCTTGACCCATTTCCTCCGGTCGGATACCACTTCCCGCGGCCCGCGCATCCGGGATCGTGCTGCCGCCCTCGTGGAAAGGACGCCGTCATGAGCCTGGCGACTCCGCCCGCCCCGCCGACGTACCGCCTCCTCGAAGCGCCGGCCCGTTCGCGCGCGGCCCGGCGATGGTCCCGGCTGGTGGTCCCGGCCGTGGTCCTCCTCGCGGCCGTGGGCGCGGCGGCGTTCGCCTACAGCCACTTTCTCCAGGTGGATCGTCACCTTTGGGACAGCGCCGGTCACGACCGGAACGCCCACTACGACTTCGCACTGCGGATGGCGACTGACCTGCGCCTCGGCAGGGTAATTGCATTCATTACGGAGCTTGATTCGGCCCGAATGTGGCCGCCCTTGCACGGCGTCCTGGCCGCGGGCGTGCTGCTGGGGGCCGGGCCGGATTACCGCTGGGCCGTCCTTCCGAGTCTGGCCGGGTGGATGGCCGCCGTGTTCTTCGCCTGCCTCAGCGCCCGCCGGGCGGTTCGGCGCGGCCGCGACCTGGCGGGGTTGGTCGCCGCCCTCTTCGTCCTCGCCAGCCCCGCTTACCGGGCCTACGCCACCGACGTGATGCTGGAGAGCCTGGGCGCCGGCCTGTCGATGGCGGCCCTCTACTGCTATATGGCGACGGTACAGGGTCGCGGCGCGTCGCCGTGGCCGGCCCGTTGCCTCGGTCTGGTCCTGACGTTGCTCTTCCTGCACAAGTACAACTACTGGACGCTCGTCTTCGCCGCCCTGACCGGCGCCACCCTGACGGCGCTGCCGCGCCAATGGTGGGCGGCCGCCTGGATCGCCGTTCGCCGCTTTCCGTGGCGTTCCGCCGCCCTCCGCGAGCTGCGGCAGCCGCTGAACTATCTCTGGGCCGCGCCCCTACTGCTGACGGTCGCGGTCCTGCTCCGCGGCCCCCGGACGTTCGCAGTCGGCGCCTGGTCGGTCTCGCTTTATCCCCCTTACACCATTCTTAATATCGCTTATGCACTCTTCTTCGTGCGCGTGCTGCTCTGGTGGCGAAGTGGCGGTCGGGAATGGGCCGGCCGCCTGGACGGCCTGGTTCGGCCGCTGGTGCGCTGGCACTTGCTGCCCGTCGCCGTCTGGTTCCTGCTGCCTAAGCGGCTCGGCTACTTCCTCCTATTCATCAGCCCGGCCAACGCCGGGGCGTCGCAGAAGTTCGACCTTGTGGGCGGCGCCGGCCTGTACCTGCGCTGGATATTGACGGAGTATCACACCGGCCTGCCGAGCCTGATCGCGGCGCTCGCGCTCCTGGGCGTCGCCGTGCTGACCTATCGGCGACTGCGGCCGGGCGGCCAGGCCGTCCTCTGGCTGGCGGTGCTGTCGTTCGCGCTAACCGTCCTCCACCCGAACCACAAGGCCCGCTGTCTCCATAGCTGGCTGCCGGCGCTGTGGGCGTCGGCGGGCGTCGGCGCGGCCGGCCTGGTCTACGGCCGCTGGACCATGCGCGTGAAGACGATGCGGCCGTGGCTGGCGGGGGCGTCGGCCGCCGGGCTGCTGCTGGCGCAAGGGCCGGCCGCCTTGCAAGACGCCCACGCCGAGGAGGGCGGGCCGCACCCGCAAAGGCCGTCGGTGCTGGAACTGAGTGATTACTACTTGCCGGAGCTGGATCACGCTAAACAGGCGGACATACTGGCCGACGTTCCGGTACGGTTCCTGGCCGAATGGACGTTCCTTGAACGGAACGGCCGGCTGGACCGCCTGGAAAACAACTGGCTCGGCTTCGCCAACCGCGGCGAGGACGAGCGCGACGCTTTCCGGCGCTGGCTGCGGGCGACGCCGACCGACGTCCTGGTCGTGCTGGAACGGGCGCCGGGGACGTATAGCGGCTGGGAGGACGGCGACGAGCGCGTCCGTTTCGCGCGGGTTCACGACCTGTTGCTGGAACAGCGGATTTTTCGGAAGGAAAAAAGCCGCTATTTCCCTGATCTGTCCTGCACCGTCTCGGTGTGGAGACGCACGGCGCCCTGACCCGCTCAAAAGAGATTCACCACAAAGGGCACAAAGGAAACACAAAGAAGACGCAAAGGAAGGGTCCCAAGGCGCGCCGGTCTCGCACCTTTGCTTTGGCCTCCTTTGTGTTTCCTTTGTGTCTTTGTGGCATGTGGGCGTCAGCCCCTGATTCGTCCCGCGGTCGGCGATCGAAGCATTGCGCACGGCGCGGCCTTGTGCCCCCGTATGGACGCCGTCGCGCTTTCAGCCCGCGAATCCGATATTTTTTCACTTCGATGGCGGCTGAAACATACTCCTCCGCCGGTCTGCTAAACTACCTTGCGCCGATGGCACGGCGCCGATGAAAACCGCTCGGCCAACCAGTAGGAGGACGCCCCGTCGATGGTCTCGTCCGAACCCGACATCGCGTCTGTGGCTAAAGTCTTGGGCGAACCGGCGCGGGCGGCCATTTGCCTCGCCCTGATGGACGACCGGGCGCGGCCGGCCTCCGAGCTGGCGCGTGCGGCGAACGTCTCCGCGCAGACCGCCAGCAACCACCTGGCGAAGCTGATCGCCTCCGGGATCGTCCGGGTCGAGCGCCAGGGCCGGTGGCGGTACTATCGACTCGCCAATGATGAGGTGGCGCACGCGATCGAGGCGCTGGCCGTCGTCGCCCCGACGGCCGGCGCGCGCGGGCCTGGCGGGCAATGCCCGGAGGCGCTGGCGCTGTACGCCGCCCGAACCTGTTACCGCCATTTGGCCGGGAAACTCGGGGTGGCGTTGGCCGACGCGCTGCTCCGGGAGGGGTGGCTCGCGGAGGACGACGGCGGCTACCGGGTCAGCCCGGAGGGCGAAACCTTCCTCGGCGGTCTGGGCATTGAGGTCGCGGTCCTGCGGCGTCGCGGCCGGGCGGTAGCCCGTCGGTGCCTCGATTGGAGCGAGCGACGGCCCCACGTCGCCGGCCCACTCGGCGCCGCGCTGGCGGACCTCGCGCTCGACCGGGACTGGGTCCGCCGGCAACGTGGGACCCGGGCCGTGCTGCTGACCCCGCTCGGGAGGTCGGAGTTTCGACGGGTCTTTCATGTCCGGCTTTGACCACCCTTTCTAACGAGGAGTATCCTATGGCTGACGAATCGAAATCCCCCGGTCAAGTGGTCCTCAGCAGCCCCGCCGAGCGCATGTACCACGCCTGGGACGACGCGCTGTCGAGAGGCGACGCGGTCGCACTCACGGCGTTGTACGCCAGGACGCGGTAATCGAAAGCCCGCTCATTCCTCATCTCATGGGCCTGGAACGGAGTATCCGCGGCCACGAGGAAATCCGGGCGTTCTGGAAAAAGGTCTCCGCCAACAAGCCGAGCCTGCGGAAGTATCACCGCACCGGCTACCTGACGGACGGCAAGAAGCTCATGTGGGAGTACCCGCGCGAAACCCCGAGCGGGGACCAGATGGACTTCGTGGAAGTGATGGAGCTGAACGAAAACGGCCTGATCCAGAAGTACCGCGTTTACTGGGGCTGGTACGGCTTCGGCGTCCTGAAACGGGACGCATACCACAAATGAAAGGAGGACGATGTGACCCACGACCCTGACGCCATTGCCGGCTACGATTTCGGCACGGATCGCGTCCCGCACTCGCCCGTGACCCTGGAAGAGTTGCACCAACTCGAGGAGTCCGCGGGACTCACCGCCGAGGGCCGCCGATTCTTGGCGCTGGCGGGCCAAGTGCTCGCGGATCAGGCGGAAGAAATGGTGGACGCCTGGCGTGCGAAAATCGGCGCGCAAGAAGACCTGGCCAAGTGGTTTTACGGGCCGGACGGCAAGCCGGACGACCACTACAAGGCCGCCGTGAAACCGCGTTTCGTCCAGTGGGTGATCGATACCTGCACGCGCCCCTACGATCAGGCGTGGCTCGATTACCAGGAGGAGATCGGCCGGCGGCACACGCCCGAGAAAAAGAACGCGACCGACCGCGTGCAAACGCCGCCGCTCGTCCCGTTGCGCTATCTGTTGGGGTTTACTTCCGTCATCATCACGACCACAAGGAGTTTTCTGGCGAAGAAGAACCACTCCCCGGAACAGATCGAAGGGATGTACGCGGCCTGGACGAAGGCGGTGCTGATCACGGTGGCGCTCTGGAGCCGGCCGTACACGAAGCCGGGACTCTGGTGAACCGCGCGTAGGGCGAGTGGGCGAGCGGGGGGCGTCAGCCCCCTGATTTAGCACAGGGTCAAGGATGGGATGCTAAATCAGGGGGCTGACGCCCCTCGCTCGCCCATTAGCCCCCGCACGGCCGGCCGCAGCCGGGCCAGCGCGCGGGCGCGGTGACTTAGGGCGTGCTTGACCCGCGCACTCAGTTCGCCGAACGTCTGATGATATTCCGGGATGAGAAACAGCGGGTCGTAGCCGAAGCCGCCCGCGCCGCGGGCCTCGCGCAGGATTACGCCGTGACAGCGGCCCTCGGCCGTGGCCCGGACCTGTCCTTGCGGGTCGGCCAGGACGGCGGAGCAGACGTAGTAGGCGGCCCGGCGGTCGTCGGGCAGCGGCGCCAGCTCGGCCAACAGGCGTGCGTTGTTGGCGTCGTCGTCGCCCTGTTTGCCGGCGTAGCGGGCCGAGTAGACGCCCGGCCGGCCGTTCAGGGCCGGCACGACCAAACCGCTGTCTTCGCCGAGCACCCATTCATGGAGACGGCTCGAAAGCTCGACCGCCTTCTTGCGGGCGTTGTCCTCGAAGGTCGCCCCGTCCTCGACCACTTCGGGCGCGTCCGGATAATGCGTCAGGTCGCGCAGCTCGACGCCGCAGTCGCTCAGGATTTCCAGGATCTCTTCGCGCTTTTTCGGATTGCGCGTCCCCACGACTAGCAGCGGCATGGCCCCACCTCGAAAACGCCGGCCGTCCCGTCGGAAACTCCTCCGGGGCGCGGCCCGTCTCGGTATATAATACAGGCAGTCTTTTCCGCCGTGGGGCGCGTCCCCCAAGGAGTCCGCCGATGGCGACCGATCTGGGTCAGGGCAAGTCCACGCCGAGCGCCAAATACGAAAACTTCGTCAAGGCCCAGCTGGCCCGCGCGGAGGGCCGCATCCGCACGCTCGACCTGACGGCCGCCCTGCTCGGCTTCGCCGCGGCCACGCTGGTTTACGCCGTGGTCGTCGCCCTGCTCGACCGCCTGCTGGAACTGCCGCCGGTCGTGCGGCAGGGCGCCTGTGCGGTCTACCTGCTCGCCGCCCTGGCCTATCTCACGGCGTATGTCTTCGCGCCGCTTTCACGGCGCATCAACCCCTATTTCGCCGCCCGCCAGCTGGAGCGCAGTCTACCGGGGTCGAAGAACAGCGTCGTCAACTGGCTCGACCTGCACGACGAGGACTTGCCGCCCGCGATCCGAGGCGCCGTCGGCCAGCGAGCCGCCAGGGACCTCGGTCAGGCCGACCTCGAAAAGGCCGTCAGCGCCCGCCGAGCCTACTGGGCGGGCGCCCTTACGACGCTGGGTTGTCTGGCGTTCCTGATCGCCCTTTTTACCCTCGGGCCGGGGACGTTCTTCGCCCACCTGGGCCGCGCCTTCGCCCCGTTCGGCGCCAACGGCACGGTCGCCGTCCCCACGAATACGCGGTTGACCATCCTCAAGCCGGTGGACGGCAACGCCGTCGTGCCGGACGCGCGGCCGGTCGAAATCGGCGTCCAGGTGGACGGCCGCGTTCCCGAACCGAACGCGACCGACGCCCTCAAGCTTTTATTTCGATATCAATCATCCGCTTCATACCAGTCCCGTCTGCTGGACCGCGACGACGGCGGCCGCTGGGGCGTGACCTTGCCGCCGAACGACGTGCAGGACGGCTTCTGGTACAAGGTGGTCGGCGGCGACGCCGAGACGCCCGAATACCGCGTCCGCCTGACGCCGCGCGTCGCCGACTTCAAGGCGGTCTACCAGTTCCGGCCGTACCTGGCCCGCGTCCAGGAGGCGCGGCTGGAACGCAAGATCGAGGCGATCCGGGGCACGCAGGTCGATGTGACCGTCCACGCCAATCGCGAGCTAAAAGAGGGCTACCTCCAGATCGAAGGCCCCAACGGCGTCGCGTCGGTGGCGCGCGGCGAGGTCTTGCCGGACGACCCGGAGGGCTTCCGCGTGCGCCTGACGCTGGACGAATCGGGTCAATACCGGATCTGTTTTACGTCGGCGGAGGGCGAGAGTTTCGTCGAGGCGCAGCCGTCGCCGCTGATCGCCGTGCCGGACAAGGCGCCGGTGGTCACGCTGACGAAGCCGGCCGAGTTGAAAGAGAAGCCGGGCTGGGTCGCGCCGTTGCAGGCGGACGGCTTGCTAAACTTGGAAGGCAACATCACCGACGACATCGGCGTGGCGGCGATCCGGCTCAACGTGCAAGTGGTGGACGGGCCGAAACTGCCGCCGCAAGAGTATCGGTCGCGCGACAAGCTCAAGCTGCCGCACGGCGGCAACCCGACGAGCGTGAATTATGAAGATTTTGTCGATCTGGCGAAGCTCAAAACCTCCGATCCGTTGGTTGCCGTGCGGCCCGGCATGGTACTCGAATACTGGCTGACGGCGGAGGACGCCTGTGACTACCCTGGGCCGAACGTCGGCGAGAGCAAGCATTACCGCGTACAGATCGTCGAGCCGCTGAACAACGACAAGGTGAAGAAGGAGCAGCAAGAGAAGTCGGAACAGGACAAACAGGCCAACGATCAGCGGCAAGACGGGCAAAACCAGAAGGAAGACGCCGATCGGCAGAAGAAGAACGAAGAAGCCGGAAAGAAAAGTCAGGGTTCCGACGGTCAAACACCGGGCGGCGAAGGCGACAAGAAGGACGAGAAGCAAGACAAGCCGGGCGATAAGGGCGGTCCATCGAAGCCGGACGACAAGGGGAACACCGGATCGGAAAACTCCAAGCCGTCCGACGACCCGAATCGGCAGTCGCAGAGCGGAGATAAAACGAATCCTGGAAGTCCGCAGAACGGCAAGGGCGACGTAGCCAAGGACCTGGACCAGGCCATCGGCGACCAGAAAAGAGACCGGGAAGGGGCCGGCAAGAACGACCCCAAGCAGCAGCCGGCCGGAGAAGGCAAGGACGCCGGCGCCAAGCCGAAAGACGATTCCGCCGACGCGAAGCCCGGCCCTCAAAACCAGGCCGGCGGCCAGCACGACGAGAGTTCTGCCAAGGACCAGGGACGGCCGGACGCCAATCAGCCCAAGCAGGGTGAGGGCAAGGCCGGCGGCGATGCCAAGACACAGCCGGACGCCCGGCCGGGAGAGAATAAGCAGGGGGCCGACCCCAACGCGCAACCGGACGCCCAGCCGGGTCAGGGCAAGGAAAACAAGGCAGGCGCCTCGGCCCAGCCCGGCGCCGATAAAGGCGGCGGCAAGCCCGACGAACAGAAGGCGGCGGCCGGGGATAAGTCGCAGGACGGCGCCGCGACGCCCAACGGCGACAAGGCCGAGAGCAAAGGAAGTAATTCGCCGGACGCCTCCGTGGAAGCCCGGGCCGCCGGCGAGGCGAAGGACAAGGCCGCCCCCGAAAACAAGGCGGAAGCCAAGGGTGGCGGCCCACAAAATCCCGACAACAAGGACGCCGTGAAGTCCGAGGCCAAGGCGGACGGCACGCAGTCGCCGATGGGCGACCACAAGCCGCCGGCCGAGTCCAAGCCGGAAGGGACGAAGGCCGACCGGCAGAACGTCGCCGGGAAGAAGCCCGACGGCGGCGAAGGCGAACCGCTGTCGGAGGAGGCCAAGCGCGAGAACTTGAAGAAGGCCGTCGAACAGCTAAAGGCGGAGTTGAAAAGCAACGACCCGCGGCGGCGACAGACGGCGGAGGAGTTTATCCGGCGTTACATGCTGAACTCCGACGACGCGCAGGTCCGCGAGGCCGGCAAAAAGGCGCTGGAAGAAGCGGGCCTTCCGTCGTCCCCCGATGAAAAAGTCGCGGAGAACAAGCCGAAAGAGCCGGCGGATTCGGACGGCCCGCCGATGGGCGGCAAGCAAAAGGAGCCGCCGTCCGAAAGCAAGACTGGCACGGGCGGCGACCCGTCTCCGACCGCCAAGGACAATCCGATGGACGGCGGATCCAAGGGGGAAACCAAGGGCGACGGTCAACCAATGGGCGGGAAGCCCCCGATGGGCGAAGGCAAGGCAACGACGCCGGGCGAAGCCAAGGGCGGCCCCGGCAACGGCGGCCTGACTCGGCACGGCGACCCGAACACGGCCGACAACACCGCCGCCCCGCCGGCGAAGCCGGAAACGCCGGTGGAACAGAAGGCGTCGGTGCTCCAGCTGCGGAAGTTCCTGGATACCGTGGACAAGAAGGTGCTGGCGGACGCCAAGCGCGATCCATTGGCGATGAAGAAACTCCAGGAAGAGGCGGCCAAATGGCTGGCGGAGCACCCGCCCGAAGGCGACGGCGAAACGCCCGCCGGCCCCCAACAGGGCGGCGCGCTCGGCAGCACGGCCGGCCATAAGAGCAGCCCGGACGGCAAGAACGCGACAGACGACCCCGACGCCGGCGGCCGGCCGCTGCCGCCGCCGGGCTACCGCGACCCGTACAAGGAGTTCACCAAGCTGCTCTCTCCCGGCGGAGACAAGTAAGGACTGTATGACATTTCCCCTCCGTTATCTGGTCCGCTTCGGCCCGAAGCAGACCACGCACGTCTTCACGGACCTGCTGGTGATCGGCGGCGGCATCGCCGGGCTGCGGGCGGCCCTGGCGGCGCCGCCGGACGTGCCGGTGCTGGTCGTCACCAAGGACAAGCTGCGGCTGAGCAACAGCAGCTACGCCCAGGGCGGCATCGCGGCGGTGCGTTCGCCGGAAGACCGCTTCGAGAACCACATCGAGGACACGCTGACGGCCGGCGCCGGTTTGTGCGACCGCGACGTGGTCGAGATGGTGGTGCGCGAGGCGCCCGGCCACATCGACGAGCTGATCCGTTACGGCGCCCATTTCGACGCGGAAATCGGCATGGAAGGCGGTCACAGCCACCGCCGCATCGTCCACGCCCTAGGCGACGCCACCGGCTGGGAGGTCATGCGGGCGATCATCGACCGCGCCCGCAAGGCGCCCAATGTCACTATTTGGGACCGCACATTCACCATCGACCTGTTGACGCACGAAGGCCGTTGCGTCGGCGCCCTGGTGCGGCGCGGCCGGCGCGACCACCTCTTGATCTGGGCGAAGCAGACGATCTTGGCCAGCGGCGGCGCCGGCATGGTCTACCGCGAAACGACCAACCCGCCGGTGGCGACCGGCGACGGCATGGCCGCCGCCTACCGGGCCGGGGCGGAGTTGCGCGACATGGAGTTCATGCAGTTCCATCCGACGATCCTGTATGTCGCCGGTTCCAGCCGTTACCTCATCAGCGAGGCGGTGCGCGGCGAGGGCGCCTACCTGCGCGACAAGAACGGCGTCCGCTTCATGCCGGACGAAGACCCGCGCGGCGAGCTGGCCACGCGCGACGTGGTGGCGCGGGCCATCGTCCGCCGGATGGAAATGACGCGGCACCCCAACGTCTACCTCGACTTGTCGCACCTGAACCCGGAGCGCGTGCGGACGCACTTCCCCGGCATCGACAAGGTCTGCCGCGAGTTCGGCCTGGACATCACGACCGACCTGATCCCGGTGCGTCCCGGCGCCCATTACATGGTGGGCGGCGTGACGGTGGACGCGCAGGGTCGGACGACGTTGCCGGGCCTGTGGGCGGCGGGCGAGGTCAGCTCCAGCGGCCTGCACGGCGCCAACCGGCTGGCGTCGAACAGCCTGCTGGAGGGTCTGGTGTACGGGGCGGCGTGCGGTCGGGGCGCGGCCGAGGAGGCGGCGCGGACGCCGGATGCCTTCGTGGTCCCGCCAGTGCAGGGCGGTTTCACACCGGCGACCGACGGGCCTCATCTGGACGTGGCCGACCTCACAAGTTCTCTTCGCAGCCTGATGGTGCGCAACATGGGCATCGTCCGCGAGCGCGCCGGACTGGTGGAGGCGGAGCGGCAGGTGGCGTTCTGGTGCCGATACGTGCTGCGGCGGGAATTTTCGACGCGGGCCGGGTGGGAATTGCAGAACCTGTTGACGGTGGCCCGGCTGATGATCTGGTCGGCAATCCAGCGCACGGAGTCGCGCGGCGTCCACTACCGGGCCGACTACCCGGAGCGCGACGACGAACACTGGACGCGGCATGTGGTCTGTCCGGCGCAGCTGCCTACGCCGCCCGGATTGCGAGTAGGCGGTTAGGTCTGTATTGTCCCCCTTGGCAGGAGCTTGACCATGTCCATCGACCCGCAAGAGTTCGCGCGAATGCTCGGGGCGGAGATCGTGGGCGAGGTTCCCGATGTGGGCGGCGGGCCATTCGGCATGGCGCGGCTGGCGCACATCATGCACGAACGGCTGACCCCGAGCCGCGGAGAACGGCCCGGACGCCCGACGAACCCCAACTGGGAGATCCGTCCCAAGGTGCCTATGAGCGAGGCGACGGCGCGAAAGTTGGCCGAGATTGCGGAGGCCATGTGTACCTCCGGGCGGAAGGTCAGCCCGATGCAAGTGGCCGCCCAGCTGTTGGAGGAGGCGTTGGCCCGAATGGAAGCGGAGGCGCAGGCCGCGTCCCAGGAATCCGGGCAAGGACGAGACGCGCCAGCCTTTTCGGAGGGAGGAAGGGCCAAGCCGTCACGAAAGATCCGAGTCGCGGGCGAAGAAGTTGGGGCCGGCCAAGGCGCGGCGGCCCAACTCCGGGAGCACCCGGAGAAGCCAGCCGGGCGACGGAAGAAGGCCTGAGCGGCGGCAGCGAATCGCGCGACGACGCCCACCGGCATGGATGCGTTCAGCGGATGAGCGCGTCCAACCGACGAATCCGCTCCTGGATCGGCGGGTGGCTGGCGAACGGGCTGTTGGCTCTGGCCTCGAACTTCTCGATCGGGTTGGCGATGTAGAGGTGCGCCGTGCCACGGTTCGCCGTTTTCAACACGTCGGGGTCGGCGTCGATCTTGCGCAGGGCGTTGGCCAGCCCTTGCGGGTAGCGCGTGAGTTCCACGGCCGAGGCGTCGGCCAGGTACTCGCGTTGCCGGCTGACGGCCAGCTGAATGATTTGCGCCAGGACCGGCGCCAGGATCGCCAGCGCCACGGCGATCACCACCAGGACAATCACGATGATCCCTCCGCCACCCCCTTCCTTGTCGTCCCGCCGGGAGCGCGAGGACGAACCGGACGGCGAGAACCGGAGCATCTGCCAGAACAGGTCGCAGAGCATGACCACCGTGCCTACGAGCACGGCCAGCAGCAGCATCAGCCGGACGTCGTAATTGCGGATGTGGGAGACCTCGTGAGCGATCACCCCCTGCAATTCGTCCCGCGTCAGCTTGTGCCGCAGGCCGGTCGTTATGGCCACGGCGGCGTGTCGCGGGTCGCGGCCGGTGGCGAAGGCGTTGGGGGCCGGGTCGTGGATCAGGTACACGGCCGGCATGGGAATGCCCGCGGCGATCGCCATCTCCTCGACCACGTTAAACAATTCCGGGTCGTCTTTGTGCTCGATGCGGCCCGCGCCGCTCACGGCCAGGACCATGTCGGCCCCGCCGTAGTAGGCGGCCCCGGAAAGCAGCAGCGAAAAGAGCGCCGCCCCGCCGCCCACCAAGGCGGCCTCCCGCCAGTCGAGCGCCCCCAGGGCGTCCGGGTCGGCGAGGGCGACGACGGCCAGCGCAAGCAGCAGCGCCACCGCCGCCACGAACAGGCAGAACAGCAGCACCAGAAGGACGGTGTTGCGCTTGTTGGCGGCGATCAGGTCGCGAAAAGTCGGCTGCATGGCGCCCCCGGGCGGCTCAGAATTTCACCTGGGGAGCCTGGCGCACGGCCGCGACCTCGGCGGCGTCGAGCTGGAAAAATTCGACCTGGCGGAAGCCGAACAGGCCGCCGACGAGGTTCGCCGGAAAGCGCATCAGGCCGGCGTTGTACTGGCCGACCGAGTCGTTGTAATGCTGCCGGGCGAAGCCGATGCGGTTTTCCGTCGCCGTCAGTTCCTCCTGCAGGCCCAGGAAGTTTTGATTGGCCTTGAGGTCGGGGTAGGCCTCCGCCACCGCGAACAGCGACCGCAGCGTCCCCGTCAAGGCGTTCTCCGCGGCCGCCTGCTCGGCCGCGCCGCGGGCGCCCATGGCCGTGTTCCGCGCCTGGATGACCCGCTCCAGGGTCTCCTTCTCGTGCGTGGCGTAGCCCTTGACGGTCTCCACCAGATTGGGGATGAGGTCGTGGCGTCGCTTGAGCTGCACGTCGATCTGCGACCAGGCGTTTTCCGTTTCGACCTTCTTGCCCACCAGGCCGTTGTAGATCATGACGGCGGCGAGCACCAGCACCCCAACCACGACGACCAGGGCGATGATCTGCCAGGTTTCCATGGGAAAATCTCCTGTTGCCGCGGATGTACGGAGGGGGGAGAAGCCGTGCCGGCCCCGCTATTCCAGGACCAGTGTGCGTGTCGGTCGGCCGTCAAGGTATAGGGCTTTCCGGGCACGCCGTCAACGGCGGGCCGTTCGGGACGGCCGCCTACTTCGGCAGGCACACCCGTTCACTTTGGCTATAAACTAAATCCATATCCCGATTCCTGACAGGATCGGCCGCGCCAGGCACTTCCTGAAGGACGCCCCTCTCTGTCGTCCCGTGGAGATGTCCGATGCCAGGAAGCGACGTTCACCCCACCGACGCGGCGCTGCAAGCCTTCACGCTGGGCACGTTCGACGGCGCCCCCGGTGCTTCCGTCGAGACTCACCTGACGGACTGCCCGTCCTGCCAGGCCCGCGCGGCGGGGACGCCGGCCGACACGCTCGTCGAGCGGCCTGCACGGCGCCAACCGGCTGGCGTCGAACAGCCTGTTGGAAGGGTTGGTGTACGGGGCGGCGTGCGGCCGAGGCGCGGCCGAGGAGACGGCGCGGACGCCGGACGCCTTCGTGGTGCCGCCGGTACAGGGCGGTTTCACGCCCGCCACCGACGGCCCTTCTCTGGACGTGGCCGACCTCACAAGTTCCTTACGCAACCTGATGGTGCGCAATATGGGCATCGTCCGCGAGCGCGCCGGACTGGTGGAGGCGGAGCGGCAGGTGGCGTTCTGGCGTCCCTATGTGCTGCGACGGGAATTTTCGACGCGGGCCGGGTGGGAACTGCAGAACCTGCTGACGGTGGCGCGGCTGATGATCTGGTCGGCGCGGCAGCGCACCGAGTCGCGCGGCGTCCATTACCGGGCGGACTATCTGGAGCGCGACGACGAGCACTGGATGCGGCATGTGGTATGTCTGGCGCAGCTGCCCAACCCGGCGGGCGTACGGGGCGGCGGATAGACTCGGCCGGTTCGCAGCACCATTGAATGCGTTTCATTTTTGTGTTAGTATTCAGCCCGGGGCGCCGGTCCACAGCCAATGGTGTGAGCCTCTGGAGAGGGCTGATGTACTCATATTAGGCGGAGGATATGCCAGTGACGGATTTCGCTGAGCAATACCGGCAAGCATTCGCTTCCTTGGGGTGCCCTCTCCGGCGCGGGGACGGGATACCACTTAAGGAACTGCACGCCGCCGAGAAGCGACTCGGCCTCCGCGCTCCCGCCGCCTTACGCGACTACTACCGAGTCGCCGGGCGTGCGAACGACTTCAATTGCGCTCACGACTATTTGCGTCCTCCGGCGAACTGGACCGTCAAGTCACGCAAGCTGGTCTTTATGGTGGAGAACCAAGGCTGCTGTCTCTATGGTACGCCTGCCGGTTCGCAGCCGTCAGGTGACGATCCGTCAGTGTTCATGGCGGAGAACGACTTCATGGGGGAGACCGACGATCCTATCCCGTGGTCCAGGATCAAGGGCCGGTGCTCGGATTTCCTACTGGTCATGCTCCATCATCAGGCGGCCTACTTCGGCGCAATGCCGTATGGTGCTACGGCCCAGGCGCGTGCGGGCTTGAGGAAAGTCCTGGACCGCGACTGGTCGTTTGTCGGTGAACTGTTCCAGATGAGGGCCTACCGCAAGGCGGGGCGAGTCGTATGCCTCGAGACGGTTGATGGTGGGCAAGTTTCCGTGGGCGTCAACGACGAAGCAGAGTTGGCGGCCGTCGCCAGGGACTTGGGCCTGCAGTTCACGCATGGCGGGTCTCATGGCGGTATCCCCGGACTTCCTTGGGATGCACCCGCCTTCAACGCGAACGGCGTAAAGATTTCCTATTCGCTCCAGGGTGAGGGAGAGGCGGTCGTTCTTATCCACGGCCTGCTTTCCCGCTCCAGAATCGATTGGGACGATCCCGGAACGGCCGCTCTGCTGGCCAAGGACCATCAGGTGGTCGCCTTAGACTTGCCGGGCCACGGGCTTTCGGACAAGCCGGTGAAGGAAGAGGCCTATGGTCTTGAATTGGTGGAGGACGTAATCCGGCTCATGGACCATCTCGAGATCAACAAAGCGCACGTCGTCGGCTACTGCCTGGGGAGTATCGTCGCAGCCAAGCTCTTGGCTAGGCATCCGGATCGCGTCCTGTCGGGGACGTTCGGCGGCATGGGCTGGCTGCGCCAGGGAGGATTTGCCCAAAAGGTTTATAAGCATTTCCGGCAGATTGCCGGCAATGCCGTTCGCGCATGCGCCCGAAGCCTCGGCAAGCTGGCGCTGACGAAAAAAGAGCTCGAGTCGATCCGTGTTCCCGTGATGGTCCTTGTCGGAGAGCGCGATGCGGAGATCAAGAAGTTGTATGTCGAGCCGCTGCAAGCGGTGCGAAAGGATTGGCGCGTGGTCAAGATTAAGAACGCGAACCATCTGAACTGCCACGAGAAACCACAATACAAGCGACAAATCGCCAAGTGGTTAGCCAAGCAGACGCGACGTTGAGAGATCGCTTGCCTTCGTGACCAAACAGGAGTTTGGTCGAGCGTGAGCGACGGCCTCTTTCCGTCGCTCACGCTTCCGGCTCGGACTAATCATCAATCCGCCCCGGCCGCTCCTTCGGCCGGTCCTCGTCCTCGTCGCGGTTGTCCTCGTCCACCGAAAACGCCGCGTTCGGCGTCGTCGGATCGGGTTCCACCTTCAGCCCCTGCTTGTATTCGTCGCCGTCCACGACGAGGACGATCCGGTACATGCCGGGCGGCGCCACGACCTTCTTCCGCTCGCCGCCCGTCACCGCCTCCAGCAGCGTCGGCTGCTCCTCCATCACCAGGTTCCATTCGACGCGGTGCGGGCCAGGCTCCGTCTTCGCCTCCAACTCGCGCACCGTGCGGCCGGCGAAGTCCTGCACCCGGATGCGAACCTTCTTCGCCGGCGCCGTCAGCGAGTAGTAGATTTGCGCCCCACGCGGCGGGTTTTCGCCGACGAAACGTCGGCTGCCGGCCGCGTAGGTGACGCCGTGCGAAGGCTCCGAACGCCAGCGCACCACGTCGTTCGGCCGGAACAGGAACGCCTTCGCCTTGAGGTTCTCGGCCGTCATCTGCCGCAGCGTCGTCACGTCCAGGATCCACAGGCTGCGGCCGTGCGTCGCCGCTGTGAGTTCGCCGGCCGTCGGGTGCTGAGCGAACTCCAGCACGGCCACCGTCGGCAAATTGTTGTTGATCTTCGTCCAGGAACCGCCGCGGTCGAGCGACGCCCACACGGCGAACTCCGTACCCAGATAAAGCAGCTTTTCGTTCTCAATGTCTTCGCGCAGCACGCGCGTCGAGCCGGAAGGCAGGTCGGCCCGCAACGGCTTCCACTTCTCGCCGTAATCCTCCGTCACATAAACATACGGTTCGTCGTCGTCGGAACGGTGGCCGTCGAAAACGACGTAGGCCCGGCCGTCGGCGTAGCGCGACGCCTCAATGCTCGCCACCCAACGTGGACTAGGCAGACCTACTTTGTCCGCGACGTTGGCCCACTTCGCGCTGCCGTCGCGCGTCACCCACAGGGCGCCGTCGTCCGTGCCCGCCCACAACACGTCGGGGTTGCGCGGCGATTCGGACAGGGCCGTGGCGCTGCCGCGCTTGGTGCGGGTGATCTCCGGCGAGATGATACGAAGATTGTCGCCCTGCTCCACGGAGCGGAAGACGTAGTTGCCGCCGGCGTAGAGGATGTGCGAATTGTGGTGCGACAGGATATACGGCGTATCCCAGTTGAAGCGATATGGCGGATCGCCTTTCGGCGCTTCCGGCATGATGCCAGTCGCTTCGCCCGTCTTGAGGTTGCGCCGCACCATGCCGCCGTTCTGCGACTCGCCATAGACGACATCCGGGTCGGACTGGTCCACGCGGCAGACGAAGCCGTCGCCGCCGAGCACCGAGATCCAGTCGTCGTTGACGAGGCCGCCGCCCAGCGACCGGCTCGGGGCGCCCCAACTGCCGTTGTCCTGCAAGCCGCCGTACACGCGGTACGGCTGCCGCGAATCGACGCACACGCTATAGAATTGGCCGATGGCCATCGTGTTCAAATAGTCCCAGTGGTCCATGCGGTCGTAGGTGGCGTAAAAGCCGCCGTCGCAGCCGACGAGCATGTGCCGGCCGTCGCGCGGGTCGATCCACAGGGCGTGCTGGTCGGCGTGGACCTCATTGCCGCCGTCGCCCTTAAACGTCTTGCCGCCGTCGGACGAGCGGTACAGGCTGATGCCGAGAACGTAAAGGTGTTGGTCGTCGGAGGGATCGACGCGGATTTGGCTGAAATACATCGGCCGCGGGTTGACGCTGTTGACGCGCGTCCACGATTCGCCGCCGTCGGCCGATTTGTAGACGCCGCCGTACTCGAACGAGTCCGGCCCCTGCCGGTCCTGGCAGTTCTCGCGCTGGCCGCCGTACCAGTAGCCCCACGGCCTGGTCTTGTCGGCCCCGTCGATCGGCGCCTCCCGGCTGCCGAGCACCGGACTGATTTCCAGCGTCTCCTTGTCGCGGCGGACGGTCAGCGGCAGCGCGTCGCCGGCCTTGCGCGATTTGATCTGGTCGGCCAGGTCGCCGTATCTTTTGACCTCTTTTTTGTCCACCGCCGCGATCACGTCGCCCGCCTTGAGGCCGGCCTTGGACGCCGGCGTGTCCTCGCTGACGACGTTGAGCTTCGCGCCGCCGCCCGGCGCGTCCTCGCCCTGGACGCCCAGGAACACCTGGCTCGGCGGCGTCCCCATGCCGATCTTCTGCGAATCGACGACGGCCCAGACCTCATTCGGGTCTTTCCGGTAGTAATCCAAACCGATGCGGCCCAGCGGCACGGTCGGCAGGCCCTTCGCGACCTTGTGGAAGGTCTTGCCGCCGTCGGCTGTCTTGTAAATGCCGGCGCCGGCGCCCCATTTGACGGCCGGGTCGTAGGCGTCGTAGCCGTCCTCCAGCGGCGGCTCGCCGCGGTGGCTGTCGAACCCGTCGCGCCGCCGCTCCCACGCCGCCGCCAGCAGCGTCTCCGGGTCGGCCGGGTTCATGCGCAGGTCGATGATCCCCGTCTTATCGTCGATAAAAAGGACCTTCTCCCACATCTTGCCGCCGTCGGCCGTCTTGTACAGGCCGCGCTCCTCGTTGGGTCCGTACAGCCGGCCGAGGGCGGCGACGTAAACGGTGTTCGGGTCCTTCGGGTGAATGACGATTCGACCGATCTGAAAAGTCTTTTTAAGCCCCATGTTCTTCCACGTCTTGCCGCCGTCGGTCGATTTGTAGACGCCATCGCCGTAGGAGACGGAGTTGCGCGGGTTGGCCTCGCCGGTCCCGACCCAGACGACGTTGCGATCCGAAGGCGCCACGCACACGTCGCCGACGGAAACCGTGCCTTCGTGGTCGAACTGGTGCTCGAAGGTGACGCCGTTGTTGGTGGTCTTGAGCAGGCCGCCCGAGGCGGTGGCGACCCAATAGGTGGTCGGGTCGGCCTCGAAGACGGAAAAGGCGACGATGCGGCCGCCCATCGCGGCGGGGCCGATGCAGCGCCAGTGCAGCTCCTTGACCCAGTCGGCGGGGACGGCGGTCGGATGGGCCTTCGGGCCGGCGCTCTCCTCCGCCCGGACGCCCGCGAGTGCGGGGACAAGGCCCAGCGCCAACGCCCCGAATAGACATGCGGCCCTAATGGTTCGTCGCGGGATCACGGTCCACCTTGTTTGGTCAGTAGAGGAAGCGCGGGTGGGACGCAAGCGAGGTAGGCATTCCCCGGTGTGTGTAAGACGAAGGTACTCGCGGGTCCGGGGAGCCGTTGGGAATTCCGGCGGTTAGGGGACCGCCGCGGTAATCTCCGTCTTCGACGCGAGCAACCCTTCGAGGTGCGCTCGAAACGGCGGGCAGTCGCGGATGGCCTGAAGCACCTTGTTCGCGCTGCGGTTCTGCAGGAGGCGACCCCGTTCCCACCGGGAGATGGTGGCGATCCCGAAGTCGGTCAGGTCCGCCAGGTGCTGTTGCGACCAGCCGAACTCGTCACGGATGCCCTTGATCTCAGAGGGCGTTAGCAGTCCGGCCGCTCGACAAATCGCTTCATGCCGCACCCTGGCAGCGACGGGGCCGCTCGCCTCCATCCCGCAGGAATCACAGCGCTCGACCGGCACGTCCTTGACCATGACCTTGATGGTTTCATCCCCCAGGTCAAAGTCAAGCTCTTCGTCGCGCGTGAATGTGCAAAGGCGTCCATTTTCGCACTCAGGGCATTTCAGTCGAGTTATGGGGACAACTGTCATACCGATACTCCGGATCAAGTGGGCTTCAGTGCTTGCTCGTATGGCAACTGACGACCCAGGCGATGTCAAAAACGCCGTCCTGCTCGATCTTCAACTTGATGTATGTGCCATTGCCGTCGGGGTTGTTCAACACCCAGCCTATCCCCCGCGACCCCGGCGGCTCGCCCATCGGGGTGCGGAGGAGAGGGAACCCGGCACGCAGACGGCCCATGATGTAATCGATCATTTGGCAGTCGCCCGGGGTCCTGCCGCAGACCGGCTTCAGGGCCACGCGACCTTGATGGAAAGCCTCGTCGGTAAATCGCCACCTGTCCATATCTTCCATCAACTCGATCAGTATCTTCCTTGCCAGCGCCGGGTCATTGTCGTGGTCCCGTTCCGCCATCAACTTAAATCTCCAAGTTAGGATTGTCCCACGGACTTGGAGGAAGGCGGACAGGACTGCCATCCCGATGCCAAATGAATCATATGATCGGTTGCGGTCGGAGTCAAGTCCTTCCCTTGTTAAATCGCTGAATCATCGGATCGGCATTGGTCCGTTCGCCTCGAATACACAAGTCACGGTGGTGGTAATGCCGCCGCGCGGCGTGAAGGCGCCGACGACCCGGCAGCGCCGCGGCCGGCACGCCGTCACGAAGTCGTCGAGCATCCGGTTGACCACGGTCTCGTAGAACGCCCCTTGATTGCGGTAGCGCTGGAGGTAGATCTTGAGCGACTTCAGCTCGACGCACGAACCGGCGGGGGTGTAGGTGAACGTGATCACGCCGAAGTCCGGCTGGCCGGTCTTGGGGCAGAGCGACGTGAACTCGGGGCAGACGATTTCGATGGTGTAGTCGCGGCCGGGGTTGGGGTTCCCAAAGGTTTCCAGCTGGCCGGCGGACGGCGCGTCGGACGGGGACACGGACTCTTCCTCGCGGGTTGACGTGCGTTCATGCGGACGGCACTATCCACCTTAGAGAATGCGGGCCGGGGCCGCAAGCAATCCGGGCCGATCAGCAGGAGAATTGCAAAGTCCGTTTGGCACGCCATAAGTCGTTTAGTGATCGTGGCCTCCCGACCATCGCTCAAGGACTTACGACGACGGCAGGCGACTTTGCAATTCTCCTGGGCCGATCAGGGCTTCTCCCGCCCGGCCCGGATCGACACAGTCGACCGCTCAGGCCGACTTGGCGAACCGAAGCATTACCGGCGGCCGATCCGGGTCCGTTTTAGCCGATTCCGGATGGAAGATCGGCACAAGCGACTCCCACGGGATCGGCGCGACCCACGGCGGCGAGGCGGGGCCAAGGCCCGCCGCGTTGAGGTGATCGAGGAATTCCGGGCCGTGCAGGGCCGCCCGGATGGTCTCGCTGACCTCCCGCGAATTGCTCTGGATGAGGAGCGGGTAAGGCCCCGAAACGTCGAGCCGGTCTTTCAGGTCGTACAGCAAATCCAGGGGGAGCGCTCCCCCCTTCTGGCCGCTCGGCCGGCCCTCGTCGCGCGGCGACGCCAGGGCCGATTCTTCGGGCGGCGTTAGGTCGTACCCCCAGTGTCGACAAATCCAGTGAATGCCGGCGTCCGTCAACTGCCGCATGTGGTGGGGGCGGAAATACCGCCTCCACTTGTCGCTCCCGCCGCGGTAGAAATGTCCCGGCGTCAGCGCCGGCTGCAGGTCCCGGTCGAGGAAGCGGTCGTAGAGGGAATCGATTTCCTGCCTGCGAAAGCATACCCCGAGTCGCTCCGCGAGGGCCTGTAACGGCCTCCTCCGCCTGGCCGCCAGGTCCTCGTACCGCAGGACGAGGAATCGGTCCCCCCTGTCGATCAGCTGACGGTGCCATTGGGCCAGTTGGAGCGCGATTTCCCGGAAGAAGTCGGCCCGGTCGAGGACGGACGTCGGCGGCCGCATCACTTTCGAGGCCCAAGACAGGATCGTCTCGCAAGGATGGCGGATGACGGCGACGCAAAACGTCCCCAACCGCGTCAGTTCCTCCACCGCCAGGCCGGTGGGCGTGGCGTGCGTATGATTAAAGAACGACCCCAAATGGAGATTGGTGGGGACATGCCGCACCAGGGCGTACTCGTCCCCCGGCAGGGCCAGCGACAGGTCCAGGGTCGGGAACTGGGTGGGGGTCAATTCGAGGCCGACCGGCGCGAGACCCCGCAGGACGTGTTTGGCAAGGATCGCCGTGCTCACATGGTAATGGGAGGCGAAGGCGGCCACCCTCGCGACGGAAGGCGGCGGCGGGGCGTCGATCCGTTGCCAGAGTTCGGCGAGCAGGTGCTTGGCCAGGATGTTGCCGGAGCCGGGGAAGCCGAAGAGGGTGACGCGATTGCGGTACGCCGGCAGCCGCAGGGCGTGCGCCAGGACGACCGGGTGCAGCAGGCAACGGCCGCCGCCGGAGATTTCCCGGACGAGACGGGCGCCGCGGAGGTACGGGTCCGTGCTGACCGAGCCGTCCATGCGGTTCACGATGCTGGAGGCGACCAGGGTGGGCAGAGGCGCCTTCCGCTCCAGTTGACGGCAAAATTCCGGGTTGGTCCATAGGGGGACCCGCGCGCCGCCGAGGGCGTCCAGGACGGATCGGAGACAGGTGGACGCCGGGGGGTAGTCCGGGTGGGCCTCGGGGTAATCATCGACGACAAAAGCGACCCGAATACCCGCATCGCGGCACAACTCGAGGATCGGCAGGGTGTAGTAGCCCAGGCCGTACAGGCCGACCTCACCGGGGCCGTCGCCGGAATCCGGCGCGTGAGGCGTTGCGGCGTCGGAGGGCCGCCCGTCGCTCAAGCGGCGGGGGAAGGGCAACACGTTTTCCATGAGGTCCTATCCGTTCTCGGACACGGCGCAATGGCGAGGGATCGCTCCCGGCCCTCCCCATTGCCCGGGGCCGAGAACGTGCAGCACCCTCTATATGATTCGACGGCGGCGGGAATGGCTCCCGTCACGCCGCCCGGCGGCGCTCCGCCGGCGCCTCCAGATTCAGCGTCGCCCGCACCACGTAGGCCGACTTGCCCTGGCTCTCGAAGTAGGTCCGCGCCAGCAGTTCGCCCAGCAGGCCCATCGAGATGAACTGCACGCCGACCAGCGCCATCAGCACGCTCAGCAGCAGGAACGGGTTGCCGGTCATGTTCACCGGATGCGCGGCGCCGTACTTCATCCACGCCGTCGCCAGCAGGCTCAGAAACCCCGCTCCCATCGAGACCAGCCCGGCCGTGCCCATGACGTGCATCGGCCGCGTCAGGTAGCTGTGCAGGAATTTCACCGTTATCAGATCGAGAAACACGCGAACCGTGCGCGTCAGGTTGTACTTGGTCTGTCCCGCGACGCGCGGGTGGTGGCGCACCTCGACCTGCGTCAGTTTGGCCCCGTGCATCTGGGCAAGCACCGGGATGAAGCGGTGCATCTCGCCGTACAGCGGCAGCGCCTCGGCCAAGTCGCGGCGCATGGCCCGCAGCGTGCAACCCATGTCCTTGACACGAACGCCCGTCACGGCCCGGATCAGCCAGTTGCCGGCCCAGCTAGGGATCTTGCGGACTAGCATGTGGTCCTGCCGGGCCTTGCGCAGGCCGAACACGGCGTCGTAGCCTCCCTGGAGCAGCTTGTCCACCAACATCGGGATGTCGGCGGGGTCGTTCTGCAGGTCGCCGTCCATTGTTACCAGCACGTCGCCGCTGGACCAGTCGATGCCGGCCCGCAGCGCCGGCGTCTGGCCGAAATTGCGGCGCATCTTCACCACCTTGACGCGCGGGTCGGACGCCGCCAACTCCTCCAGCACCGCGAACGAGCCGTCGTTACTGCCGTCGTCGATGAACAGAAGCTCGTAGTCGGCCAAGGCGGGCGCGGCCTGGCCGGTGCGCAGCGGCTCCAGCGCCTGACAGAGCCGGTCATGCAGCGGCCGGAGGTTGTCGCGTTCGTCCTTGATCGGAATCACCACCGACAGCGTCGTCATCGGGTCGGACCTCCTCAAAGCGCGGGAAGCGGCCCAGCAGCAGCACCGCGGACCCCGGCAGACTGGCCGCCGTGTAGACGGCGAAGGTGAGCACGGCGAAGGTGACGGCCCGGCCGCCGCCGACGCCGAACGGGTGCAGCAGCACCACGGTGGCGAGTTCGCGCAGGCCCATGCCGTTGAGGCTGATCGGCAACAGCGACACCAGCGTCACCAACGGCGCCAGGACGCCGTAGTACGCCGGCGGTACGGGCAGGCCCAGCGCCTCGCCCATCAGCCAGGCCAGCAGCACGTTGGCCCCCTGCACCACGAAGGACAGCAGCGTGGCCAGAAGCAGCGTTCGCGGCTCTTTGACGTAGAGAGAGGCTCCGTGCGCCAGCCAGCGCAGGCGCGGTTGGGAGGCCAGCAGCGGGCCGACCCACGGCAGGACGGACAGGCCGGCCAGGGCCGCGGCCGTCAGCCCGCCCACGATCCAGAGAATCCAAGGCGGCAGCGCCGTCGGGCAGCAGAGCACGGCGACGCAAGCCACGCCGATGAGCGCCACGAGGCCGTTGAGGCGGTCGCCGGTCACGGCGAGGATGGCGGCCGCCCGCCGCCGCTCCGGGGGCAGGGCCGCGCCTTCGCGCGTGGTCAGATACCACGTCCGCAGCATGTCGCCGCCGATCGACGTGGGCAGCATGAGGTTGAAGAACATGCCGATGAAATAATAGCCGAGATAACGGAGCTGCGAACCGCCGAAACCCTGGACGCGCGCCAGCATCCGCCAGCGCACGGCGCTGACGGCCTGCGCGAACAGGTAGACGCCCAACCCCGCCGCCCACAAACCCCAGCGGGCGTGGGCGAGGGCGCCGGCCGCCTGCCCCCAGTCGATGCGCCAGGCGAGGACGCCCACGAGCACGACGCTGCCGAGCAGCCGCCAGGCCTTTTTCACCGGACCTCCACTTCCACCGTCACCGGCGCCGTGGCCCCCAGCTGATAAAACCAGGCGTGCTGTTCGTCCACCATGTCGAGGTCCACGTGGTAGCGCCCCGGCATCAGCCCCGGCAGCGCGACGGTCAAATCGACGTGGCCTTGCGGCGGGACCACGGCGTCGAACAGGCCGGATCGTCCTTCGCCCGCTTCGTAATTCCGATCGTCGTTGATGACAAACCAACCCAGGTGGATGCCGGCGTTATCGCCGGGCTGGAGCACCCACGGCTTGACGGAGGTGTTGACGCAGCGGACGCGAAAGCCGAACGGCCGATCCGCGACGCCGGACACCGGCCCGGCCGGCGGTTCGATGCGGGCGCGGCATTCGCCGGGGCAGTATTCGGTTACGGCCCAGCGGCGGAAGTTTTCCGGGGAGTGCGGCCGTCCGCCGAGCCAGTCCTGATAGAGATCGAAAAAGTGGTCCATTTCGGCGGTCTTGCCGAACGGCCAGTGGCCGTAGCGGAGGCCGAGCTGTTCCCGCGCCTCCGCCAGGCCCGTATCCGTGTGCAGCAGCAGGGCGACGGCCGAGGCCATGCCGGTGCGGTCGATGCCGCGGTGGCAGTGGAACATGACCGGGTAGTCGCTGCGGTCCAGCGCCTCGACCAGCTCACGCAGTTCCGGCACGGGCGGCAGGCGACAGGCGGAAAAGCCGATGTCCTCCTGGCAAATGTTCAGTTCGCTGGTGGCCCGGCTCTCTTCCAGGTAGGGCGGCAGCGGGTCGCAGCAGCCGGTCAGGTTGATGACGGTGCGAATCCCATACTCCCGCGCGACCCGTTTCAACTCCGGCCCGTCCAGGCGCGCGGCCCGGTAGACGTAGCCGGGGGCGACGACATGCACGTTGGAGCCGACGAACATGTAGAGCAACTCCAGCACGGCGGCGGCGACCAACCCGGAGAGTCCGCCGCGGAGGGCGGCGTAGACCGGCGAAAGCCGTGAAGCGGGGCCGCTCGGGGATTCTGGCATGACTCCGTCGGCCTCCTTGTCCGCGCCGCGGCGCCTGTCCGGGCGCAGGGCGGCACTATGCCATAGGCGTTCCGACAAGGCTAGTCCAAGAGAAGAGGCGGGTGTCCCTCTCGATTTTGGCTCTCGTTCCCACGCGGAGCGTGGGAATCAGGGGCCGCAGGGGCCGCGAGAAAAAAAAGCGGCCGCCCCCTTACCACTCGGCGGCCCTCCGCCTAGAATTATTCTCTTCCCCACGAGTCCCGGACCTACGGGGATTCGTTGTCGGCGGCGATCTAAGAAGGGACAGCCATGGCGCGACAGGTGACCGCGCAGATTCGTTTGCAAGTACCGGGCGGCACGGCGACGCCCGCGCCGCCGGTCGGCCCGGCGCTGGGCCAGCACGGCGTCAACATCGGCCAGTTCGTGTCGCAGTTCAACGACCGGACCAAGGAGATGAAGGGCATCACCATCCCGGTGGTGATTACCGTCTACTCCGACCGCAGTTTCGACTTCGTGACCAAAAGCCCGCCGGCCGCGGTGTTGCTGAAGCAGGCGGCCGGCATTCCGCTGGAGAAGAAAAAGGGCGGCGAAGTCATCAATCCCGAAGAGAAGGCCAAGGCCAGCGGCAAGTACAAGGGCTTCAAGGTGACGGCCGCCCAGGTACAGGACATCGCCAAGCGGAAGATCCAGGACCTCAACGCCCGCGACCTGGACCACGCCACCCGCATCATCGCGGGCACGGCCCGCAGCCTCGGCCTTGCCGTCGAAGGCTGAGAGTAAGAAGAAACTAGCCCGACGCGCGAGCGAGGGTTGGTAGGAACGAATCAACGAGACAGCACAGCATCATGGCCAAGAAACAAAACGCCGAGGCGACGAAAGCCCCCGAAGGTCAGCCGGCCGAGGCCGCCGCGGGCGAAGGCAAGAAACCGAAGGAACCCAAGGCCCGCGAGCCGAAGGCCAAGAGCAAGCCGGACGCCAACGCCCCGGCGACTCCGGCGGCCGCCCCCGCCGCGGCCGCACAGGTCAAGGGACAGCCCGGCGAAGCCTCCAAGAAGCGCAAGGGCCGACAGCCCGGCCGGCCGCCGCGGCGCGGCAAGAAGCTGCGCGAACAGCTTAAGTCCCTGGCCAAGAGGGCGACCAAGGAAGGGCCGGCCCCGTTGAAGAAGGCCGTCGGCCTGCTCAAGCAGCTCAAGCGCGCCAAGTTCGACGAGACGGTCGAGATCCACATGTCGTTGGGCATCGACGCGACGCAGAGCGACCAGATGATCCGCGGCAGTGTGGCCTTGCCGCACGGCGTCGGCAAGGCGGTGCGCGTGCTGGTCTTCTGCCAGGGCGATAACGTGGCCAAGGCGAAGGAGGCCGGCGCCGACTTCGCGGGCAGCGACGAACTCATCAAGAAGATCCAGGGCGAAGGCTGGCTGGAGTTCGACGTGGCCCTGGCGACGCAGGACATGATGGGTCAGGTCAGCCGCCTCGGTAAGGTGCTCGGCCCGCGCGGCCTGATGCCGACGCCCAAGGCCGGCACCGTCATCACCACCGGCCAGGACGTGGCGGCGGCGGTGCGCGAGTTCAAGGCGGGCAAGGTCGAATACCGCTCCGACAAGGGCGGAAACGTCCACGCCGGCGTCGGCAAGATGAGCTTCGACGACGACAAGCTGGTGGCCAACGTCACCACCTTCGTCGAGCAGATCCGCTCCGTCAAGCCGGCCTCCGTCAAGGGGCACTACGTCCGGTCGATCACCCTCGCGGCCACCATGACGCCGGGGATTCCGGTTACGATGTAACAAGAGTAGTCAGTAGCCAGTAGTCAGTAGAGGGAACTCCGCTGACCGCCGACTACTGACTACTGACTACTGACTACTTCAAAATATGAGCAAAGTCATCAAGCAGATGGAAATGGACGCCCTGAAGAAGGACTTCGGCGGCGTCCGCGACGTGGTGGTCCTCAGCACCAAGGGGCTGACCTGCCAGGCGGACTACTTGTTCCGCGCCAACCTGCGGAAGAAGAACATCCGCGTCCGGGTGGTCAAGAACACCCTCACGCGCAAGGTGTTCGGCGAACTGGGGCTGAACGTGGCCGCGGAATCGCCGTACTGGACCGGCCCGACGACAATAGTCTGGGGCGCCGGCAGCGTGGCGGAACTGAGCCAGGCGGTGGACGGCGAACTTAAAGCGCCGAAGACCGCTCCGTTGTATAAGGACAAGGTCAAGATCAAGGGGGCCGTCGCCGACGGGCAGGAAATCGCGTTCGACGCGGCCCTCAAGATGCCGACCCGCTCCCAGGCCATCGGGGCCGTGTTGGCGGCGCTGCTCAGCCCGGCGGCCTCCATCCTCGGCGGCCTCGTCGGCGCCGGCGGTCAGGTGGCCGGGCAGATCCAGAAGATCAGCGAGAAGGAACCCGAGGCCGTAGAAGCCGCGCCGCCTGATGCCGCGGAAGCGGCACCGGCCCCTGCGGAAGCGCCGGCCGCCGGTTAGACGATACTTGGCGAGCGGGGGGCGTCAGCCCCCTGATTCGTCACACCGTCGGCGACCTTGTGCTAAATCAGGGGGCTAACGCCCCCCGCTCGCTCCGGAAAAACTATTACGCACGCCGCTGCTCCGCTTCAAGCAGCACTGCATCACCAGGAAAGGTTGACCCCCATGGCAGATTTCTCCGGGACGATCACCGCGTTGGGCGATCAACTCGCCAACCTCAAGGTCGTCGAGGCGGTCCAACTCAAGGACTACCTCAAGGAAAAGTACAACATCGAACCGGCCGGCGGCGGCGTCATGGTAGCGCCCACGGCCGCCGCCGCGGTCCCGGAAAAGCCGGCCGAGGTGACCGACTTCCAGGTCGTCCTCGAAGGCCTGGCCGACCCCGCCAAGAAGATCAACGTCATCAAGGTGGTGCGCGAGATCACCAGCCTCGGCCTCAAGGAGGCCAAGGACCTGGTGGAAGGCGCGCCCAAGCCGGTCAAGGACACCGTACCCAAGGCCGAGGCCGAAACCCTCAAGAAGAAACTGGAAGACGCCGGCGCCAAGGTGTCGCTCAAACCGGCGGGCTGATCGGCTTTCTCCCCGTGAAATGTAGGGGAAAATCGCCGGAAGATGGGACGAAGGGAAGGCGTCGAAGACCTCGACGCCTCCTTTTTCTCTACCGATGTGAAATTTTCCCTTGCATTCTTTGTGCCTTTGTGGTGAAATCAAAGTCTTGCTCTCCACTCAGGGAGTTGAGGCGCGGCGCCGAACGGGCGGGGGTGTACTCGGACGTCTCCCCGCTTCCGGATCGGCGGGCAGTTCCGTTTTCCAACATGGAATGCAGCGTGCCACAATTCAGGCTTTCGGCTCGCCCTCGACTGGACACTCGCCAGACCCCCGGCCTGGCTTTCTTCGCGCGCCGCGGCCGGGCCGCCCCCGGTTCGGCGGCCCGCCCACGGACGATTCCTGATCTCTTGACCGATCACCCGACCAGCCAGCGGCCTGGCGCCGCATAGGCTCCCGCCGAACGAGGCAACGCCCGCCGTCGTTCGCGCCCGCCTGTGCGTCGCCGTGTGTTCCCGCGTCGCTTTTTCTCCTTGGGAGGAGCACCTTCATGCCCGTCCCCGCCGTCCGCACCATCGTGCCCGAACAGTCCCGGAACTTCGGCCGCTTCGGCGACACCGTCGAGGTGCCGCCGTTGACCGAAATCCAAACGAAATCCTACGAGCGCTTCCTCCAACTGGACACGCCAATCGACAAGCGCACGCCCAGCGGCCTGGAAGGCGTCCTGCGCGAAATTTTCCCCATCGAGAGCTACGACAAGACCCTCTCGCTCCAGTTCCTCAAGTACGAACTCGGCAAGCCGCGCTACGGCCCCGACGAGTGCCGCCAACTCCGTCTCACCTACGGCCGGCCCTTCCGCGTCTGGCTGCGCCTCGTCAAGGACCAGCCCGTCGAGGAGGAAGTCTATCTCGGCGACATGCCGATCATGATCGGCGGCGGCGAATTCATCATCAACGGCGCCGAGCGCGTCGTCGTCAGCCAGCTGCACCGCTCGCCCGGCGTCGATTTCGTCATCGACACCACCGACATCGACCGCAAGCTCCACTCCTGCCGCATCATCCCCGAACGCGGCAGCTGGATCGAGGTCAACGTCACCAAGAAGGACACCCTCGGCGTCCGCATCGACCAGTCGGGCAAGTTCTCGTCCATGACGCTGCTCCGCGCCATGGACCCGGCCTACTCGACCGACGCCGACATCCTGCGGGCCTTCTACCCCACCGAAAGCGTCCCGCTCGACCCGTCCGACCGCGAACGCCTCACCGGCCGTCAGGCCGTCGGCGACGTGATCGACCCGGAAACGGGCGAAGTCTACCTGGAGAGCGGCGAAACCATCACGCCGGAGAAGCTGGACCTGCTTTACGCCAGCTCGGTCAAGGAAGTGACGGTCCTGCAGAAGATCAAGGACACGCTCATCCTGACCTCGCTCAAGGAAGATCCGACCAGCACGCATGAAGAGGCGCTGCTGAAGATTTACCAGCGGTTGCGTCCGGGCAACCCGCCGCAGCTGGAGAAGGCGCGCGAGCTGTTCAAGGAGAAGTTCCAGGACGCCAACCGCTACCGCCTGGGCAAGGTCGGCCGCTTCCGCATCAACCGCAAGTTCGATCAGGACATTCCCGAGTCGGAAATGACGTTGCGGGCGCTGGACTACCTCAACGCCATCCGCTACATCATGCGGCTGCGCGACCCGGAGGGCAAGGCCACCATCGACGACATCGACCACCTCGGCAACCGCCGGGTGCGCACGATCGACGAGCTGGCCGCCGACGAGCTGCGCAAGGGCTTCCTCAAGCTGCGCCGCACCGTCCAGGAACGCATGTCGATCCGCGACCAGCAGGACATGACGCCGCGCACGCTCATCAACCCCAAGTCGATCTCCGCCGCCATCGAATACTTCTTCGGCCGCGGCGAACTGTCGCAGGTGGTGGACCAGACCAATCCGCTGTCGCAGCTGACGCACGAGCGCCGGCTGTCGGCCCTGGGGCCTGGCGGCTTGAACCGCAAGCGGGCCGGCTTCGACGTGCGCGACGTTCACATCTCGCACTACGGCCGCATCTGCCCGATCGAGACGCCGGAAGGCACCAACATCGGTCTGATTTCTCACTTGTCGATCTACGCCGGCGTGGACGACTACGGCTTCCTGGTCACGCCGTATCGATCCGTGCTCAAGAAGAAGATGCTGTCCGAGGTGCGCTGGCTGCGGGCCGACGAGGAGTCGGCGGCCCACCTGGCGCCGGCCGACGCCCCGACCGACGGCCAAAAGATCGTCGAGGACCGCGTCATCGCCCGCGTCGGCGGCGACTTCGCCTCGGTGCCGTCCGACGCCGTGCAGTACATCGACATCAGCCCCAAGCAGATGGTCGGCGTCTCCGCGGGCCTGATCCCGTTCCTGGAACACGACGACGCCAACCGGGCGCTCATGGGTTCCAACATGCAGCGCCAGGCGGTGCCGCTGTTGGTCCCGGAGCCGCCGATCGTGGCCACGGGCCTGGAAAAGGACGTGGCCCAGAACAGCGGCATGGTGGTGCGGACGGAGAAGGCCGGCACCGTGACCTACGTGGACGGCACGCGCATCCGCGTGGACGAGCGCGAGTTCACGCTGCGCAAGTTCACCGGCCTGAACGAGCACACCTGCCTGAACCAGAAGCCAATCGTGCGCGTCGGTCAGAAGGTGAAGAAGGGGCAGGTGCTGGCCGACGGGGCGGCGACCGTCAAGGGCGAGTTGTCGCTGGGCCGCAACGTGCTGGTCGCGTTCATGTCGTGGGACGGCTACAACTTCGAGGACGCCATCATCATCAGCGAGAAGCTGGTGGAGAACGACACCTACACCTCGATCCACATCGAGGAGTTCGAGATCGAGATCCGCGAGACGAAGCTCGGCAAGGAGGAGTTCACCCGCGACATCCCCAACGTCTCGCCCAAGGCGCTGGGCAACCTCAACGAGTACGGCATCGTCCGCATCGGCACGTTCGTCATGCCCGGCGACATTCT
>Ga0182024_10004853_pt1 | contig 30554 bp, 21 predicted proteins | sample P32metaG_FD_120480 | JGI IMG/M metagenome (GOLD analysis project Ga0182024, IMG submission 120480) | Permafrost microbial communities from Stordalen Mire, Sweden - P3-2 metaG (Illumina Assembly) | ecosystem: Environmental > Terrestrial > Soil > Wetlands > Permafrost | place: Sweden: Stordalen... | reverse complement strand
GCGGCCTCGATCGACGCGAGCCTGCGCGCCCGGGTGGCACAAGGCGGCGTGGCCTATGGCGTCCCGCTGGTGTTGGGGACAACCCTTCGCCAGGACGCGGCCGACGACCGGCTCCAACTCGGAGTCGAGGCGGAAATTCCGGCGACGGTCGTGGCGCCTCTGACCGCGATGTTCGCCGTGGTGGATGCGTCGGGCCACATCGTGGAGTCCGGCCAACGCCAGATCGGCGCCGGCGCGCTGGGCCAGGATTATCAGATCGCGATCGGCGTGCCCCTGGCGGAAGGGACCTATCGTCTCCGGTTCGCCGTGGCCGACGCCGAGGGCCATGTCGGCAGTCTGGAGCGCGCTGTCGTGGGCCACCTCGCGCGCTTTGGCACGCTCCGCGTGAGCGACCTCCTGGCGACCTGGGCGACGGCCGACGGTCCGCCGCGCTTGCTCGCGCTCGAGGTCCTCCCAGTGACGGCCGCGGGGCTCGGCGCTGCGATTGAGTTGTACCCGGATGCGGGACGCGTCCTGACCGACGTGCGGGTCCGCTTCACGCTCTTCCGGTCGGACGACGAGACGCGGACGACGATCGCCGAGCAGGACGTGGCGCCGATCGCCAACGGCACGGTGTTCACGGCATCGGTGACGCTGCCCGCCACGGCCCTCGCCCCAGCCACGTACACGATTCAGGCCACCGTTATCGACGCGGGAGCCGTGACAGGCACGGTTTCGACTGAGTTTCGAAAGGCCCGCTAGTCAAGCTCAACCTCTTGCGAACCATGGTGGACGTGCCGCTACTCGAAAGCCGGTATGGGCGAACAAGTGATATCCGCGCGAGCGTCGTCCTATTCCTCGGCGTTCTCACGACGACAGGCTGTTCCAATTCGCCGTCGGAGAAAAACTACGATCCGCGGGCCCAAAGTAGGCGCAAACTACCAGAGAGGTAGTATGCCGAACCGCGTAAAGGCACTGGTCAAACTGACGTCAACCGGAACGCTCGCCTCACTGGCCGCCGTTCTGGCCTGGCTTCCGCCCGTGGTGGCCGCGAGAGCTCCTCTTACGATGTTCGTGGCCGTAATGGATCAGAGCGGCCAGCCTGTGACCGGGCTGACTGCCGCCGATTTCAAGGTGGCGCTTGGCTCGGATGACTGCCCGGTCGTCTCGGCCGCGAGATCGACCGAGCCCATCGCGCTTGTCATCGCACCTGCCAGTTTTCGCCGGGATGTGCTGCCGATGCGCAACGCGGTCGCGGCCGTTGAGGACATCCTGAGTCATGAGCCTGGCGGTTATGAGGTCGGCGTCGCGTGGCAGACCGTGCGCGGCGTGACATTCCGGCGTCCGGGCGAGACTGGAGGCCTCATGCACGACTTCAACCAGGGGATGTCGGACAGCCCCGCATTGGATGACGGCGTCATCTCCGCCGCGAAGGCCCTGGCCACGAGAACGACGATGCGCCGAGTGGTCCTGGCTCTTGCACAGCATCAAGAATCAGGCGGGTATCCGGACGACGTCAGGAAAGAACTGCAGAAGGTCAAGGCGGTCCTCTGGGGAGTCGAGGTTGAACCGGTGGGAGCGAGTGGCACGTCGGACAGCGACAAGGTCCTGACGCTGATTTCTCCGTGGAGTGGCGGTCGGACCGAGCAGATCCTCGACATCAACCTCATTGAGGCCGCGACGCGTCGTCAGATGAACCTGCTGACCAACGAGTACACGGTCAGCTTCGAGCCGCCGGATAAGGTCTCTCCGAACGGCAACCTCCGTATTGCCGTTCGGCGCGCCGGTGTCACGATCTTGTCGCCGCCTTGGGCGAGCTGACACGCGCGATTCCTTCTGCTCGCACCTGAGGTGGCCGATCGTGGGCGACTGCGGGCCACGCTCGCCCGCGTGAGTCGGCCTGAGGCGGACCACTATACTGAGGGAAGCGCCCGATGCTTGGTGAGACCGCATGCTGACCACAATCTGGCAGGACCTCCGCTTTGCGGCGCGCATGCTCCTCAAGGATCGCGCCTTTTCGATTACGGCGCTCGCGACGCTCGCCATCTGCATCAGTGCGAATACCGCCATCCTGAGCATCGTCCGGTCGGTGGTGCTCAAGCCCCTGCCGGTGCCGCATGCCGAGCGGATCGTGATGTTTCACAACAACTATCCTCGCGCCGGCGCAGACAAAGGCTCGACGGGCGTGCCGGACTACTACGACCGCCGCGCCCAGATGGACGTGTTCGATGAGCTGGCGCTCTTCCGCCAGCAGGGCGCCACGATCGGGGCCAAAGACGGCGCCGAACGCATCACGACCATGCGGGCCACGCCATCCTTCTTCCGGCTGGTGTCGGCCGCCCCGGTGCCGGGTCGGATTTTCGCGGAGGACGAAGGCGCAGACGGGCACGACAAGGAGGCCATCCTCAGCAATAGCCTCTGGCAGCGTGAGTACGGCGGCGACCCGAACATCCTCGGTCAGGCCATCCGGCTGAGCGGCACCGCCTACACCATCGTGGGCGTCCTACCGGCGAGCTTCAAGTTCCTCGACGACGACATCGACGCCTACATTCCGGCGGCCTTCACCCAGGAAGAGCGGAGCGACGCGCACCGCCACAACAACAACTGGAACATGATCGCGATGCTCAAACCGGGCGTCGCCATCGAGCGGGCGCAGTCGGAGGTCGACGCCATCAATTGGCGCAACGACGCGCGCTTCCCGCAGCTCCACCAAGTCTTGAAGGACGCCGGTTTCTACACGGCCGTCGTGCAGCTCCAGAAGGACGTCATCGAGGACGTGCAGCCGGTGCTGCTCCTGCTCTGGGGTGGCGTGCTTTTCGTGCTCCTCATCGGGTGCCTCAACATCGCCAACCTGGTGCTCGTGCGCGCCAGTGGCCGCACGCGCGAGATGGCGACCCGCCAGGCCCTCGGGGCCGGCCTCGGGCGGCTGAGTCGCCAGCTCCTGACCGAGACGGTGCTCCTTGCCGCCATCGGCGGCCTCCTCGGCCTCTTCCTCGGGGAGTGGGCGCTTCGGCTGGTTCCCGTGCTCGGGCTCGACGGCATGCCCCGCGGCCATGACATCGCGCTCGACCCCTGGAGCGTCGCGATCATCTTCGGCGCGGCCCTGATCGCGGGCCTGTTTTTTGGCGCCATGCCACTTGTTCGGTTGTCGCAGCTCAACGTGAACACGACGCTCCGCGAGGAGAGCCGCGGCGGCACGTCTAGCCGCAACACCAACCTGTTGCGGCGCGGGCTCGCGATGGCGCAAGTGACGATTGCCTTCGTGCTGCTCATCGGGGCAGGTCTGCTCGCGGCGAGCTTCCGGCAGGCGCTGCGACTCGACCCGGGCTTCACCCCGTCAGGCGTCATGACCGGCGCGATTACCCTACCGAGCACCAGCTATAAGGACGAGCAGATGTTGCCCTTTGTCACGCTCCTGCTGTCCGAGGTCCGTGCGCTACCAGGCATCGAACACGCGGGCGTGACGACAATTGTGCCGCTTGGCGGCGACCATAACGACTCGGTGATCCTCGCCGAGGGCTACCAGATGAAGCCGGGCGAATCGCTCATCTCGCCGCTCGCCATCACGGTGAGCGACGGGTACTTCGAGGCCATGGGCACCCGACTCGTCAAGGGCCGATTCTTCGAGCCGAGTGACGACGAGAAGCATCCCCTCGTGGTCGTGATCGACGATCGGCTGGCCAACCACTTCTGGCGCGGCCAGGATCCGATCGGCCGCCGGCTCCATTACCCTGGCTCGGCCGATAACCTCTTTAAGATTGGTCCCGATACGAAATGGCTGACCGTCGTCGGCGTCGTCCGCCAGGTCACGTTTGACGGCGTGGCCACGGCGGCCCAGCCCGTGGGGACCGTCTACAAGGCATTCGCTCAGAGCCCGGAGAACGCCTTCGGGCTCGTCGTGAAGTCGACGCTCGACTCGAGCGCGACCGTCTCGTCGATCCGCCGGACGGTGGCCAGCATCAATCCGGCGTTGCCCTTCTACAGCGTCAAGTCCATGGACGACTACCTCGACAAGGCCCTGCTTCCCCGCCGCGTGCCCATGCTGCTCGCCAGCGGCTTTGCACTGGTCGCGCTCCTGCTCGCGGCCGTCGGCATCTACGGGGTGCTCGCTTACGGCGTCGCGCAGCGGCACCGCGAGATCGGCATTCGGCTCGCCTTGGGCAGCACGAGCCGTGAGGTCTTCGGGCTCATCCTCCGTGAGGGCCTGACCATCGTGCTCCCGGGCCTGCTCCTCGGCTTCGCTGGGCTCCTGTCGCTCCGACATGCCTTGACGACCGTGCTCTACGGGGTGACGCCGCTTGACGTGTCGGTCCTGACGTACGTGACGGGCGCGCTCCTCGCGGTGGCCCTCATCGCGATGCTGATTCCCGCGAGGCGGGCCGCGCGGGTCAGCCCCGCAACGGCGCTGATGGAGTAGGCACGGCCCACGTACGCGAGAATCAAGGGATGGCCGGGCCCGCGACCGCGTCCGTGTCTCGCCGCGTGAACCGCGAGACCGTCGTGCTCCTCGGCTGGGGGCGCGCCATCCTGCTGCAATTTGCGCATCCGCTCGTCGCCGCTGGCGTCGCCGACTACAGTCGGTTTCACACGGCCTCTGGCGGCTATCTGAGCCGCACGCGGCGCACCGTCGGCGCGATGCTGTCGCTGACCTTCGGCCCGCCCGACGAGGTCGCAGGCGTCCTCGACCGCATCAACGGGATTCACGCCCACGTCCACGGCGCGCTCCGAGAGCCAGTCGGCCGGTTTCCGGCTGGCACGCGCTACACCGCGACCGACCCCGAGCTGCTCGCGTGGGTGCACGCGACGCTCCTCGACTCGATCCTGATCGCGTACGAGACGTTCGTCGGCCCGCTGACCGCCGAAGAGAAGAACCAGTACTGCGCGGAGGCCTCGGCGATGACGACGCGGCTCGGTGTGCCGGCGGGGCGGCTGCCGATGACTGCCGTGGCGCTCGATGCGGAGATGCGCGCGATGTACGCGAGCGGCGACCTGTGTGTCGGCCCAGCCGCGCGCGAGTTGTCGGCGGCGCTCCTCGCGCCGCCCATCGGGCTGGCCTCGCCCGTCTTCGGTCCCGTGCGCGTGCTGACGACGGGCCTGCTGCCGCCTGAGGTCCGTCAGGCCTACGGATTTGACTGGACCGCTGCGCGCGACCGACAGTGGCACCGGCTCGCGCGTGTCGTCCGCGGCCTGCGCGGGGTGCTGCCGTCGATTGTCTGCGAGTGGCCGGCAGCGCGGACGGCCGCGTGACCCTCGTGCGACCTGGTCCTGGATCGCTCAGGGCTCCCTCGTTCAGGAATTCTGGCGTTCGAACTCGGCTGGCGGTACGCCCGAGAATTCGCGGAACTCGTTGATGAAGTGCGCCTGATCGGCGTAGCCGTGCGCTGCGGCAAATTCAGCCCACGACGTCGTGCCGCGCGTCGCCAGGTGCCGCACGGCCCGATCGAACCGCACGAGCCGCGCGAAGAGCTTCGGCGGAATCCCCACGTGCGACAGGAAGTGACGCTCCAGCCGGCGCGGCGACACGTTGAGCGCCGCGGCGAGCGCGTCCATCCGCTGGCGGCCGCGGGCGCGGCGCACCGCGCTCACCGCGCGATGCGTCATGGCGTCAGGCGGGGGCGCCGCACGCCGCCGCTCGAGCAGCACGGCGCCCAGGGTCTGGACTGACCGACCCTCGGGCGCGTCGAACACGCGGTTCTCGATCGCGTCGGCCGCGCCGCCGATGACGTCGCCGAGCAACGCAACGCGCTCCCCGATGACGGCAGCCGGCAGGCCGAGGATCGGCGGGACGCCCTCGGGGCGGAGCGACGCGCCAATCACGTGCCGCCAGCCGACCGACCGCACGATGAACTCCCGCAGGGTCGATCCGACGACGTAGCTCCTGTGCGGCGGGGCGACAAGCGCCGCCACGCCCTCGCCGCGCGACGGGTCGCTGCGATAGAGGACGATATCGACGCAGGCGTTCGGGAGGATGCGGACCGTCGCAGTTCCCTGGAGGGCGGGCACACGCATCTCCCAGAGCGACAGCACGCAGTCGGCCAGCTCGGCGGGCGGCGCGAACTCGCGATACCATCCGGGCCGGCCAGCGTCCGGCGCGCCGTCGTTTTCTTCCAATACCCGCCGTCGGCGCTCCCCTACGCTCATTCGACGATCAGCAGGTCGTCTGTCCACAGGAGTGAGCCATGTCGAGTCCGAGTCTTCCGCGCCTTCAGCATCTTGCCCCCGTGCTCGTCGTCGAGCGCGTGGAGCCCTGCGTCGCGTTCTGGGTCGAACGCTTCGGCTTCGAGATCCGGCACGAAGTGCCCGGCCCCGATGGCGCGACCTTCTTCGCCAGCGTCGCGCAGGGCGACATCGAGATCATGTACCAGACCCGCTCGAGCGTGATCCCAGACACGCCGGGGGTGGAGCCCGACGGACATTCCACGGTTCTCTATTTCACGGTGCCGGATCTCGATGCCGTCGAGCGCGCCACGCACGGCGCGGTCGTCGTCAAGCCGCGGCACAAGACGCCCTACGGCAGCACGGAGATCTACGTGCGAGAGCCAGGCGGTCACCTGGCCGGGTTCGCACAGTTCTAGAATGGGCAGACTCGGCGAGAGAGGAAGGGCGTGATGCGAACAGTCAGGATCGCGGTACTCGAAGACATTCCGAACGTCGGGCCGTCGATTGCCGGGGACCTGCGCCGGCTCGGGATTCACGAACCCGGCGACCTCGTTGGTCAGCAGCCGGACGAGCTGTACCGCGCGCTCTGCGTGGCGACACAGACGCGCCAGGATCCGTGCGTGCTCGACGTGTTCATCTCGGCGGTCCGGTTCATGGAAGGGGCGCCGCCGCGGCCGTGGTGGCATTACACCGCGGAGCGGAAACGCCGGTATGCCGAGGTCACCGCGCTATCCGTTAGCCGATTTCTCGTGCGCTGATTTCGTAGTGGAAGGCCTCGGGATCGAGACTGTCAACACGCGTCCCGCCGGTCTCCGCCTGCGGGTACATGAGGAACGGGATAGCGGAACCCGAACCGGGCAGTTCAACGTCCTGCGCGAAGTTGTACGCCATCCAATTCATTTCCCAGGACCCAAACAACCGGGCTCTCGCTTGCTTGACCATTTCGTCGTCGAGCGGACGATGACCCGGCGGCTCTTCGAGCGCCACCTTTCGAACGTCCGCCGGATCGACGGGGACCCAGCCGTAGCCGCTCGCATAGACCTCCGCCCTGCAGTGCTGGGCCTTCGTGACGTTGTCTGAGGCGGTGCCGAGACTCTTGTAGCCCTCTCTCGAGGGCGCCACCCTGAGGCCGTACGCATCGCGGGCGGCGAGACCGCTCGCACGAGCCAAGCCAACGAAGAGCGAGTTGATGTCCGCGCACTTGCCACTGAGGTCGCCAGACTCCAGCATGAAGCGGATGTTTCCCGTCCCACAGCCGCGCGTCTGCGGATTTCGACTCGTCCGGTCGACCACCCATTCGTAGATCGCACGCGCCTTGTCGATGTCGCTTTGGGCGCCTTTCGTAATTTCAAGCGCGGTCGACTGCACAATGCCGGATGTGGGGATGAACTTGGTCGGGCGGCGAAAGTAGTCCAGAGTTTGGGGCGCGGCCTCGTGGTTCGGGCCTGACAAATCGACCGCGTAGTCGCGCGTCGATACGCGACTCGTCAGCGTGAGCACGGGAGGGACGCCCGCAGGAAATGAGACGCTCACGATTGCGAGCGCGTCCGGCGATTGCTTGGTTACGGTGGCCGTTCCGCCCTCCGCTTGCACGACGTTCGCCAGCGTCCGCTGAAATGGCGTGTCCTCAGTCAGCGCTTCGGGCATCCAGACGCGAGTCATGCCCGACGGCTGTCGAACTTCGACCCTCGTCGTCACCTCGAAGGTGCGCCAGTCATCCGCGCGGGCGGGCTCGAGTGACGGCAGGCTCCAGCCGCGCGCCGTCGCCGCAGACACGGAGGCAAGCGCGGAGGTCAGAAGGAAACGGCGACGGTTCATGGCTCTCACGGGGTTCCCACCGCTGGCTCCGCGCATCGGAAGCCTGAGAGGGACTCAATATGATCCGTTGACCGTGGAGTCGGGTCAACAGCTCGCGCTCCGCGGCGGCCCGGATGCGCCGCGGTATGATGCCGGCCGGCGGTCAATGACGCGACGACGGGCAAGGCCACCGCGTGGACGTCAGGCGGTGGGAGGCCGCACGGCTGATCCGTCAGGACAGCGGCGTGCTGGCGATACGGTTGCGGCAGGCGAGACCAGAGCCGGGAGCGGCGCCGGAGCCGGGATAGGCAACGTGGCTTGCGTCGCCGTGATCCTGTCCGCTTTCGCGCTGTCCTTCCGCAAGATCAGCGACTTCGACACCTGGTGGCATCTTGCGGCCGGCCGGTGGATCGCGACCCATCGCGCCATCCCCGCGACGGACACGCTCTCCCACACGGTGCGGGACCACCCGTGGATCAACCTTCAGTGGGGATTCGATCTCGGCCTCTATCTCCTCCATGCGCGCGGCGGCCCACTGCTGCTCTGCCTCGTCGGCGCTATCGCTTTTTCGGTCGCCGTCGCCCTGCTCCTGCGTGTGGTCAGACTCCACCTCGGGAGCAGCTTCGGGGCGCTCCTCGTCCTGCTGGTCATCGTCACGGCACAAGAACGGATCATCCTGCGCCCGGAACTGCTGTCGTTTCTGCTGTTCGCGGGGGTGCTCTCCGTCCTCGAGCATGGGCGGGATCGAGAAGGCCGAGGGCTGTTTCTCCTCGTGCCGCTGATGATCGTGTGGGTGAATGTGCATGCCCTGTTCGTGATCGGCGCCTTCGCGATCGTGTGCGCGCTGGTCGGCACCACGACCGCGCCGTCCCGACGCCTCATGGTCTGGGGTGGTGTCGCTCTGGCGTCCGTGCTGATCAACCCATCTGGACTCAAGGGTGCGTTGTTCCCCCTGAGACTCCTCTCCCGCATCAATGGCACGAACGCCGTCTTTCAGACGGTCGGCGAGTTCGCCTCGCCGTTTGCTGCGGGCGCCGGCGACCTGTCGATGGTGATCTACAAGGTCGGGCTTGCGATTGGCTGCGGGGCGGCCGTGGCAGCATTCATCCTCAGCCGGCCGACCCGCGTCCGGACGGGCGCGCGCGGAGGACCGTTCGACTGGGGCGGCCTGATCTTGTTCACCGGCCTCGCCGTGGTGTCGGCCGCCGCGCGCCGAAACGTGGCGCTTTTCGCCCTCGGTAGTGCGCCGTTCATGGCCCGGTGCCTGGCAACCGTCCTGACAGAGCGTCCCGGGCTGCGAGCCCGTGCGGCGCGACGCGCACCGCTCGTGGCCGCGACCGTGACGATCGGCGCCGTGCTGCTCGGCGCCGCCGCCGTGACCGGCGCATTCTACAAATGGACTCTCGAGCCGCAGGAGTTCGGCGGCGGCGTGATCGAAGGCACGTTCCCGGTACGAGCGGCGGCCTTCGCCCGAGCTGCGGCGCTCCCGCCGACGCTCTACAACGACATGCTCGGGGGTGGCTATCTCGCATGGGACGATCCGCTCGGCGGCGGCGTCTTCATCGACGGCCGCCTCGAGGTGTACGACACGCCGTTCGTGGCCGAGTACGTCGCCGCGATGTCCGACCCCGTCCGCTGGCAGGCCGATGCCGATCGGTATGGGATCCAGACCGCGATCATCTTCCATCACTTCGAGTACGACCGCCTGCTGGTCGGTCGGCTGTTCCACGGCACCGGCTGGTCGCTCGTGTATGCGGACGAGGTCGCGGCGATTTTCGTCCGGAGGCAGGGAAACGCCGCGGCGCTGGCGAGGGCGACGGCGCTGGGTCCCCAGTGGAACGAGCAGACCGCGGCCTGGCTCTCGCGCCCGGTCGAGCGTTGGCCCTATCCAGCCGGCCGCGTGCAGGGCACGCGCGCCCTCGCGCGATTCCTCGCGACCGTCGGGTCCTACGAACCCGCGGTGGCGGCGTACCTGAAGCTCCTCGAGCTTGGGGTCGCCGTCGACGAGGAGGTCGACGTGCGACTTCTTCTCGCGCGGCACTTTGCCTCGACCGGCCGACTCGCGCAGGCCCAGGAACAGGCTCGCCGTATTCTTGAACTCAATCCGGGAAACGCGGAGGCTCAACAGCTGCTGCGCCGGTAGCTCCCCTAAGATATAGAAACCTTGTCAGCCGTTCGCCGGGGTGTCCTCGTCGCGGTTGGTGGCGCGACCCTCCTTCTGGCCGTTGTCGTCGGTTTGCAGCGACTCGGTGGCGTGCCTGTCGGGCTCAAGACGACGTATTACTCCAACCCGAGGTGGGAGCCACCCGCGGTCATGGTGTTTCCGACGACACAACCATCGACGACAGCCATCGACGCGGCGTGGCGGCAGGGGCCGCTCGCGCGCGACCCGCCGTCCACGTTCAGTGTCACGTGGCTGGGATGGATCCTCGTCCCGCGGGGCGGCGCGTGGACGTTTGCCACGACGACGGATTACCGGTCATCGGTATCCGTGGACAACACGTGGGTCGTTGACAACCGCGGCTCGCACCGCGCCCCCCGTGCGTCCGGGACCATTGACCTGGGCGCGGGCATCCACCCCATCTTCGTCGAGTTCTCGCAGACCGGGGGCGCCTACCAGCTCGAACTGTCGTGGGCACGCGGGGGCGCGCCGCTCGCGCCCGTGCCGGCATGGGTGCTGACGTCCCAACGCGTGGCGGCGCCGAGGATCGTTCTGGCGCATGTCCTGGCCGGCGCAGCGCCGGTTGCGAGATGGTTGTGGCTGGGCATCGCCGCGGCGGCCGGCGTGACCCTCGTGGCCGGGCCGCTCGTCTTCGCCCTGGGTCGCGAGCTCGTACGAGGCTGGGGATCCGGCGGCCTGCTGAACCGTGACGGCGGAACCCTCACGCATCCAATTGGGTTGGGCGAGATGCGTCGCGTGATGGCAATGGGTCTCGTGTTCGTCGGGACGCTCGTGCCCCGCGTCTGGGGCATCGAACAGCATTTCTGGATGCAGGGGGATCAAACCCGCGACTGGGGAATCGCGTTGGGGCCGTTCACGCACCTGCCCCTCATCGGTCCACCGACCGGGGTGGGTGGTTACACCATCGGGCCGGCGTTCTATTGGATTCTCTGGGGCATTCGGGTCCTCGTCGAGCCCTGGTTTCACAATCTCCCGCATGGCGGCGGTGTCGGGCAGGCGGTGCTCGACTCGGGAGCCGACGCGCTGCTGCTCGTCGCGATCTGGAGGCGCACCCGATCCTTCCCCATTGCCTTCGCCACTATCGTCCTGGTCGCGACGGCGCCGTTCGACCTGTCACTGGCGGCGGTGATCTGGAATCCAGTCATGGGAGCGATTCTGGCGAAGGTCGCCACGGCGCTGGTGCTCCTCGACTGGAACGACACGCCCTGGCGAACAGGGGCGACCGTCTGCGTTGCCTGGGCGGCCGTTCAGTGCCATACGCCCACGATCTTCGTCGCGGTCAGCGTGTTCGTCGCACTCGTCGCTCGCTGGGTTCAGATCGCAGGCTGGAAGACCGCTGCGAGGCGCACGCTGCTCATCGGCGCGGTCGTGGCCACGCTCCAGATACCGTACGTGGTCCATCAGTGGTCCGCACGCTTTTCGGAGAGCGGTCTTGGCGCCGTTGGCGTCAGCCTCAGCCGGATCGCTAACGGCACCGCGCCCATCGAGATGGGGCCGAGCGCGACGGCCTATGCCGCGGCGGTCCAGCACATTGAAGCCGGTGGCTGGCATGTTCCGGCTCTTCCTGTGTGGCTTGTCGTCGGCGCCTTGCTCACCGGGTTTCGGTTCCGCCGCGATCTGCCTCTCCTATCGGTCACGCTTCTGCCCCAGGCTGCAGCGGTTGTGGGCTTCGCCTTCTGGGTCGGAGGTTTCAACGAGTACTACTGTCTGTCGCTGATGCCGGCCGTGGTCCTGACCGCAGTGCTCGCCGTGGTGGCTCTCTGGCCCCCGCGTGCATCCGCGGCCGTTGGGTTCGCGGCGATGGTGGCCGTGCTCGGAATCGCACCGGCACGCCTGCGGTCGGCTGAGACGATGGGTCGCATGCCGGAGTATGGGGCGCTCGTGAAGGGATCGCTGACGCTCCTCGAGTCGCGCGAGCGCGTGCGCGACATCGCGACCGACTTCCCCTTGCCGAGCACCACGGATCCGGCGTTCGTCTACTCGTCGCTCGGCGGTCACCTTGACGAGCGCGCGTCTCAGATCGCCGTGATCCGGCCTGACGGCTCTGTCGTCTACCGCTAGTGGCTTGACATCACGTACGGCGTGGCGCCGAACGACCAGTCACGGCCCGGCCGATCGCCGCCATCTCGACCACAGCCGCTCGTTCGGCCTCCGCGATCGCGCCGACCCGCGTCGCCATCTCCGCATAAATTGCCAGCGCCGCCTCCTTCGTGAGCGTGCAGTCCAAACCGGCCACCCGTTGTTTCTGCGCGAGTTCCATGGGGTCTTCGACCGTGTGGCAATCTCCTTCGTCGTCGAGCGCCTCGATGGCGTGTTCGGCGGCTTCACACGCGCGCCTCACCGCGGCGTCATCGATTGTCGCGATGAAGCTGGCGAGATCGGACCAGCGTTGACCCGCGTCACGAAAGGCACTCGCAGAGGTCCGAAGGGCCGGTTGGGCGAGAATCCGCGCGGCGTCATCGAGAAACTCCGCATAGAGCGGCCGTCCGGCGCCCGGCGCCACGAAGCATGCGACCCACTCGTACGTGCGCTTGAGCGCCGCGAAGGCCCGCGGCCCTTCGGCGAAGAGCGTGGGCCACGCTTTCCTGTCCTTCCGGTCCGTCAGCATCCGCTGCCACTTCTCGAGGCCCGCAAATCCGCAATTCACCTGGAACGACTTCGGCACGGGTGGCTCCACGTACGACGTCGCCGTTTCGGCGATGGCATGTCGGAGCGTCGCGAGTGCGTCCGCCGACGGATCGGATTCGTCAATGCTCACCAAGCGGTTCTTCGTCGCCTTGTATCCGCCGCGAAGGCGAGCCAACCGCTCGGACGGCAGTCGAGTCGGCACGGGCGCCCGACCGTCGACCCAGTGGTCGTCGCCGTCGCGGCCGACGACGGCGACGGTCCGCAAGCCGGTCGTGCACAACGCCGGCTTCCCGGCGCCAAGTGTGGCGTCGAGAACCTTACGTGCGGCGCCCGCACTCGTCGTCTCGCTCTTCGTCGTCTTGACGCCAAGTCGCGCGAGGCCACCGCCGATGTAGGCATCCGGCATCGATCGACTCTGCAGTGCGATCGACAGGAGGGGCGGCCACCCCTTGTATTCGAAGACGGCGTAGAGAAACCCGGCGCCCCCGCACAGCCCGTTGACGGTGGATTCGGTGAACGGCGCGCCCGTGGCGCTCCACGTCGCGCCCGCGTGCCGGAGCACGTTCGTCACGGGCGCCGTCCCGCTCTGGATGCCACCGAAGGCGTCGTATCCGTCCAGGACGCCTGGGTAGAGCCGTGGCCGGAGTTGTGGTGATTGCCCCTGTGTGCTGGTCTCTCTGATGACTCGAGCCCGGGCGGCGGCGTAGCGCTCGCCGGTCTTCGCCATGCGCTCGCGCACGAGCGCCTTGAAGTCACGCTGTTTGGTCATGACACGGCCCTTTCGGTCATGCCGATGCAGAGTTGAATGGCGGACCACCGCCGGGCAGAGATTATTCAGAAACGGCGCGAGACTCAAGCGCCTGGGCGGCCTGCCTACTTGCCCGCTGTCACGGGCTCGAGTGTCGAGACTTTCTGGGGGCGCAGCCACGTCTGGAACTGCGCCATGTAGGTGTAGACGACGGGCGTCAGGTAGAGCGTGACGAGCTGCGAGAAGATCAGGCCGCCGACGACGACCAAACCGAGGGGCTGGCGCGCTTCCCCGCCGGCGCCGTAGCCCATGGCGATCGGCACGGCGCCAAAGAGGGCCGCCATGGTCGTCATCATGATCGGGCGAAAGCGGATCAGGCAGCCCTTGTAGATCGCGTCGCCCGGCGACATGCCGCTGCGCTCCGCTTCCAGCGCGAAGTCAATCTGCATGATCGCGTTCTTCTTCACGATGCCGATGAGCATGATCATGCCCACGAACGCGTAGATGCTGAGGTCGATGTGGAACAAGAGGAGCGTGATGAGGGCGCCGAACCCCGCCGACGGCAGGCCCGAGAGGATGGTGAGGGGATGAATGTAGCTTTCGTACAGGATGCCGAGCACGATGTAGACGACAAGGATCGCGATCAGCATCAGGACGGCGAGGTTCCCGACCGAGCCCTCGAAGGCCAGGGCGGCGCCCTGGAAATGGCCATTCACGCCGAACGGAAGGATCCGTGAGGCTACGTCGCTCACCTTGGCGAGCGCGGTCCCGAGCGCCACACCCGGCGCCAGGCCGAACGAGACCGTCACCGACGGCAACTGCCCGTAGTGATTGATCGCCTGCGGGCCGACCGCCTCGCTCGCGTGCGCGAGGGTCTCCAGGGGCACGACTGGACCGCCGCCGGTGGCGGCGGCCGTGGTCGTTTCGCCGCCGAGCGGACTCGGCGGCGCGGAGGTCTCCGGGCTGGCCGCCGAGATATCGGTGCTGGTCGTCGCGGAAGTGGTCGAGGAGCCACTTGAAGTCGAGCCTGGCACGGCGCTTGTCGGCGTGGCCTTGAAGTACAGGAGCGAGAGCGCCGCAGGATCCCGCTGGAACTGGGGCTCGAGTTCGAGCAGCACCTTGTACTCGTTGGCGGCCCCGTAAATCGTCGAGACCCACTTCGTGCCATACGCGTCGTAGAACGCGCTCTCAATCGTGTTGGCGTTCACGCCCAGGGCCGCGGCCTTATCGCGGTCGATATCGATGTTGATCTGGGGGCTCGTGACCTCGAGATCGCTCGTCACGTCCTGAAGGGTGGGCTCGGCGGACAGGGCCTTCACGAGCGCCTGTGAGGTCGCGTAGAGCGTGGGCCGATCGGGCGATTGCATGGAGAACTGGTACAGGCTCTTGCTGACCTCACCGCCGATGCGGATCGTCGGCGGGTTCTGCAGAAACACGTTCATCCCCACGACGTTGGCGAGCTGGGGCCGGAGAGACTCGATAATCTCGTTCGCCAGTTGACGCCGCTCGCCGCGAGGCTTCAGGTGGACGACGATTTGCCCGAGGTTTGCCGCGCCTTCGGTCTGAGCGGCTGAGCCGCCCACGCTCGAGACCAGGGCGTCCACGTTCGGGTTCTTTTGAATGATCTTCGCGACGGCGTCTTGGTACTCCACCAGCTTGTCAAATGACGCGCCCTGCGACGCCTCGGTCGCCACCGCGATCTGGTCAGTGTCTTGATCGGGGATGAATCCCTTGGGCACGATCAGGAAGAGCACCACCGTGCCGACGAGCACGAGGGCCGAGGTCACCATCGTGGTCCCGCGCCACGCCAGGACCAGCTTCAACGACCAGTCGTACCAGCCGAGCATCCGATCGAACCCTGCCTCGGACGCGCGCACGAAGCGGCTCTGGCGATGGTGAGAGGCGGCGCGCAGAAAACGGCTGCACAACATCGGCGTGAGCGTGACCGAGACGACGCCCGAAATCAGGATCGCAATGCAGATCGTCACGCCAAACTCGCGGAAGAGCCGGCCGAGGACGCCCGACATGAACAGGACGGGAATGAACACCGCGGCGAGCGACAGCGTCATCGAGACGATCGTGAAGCCGATCTCGCGCGAGCCGACGAGCGAGGCCGTGAGCGGGTCCTTGCCCAGCTCGATGTGGCGGTAGATGTTCTCCAGCATGACGATGGCGTCGTCCACCACGAAGCCGACCGACAGGATGAGCGCCATCATCGACAGGTTGTCGAGACTGAAGCTGAGGAGGTACATCACGGCGAACGTGCCGATGATCGAGAACGGCAGCGCCAGGCTCGGGATGACCGTTGCCCAGACGTTGCGCAGGAACACGAAAATCACGAAGACGACCAGCGCCAGGGTCAGCGCCATCGTGAACTGGATGTCGCGGAACGACTCCCGGATCGTGTCCGAGCGGTCGTAGAGGACAGCCATGTGGACACCGGCCGGGATCTCGGTGCGAAACTGGGGCAGGAGCGCCTTGACGGCGTCGGCGACCGCGATCGTGTTGGTGCCCGGCTGCCGCTGGATGCCCAAGGTGATGGCGCGCGTGCTGCCCGGCGTGTCGCCACGGTACAGCCACGCGCCCTGACGAGGATCCTCGACGCCGTCCACGACCTGGCCGAGGGCGTCGAGGCGGACCGGCGCCCCGTTGCTGAAGGCGACGATCATCGGCTTGTACTGCTCCGCGTTCAGCAACTGGCCGGTCGCCTGGAGCGTGTAGGCCTTGTGGGGCCCGACGATCGTCCCCGTCGGCACGTTGACATTCCAGTTCTTGAGCGCGCTCTCGACCTCGTTGATGCCGATCTGCCGCGCGGCGAGCGCGTGCGGATCGAGCTGCACGTGCACCGCGAACTTCTCGCTCCCGAGCACCTGGACCTGCGCCACGCCGCTCACCATCGAGATTCGTTGCGCGATGCGCGTTTCGGCGTACTCGTCGAGCGTCCACGCCGGAAGCGTCTGGGACGTGATCACGAGGTACAGGATCGGCTCGTCGGCGGGGTTGACCTTGGTGAAGGTCGGCGGTGTCGGCATGCCCTGCGGCAGGACGCGGCCCGCCTGGGTGATGGCCGACTGCACGTCAATCGCCGCCCCGTCGAGCGGGCGGCTGAGCACGAACTCGAGCGTCACCTCGGTCGACCCCAGCGAGTTGACCGACGTCATCGACTGCAGGCCCGCGATTTGAGAGAACTGGTTCTCGAGCGGGGTGGCGACCGAGGCGGCCATCGTGTCAGGGCCGGCGCCGGGAAGCTGTGCCGTCACGAGAAGGGTCGGGAAATCCACGTTGGGCAGGTCGCTCACCGGCAGTTGCCGATAGGCAACCACGCCGAAGAGCGCAATCGCCGCCATGAAGAGGCTGGTGGCGATCGGGCGCCTGATGAATCCTTCAGAGATGTTCATGGCGTCACCACGTACGCGTCCGGCACCCGGCGTGTCTTCACGAACGTCGCGAGATACGTGTAGACGACTGGCGTGAGATACAGCGTGATGAGCTGGGAGACGATGAGCCCGCCGACGACGGCCAGACCCAGCGGCCGCCGCGATTCCCCGCCCGATCCCCAGCCGAGCGCGACGGGCACCGACCCCAGGAGCGCCGACATCGTCGTCATCATGATCGGCCGAAAGCGGATGAGACAGCCCTCCTGGATGGCCTCCGCTGGCGACTTGCCGTGCTTGCGCTCGGCCTCGAGCGCGAAGTCGATCTGCATGATCGCGTTTTTCTTGACGAGGCCGACCAGGAGGATCAGGCCGACGAAGGAGTAGATATTCAGCTCGCTGTGGAACATCCACAGGGTGACGAGGGCGCCGAGGCCCGCCGACGGCAATCCGGACAGGATGGTGATCGGGTGGACATAGCTCTCGTAGAGCGCGCCGAGCACGATGTAGACGACACCGATCGCCACGACGAGCAGGATGCCGAGGTTCGCCATCGATTGCTCGAACACCTTGGCCGTTCCCTCGAACGTGGTCGTGATCGTCGCCGGAAGCATCCGGTCGGCCACCTCCTTGACCCGTGCCGTGGCCTCACCGAGCGACACGCCCGGCTTCAGGCCGAACGACACCGAGACCGAGGGCAACTGGCCTGAGTGATTGACCGATTGCGGGCCGACCGACTCCCGATACTTCACGACGGAGTCCAGCGGCACGACGCCGCCGCTCGGCGTCTTGAACGACGTGTTCAAGAGGGAGTCAGGCCGGGTCTGGAACTCGGGCTTCAGCTCGAGGAAGACCTTGTACTGACTGGCGGGGCCATACATGGTAGTCACCCAGGTCGAGCCGAATCCGGTGGACAAGGTGTTCTCGACGGTCGTGGCGTTCAAGCCCGTCGCGGCAGCCAGGTCCCGGTCAATCACCAGATCCACGCGCGGGCTCAAGTTCTCGAGGTCCGTCGAGACGTCCTGGACCTCGGGGACCTCGTTGCTAATGGCCAGCTCGACCTTCGGGCCCCAGACGTACAGCTCGTCGTGGTTCATGCTCTCCATCAGCATGCTGTAGTTCTGGTTGCCCAGACGGGCGCCGATCTGGATTGACGGCGGGAGGGTGACAAAGGACCGGAACCCGGCGAACCGGCTGGTGTCGGCACGGATCTGCTGGGCGATCTCGGCGGCGGTCTTGTCGCGGTGCGCTCGTGGGATCAGTTGAACCGAGAATCGGCTGGTGTTGGTGGCACCGCCAGTCACGTTCGCCATGAACGAGTCCACGTACTTGTTCTTGATGATGATGTCGGCGATCTGCTGCGTCCAATGCGACATGTCGAAGAACGACGTGCCCTGGGCCGCGCGGAGGTTGACGGAGATCGTGTCGTTATCCTGATCGGGGATGAAGCCTGTCGGGATCGTCCGGTACATCTGAACGGTGGCGACGAAGACCGCCACAAACACCCCGACCATGACCCCGCGATACCGGAGCACCCATTCCAAGCTGACCCCGTACAGGCGTTGAGACGACGCGAACGCGCGTTCCAGCAGCCCGGCGAACCCACGCTTCGCGTGAAGCGCCGTCACGCGCAGGAAGCGGCTGCACAGCATTGGCGTGAGGCTGACCGAGACGATGCCCGAGATGAGGATGGCGGCCGTGATCGTCACCGCGAACTCGCGAAACAGGCGCCCGAGCACGCCCGCCATGAACAGCACCGGAATGAACACCGCGGCGAGCGACGTCGTCATGGAGATGATCGTGAAGCCGATTTCCTTCGCCCCATTCAGCGAGGCTTCGATCGCGTTCTCCCCGTGCTCCATGTGGCGGACGATGTTCTCCAGCATCACGATGGCATCGTCGACGACGAACCCCAGCGAGAGGATGAGGGCCATCATGGACAGATTGTTGAGGCTGAACCCGAGGACCTGCATGACCGCGAACGTGCCCAAGATGGAAAACGGGAGCGCGAGGGTCGGAATCAGCGTGGCCGAGGGGTTGTGCAGGAACGCAAAGATCACCAAGACGACAAGCAGCAGGGTGATCAGCATCGTGACCTGAATGTCGTTGAACGCCGCCCGAATGGTCTTCGAGCGATCCAGTCGCACCGTCAGGTGCGCGGGCGGGGGCAGTTGCTGTTCGAACGACGGCAGGAGCGCCAGGACGCGATCGGCGACCTCGATCGTGTTCGTGTTCGGCTGGCGCATCACCTGCAGGGTGATCGCGCGCTCGGAATCGGCGGCGCCGTGCGACTTGTCGTAAAACCAGGCCGAGTTGTACACGCTCTCGACGCTGTCCACGACATTTGCGACCTGCTCGAGCCGGACGGGCAGGCCTTTGTTGTACGCCACGATGATGGGCTTGTACTGGGCGGCGTCGTTGAGCTGGCCGGACGCCCAGACGTTATAGGTGGCCGCCTTGCCGTACAACTGGCCCGTCGGAACGTTGACGTTCCAGTTGGTGAGCGCGGTGCTGATGTCGTTGACCCCGATGTTCTGGGCGCGAAGCTTGTCCGGGTCGATCTGCACCCGGACGGCGAATTTCTGCGACCCCTGCACGACGACTTGCGAGACCCCGTCGATCATCGAGATGCGCGGCGCGACCACGTTCTCGGCGTAGTCGTCGAGCAGCGGCATCGGCAACGTCTTCGACGTCAGGTTCAGCATCAGGATGGGCTGATCGTTCGGGTTGTTCTTCCGGAACGAGGGCGGGGCGGTGAGCGTGGACGGCAAGAGCGGTATGACGGCGGCAATCGCGGTCTGCACGTCTACCGCGGCGCTGTCGATGCTCCGGTCGAGGGCGAACTGCAGGGTGATGTTGGTGCTGCCCGTCGTGCTGGAGGACACCATGTCGTCGATCCCGGCGATGGTCGTCATCTGCCGTTCGAGCGGGCTGGCGACGCCGGTGGCCATGGTGTTCGGATCGCCGCCCGGCAGCGAGGCGCTGACATTCAGCGTCGGGAACTCGACCTGCGGCAGGTCGCTCACCGGCAGGTTGAAGTACGCGACGATCCCGAAGAGCGCGATCGCCGCCATGAGCAGCGACGTCGCAATCGGCCGTCTGATGAAAATCTCGGAGATGTTCACGACCGTCCAACCTTACCGGCCACTACGGCCTCAGGCTGCCCGCCGTCGACCCGGGCGGGGGCGTTGCCGTGTTCGAGCCCGGCCCGGCTCCCGCGCCCCCCTGCCCACGCCCGCCACGCCCGCGGCCGCCGCCCGGGCCCGCTTCGCCGGTCCGCGGGTCGGCCCGGGTGACTCGGGTGCCCGGCTCCAGGCGCAACTGCCCTTCCGTGACGACGGTCTCGCCAGGGGTCAGGCCGTTGGTGATGACCGTGTCCTGGTCGATCGACGCGCCGGTGGTCACCGTGCGCAAGTCGACCGTGGAATCAGGCTTCAGCACGAACACGAACTGGCCGTCCTGGCCGGTTTGCACGGCTTCGCTCGGGACCACGGTCGCGTTGACCATCGTCGACAGGCGCAGCGTGACGCGCGCAAACTGGCCCGGCCAGAGGACCCGATCGGCGTTGGCGAAGGTCCCTTTTAATTTGATGGTGTCGGTGGACGGATCGACCGAGTTGTCGACGAACGTCAGCGAGCCGATCACCGCCTGTGCGCCAGTCGTTTGCGGCGTGGCCGAGACCTGCAGTTTGCCTTCGGCCAGGTGCTGCTTGATTTCCGGCAGGTGAACCGCGGGCATCGAAAAGGTCACGAAAATGGGGTCCAGCTCCGTGATGGTGACGAGCTCTGTGCTCGTCGCCGTCACGAGATTGCCGGCCTTGAGGCTCAGGTCGCCCGTCCGGCCGTCGATCGGCGATTGAATCACGCAGTACTCGAGCTGGACCTGGGCGCTCTCGACGGTGGCCTCCGTCGACACGAGCTGCGCCTTGGCACTCGCGATGCTGGCGCGGTCGGCGTTGACCGTCGCGTCGGCCGCAGCGGCCGCCGACGAGGTCTGGTCGGCCGTATCCTGCGAGATGATGCCGCGCTTCATCAACGCGTCGTTGCGCTCGGCCGTCGCGCGGGTATAGGCCGCGCTCGCGACGTCCCGCGCGAGCTGCGCTTCGGCCTGCTTCTCGAGGGCCGCGTCGCGGGCCTGGTTCGCCTTCGCCTGATCGACGGCCGCCTGGTACGGCCGCGGGTCGATCTTGAACAGCACGCTGTCTTTCCGGACGAAGTCGCCCTCGCGAAAGTTGACCGTGGTCAGGATGCCGGTCACCTGGGCTCGCACAGAGATGGTCGAGAACGCCTCGACATTCCCAATGGACTCGATGTCGATCGGGACGTCCCGTTGGGTCACTTTGCCGAGGACGACCGGGACGATTCCTCCGGCGCCCGCGCCGCGGCCGCCCCCGCGGCCCCCGCCCCGGCCGCCGCCCGCCGCGGGTGCGTCGGAGCTGCCGGCCGCAGACGATCCGGAGTTACACGCGGCGACTGAAATCACACACATGCTGGCAACGACGAGGCCAGCGACGCGAAAAGCGTATGGCACGACTGCTCCCACCGCAGGGTAAGTCTTTTCCCGCGGCACACGGGTCCACTGTACATACGGCGGCCGGCCCTGGTTGATTTACGACTGCCCGGCGCGCCCCTTGGCTGCTCCATGATTTCACGGATTTCGCGAAAACCGCCGAGGGACGCCCCAGCATACTCACCCGCCGTGTCGGCCATCGAGATCTGCGTTATCCTCGGCGGTTGGATGGCAGGCGAACAGAAGCAGTCCTTCACAGGCCGGCACCTGGTGAACACGAAGCTGACCGGCCCAGGTTCCGAAAAAGACACACGGCATCATGAGATCGCGATCGAGACCCCGGCCACCTATCTGCCGGGGGACGCCCTTGGGGCGAGCGCGCGCAATGCACCGGCCCTGGTGGATCGGATTCTGTCCGCCGTCGGCGCCACGGGCGACGAGGTCGTGACCGTCGCGGGCGAGTCGGCCATGCCGATTCGGACCGCCCTGACCGACGTCTACAACCTGCTCACGCCGGGCCGCCGGCTCTTCGAGCTGCTCATCGCGAAGGGCGCGTCGGATCTCGCGCCCCTGCTCGAACGGGCCCACGCCGAGGCCTACAAGAAGTACATCGCCGGTTGGAACGAGGCGCATGACGTGCTGGACCTCCTCGAGGACCACCCGTCGATTCGCTTGACCGCGGCGGAACTGGCCGAGGGCCTTCGCAAGAGCCTGCCACGGCTTTACTCGATCGCGTCGAGTCTGAGGGCGCATCCCGGCCAGGTGCACCTGCTCGTCGTGTCCGTGCGGTACACGATTCGGCGGCGCCTGCGCGAAGGCCTTTGCTCGACCTGGCTTGACGATCGGTGGCCCGTCGGCGCGTCGGCGGATCTCTACTTCCAGAACCAACAGAAGCACTTTGCGATGCCGGTCGATCCCGGCACGCCGATGATCATGGTGGGACCTGGGACCGGCCTGGCGCCGTTTCGAGCGTTCATCGAGGAGCGTCGCGTGACGGGCGCGCCAGGCCGGAACTGGCTGTTCTTCGGCGAGCAGCGCCGTGCTTCGGATTTTTTCTACGAAGACGAGTTCGGCCGCGACGTGAAGAACGGGTTCCTCCGACTCGACGTGGCCTTCTCACGTGACCAGGCCGAGAAAGTCTACGTTCAGCGCCGCATGCGGGAGGCGGCCCGCGACCTCTGGGCGTGGCTCGAGGACGGCGCCGAGTTTTTCGTCTGCGGCGACAAAGAGCGCATGGCCACCGATGTCGACCACGAGCTGCACGCTATCGCGCAACAGCACGGCGGGCTGTCGCCGGAGGCTGCGGCGGAGTACGTCGAGGGCCTCAAGAAGACGAAACGCTACAAGCGGGACGTTTACTGAGATGAGAAGAATTGAAGATTGACGATCGAATCATTGACGATTGATTGAAGGATTGAAGGATTGAAGAATGAATGAAGGATTGAAGATCGACAGTCGTCAATTTTCAATCGATCGTCAATGATTCGATCGTCAATCTTCAATGCGCCCGACGAGGGTTCCTCTCGTGATCAGAGCGCCTCCCACCGGCGGGCGAACAGGCGAGCGGCGCCGAGAAACACGGCGGTGAGGCCCAGGAGGACGGCGGCTTGGGGCCAGAGCGCGGTCAGGGGCGCTTCGCGCCAGAACACCTTCAAATAGCCATCGAGCGCCCAGGCGTTGAACGTGATGAGCCCGATCTTCTGCATTGTCTCGCTCATCAGGAAGCGCGGGAACATGCTTCCGCCGACGGCCGACATCGCCAGAATGAGGATCGTCGAGATGCCGGCCAGCTGCTGACGCGACCGGCAGAGGGTCGCGAGCACCAGGCCGAATCCCGCGGCGGCGGCGGCCGTGAGGACGGTCATGACCACGAAGCCCGGCAGATGCGACGCCAATGGCAACTGAAAGACCAGCGCGCCCCAGACAAACATGACCGTGAGCTGCGCCATGCCGAGCAGCATCAGATAAATCCACTTTCCCGCCAGGACGCCTTCCATACCGGCCCGCCCGCTCAGGAGGCGGCCGAGGGTGCCAGACTCCTCTTCGTCGAGCAAGGCACCGCCGCCGCTCGCGCACGAAAAGAGCAGGAACATCACGCCGGTGCCGGCGGCATAAAACGAAATGGTCGCGGCGCTGCCGCCGTTTGGATGCAACACGTTCACGATTTCGGTCGGCAGCCCGAACGCCGGACTGGCGCTCGCGGTATTCGGGGCGTCGTTTCGGCCCTGCGCCAGGTCCGTCAGCCAGCGCTGAGTTGAGTCGCGCTGGGCGGGCGTCAATGGGCCGCCGTATTGCTCGAACATCTCGATGCCCTCCCGCGCCATCGTGTCGGGCATCGCCGTGAAGCTCACCTTCTGCAGCAGACCGAGGACGATCTGGGGCGCGATAGGATCAGAGACATCGGCCAGGATTTGAACGGTTGGCCGGGAGGCAGCCGTCGGGCCAAAGAATCGGTGAGCCTCACCGAGTCCCTTCGGGAGCACGACGGCAACCGCGTCGGTCCCGGCCTTGATGAGGCCTTCCGCATCGGCTCTCGTGAGCGGGGTGCCCTGCCGCTGGCTGTGATCGGGGCTCGTCATCGTCTGCACGTCGAGCGCGCCCTCGGCGGCGAGCGCCTTGATCAGCCGCCCGGAGTACTCGCTGCGGTCTTCATCCACCACGGGCACGTGGATTTTCTGCGTCGCGTTCGCCTGGTGCCCGAAGATCGTGGCGAAGATGGAAAAGAACATGATGGGGAGCGCGAAGGTCATGGCCTGCGCGACGCGGTCCCGCCGCAGGTTGATCCATCCGATGTGAAGGAGGGTCCCAATCATTCCCGCAGCTCCCGTCCGGTGAGGGCGATGAAGACGTCGTGCAGCGTCGCACCCGCCAGTTTGACGTCGGCAATCCGGACGCCCGCGGCGGCCAGGCGGCCGAGGAGCGTGGTTAGCTCACTGCCGACGTCCGTCACCGACGCGCTGATCGTCCGACGGGACTCGTCGAGCTCGGCGCCGGCCGGGACGGCCGGGCCGTCAGGCCAGGGAGCCGCCAGGGCGACGGTGACGCGCTTCGAGGCCCCCACCGACGCCCGTACGAGTTCGGCGACCGTGCCAGAGGCGACGATCGTGCCGCGATCGATGATGACAATCCGCTCGCAGCGCTGCTCCGCCTCCTCCAGGTGATGGGTCGTCAGCACGATTGAGACGCCCGTGCGCTGAAGCGCGGCGAGCATTTCGTAGATACGCGCACGACTTTGCGGGTCGACGCCGACGGTCGGCTCGTCGAGCAGGACCACGGACGGCGCGTGCAGCAAGCTGCACGCGATGTTGAGGCGCCGCTTCATCCCGCCCGAGAATCGCTCCGTCGGCTCGTTGGCCCGCTCTTCGAGGTCGGACCATTGAAGCGCCCAGTCGACTCGGGACCGAATCGCGCTCGCCGGGACGCCGGCCAGTCGTCCGAAGGCCGTGAGATTCTCGCGCGCGGTGAGTCGCTTATAAACCGCCAGCTCCTGGGGGACGACACCGATATCCGGCCTTGGATCGGTCGGGCCGAGCGACCGGCCGAGCAGGACGACGTCGCCGCCATCAAGGCGCGTCCGGCCGGCAATGCCTTTGATCATGGTGGTCTTGCCAGCGCCGTTCGGCCCGAGCAAACCGAGGAGCTCGCCCCGCCGCAGCTCGAATGAGGCCCCGGCGAGCGCGCGGACGGCTCCGAACCTCTTCTCGGCATTGCGAACGACGAGCGGCGGAACGGCAGGCGTCGCCATGAAACGTCGCAAGATTACAACGGCCAGGTCTGGCCGGACGGTCGAGGAAATCGGCGAATGGAGGATGGGAGTCGGTGGCTGCTCGCCGCAAGCCGCTTGTCACGGGTTTCGGCTCCGCGCCGGGCGGGGCCATCCCGTTCGGCGTCACCCGCCTGGACGAGTGTTGGAACGCGGTCGGGTGTCTGCTAGTGCCGACGGGTGCGGCGGGCGGGGCCGACCGACCTCTCCGCGCTCTGCGGGTGCCCCTGGGGGGCGCGTGCCAACGCGTTCTGTCGGTCGGTCAGCGCCGTCCGCTCGCGCTCGAGCTTCAGGTATCCCTCGAGGCGGGCCGCGTCGAAGAGTCCGCGCTCCACCGCTGACCGCACGGCACACCCGGGCTCTCGATCGTGCCGGCAGTCCCGAAAGCGACACTCGTCGGCCAGCGACGTGATGTCGGCGAACGTGTCCACCGCCGTCTCGTTGACCTCCCAAAGACGCAGTTCCCGCAGGCCAGGGGTGTCGATCAGGACACCGCCGGTCGGCACGACGAGGAGCTGCCGATGGACGCTCGTATGTCGGCCTCGAGCGTCCCAGGCCCTCACGGTTCCAGTCGCCAGGTGCTCTTCGCCAATCAGGTGGTTGACGAGTGTGGACTTCCCCGCGCCCGATTGGCCCAGCAGCACGATGGTCTGGCCGAACCGGAGCCACGATCGAAGGCGATCGAGGCCCTCGCCTGTCTTGGCGCTCACGGTCTCCACGGGCGTTGAGCCGGCGATGGCCAGGGCTCCCCTGCGGGCGGCCGCGAGATCCTCGCACGCGTCGGATTTGTTCAGGACAATCACGGGGGTGGCGCCGCTCTGGCGCGCGAGCACCAAATAGCGTTCCAGGCTCCTAGGCTTTGGCGGCGCGTCGAGTCCGGCGACAAGAAAGGCCGTGTCGACATTGGCCGCGAGCACCTGCTCTTCAGTCGTGCGCCCTGCCACCTTTCGTGAAAACCAAGTGCGACGCGGCAGGATCGCCCGAATCAGCCGGCGGCCGTGACGTTCGTCGGGTCGAACCGCCGCCCAGTCGCCCACGGCTGGCAGCGCCCGCCGTTCGGCCGCTTCGTACTTGACTCGACCGGCCGTCTCGGCGAGCCATTCGCCATCGGCTGTCAGCACCCGATAGACGTGGTTGTGCTCGAGCGACACGCGGCCGGGCACTAAGCCCTTCTCCGCGTGTGCCTCGAAGGCCTGGACGAGGTCCGCGTTCCAGCCGAGGCTTGCCAGGTCATTCGCCGCCACGCGCTAAACCAGCTCGTCGGCCGTCTCGTCCAATGGGACGACGGCGAGCCGACACGGGCGAGCGGAAGGGACCGGCGGCCGTCCACGGAGCGGGATTCTCTCTTCCCGAAAGTGCGGCGTCGTGGCGAAGGCTGGCATGGTGTTTATCGGGCTAAACCTTCTCGATACAGTATTTTACGCTATGATCTGAAAAGTGGCATCGAGTTTTGCATAAGAGGTCCAGTACCTATGGGTATGGACGTTAAGCGCGACCCCGCCATTCTTCGGAAAAAGCGTATCCGCCAGATCGCCCTGCTGGGCGTTGGCGTCATCGCCATCGGCGGCATCTCTGTGGCGGTGATGCGGCTGCAGCCGGCGGCCCCGAGCGTGCCGGCTGGCACAGTCTGGGTGGGCGTCGTGCAGCGAGGATCGTTCACCCGAGAGGTGCACGGCGCGGGCACGTTGGTCGCGATTGATCTCCGGTGGATTTCGGCAACAACTGCGGGACGGGTTGATTCCTACGAGCAGCCCGGCACCAAGGTTGTCCCAGGCACGGTGGTCATGCGGCTCAGCAACCCGGACCTCGAGGAGCAGACCAGGAACGCCGAGCTTGACTGGAAGGCCAGCCAGGCTCAGCTCGCGAACCTCAAGGGTCAAATGCAGACGACCGAAGTGACCGAGACGGCGGCGGTCACGAATGCGAAATCGCAGCTCGACTTGGCGCTGGCGACCTACAAGGCCGACAAGACGCTCAGCGATGAGGGCATCGTGAGCGTGCTCAAGCTGCAACAGGATCAGGCCGGAGTGGACCAGAGTCAAAACGCGTGGGACGTCGCGAAGGCGAGCCTCAAGGTCACGAAGGAGACCGAGGAGTCGCAACTGGCTCCCGACGAGGCGGCGGTCGACCAGAAGAAGGCGATCTACGACCAGTTCCTCCGCCAGATGAACGACCTGACCGTCAGGTCGAATCTGACCGGCTTCCTGGCCGTGGTCAACCAGGATATCGGCGCCGAGGTCGCCCCGGGCGCCAACCTGGTCCGGCTGGTTGATCCCACCAAGCTCAAGGCCAACGTGCGCATCTCGGAGACGACGATGCGGGACTTGCAGTTGAATCTGCCGGCCGCGATCGACACTCGGAACGGCATCGTCAAGGGCCACGTCATTCGGATCGACCCGGCGGCGGTCGGGGGCACCGTGGGCGTGGATGTCGCCCTCGATGAAGCCCTGCCGCCAGGCGCCCGTCAGGACATGAGCGTGGACGGCACGGTTGAACTCGAGCAGCTCACAAACGTCTTGTATGTGCAGCACCCTGCGTTCGGGCAGGAGAACAGCACCGTCACGCTCTTCAAGCTTGCCCCGAACGAGCAGGACGCGACCCGGGTGGCCGTGAAGTTCGGCAAGGCCTCGGTGAACTACATCGAGGTGACGTCGGGGTTGCAGGCGGGTGACAAAGTGATCCTGTCCGACATGTCGGCGTACGACCAGTTCGAGCGGATTCGTGGCGACGCGAAGTTCCCCATCACAGGGGGGCAATAGCTGGAGATGACAGGCGGGCTACAACGACCCGGGTCGGGAATCGCTGCCGGCCGGCGGCGACCCAAGGCAGGCGCGCGTAAGCGCGCTCACGGAGCAGCCGCGCAGTTGCGGCAAAAGGAGAGGCAATGAGCAGCACGGGGCAGACCCTTATCGCGCTCGAAGGCGTCACCAAGGTCTTCTACACGGACGAGGTGGAGACGCACGCGCTGGCGGGCATCCACCTCGACATCGCGCGAGGCGAGTACATCTCGATCGCCGGGCCGTCGGGCTGCGGCAAGTCGACGCTGCTTTCCATCCTCGGGCTACTCGACACGGCCTCCGAAGGCAGCTACACGCTGAACGGCCGTGCGGTGGCGGACTTGCCGCTGTCCGAACGGGCGCGCGTCCGCAATCGTGAAATCGGCTTCATCTTTCAGAGCTTCAACCTCATCGGCGATCTCACGGTGTACGAGAACGTCGAGCTCCCGCTCACCTACCGCGGCATGAAGGCCGCCGAGCGGAAGGAGCGCGTGATGGCGGCGCTCGAGAAGGTCGGCATGTCGCACCGCGCGAAGCACCTGCCGAGTCAGCTCTCCGGCGGTCAACAGCAGCGCGTGGCGGTCGCCCGGGCCGTCGGCGGATCGCCCTCCATCCTTCTCGCGGACGAGCCCACGGGCAACCTCGACTCGAAGAACGGCGAGGCGGTCATGGAACTCCTGCGCGAGTTGCACCGCGAAGGCGCGACCATCTGCATGGTCACGCACGATCCGCGCTACGCGAAGAGCGCGGAGCGCTCCATCCACCTGTTCGACGGGCGTGTCGTCGAAGAGGACGCCGCGAGGAGCGGCCTCAAGGACCTCGAGGAGAGCGGGTTCCACCTGGGCACCTAGCCCGGGCCGCACTTCGGTGTCGAACCGATCGTCAAAGTCGATCCACGCAGCGCGGGATCACGGATTGCCTATGGCCCCTATCGAAGCAGTGCTCGAATCGCCCTCGGCCACCAGTCGGCTGAACGTGCCGGTGGCCTCCCAGGACTCCGACCTCGGCCGTGCGTTGCGGCGCGTGCAGGAGCTTGAAGCGGAAGTGCAGCGTCTGCGTGACGTGAGCGGCGGATCGTCGCTCACCACCATGCGGCTCCTCGATGTCGAGGGTTTGCTCGTGCGGCAAGCCATGGAGCGTCACAGCGGCAACGTGAGCCGGGCGGCGCGCGCGCTCGGGCTGAGCCGCTCGGCGCTCTATCGCCGGCTCGAGCGTCACAAGATCACCACGAACTGAACGTCGCCGGGCGGGTCTCCGGGCCCGCAGTCCAGGGATCCGCCCGGCTTGCTATGCTGCCCCCGTGACCCTCTGGCAGCATCTCTTCGGCCACATCCCCGATCCCAGCGTTACCGTCGCTGCGGCCGCCATCGCGCTCGTCCTGGCCTGGGTCCTCGCGCAGTCTGTCGTCGCGGTCGCTCGGCGCCTGCTCGTCGGTCCGGCGGACAACCCGACCCCGCCCGCCCACACCCGTGCCGTCCGCGCAGCCTTGCGCGTCCTCGCGGCCGGGCTGGTGCTGGCCTTCACGATCATCCTCATTCCTCCTGTGCTCGAGATGTTCGGCGAGCCGCTGAGCACGGGCCTGAGGCTGAGCACGCTGAAGGCGTGGTTGCTCGGGAGCGGCTTAAAGATCCTGATCGTCCTCACCCTGACGTACCTGCTCCTCTCGGCCAGCGGGGTCGTCGTCTCACGCCTCGACAAGTATCTCGGCACCGCGCGTACGGCGCCGACGCCCGAGCGCGCGAAGCGGGCGAGAACCCTCAGCGACCTCGTCGGCAATGTGTTTCGCGCGGCCGTGGTCGCGATTGCCGGCGTGACGATCCTCGGCGAGATCGGCGTGAACACGGGTCCGATTCTGGCCGGGGCCGGCATCCTCGGCCTGGCGGTCGGCTTCGGCGCGCAGACGCTGGTCAAAGACGTCATCAGCGGCTTTTTCCTCATTCTCGAGGACCAGGTGCGGATCGGCGACGTCGCCGAGATCAACGGCACGGGCGGCCTCGTCCAGGCGATTACCCTGCGGACGATCGTGCTGCGCGACGTCCGGGGCGCGATGCATGTGTTCCCGTGCGGCTCCATCAACACGCTCGCCAACCTGACGAAGGACTACGCGTACGCCGTGCTCGACGTGCAGGTGCACCAACGGCACGACACGGACGACGTCATCAAAGTGCTCGAGGAGACGGCCAAGACGGTCGAGGTCGATCCGGCGTTCAGCTCCTCGATTCTCGCGCCGCTCGAGGTCCTAGGCGTCGAGAGCCTGGGCGACACCGGCGTCACCATTCGCATTCGGATGAAGACGCTCGCTCAGCGTCAGTGGGACGTCGCGCGCGAACTGCGACGCCGCATCAAGAAGGCGTTCGAGATCAACGGGATCGAGATTCCGTACGTGCCGCTCGTGCCCAAGAAGTGATCAGTATCCTTTCCCTGCCGCCGTCGTGTCCTCGCCTGTCGATTGCCGGACGATTCTCACGCCAGCGCTCGCGCCGATGCGGCTCGCACCAGCCGCGACCATGGCCTGAAGGGCGTTGAGGTCGCGCACGCCCCCGGCGGCCTTGACGCCCATCGCGTCGCCGACGGCCCGGCGCATGAGGGCGACGTCCGCGGCCGTGGCGCCGCCGGGGCCGAATCCCGTCGATGTCTT
>Ga0182024_10004852_pt1 | contig 30556 bp, 31 predicted proteins | sample P32metaG_FD_120480 | JGI IMG/M metagenome (GOLD analysis project Ga0182024, IMG submission 120480) | Permafrost microbial communities from Stordalen Mire, Sweden - P3-2 metaG (Illumina Assembly) | ecosystem: Environmental > Terrestrial > Soil > Wetlands > Permafrost | place: Sweden: Stordalen... | reverse complement strand
ACAGGGATGAAGGCCCCGATGGCCAAGCCCGTACCGCGGCCGTTCTCTGTGCAGGTTATCAATGGTTCGAAGCGCACCGATGAAAAATTTGCTGCACCCGAGGGAAACTAGTGAGAACGACGATTAACATTCCCATTCTCTGCATCAGTGCTGCTTCTTTGATCTTTTGGGCCGAGTTGCCGCTTCGAGCTGAAACAAAACCTGGGGGCGAAGCGGCCTCCATGGCAGTAGTATCCGATTCCACTCGCGAACTCTCTGTTGCCGTTGGCATGTCGGTGCTGGTCGATACAACGAAGCCTATCGAGCGCGTTGCTGTAGGCCTCGGCGACTATGCGGAAGCTACCGCGATTACTCCGACTGAGATTCTGGTCAACGGCAAAACAGCCGGCGAGACCACGATGATCATCTGGGAAAAAGACGGCACGCGGCAGTTCATCAGCCTCGACGTGCGCCCGGTCACTGTGCTGACGAAAGATCGTCTGGATATCGTCCGCAGCGAACTGGACACAGAGCTGCCGGGGCAGCAACTCAAGGTCAGCTCAGACGGCAGCGTCGTCTTCCTTCGCGGCACGGTCAACGATTTGAGCGACTCGGATCGGGCAGTCCAGATTGCTTCCACGGCCGGGAAGGTTGTGAACCTGCTCTATGTCAAGGTTCCGCCAGCGGAGCCACAGATCCTGCTGAAGGTTCGCTTTGCTAGCATCGACAGAACCAAGACCAAACAGCTTGGGATTAACCTCTTCACCTCTGGCCTGGGCAACGTCATAGGTACGGTATCAACCGGGCAGGGTACTTCGACCTCAGTCAGTACCGTGAACAATGTTGCCAACATCTCAACGGCGAGTTCCGGCAGCCCTACGCTTACCGCCTACTTCCCAGGCTTAGGCATTGGGGCAACGATCGACGCGCTCGAATCGAAGGGTGTCGTTCAGATTCTGGCCGAGCCCAACCTGCTGGCGGCCAATGGAAAACAGGCAAGTTTCCTGGCTGGTGGAGAGTATCCCTTCCCAGTGGTGCAGGGTGGAGCCGCCGGCTCTGGACCGACTGTCACGATTCAGTTCAAAGAGTATGGCGTCCGGTTGAACTTCATTCCTACCATCACGCCGAGAGGCACGATCCGCCTGCAGGTAGCTCCTGAGGTGAGTTCTCTGGACTTTACCAATGCTGTCCAGCTTTCAGGATTTGAGGTGCCGGCGATCGCCTCGCGCAAAGTAAAGACCGAGGTCGAGTTGGGTGAAGGCCAGAGCTTTGCCCTTGGCGGCTTGTTGGATAACCGCGAGACGGAGACCTTTGAGAAGATTCCTTTCCTCGGGGACATTCCGATCCTGGGTAAGTTCTTCCAGTCTATGAATCGCACAAGGACAAACACAGAGCTAATCGTGATCGTAACTCCTGAGATCGTGTCGCCTTCTCCCGCGAGTTCGCCGATTGCTGTGCCTCAGTACCCTGAAAAGTTTATGGAGCCGAACTCCAAAACTCCGATGCATACGCCAGATGGAAAAGCTGACAGCGCGCGCCCTCCTTATGCGCCGCAGACGATGCCCGTGGAGCAGCTCATACAGAGTCAGCAAGTAGAGAAGCAGTTGAGCGTCAGCGGTACCTCAAACAGCCAGAGCGATGCCGGAATGAGCTCTGCACAACCCAAGTAACTTCCGGCGGTCTTGCCTGAGGCCGACAACTCAGTCGCGAGGCTCGCGTGAAATAACTCGCGGGCCGTGCGATCGGCGAAAGATTTCGAATGAAGCTTCCTTCATGGATTTCCCCCCGCGCGGCTGACAGGCCTTCCAGCCTGAAGGCCGCGCAATCTTTGTTACGAGTCTTCAATCAGACCCGCAACACGGTTCTTGCCACGCAGCTCGATCTTGCCAATCATGGCAGTTCGCGCAGGAAGGGCCTGCTGGGCCGTGATCGGCTCGCAACGGGAGAAGGCCTCTGGATCAAGCCTTGCGAAGCTGTTCATACAGTCGGTATGCGGTTTGCCATCGATCTGGTCTATCTTGATCGCAAGCACCGCATACGCAAGCTGCGCAGCAGCGTGCCTCCGTGGCGGCTGTCGGCTTGTTTCACTGCTCATTCGGTGATCGAACTGCCTGCGGGCACTATTCGCGAGACTCAGACCGAGCAGGGGGATACGTTGGAATTCACACCGGTTTCTGCACCCGAGAACAGCGAGCAACTGGTCGCGCATGCGCGATCATAGGAGCTACGCGCTCCGTTTTTGCACCGTATTCCGCGACTCCCCAAGGTGTGCATCGTTTCAATTTGAATCGATAACCATTTGATCGATCGGTCGAGAAGTTGTCTGAGCGTCTGTGAAGCGCCAATGATCGAATACGGCCCATGCGGCGATAGCAATGGTGATTGCGACGAACGACCTGACCAGAATGGGCGAAGCAACCAGATACGGGTACTCGAACCGGACTGCAAGCGACCAGAGGAAAACGACTGTGAGATTTGAGAGGGCGCTTCGGAGGCGACGGCAGCCCGCGCTCGCGGCGAAACAGCCGAAGGCGAGTCCGGGGATGAGATCGATCAGATAATGTTCACCTGTAGCCATAGTGGCCAGGGCTGTACCCACCAGAAAAGCCAGTGCAATACCGCGCAGGATCCTGCCACGCGCAAAAAGCACAAGTACGAACGCTGTCGCGATGTGCAATGAAGGAAATGCGTTGGGCATTCCGGTGAGGCGTATTGGCTGCGCAGCAACGCCTGGTGGATGGAGCCATGCGGCGCCGTAAGCGTAGAACGGTCCGCACGCGGGCAGTATCGCATACAGGATCGGTCCGACCACAAGTTCAGCGATGTATGCCAGCACCAATGACTGGCGAAGACGCGGACCCCGTGCGGCCAGAAACCAGGCGATCATCATTGGAATCATCAGCTGGTACACGATGAGCAGGGGAAAATGCCACGCGCCCTGCAGTGGATTGGCGATGGATGCGGACGATATTCCCAGCGAGTTGTCGATCTGCCGGAGGACATTGTCGTATTTGTAGGGGAGAAGGCTGTCTTCTTTGCCGAGAAAGAACGTCAGCATCCAGCCGTAAAACAGGTTGAGAACGAGTGCGAAAACGAGCAGGGGCCGCGTCTTGTCTTTCTCATTCTTCAGCATCCAGATGAGGGAGAGGAAGACCGCAAGAATTTCTATGATGCCTGGGCTCAATAACTGAAGGATTCGGTGCATGCTTGTCGACTCAACATCGGTTTACTGCGGAACCGTCAGTGTAGTGTACATGCCAACGAATCGAACCCATGCATGCCAACGGCACTATAGAGGCATTGCTTCAATCGGTCCGCAATCTCAACGCCTCTCAGCCTGGAAACCACCGCTTTCACGCTACATTGGTACTTTCGTGTCATGTATACGAGTCTTATCTGTTAAAGGGCTGCTGTATACGGGTGTTCACGGTTACGCCCGGCACCGCGGCTGTAAGTGGCTGAACTATATAGAGAACACCCCGAAATAAGTTTGGCACGACGCTTGCTATATAGAGGGCGAGCCCAACCAAAGGCTGGGCAAATCACACCCACGGGAGAACACATAATGAACATCATTTCGAAGCTTCGCATTGCAGTCAAGGGCCTGATGAAGGAACAGGGTCAGGACCTCGTCGAGTACGCCCTGGTCGTCGCTCTGATCGCCTTCGGCGCAACCGTCACCATGAAGACCCTCGCCACCAACCTCAGCACCGCCTTCAGCAATATCGCCGCTGCGGTTGTCACCAACACGTAGTCGATACCTGTCCGTGGGCTGGCGTTGCAGTTGCCAGCCGGTTCCTTGGTTGGGGAGAGTAAAGCCAGACAGCTCTCATGACAACTCTTTCCAGCCAAGGAAGTTCATAAACATCGAGCCCGCAAGAGGGGGTCACCTCTATGCACAGCAAGCGTAAAGCGATCAAGCGCCTGATCTCGCGTCTTCTCGATGACAAGGGTCAGGACATGGTCGAATATGTGCTCATCCTGGGGCTTCTCGCATTGGCTACTGTTGCAGGATCAGGAACAGTCTCCGCCAACATCAATAGCGCAGTCAGCAGCGTCGCAACCGCAATCTCCAACAACACTTAGTAAGTCAAACAAGGATGGCTGGTAACTCAATTACCAGCCAGTTCCCTGTCAGTTGGAGACTCACCAGGCGGCGAAGCACAAATAGACCTTCTCTTGCTCACCTGCTTTTGTAGCTAACTTTCATCGTTTGGGATAGTTCACATGTTTGCTCCGATGACAACTACGATCCCGAACGACACCGCGATGCGGTCACGTCGTATACAGTGCGATTCCGCGCGCATCGGCCTGGGGGATTGAGCCGCATATGTTGCAGCCTTCTTCAACCCCTCCCGGACAGACTCCCACTCTCATTCTGATCGAAGGCCTTGCTACCTGTGTCCTGGTCGGATTGTCCTTCCTGCTGCCACGCCTGGGCGGATCATGGATTGCGCGCATTGAACGCACCTTTACGCAGCTGGCGCGCAGGCAGGGTTTGGCTGTCGCGGCAGTCGGATGCGCAGCATTCTTTCTGCGACTCGCCATCCTTCCTGTATGCCCGATTCCTCTGCCGTTTGTTCCCGATGACTTCAGCTTTCTGCTCGCTGCGGATACATTCGCGCACGGAAGGCTTGTCAATCCGATGCCGGCGATGTGGATACACTTCGAGAGTATTCATCTCACGACCGCACCGACCTACGTATCGATGTACTTCCCTTCGAATGGCCTGTTGCTGGCTGCGAGCAAGGTTCTCTTCGGACATCCATGGTTCGGGTTACTGATCGCGAGTTCTCTGATGTGCGCTGCCATCTGCTGGATGCTGCAGGCCTGGCTGCCGCCAACGTGGGCCCTGCTTGGCGGCATCTTGGCGATTCTGCGGCTGGGCCTTTTCAGCTACTGGATCAACACGTACTCCGGCGGTGGCTGCATCTCGGCTCTGGGTGGCGCACTCATTCTCGGTTCCCTGCCGCGATTGAAGAAGACGATGCAACTGCGTTATGGGCTGTTGCTCGCGACAGGGATTGTGCTGCTCGTGATCACCCGTCCCTACGAAGGGCTGCTGCTCTGCCTCCCTGCTGCGGGCTATCTGGGACATTGGCTGTTCTTCAGCAAGAGCCGGCCGAACCCTGTGCTGGTGATGCGCCTTGCTGCTGTGCCGCTCGCGCTTGTGATTGCCGGAGTGGCGTGGCTTGGCTACTACGATTACCGCGCCTTCGGAAGCCCTACGACTCTTCCCTACACTGTCGATCGCGCTGCTTATGCGCAGGCGCCTTACTACGTGTGGCAGCAGCCGCGGCCTGCGCCGGTTTATCGGCATGAGGTGATGCGCCGCTTTTATTACGTGAATGAGTTGAGCGCTTACGAGCAGATTCATACGATCCGCGGATTTCTGCCCGAGACTCTTGCGAAGGTACTACGCGGGCTGATTTTCTTCGCGGGGATTGCTCTTCTGACGCCGCTCTTCATGATCCGACGGGTCTTCCTGGATCGCCGCATTCGCTTCCTGATGATCTGCGTATTGGTGCTGATGGCAGGAATGCTGATACAAATCTTCCTGCTGCCGCACTACCTTGCGCCCTTCACCGCGCTCTTTTATGCCGTCGGCTTTCAGGCCATGCGTCACCTGCGTGTCTGGAGTCCTGGTGGACAGCCGGTTGGGCGCACGATGGTGAGACTGACTGTCTTGCTATGCCTCGGCATGGCTGGCCTTCGGCTGTGCGCTGCGCCTCTGCACCTGATGCCGTCTGTGTGGCCTCCATCGGATTGGTTGAACCAGTGGTATGGTCCGGGACCATTTGGCGGGGAGCGAGCCCAGGTCCAATCTACGCTTGAGCACCAGCCTGGCAAGCAGCTTGTGCTGGTTCGCTATGCGCCGAATCACAACGTTCTCGACGAATGGGTGTACAATGCCGCGAATATCGATGATTCCAAGGTGATATGGGCGCGGGAGATGGACCCAGCGAACAATCGCGAACTGCTCGCCTACTACCCTGACCGGCACGTATGGCTGGCGCAGCCGGACGCCAAGGGCTCCAAGATCACAAGCTATGCATTACCCGCAGCAAACCCTGTAAGCGCGTTGATGGTAAGCAGCGTGCAATCCGATAAGGCAAAGAAGGAAAACCATGATTAACGGAAAACGAATCGCAGTCGTGATGCCGGCATACAACGCCGCAAAGACCCTTGAAAAGACCGTACGCGAGTTACCGGATGTGGTCGACATCAAGATTCTTGTCGACGACTCCAGCAAGGACGACACAGTACAGCTTTCAAAGCAGCTCGGCATTCAGACGTTTCTGCATGATGCCAACTATGGCTATGGCCGCAATCAGCAAACCTGCTATCGCGAAGCTCTTGCCGCAGGTGCGGATATTGTTGTCATGGTGCACCCCGACTATCAGTACACGCCAGCGCTGGTGACTGCCATGGCGAGCATGGTCGCGAGCGGAGTGTATGACATGGTGCTGGCCTCACGCATTCTTGGCGGCGGATCGCTGAAAGGCGGCATGCCCTTGTACAAGTATGTTGCGAACCGCGCGTTGACGGCGTTTCAAAATCTCTTTCTTGGAATAAAGCTTTCGGAGTATCACACCGGCTATCGCGCGTTTTCGCGACAACTGCTGCAGACCCTTCCGCTGCGCGAGAACTCCGACGACTTTGTCTTTGACAACCAGATGATCGCGCAATCGGTGAACTTCGGATTCAGCATTGGAGAGATCTCCTGCCCGACGAAGTATTTCAAGGAAGCCTCTTCGATCAACTTCAAGCGCAGCGTGACATATGGTCTTGGAGTTCTGGCCACGACCTTCAGTCTTGTCGGACACAAGATGGGGCTGTTCAGCGTGCCAAGGTTTGAAGCCTCGGGCCGAAAAGTCACTGAGGAGTACTACTACCAGTTCGCGCAGAAAATCTAACTGGCAAAAACAATCCCATGGAGCAGGAACCTACAATCAACCGTATTCCTGCCCTGGATGGCTGGCGCGGCATCGCGATCCTGCTCGTGCTCATCGATCACATCGAGCACGCGGTACTCCATCGCTATGCAATGCCGTGGATGCAGACCGGTCAGCATGGCGTAACGATTTTCTTCGTGCTCAGCGGATTCCTCATCACGGCGAAGCTCCTTGAGGGACCAATCCATCTCGGGCAATTCTATCTGCGTCGCCTTTTTCGGCTGATGCCCGTGGCGTGGACTTACCTTGCCGCGATGTTGCTCTTCGATGGGCTCATGCATACGCACTTCACTTCGTCCGCTGAGGTGCGTGCCTGTCTTTTCTTTTACCGCAACTTTGCGGGTGGCGCTGACGGCGGCGCGTCGGGGCACTTCTGGTCGCTCTCGCTTGAGGAACAGTTTTACCTGGTGTGGCCTGTTCTTCTGCTTCTCGCAGGCGTTCGCCGGACTCGCTGGATCGCAGTCGCCCTGACATTAGCCTGCGCTACGTATCGCTGGCTTTTTTGGGCCTGGTACGATCGCAATGTTTGGAATGGTCAAACCCAGGTGCGTTGCGACGCGCTTCTTGTGGGTTGCCTGCTCGCGTTTCTCCTCGCTGAACCACGCTTTTTGACCGCAGCCAGACGCTGGGCGAATCGCCTCGCCGTTCCTGCGTTGGCGACACTGGTCTTCTGCATTGTGCGCTTCCACTGGCTTGCGCCACTCTATGAATGCGTGGCGATTACCGTGCTTTTAGCCGCTTCGATACTTTATCCACAGACTGTCTTTGCGCAGCTGCTCAGCCTTAAGCCACTCGCATGGCTCGGAACCATCTCGTACAGCATTTACGTGTGGCAGGCGCTGTTCATGTTGCCCTGGTCGAGCGCTGTTCGGTCGTGGCTTTTCTGTGTTGCGCTGCCACTTTTCGCCATCGCCAGTTATTACTGGATCGAGAAGCCTTCCACTCGATTTGGACGAAGACTGACCGAAGCGCCCGTCTCCGTCCGCGGGGCAAATAATTTCCTCTTAGGCAACTCGCGCCGAAGGCACTCGGATGCGTCCTTGCCAATTCAGCAGAAGTAGGCCGACGATCACGACCGCGACGCCGGCATATGCCGTCCAGCCAATGGCTTCATGGGCCAGCCAACCCCAGAAGAGTCCCCAGATCGGCAGCAGATAAGTGACAGCCGTAACATGAGTTGCGGAGACATGCGCGAGCAGGTTGAAGTAAAGCAGATAGGCGATTCCGCTGCCTGCAAGGCCCAGCGTAGCAATGGCGGCGATGGACGGAACCGAAACCGTCGAGAACACCGGATGCGCGCCAAGCAGTGCTACGGGCAAAAGCATCAGGGCTGCCAAAGTGAGTTGCGAAGTCGCGAGGGCGATAGGGTCGATTCCCTTGAGCTTGATCTTGGCCATGACGGTTGCGATGGCGTATCCCAGGGAGGCGAGGACTACCAGCGTCACTCCCAGCGCCAGCCCCTGCCGGCCTCGTGGACTGTCTTCAGCGGCTGCATGACCGTAAACGACGAGTATGACTCCTGCAAAGCTCAGCAGCACGCCGGCGATCATGCGCCCGGTGACGTGACCGCGCGATACTGCGAGGCTGATGAGCAGTGTCCAGATCGGAGTGGTGGCGTTGACCACGGCTGCGGTGCTGCTGGGGATGGTGCGTTCACCCCAGGCAAAAAACGTGAATGGAATCGCGTTATTGAAGAATGCGACCAGCAGAAACCATGGCAATAATGCGCGCGGAGGCAGCGAACGGCGCCCCAGCAGCATCACAACCCAGAGCAGCAGCGCTCCAGTAGAACAGCGCAACAGGGCCACCCAGATGGGAGGAAAGCTGTCGCCGGCAATGCGGATCAACAGAAATGAGATTCCCCATATCGCTGAGAGCAGAAGTATCTGAAGCACGTGAGCGGCTTTCATTCCTTAACGATGGCAGAGGACGGCGCGACGCGTCCATCCGCATCTTGACTTCAATTCGGGCCGATCTCTCGGCCCGCGATAGACTTGAAGAGTTGCAGCGAAAGGTAAGTGGCACGACAGCATGGCCGATCTTGTAGACGACAAATTCAAGAGCCGCGTGGTCTTCATGCTGCTCGCCATCACCGGGGTCGGGCTTGCCTTTGGCATGTTCTGGATCGGCCGTGTGATATTCCTCCTGCTCTTCGCGTCGATTATCGGAGCAGTGCTTTTGACGGCGGTATCAGACTGGCTGATGGAGCGGCTCAAAATCAGTCGAGGCGCCGGGCTGGCGCTGTTCATCTGCGTGTCGATCGCGGTGATCGGTTTGCTGGCGTGGATGCAGGGCGACAATGTGGCGCAACAGTTCGCCGACCTCGAAGTGGAATTGCCGCTGGCGGCTCACAAGCTGCTGGCGCAGGTGCAGAGTCACCAATGGGGTCAGTGGCTGCTGCGCCAGACCCCAGGTTCGGATCAGGTGTCGAACGGCTTCAATTTTGCGATCTCGCGCATCGGCGGAATCGTAGTGAGTTCTGCGACGATCCTCGCCGGACTGGTGATCGTCTTCAGCCTGAGCATCTATTTCGCCTCAGAGCCTGGGTTATATTACAACGGCTTTCGCCGCCTCATTCCAGAGGAGTATCGCGAAAAGCTCGACGCATGCGCCGCGAGCGTCGCGCAGATCCTGCGCTGGTGGGTTCTGGCCAAGCTGATCTCAATGGCCATGGTAGGCGTTCTGATCAGCGTGGGATTGTCACTTGCCGGGGTACCGCTGGCCGGAACGCTGGGCATCATCGCCGCTTTGATGACCTTCATCCCTAATGTTGGACCGGTGATTTCGGTGATTCCAGCGGCGCTGCTGGCGCTGGCGATCAGTCCCACCAAGGGATTACTGACTCTGCTCGTATTCGCAATCGTCTTTACGCTTGAGGGTTACGTGGTTACGCCATTGCTGGAGCGCAATATCGTCAAGCTTCCGCCGGCGTTGACCCTGACGATGCAACTACTCCTGGCGGCAATTGCGGGACCTGTTGGAGTGGCGCTGGCTGCGCCCTTTGCGGCGGCGATTCTCGGCACTCTCTCTGTGCTGCTGCCTGCGCCGCCAGACGTAACACTTGAAGATCCGCCGATTCCGGCGACTCGAGTGCGGCGCAGGCTACGCACGCAGAAGACACAGAACAGCGCTTAAATCGTCTTAAGCGTGCTTACCGGTCGCGGGCAACCACGAAGTCCGGCACCCAGAGCAGGGCACGCTTGAACTCCGAGTCTTCGAGCAGGGCGAGGGCTTCTCTGCTCTGTTCGGCATAACGATCAGCCGCGGCCATCGCGTACTCGACGGAGCCATTGCGGTGGAGGATCTCCTGCACCTGCTCACGTGTGGAGCGACCAAATCCGCCATCCTCCAGGACACGCAGGATCACCTCGACATCTTCAGGGGTGCCGTGTTCCAACGCGTGAATTACTGGCAGCGTGGTCTTGCCTTCGCGGAGATCGCTGGCTACCGGTTTACCCAGAACGTCTTCGGTAGCGGTGAGGTCGAGAACATCGTCGACAATCTGGAAGGCGAGTCCGACGGCGAGTCCGTAGTTGGACAGCGCCTCTTCCTGTCTGGGAGTCGCGTCGGCGAGAGCCGCGCCAAGTTGCATGGAGACCGAAAAGAGGCAGGCGGTCTTGCGGAAGATCAGATCGTAATATTCGGTCTCAGAGACTGGCCGGCCGAGCTTCTGAATCTGTAGCAGTTCACCCTCAACCATCTGCTGGGTCAGGCCGATGAGCAGATCGAGCACCTTGAAATTGCGCTCTTCGAGGGCGATGTGGAAGGCCTGCATATAAAGCCAGTCCCCTGCCAGAACGCACTTTTCGTTGCCCCAGGTAGTGTTGGCCGAGGGACGTCCGCGGCGGGTATCGGCTCCATCGATGATGTCGTCATGGACAAGCGTCGCTGTATGCACGAGCTCGACGACAGCACCCAGGCGGATCATGCCTGAGCCCGAATAACCGAGGCAACGGGCAGCGAGCAACAGCAGCGAGGGGCGAATGCGCTTGCCGCCCCCGACGCGAAGGTATTCTGCAATTTCCGTGATGGTGCTTACGCTGGAAACGGCGTCGCGCCCCAGCTCGAGTTCAATCGCCGTGAGGTCATCGCGGAGCAGATCGAAGACTTCCCTGGCCGTCGCTATCGCCAATGTACTCAAGGTCTAGGAGTTCCTGCGCTTTCCGCCTGCTCGCCGTTCATGCCTGCCGTTCATGTTTGCTCATCAAGTTTGCCACTGCTACCAGTATCCGCCCTCGGGGTGCCGCAGCGGAGGGGCGAGTGGGAGTCAATTCGTCCGATAGTTGGTGAACTGTAAATCAATCCCCAAATCTTTGCCACGCAAAAGTGCAATGACCGATTGAAGACTGTCCCGATCTTTGCCGCTGATGCGCACCGAGTCTCCCTGTATAGATGCCTGCACCTTGAGTTTCGAGTCTTTCACGATGCGGACGATGTCCTTGGCTTTTTCGACAGGCACGCCCTGCTGGAGAGTGATCTTCTGCCGCACGCTCTTGCCCATCGCCTCTTCGAGCTTGCCATAGCTGAGATTTTTCAGCGAGATACCGCGCTTGACCAGCTTCTGGCCGAGGATTTCCTTCACCGCTTCTAGCTTGTACTCGTCGGCGGAGGCAAGCTGGATGGCGTCGTTGCCCTCCAGATTTACCTCGGACTTCGAGTCCTTGAGGTCGAAGCGCGCCTTGATCTCCTTGGAAGCCTGATCGATAGCGTTGCGTACTTCCTGGATGTCTACCTTGCTGACGATGTCAAACGAATTGTCCTGCGCCATTGCTTTCGTCCTTATCAGTACTCGATGAGCCCAGTACTCGATGAGCCGGGCCACGCTCGTATTACCATCCCATGTTCCGCTGCCCACCATCAAGTTTCACACGTTCGACGTCAGTCCAAACAGCCGTTCGAAGTTTTTCGTGGTGACACGGGCCAATTCTTCGGGGGTAACGCCCTTGAGTCCTGCGAGAACTTCTGCTGTATGCGCCACCCACGCCGGCTCGTTCCGCTTGCCGCGATTGGGCATGGGAGCCAGAAATGGCGCGTCGGTCTCAACCAGCAGGCGGTCCAGTGGAACGTTCGCAGCCACATCCCGGAGCGGCTGGGCCTTGGGGTAGGTCAAATTTCCGGCAAAGCTGACCAGGAAGCCCAGTTCCATGGCTCGCTCGGCGTGTTCCCAGTCGCCGGAGAAACAGTGGAGGATGCCTCCGACGCCGGTCGGTCCCCAGTGTCGTGTGAGGAGGGACAGCGTGTCGTCCCAGCAGGCGTTGTTCTCGTCTTTTGGCCGGCAGTGGATGATGATTGGGCGCTTTCGGGCAGCGGCGATCTCCATCTGCTGGACGAAGACCCGTTTCTGAACCTCGTGCGGAGAGCCCTCGTGATAGTAGTCGAGGCCGATCTCGCCGCAGGCGATCACTTCCGGCTCGGCGAGGAGGCGGTCGAGCTTGGCCAGGGCTGCCTCGTCGGCTTCGTGAGTGTTATGAGGGTAGATCCCCGCGCTGGCGTACAGGCGCGGCATGTCCGGCTGCCCGTTGAACTGGCGGCAGATGTCGAGTGCGCAATGCATCTCGGCAGGACCCTCGCCGATGCCGATAGTGAGTACAGCGCCCACTCCTGCCGCGGAGGCTCGCTCAAGAATTTCGGCAAGTTCGCCCGCGTAGCGTTCGCTGTCCAGATGGGCGTGGGAATCAATTAACAAGTCGATTTCTCCAAGGCATTAGTGCAATACAGACTCGGGCGGGTGCAGCACTCGCAGCCCAAGATGAGCTTCAAAAGCATCAAAATCCCGGTCATTGTGGAGTAGTGTGTGACCTTCCCGCATACAAAACGTGGCGATCATGCAGTCGATTGTGCTGCGAATCGTGAAACCCTTCGTTCGCAAAGTCCGGTAATTGAGAGCTGAAGCCAGTGCAAGGTCTCTGCTCCCCGTTTCGAAAATTTCAAACTGTAACAGAAACTGTTGAGCGGAGAAGAGTTGTGAGTCATTCCGTAGTCCCTGGAGCGCTTCGCAGGATATGAGCGTTGTGATCCCAAAGCGTTCTGCATAGCGTTGCTGCATCAACCAAGCCGTCTGCGCATTGACCCGTCTGGCCATGAGGTCGATCAGGGTGGAACTGTCAACTATGACCATGCTTACTTTCCACGCTTGATCGCTGCTTTTCAGAAGAGGTGTGGTCTGGGACTGACTCTGCCTCTTTCGCTGTCAATGGATCGGGAGCGAACCAATCGTCATCGGGTCCAACCCAAGTCGCGCTACCCCAGAGTTTTTCGATTGCCTCTCCCTGAAGCTTCAACTGCACCATCAACCGCAAGGCATCCTCAACCACCGCCTTCTTGGTGGTCTGCTTGCTGACCGCCATGGCCTGCTGCATCAACTCGTCGTCGATTTCGATATTCGTCCGCATCGCGCAATCCTCAATGTGTAAGGATTCCACGATTTATGTGTATAGCGCAACGCCGCCGAGGCTCACGTCTACTTCAGACGAGAGCCCACGGGGACATCTTCCAGGAAGCCTGCCAGTACCGGTGCGCCCTGATCGCCGATCGAAGCGGCGAGAAGCATGCCATTGGAGTCGAGGCCGCGCATCTTGCGTGGAGCGAGGTTGGCGACGATCACGACCTTGCGTCCGATGAGCTTTTCCGGCTCGTAATACTGGGCGATGCCAGCGAGGATCTGACGCTTTTCGTAACCCAGGTCTACTTCAAGACGCAGCAGCTTGTCAGCCTTGGGGATGCGCTCGGCGACGAGAATCTGCGCTACACGCAGCTCCACTTTGGTAAAGTCTTCAATGCCAATCTGCGCAATGCCAGGTATCGCCGTACCTGCAGCCACTGGCGGCGCGTCTGGGCCTGCGGCCACGGCAGCGTAAGATTCTGTTGCCTTGGGCGAGGTCGCGGCCACAGTCGGCTCGACTGCCGGCGCGACAGTAACCGAGGGATTCGACTCTATCTTGAAGGCCGGAGGAGCCTCCGTCGCCTCGCTGATCACGGGCGATTCGCTGGCCGGCTTAGGCGATTCAGGACCGCCGGCCGCAGCTACGGCGCTCAGGTTGTTTTCACTCTCAAGATTCTGCATACGCTCCACTGCATCCTTTTCCGCACGCGGGAAGAGCGGAGCGGGCTCGCCAAAACTGGTTCCCGCCCGCAATCCTCCCCACGCGACTTGCTTCAAGTCGCCGTTCTTTGCTGCATCTTCAATCTCACCCAGTCCAAGCTGCCGCCAGACCCTGGCGGTGGATTCCGGCAGGATCGGGTGGACAATGGCGGTGATGATCCGGATGGCTTCGGCTGCGGTCGAGAGTACCCGCGCCTGAGTCTTTGCATGGTCTTCGTCGCTGGTCTCGGCCGGCTTCTTCCACGGAGCGCTAGCGGTCAAATATCCGTCCACTCCCGCAACCAGAGCCCACAGGGTTTCCAGCGCTCGCGAAAAATCCATCGCCTCAAACTGCGTGTTGAAATCGGCGATCGCCCTCGCGGCTTCGTTGTGAATCGCGGCTTCAGCAGCCCCCGTAGGCCCAGTCTCAGGCACGACGCCACCGAAGTACTTGTGCATCATATTAACCACGCGGCTGACAAGGTTGCCGTAGCCGTTCGCGAGGTCGGCGTTGTAGCGCTGGACGAGGGCTTCAAATGTGAAATTGCCGTCGTGGCCGAAGCTGATTTCCCTCAGCAGGAAGTAGCGCAGCGCGTCGGCGCCAAGGACTTCGAGCACAGTTTCAGCACGGACGATGTTGCCAATCGACTTCGACATCTTCATCTTGTCGAAAAGGAGCCAGCCGTTGGCCACCACCGACTTCGGTACGGGCAGGCCGGCAGCCATGAGCCAGGCAGGCCAGTAGACTGCGTGGAAGCGAATAATCTCTTTGCCCACCAGGTGGACGTTGGCGGGCCAAAATTTGGCGAAACGCTCCTTGTCCTCTGGTGCATCCGAGCCATATCCGAGGGCGCTTACGTAATTGATCAGCGCATCGATCCAGACATAAATGACGTGCTTTTCATCGCCGGGGACGGGGATGCCCCACGAGAAGCTCGTCCGGCTGACTGAAAGATCTTTGAGACCGCTGCGAACGAAGGCGATCACTTCATTACGACGGCCCTCGGGCTGGATGAACTCCGGGTGCGCTTCATAGTGCTCGAGCAGCTTGCGCTCGAAGGCCGATAGCTTGAAGAAGTAGTTCTCTTCGCTGATGGTCTCCGTGATGCGGCCGCAGTCAGGGCAGGGCGCGCCCGGCGGCACTTCGACAAAGGCCTCATCGGAGACGCAATACTGCCCGGTATAGGAACCCTTATAGATGTAGCCTTTGTTCTTCAGTTCGGTGAAGAGCTTTTGCACGCCGCGCTTGTGGCGATCCTCTGTGGTGCGGATGAAGTCGTCGTAGGTGAGGCCCATGCGGTCCCACAGCGTGCGGAATTCGTTCGAAACAGCAGTCGCGAATTCGGCAGGACTCTTCCCTGCTTTTGCTGCGGATCGCTCGATCTTCTGGCCGTGCTCATCCGTGCCGGTCAGAAACCACGTTGCAACGCCCTGGCTGCGCTTGCGCCGCGCAATGGCGTCGCACACAATCGTCGAATAGGCGTGGCCCAGGTGTGGCCGCGCGTTAACGTAGTAGATCGGCGTGGTGATGTAAAAGCTGCCGCGAGGCTCTTCGGGCGAATTGGGCTGATTGGACATAGTTTTCTTCGAGTTATCTGCATCGAACGTCGCCCGATGACCACCTCTATCTTAACCGACACATACCATCGGACCGTCCCCACCTGGGGAATCTGCTTCTGCCGTTGCCCTTGCCTTTCTTGCTGTCATTCCCAAAGGGAATCTGCTTTTGCCCTTGCCCCTCTTGCTGTCATTCCCAAAGGAATCTGCTTTTGCCCTTACCCCTCTTGCTGTCATTCCCAAAGGAATCTGCTTTTGCCCTTACCCCTCTTGCTGTCATTCCCAAAGGGAATCTGCTTTTCCATTTAGACCGAGTCCCGTAAACATACCTGCTCCCTTCATCAAGGCTCGCTTGCCGGTAATTTCATCGCAAGCAGGCATACTTGATGTGAGCCAGACAAAACCTGCTTCCGGGAAGGGAAAAACCCCAGCAGCCGGACAACAAGAAACTAGAGTCGCAAAAGTGCAAAAAAGCCGCCAAATTCGCCCTGAATGACCCTTCATTTTGCTTATAAGCTCAACCCTGTCATCGACTTAACCGAAAATAAATCTGCCCCCCTCCCCCCTGCGCCCCAAATTCACCTTTTTCCGCCCGCACAGGAGACGAGGGGCACCGGCTACCGAGCCTCACCCACCCTTGACCCCTGCTAGACTTGGGAAGGAAATCAGGGATTTTCAGAGGTTTGCACCTGTGTATTTTGGACTGCAACAACGCTTGATAATGCGGGTTCGCGAGGCGATACAGAAACAATACGGTATCGAAGTTGGCGACATCGCCATCGAGCAGCCGCCCGATCTGAAGATGGGTGAATTCGCGCTGCCAGTGGCCTTTGAACTGGCGCGAAAGCTGCGCAAGGCTCCGAAGGTCATCGCAGCCGAACTCGCTACCGCGCTCAACGATGAGTTGGAAAAACAGACTGCTCATTCTGCTCATGGCACGGCGGTCTCTCGTTATGAAGCCGCGGGTGCCGGTTATTTGAATGTTTATATGCATCGGGCAAACTGTGCCGACACGCTTGCAACGGTCAATCCCGTCGTAATTCCCAACTCCGGCCTTCATGTACTGGTCGAACACACCAGCATCAACCCCAACAAGGCCGCGCACGTAGGCCACCTGCGCAACGCGATTCTCGGCGATACGTTTGTGCGTATCTTGCGAGCGAATGGGCAGAAGGTCGATGTGCAAAACTACATCGACAACACCGGCGTGCAGGTTGCCGATGTGGTGGTCGGTTTCTTGCATCTCGAAGACAAATCGCTGGCGGACATTCGCGAGTTGATTAGTGAGTTCGAGACGAACGGCGAGAAGTTCGACTACCTGTGCTGGGATGTGTACGCGCGGGTTTCGCAGTGGTATGAGGCCGGTTCAGAGGATGAGAACAAGCAGCGCAAGGCATTGCGCTATGCGACGCTGCATGAGATCGAAGCGGGCGGCAACGAAACGGCTGCAGTTGCGGAACTGATTTCGACGGCGGTGCTGCGGCGGCATCTCAAAACCATGCTGCGGCTGGATATTACCTACGACTTCCTGCCGCGTGAGAGCGAGATTCTGCACCTCAAGTTCTGGGATCTGGCCTTTGAGCAATTGAAGCAGACCGGCGTGCTTTACTTCGAAACCGAGGGCAAGAATAAAGGCTGCTGGGTAATGACGCGGCCCGATGCAAAGACGACCGAAGGCGAGACGGATGAGGACGCCAAGGTGATCGTCCGCTCCAACGGAACGGTGACGTACGTGGGCAAGGATATTGCCTATCACCTCTGGAAATTTGGCCTCCTGGGGCGCGATTTCGGATATCGCCCGTTTTTTGAATACCCCGATCACACCTGCTGGATTTCTACCGAGCATGGTGAGGCGATCCATCCCCATTTTGGCGGAGCGCAAGCCATCTACAACGTGATTGACTCGCGCCAGTCCGATCCGCAGGCCAACGTGATCCAGGCGCTGCGCGGCATGGGCCATACAGCGGAGGCGGACCGGTATACGCACTTCAGCTACGAGATGGTAGCGCTTACTCCGCGCTGCGCGGTCGAGCTTGGATACACCGTCGCCGGAGAAGATCTGGCACGACCCTACATTGAAGTGAGCGGACGCAAGGGCTTCGGCGTAAAAGCCGATGACCTGCTGGACAAGCTGATTCTCGCGACGCGCAAAGAGACCGATGCCCGCCAGCCCGACCGCCCAGAAGCCGAGCGGCAAGCCATCGCCGAACAGATCGCCATCGGCGCGCTGCGCTATTTCATGCTCAAGTTCACGCGCGGCACAGTAATCGCTTTCGACTTCAAAGACGCACTCAGCTTCGAAGGCGAAACCGGCCCCTACGTGCAGTACGCCGTCGTTCGCGCGCGGAATATCTTTCGTAAGGCAGAGACGACGCCGGAAGCGGTATTGGCGCAGTTTACAGAGCCAGGCAACCCCGCATTGTCCTTCTTGCAAGAGGCCGACGACATCTGGGCTATCTGGCTACGAGCCTCGAAGCGCTCGTTCATGCTGGATCAGTGCATTGCTACATCAGAGCCAGCATATGTAGCACGGCATGTCTTTCAACTCGCGCAGGAGTTTAACAACTTCTACCACCGCCATCACATCCTAACCGAAGAAGACCCAGCACGGAAGACGCTGCTGCTGGCGACCGCAGCTATCGCTTTGCGTGAGTTAGTGACAGTGCTGAGTTGGCTGGGGATCGAAGCACCGGAGGCGATGTGATCGAATGTACTATTGGCGCAAGGACTACTTCGAGACACTGAACCACGCGGCTTCATCCGCCAACTCGATCGCGAGTTGGCCGGAATACGCTCGGTTTTGTCTTGAATACGAGCGCGGCCTTCGCCGCCAGGCCTTTGCCATCCTACAAGGGTTCATATCCAACATGGAGCGCGAGCCGTTTGCGGAGCGTCGACGCTTCATAAGCTGGCTCTTAATGATGGCAGAAGGACGAGAAGGCCAACATTTGCTCATCCCAAATCCGTTGCAGATCAAAGTCGTCGAGCCGACGCTTCTGGAATGGACGCAGGTAGAACCGCTTTGTGCCGAACCGCATCGCTGGCTTGGCGACCGTGAACACCTTGAGCATGCACTGGAATTGGACCCGAACGATCAGATTGCGCGGAGAAGATTGATCATCAAGATCATGAGTTGCATAGACTATGCGACTCATGAACTTCCTTTGGGGTATCTCGGTTCAGCGGTCGAGGACCTAGCAATAATCGAGAGGGTTGAAGGCCTTCTCATCGATCTAACCAATGACAGGGACAGAACATCACTGGCCGCCTTCATCGCAGAAGAGAAAACGGCGATTCAAGAGTATCTGAGACGCAAATGAATGCGCTACCATTCCCCAAGATGGCAGCAACAACTTCAACTCGACCGATTCGCGTGCTAGTCGCAAAGGCCGGTCTCGATGGCCATGATCGTGGCGCGAAGATCATTGCCCGGGCGCTGCGCGATGCCGGTATGGAAGTGCTCTATACCGGCCTGCGCAAGACCCCGGAAAGCATCGTGCAGGCGGCCATTGAAGAAGATGTGGATTGCATTGGCCTGAGCATTCTTTCCGGGGCACACAATGCACTCGTCCCTCGTTTGATCGCGCTCCTCAAAGAGCAGAAGGCTGAGGATATTCTGCTGGTCCTGGGCGGGACCATTCCGCAGGCAGATGTGCCGGCACTGGAGGCGATGGGGGTGGCTGCGGTTTTTGGGCCGGGGACGCCGCTCGATCGCATAGTGAGCTTTCTACGGGAGCGCGTCAGGCCGAGGACAGCGGACTTGGGAGCCTGATCCTGGACTGAACAGAAGCGGATTCCCTCGGGGAATGTTAGACAGAAAAGCAAAGGCAGAAACAGGAATGGGTCAGGCCCTCATCTGACTCAGATACCCAGACTATGCCCTGTGTTGGGATGGCGGCGCGCTGTCTTCGGAGCTTTAGCAGAGGCTAGACGTTGAACTGTTGTAAGTGATGATCGAGGTGTTTGTACATTCCTTTTCCCCACTCTTCTGCTGTTAGTTTGCCGAAGAAGCAATGTGGCTCTTTTGTGCATCCCTCGGGGCCGCCCTGGCAGAATCGGTCTATCAGGCTGGTCAGTCGATCTCGTTCTTTGACCAGGTCGCGCTCATCGCTCACGACCAGGCTTGGCGCCGTGGGGCTGTTCTTCGAGAGCGGCTTGTCGTTGGTGACTGCCGGTTTTACGAGGGGCCCGAGCAGCCGTCCGATGAAGAGCCTCGGGAGAACCGTATCGCCTACTGCTGTCTCCATGGCTGCGGAGCAATGGGCGAGCATCTGCGCTGCGGTCATCTTGCCCCATAGGCGTTGGCTGGATGGAGTTAGCACGGCGAGGCGCTGCTTTACTTCTTCTACGGTGGTTGGTTCGTAGAGGCTTTTCATGCTCGACAGTGTAGCTGAGAAGTTGGTTTTGCGGTGGGTTGCGGTTGGATCGGTCGGAAAGTTGTGGTTCCCATACTTAAAGCGATGAGGCTGCGTCGAGGCCCGGGCACGAAGTTCAAATAGTTTATGGCGCTTTAGAATTGAGCGCGGCTATACTCCGAAACATGAGCGCGGATGAGATAGGAACGGATAAAAGCGAAGCTCAAGGCACGTTGGCTGAGCCTAAGAAGACGGTCGCCGCAGGAAAGACTTTCGCTGATGTTTTTGAACAGGTGCTTAGCCAACCTAGTCGGTGGCTGGCGCTTCTTGGTTTCCTGACTGCTCTGTGCTGCCTCGTGATCATAGTCATGTTCGTTTTTACGCGCTTGTTTGCGGTCGAGCCGTCGGAGTTTCAACTGGGCGGCACTAACACGCACATTCTCTTCGCAAAAAAGCAACGCCGGGGTGGAGACAGCGAATATGTCGCGATTGTCAATCCGCAGGGGTGGCAGACTACTGCGATCCCGGTAAATGCGGGCGATCATGTCTCGTTCATTGCCGGGGGTAAAATTTGCCTCGATCTGAATGAAATCTCGGAAATGGTCCGCCTGAAAAGGAGTTACGAAGACGAGTGGGAGAAGAAGGAAGGATTGCGGGAAAACGATCCGACCGACAAGCGGGTCCCTGAAGATTTCTTCACCGAAGAGGAGAAGAAGTCATTGACGGCAGGCCGACGCTGGGTCGATCCCGACGGATACGATCTTGATGTGTTCAAGCCCAGGTTTCGGGGACGCCGCGATCGATACCTGCTGCCTGATAAGCAAGCCGGTGGGCTTGTTGGAGGGGTTTCACAAGAGTCGATCGAGCCGGAGCGGTCTGACGCTTTCTTTATCGGACGAAAGGCTGAATACACCGCGACTAAGGACGGAACGCTTTGGCTTACAGTCAATGATGTGCAATATTCCGACCCCAACAATAGATATCTTTTCTATAACGACAACATCGGTTCTTTCTGGGTGCGGATCGTCGTGAAAGCGAGATAGAAGATGACGGGTCTTCCAGCATCTGCCGTGAAGATCTTTAGGCAGAGCGCTTTGCGATGCGATAGTCGGCCTGGGCCAATGCCGCCTTTTTTGCACCTGTTTTAGAGGCCTGGTGGCCCCTGCTCCCTCCGAACAAAGATGTCCCACTTCGCCTTATTTTCGCCTTTCTTGTATACTGTTTTGCTATGGACTTTCAGTTGGTTACGCCGTATCAGCCTAAGGGAGATCAGCCTCGGGCTATTGAGGAACTGGTGTCGGGGGTGGCTGCCGGGGAGCAGCACCAGGTTTTGCTTGGGGTTACCGGGTCGGGTAAGACTTTTACCATGGCCAAGGTGATCGAGGAGCTGAACCGGCCTGCGCTGATTCTGGCGCATAACAAGACGCTGGCGGCGCAGCTTTATAACGAGTTCAAACAGTTCTTTCCTGGCAATGCTGTCGAATACTTTGTTAGTTATTACGACTATTATCAGCCGGAGGCTTATATCCCTTCAGGGGACTTATATATCGAGAAGGAAGCCACGATCAATGAGGAGCTGGATAAGTTAAGGCTCTCGGCTACGCGCAGTCTGTTTGAGCGGCGGGATTGCATCATTGTCAGTTCGGTAAGTTGCATCTATGGTCTGGGTTCTCCTGAGGCGTATTTCGGGATGCTTCTGCTGCTGGAGAAGGGGCAGCGGATTCACCGGCAGGATATTGTGCGGCGGCTGGTGGAGATTCTGTATGAGCGGAACGATCATGATTTCCGGCGCGGGACGTTTCGAGTAAGAGGGGATGTTATCGAGGTCTTCCCCACTTATGACGAGATGGCTTACCGGATTGAGTTATTCGGAGATGAGATTGAGTCGCTTTCGCAGATCGATCCGTTGTTTGGGACGGTGAAGCAGAAGTATGCGCGGCTGCCTATCTATCCCAAGAGCCACTATGTGGTGCAGCCGGAGCGCAAGGGGCAGGCGATCGAGACGATTGTGGCCGAACTGGCGGACTGGGAAGCGGAACTGGAGAAGCAGGGGCGCATGGTGGAGGCGCAGCGGATTCACCAGCGGACGCGGTTTGATCTGGAGATGATCAAGTCCATGGGGTATTGCCATGGGATTGAGAACTATTCGCGGCACTTTTCGGGGCGGCTGCCGGGCGAGCCTCCGCCGACGCTGCTGGATTACTTTCCCCGGGACTTTCTCTTATTCGTTGACGAGTCGCATGTGACGATTCCTCAGGTGCATGGGATGTGGTACGGGGACCAGAGCCGGAAGCAGAACCTGGTCGATTATGGGTTCCGGCTGCCCTCGGCTCGGGATAACCGGCCGCTGAAGTTCGAGGAGTTTGAGACTCGGATTCATCAGACGATTTATGTTTCGGCTACCCCGGGGCCGTATGAGCTGACCAAAGCGGCGGGAGTGGTAGTGGAGCAGGTGATTCGTCCAACGGGGCTGGTGGACCCGGAGGTCGAGATACGGCCGGTGAAGGGGCAGATTGACGATCTGCTGGGGGAGATTCGGGACCGGGCGAAGAAGGACGAGCGGGTGCTGGTGACGACGCTGACCAAGCGCATGAGCGAGGATCTGGCGGGGTATTACACCGAGGTTGGGGTGCGGTGCCGGTATATGCATTCGGAGATTGAGACGCTGGAGCGCATCAAGATACTGGCAGGGTTGCGCAAGGGCGAGTACGACGTGCTGATCGGGATCAACCTCCTGCGCGAAGGGCTGGATCTGCCCGAGGTAAGCCTGGTGGCGATTCTGGATGCGGACAAGGAAGGGTTTCTGCGGTCTACGGGAGCGCTGATTCAGACGATTGGACGCGCGGCGAGGAATGTGGAGGGCCGGGCGATCTTGTATGCGGACAAGATGACGGACTCGATGAGGCGGGCGATCGACGAGACGGACAGGCGGCGAGAGATTCAGCGGGCTTACAACGAGGAGCATGGGATCACGCCGACTTCAATCCTGAGCAAGCTGGAGAATTCTCTGGCAACGATCTTGAAGGCGGAATACGGCGATCCGCTGGAGGAAGCGGCGGAGGGGATGCCGGATTTTGCTTCGCAGCAGGAGTTGGATAAGTACTTGGCGAAGATGGAGACAGAGATGCGAGAGGCGGCCCGGAAGTTCGAATTTGAGAAGGCTGCAAGACTACGCGACACGATCAAAGAGCTGAGGGCAAAGGAATTCTTGTTTGGGTGAAGTTAGATGGCATCGGCGGGCTCAACCGATTTAGCCGCTGAAAATTTGTCCCTTTAGAAACAACCCGTGGTCACCTTAGTGCATCGTAGTTATCGAGTTGGTTAATACCGGGGATTGCTTGTGCTTCGTTTTGTCCGGCCACGGGTGTGTATGGAGACAATTTTGTTAGTGGATGACAATCCACTGCGTGCCTCAATAAGGCAATCGCTGCTGGAAACGGGGAATTCAAAAGCTGCGCGGGCGGTGGTACGGGCTTTGGATGCGTCTGAGGCATTGTGCATGGTGGAGGCGCCGGAGTTCGCGAATCGTCTGGCGCTGGTCATCACCGGGCATGTGATGTCGGGGATTTCGGGGCCAGAGTTTGTGGCTGAGTTTCGCAGCCGGATGCCGCAAGTGCCCGTGCTGGTGTTGAGCACCACAAAAGATACCGAAAAGGAATATCAGGGGATCGGCGGGGTGTATAACTCGCAAACGAATTCTCCGGATGAGCTGCGGTCGCTGGTAGCGCGGCTGGTTGGCGCCGGGCAGCAGCAGACGGCTTAGGCCCATCCGGTAAAGGTTTTCAGACGGAAATACCCTGTCGCGCGGTTCATTTGGGCCGTTCGCTTCATCTATTCAAATCATCTCTGTTACAACGAAGGTTATGACCGCTCCCCGACCGAATGGGTCTGCGCCCATTCATTGGCTTCTCATCGTGGTGACTTTGGGAGCGGGTCTGGCGTTGCGGCTTGTGCCGCTTGGGCTTCCCTTTGCAGTTACAAAATGGGGTGGATCGGTGCTGTGGGCGGTGATGGTTTATCTGCTGCTGGCCGTGCTGCTGTCTCGCTCGTCAACGGCGAGGGTGGCGGTGACTGCCGCCGTGATCGCAGCCGTTGTGGAGCTTTCGCGGTTGTATCACACGCCTGAGTTCGACGCTTTTCGGCTCAGTACTGCTGGAGCGCTGCTGCTGGGGAGGGTCTTCTCTGTTTGGCACATTGCGGTGTACTGGGCGGCGATCGGGTTTGCGGCGCTGGCGGATGAAAAGTTCCTGCGGCGAGGAGTGCTTTCCCGATCCCCGGCCCGATATTGACAGGAATAAAAGCCGAAGCTGATATCCATCACTCTTTCCATCCTTGGTAGGTCTTCTTCCCGCCTGTAATTGCGTACTATCGGGATTGCACCGCATTGCGGTGGTGTGCGCCCCTGCGTTTTGCTCGACTTTTGGCGCGGGTGCGACAATCGTATGAGGTGCGGGGAGATGCGAAAGGCTTATGGCGGCATTTGGTAGTTTTGCACTCTTGATTGGGCTGATGCTGGCGGCTTACAACCTGGTGGTTGGGGCGACGGCGCTGCGGCTGATTGCTGTTGGCCGGAAAACTGCCTTTTCGCCGGAGCGGATGGCAGAGACTGCGCGGCGAGCCGGAATTGCTGGATTTGTTGCAGTCACGGCTGCGGCGTTTGCGCTGGTCTGGTCGGTCTTTCACAACGATTTTTCAATCGAGTACATCGTCGAACATTCGAACCGGGCGCTGCCTGCGCCGTACAAGTTTGCGGCGCTGTGGAGCGGGCAGGAGGGTTCGCTCATTCTCTGGGCCTGGCTGCTCGGCGCGTATGGGTTTGTGCTGCGGCTGAGGCACAAGATCGATGTGAAGCTGCACGCCTATGCCGGGACGATCCTGGCCGGGGTGCAGGTCTTCTTTCTGTTGCTGCTGACGTTTGCGACGCATCCGTTTGCGGGGGTGCGCGGCGGGGTAGTGCCTGAGGATGGGAACGGGCTCAATCCGCTGCTGCAGTATCCGGAGATGGTGATTCACCCGCCGATGCTGTATCTGGGGTATGTCGGCTTCACGATTCCGTTTGCGTTTGCGCTGGGCGCATTGATGATGCGGTATCCGGGCGAGAAGTGGATTCACATTACGCGGCGCTGGACGATCGTTACCTGGATGTTTCTGTCAATCGGCATCTCGCTCGGGATGCACTGGGCGTACGCGGTGCTCGGCTGGGGCGGGTACTGGGGCTGGGATCCGGTGGAGATTGCTTCGGTGATGCCGTGGCTTACCGGGACGGCGTTTCTGCATTCGGTGATGATGCAGGAGAAGCGCGGCATGATGAAGAGCTGGAATGTCTGGCTGATCTTCACCACATTCATGCTCTCGATTCTGGGAACGCTGCTGACGCGCGCAGGCCTCGTGAGTTCGGTGCATGCTTTTGCGCAGTCTTCGATCGGCGATTGGTTTGTCTGGTTCCTGGTACTGGTGATGGCGGTTTGCCTCTTCACTTACATTCTGCAGCGGGATCACTTGAAATCTGAACATCGGATCGAGTCGCTGGTGAGCCGGGAGTCGAGCTTCTTGTTCAACAATCTTGTGCTGCTGCTGGTCTGCTTTGCGTTTCTCTGGGGAACCCTGTTTCCTGTGATTTCGGAGTATGTGCAGGGGACAAAGACGACGCTTTCGGGTGCGTATTACGTGCATGTAGCGGTGCCGATTGGGGTGTTTCTGCTGCTGCTGACAGGGATTGGGCCGCTGCTGGCGTGGCGGTCATCTTCGCTGAAGAGCATGCGCCGGAATTTCCTGTTGCCGGGGATTGCATTCGTTGTGACTGCGGCGGCGTGTCTGGCTGCGGGGCTGAAGCCGTGGGCGGATGAGGGTGTGTTTTATTCGCTGATGACGTTTTCGCTGGCGGCGGCGGTGACTACTGCTATCTCTTCGGAGTTTCTGCGTGGGGCGGGTGTGCTGCGTAGGCAGACGGGGAAGAATCTGCTGGCTTCGATGGTGCTTCTGGTGCGGCGAAATACGCGCCGGTATGGCGGTTACATCGTGCATCTGGGGCTGGTAATCATCTTCATCGGATTTGCGGGGTATGCATTCAATCGCAGCGCCGAGATGCCGATGGGGCCGGGCGACAAGATGCAGATCGGACCATACACTCTGGTGAATCTGGGCAATACGCAGGAGTCGAACGCTAACTACGATTCGGAGTTTTCGCAGCTGGATGTGTATGAGAACGGCAAGAAGATACTGGATCAGCCGATGGCTCCGGAAAAGCGCGTGTACCTGGTAAACGGCGTGCCGCAGACGATGGTGGCTAACCACTCCACGCTACGGTGGGATCTGTATCTGGTGTATGAGGGGCGCAGTTCGGATAACGGGCTACCGATTATCAAGGCGTTTCTGAATCCGCTGGTGGCGTGGATCTGGATCGGCGTGGCCTGGGTGGTCTTTGGAACGCTGGTGGCGCTGGTGCCGAGTCTGAGTCCGTCGAGGGCTACTGTGACTGCGGCGGCTCCGGCGGCGGTGATTACGAGACGGCCGGCGGTGGTGACTGGGGGCGGGGATTGATGGCCTTCTGGGGCACGCGCTTGAAGTTATTGCCGAGGGGTCTGGTTCGCATGGTGCAGCTGGTACTCATTGCGGCGGTGGTTTGCTTTTCACTGGGAGCTACTGACGCGGCGGGGCGGTTTGACGATCTGGGGCACAAGATGATGTGCCAGTGCGGGTGCGGGCAGGTCTTGCTGGAGTGCAACCATGTGGGCTGTCCGGTTTCGGGCGGCATGCGCGATGAACTCACGACGGCGATTGCAAGCGGGCAGAATGACAGCCTGATCCTGCAGAGTTTTGTGCAGAAATATGGCGCGGTGGTGCTGGCTGCTCCGACGACGCAGGGCTTTGACCTCGTGGCGTGGATCATGCCGTTTGCGGTGTCGATTGTGGCGCTGGGTGGGACGATCATGCTGGTGCGCCACTGGGCGAAGAATCAGCCGAAGCTGGCTGCGAGCACGCCGGTGAGTCCGGCACAGGCGCGGGTTGAGGATGCGATGCGGGAACGGATTCGGCGAGAAACGGAGGGCCTGTAGCTATGTCGAACGAGACTGGGATTATTTATGGCGTGGGATTGTTTCTGGTGCTGCTGCTCTACATCCTCTGGCCGGACAGGAATGCCGCGGTGCAGCGGCAGAAGACTCGGCTGGATTTTCTGGAAGAGCTAAAGGAACAGATCTACACCAATCTGCGCGATCTGAATTTTGAGTACCAGGCGGGGAAGTATCCCGAGGAGGATTACGCGGTGCAACGGGCGATTCTGGAGAAGGAAGCTGCTGTGGTTTTGGCGGAGATGGATTCGCTGAGCGGGCTGGCGCGGGGATGAGATTTGCTATTCCGACATCTGCCCACCAAAGGCGTGGCAGATATGGGGCACCCCGGATTGTTCATACCCCGGATTTGAGACTATCTAAGAAGACGTTTTTCTAGAGACATGAGGCTTTGGGCTTTGAGAGTTAGGACTTGGCTTTTTTTGCGTGCGGCTGCGGTTGCGTTGCTGGCTGCTGGATCGGTTGCATTTGCCGGAACGATTAACGGCACGGTGATCAACAAGACAAATGGCAAGGCTTCGAGTGGCGACAAGGTTACGCTGCTCAGTCTCGCCGCGGCGCTGGACGAGGTGGGAACGGCCAAGACCGACGCGAGCGGGCACTTCAAATTGACGACGCCTAGTGAGGCTCCGTACCTGATCAAGGTGGAGCACCAGAAGGGCTCGTACTTCAAGAATGTGCCGCCGGGGACGACGCAGGTTGAGATCACCGTGTATGACGTGGCGACGAAGGTGGAGGGTGTCTCTACCGAAGCCGATGTGCTGCGCGTCGAGGCCGATAACGGTCAATTAAAAGTGACCGAGAACTACTTTGTGAAGAACACCTCTTCCCCGCCCCGCACCGAGTCGAACGATCACGGCTACGAGGTCGTGCTGCCTCCGGATGCAGTGCTCGAAGGCGCGGCGACTGTTGGGCCGAGCAATATGCCATTGGCGGCTACTCCGGACCCGATTACGCCCAAGGGACACTACTCGTTTTCGTTTCCGATTCGGCCCAATGAGGGTGAGAGCGGGACGCGTTTTCAGTTGACGTATCACCTGCCTTATTCGGGGAGTTACAAATTTGCGCCGAAGTTGATGCAGGGCGCGGACAATGTGGCGATCATGCTGCCGAAGAGCATGAAGTTCGAGCCGGGCGCGGGAACGGGCTTTCAGCCGGTTCCGGACGATCCCGCGATCCAGACGTTTTTGATGCGGAATTTGACGCCGGGGCAGGCCCTGGAGTTTACCGTTTCAGGGACCGGGTCAATGCCGCGCGAGTCGCAGGGTACGGCGGCAACGGCAGGAGGCGCAGGACAGCCGGGGGCCGGAGAGGCTCCGGACGCGAGCGGCCCTGGAGGCAAGCCGGGGGGCGGGTTGGGAAATCCGATCGACACGCCTGATCCGCTGAGCAAGTACAAGTATTGGATTCTGGGCGGGCTGGGGTTGGTGCTGGTGGCTGCGGCGGCATTTTTGCTGAGGATGCCGGCTGATGCGGTTGCCCCGGTGGGAGCAGTTGCTGGAGCGGCGACGGTGGCTGGGGTTTCGCTGACTCCGGTTGAGCCGCAAATTGCTGCATTCTCGTCGGTGGATGCTAAGACCAAGAGCGAGTTGTTGCTGGATGCGCTAAAGGAGGAGTTGTTTGCGATTGAGAGTGAGAAAATCGCTGGCAGGCTGACTCCTGAGGAGTATGTCGAGGTCAAGGCGGCGCTGGAGACGGTGTTGCGGCGGGCGCTGGGGCGGCGGTAACGCTGGTTGCCTTACGATTGCTATTCCCACCCTAGCCACAAAAACAACTGCGTGGCGAGGGTGGGACACCCTGACAATTGTTTTGGTTGAGAGTTCTCTGTTCCCCCGATTGTTTACAGGCTGATTCGCGATTTGTTGAGGATGGCGCATGAAGACGCTGATTCGGACGCTGCTGCTGCTTTCGCTGGTTGTGTGGCTAGGGGCGGAGATTTTCTTTCCTGTCGTGGCGGCGGTGACTTTTACGACGCTTAAGCCGGACACCCATGTTGCCGGGCTGATCGTGGGCGAACTGCTGCGGCTGCTGCATGTGGCGGGAATGGTGGCCGGGGTCGTGCTGCTTGCGCTGCTGGCTCTTGCTCCAGCGTGGGGCATTTTCAAGCCACGATCAGTGCTGGTTCCGATGGGGCTGGTGGTGGTGATGCTGGCGCTGACGGCTTACTCGCAGTTTGGGATTATTCCCGCGATGGAGCGGGACCGTCTGTCAGCTCGCGGAGGCGATATCAATTCCCTGGCATTGGAAGATCCGGCGCGGGTGCACTTTGACGTGCTGCACAAGCGGAGCCTCAATGTCGAGGGCTCGATCGTGTTGCTGGGCATTGCGGTTGTGGCGCTGGTCGCTTACGGGGAGTCCGCTGCCAGACGGGTTTAGAGACGGATGTGTTCGTCTTGCTGCATTGTGCCGGACGCTGGTCTATCTCTTTGCTTAAAGTTAAAGGGAGTGAGTTAAGGTGAGCCTGTGAGTTCTCGCGAACAATCGACCGCTGTGCGCCGATCGATCAGGGAGCGGACTGTCTTCGTCACACTCGCTTGCATTTCGGTGCTGGGGGTTGCCGCGATTTCGTTTCTTCCTATGGGTGACAAGCGGTTGCTGCATACGAATGGAAAGTACCACTCATGGGGGCATTTTCTCGCCTTCAGCTTTGTGGCGTTCGTGGCCGGCAGAGCCTCCCGCACGTTGCGCGGAAGGATTTTTCTTTTTCTCGGTTCGCTGTTATTCGGGTTGGGAATCGAAGTTGGTGAGCATCTTGTCTTCGGCAGCCTGCTGGAGTGGATGGATGTGCTGGTAGATGCTGCCGGGGTTGTGGGTGGAACGCTGCTTGCGATCCTGAGCGCGCCGAGGGATCCTGCTTAAACGATGGGACGAGCGCACAGCACGGCCTGCGGACCTGGTAGTGTCTGAAATCTGCGTTGGTGACTCAGTAGGCTAAAGTGACGTCGGATTGAACTCCGTTATAGACCATCAGGAAATGCTTTAGAAGATCGCGCCCCATGAGCATGATGATCTCTTTATCATCGAAGGTAGTCCATCGAAGGTCGCAACCTACCACTCGCAGCGATTGGAGCATCGAATCATTAGCTAGGTTAAGACCGGGAAACTGAATCTTCGCTGGATACACAAAAGACCACTGATCTTTGGTGTGAGGTGTGGACATGGGAATATGGTCTATCGGCTGTACGCCATAATCCTTGAATATCTGTTCATGGACAGCAGATGCCGAAGCACCTGTATCTATCAGCGCATATCCTGCGATGGGTGCCGGAATTTGCAAGTTCTCTCGGAGACAGTATTGCTCTAATGCAGGTGGCAAACCTATCGTTACCTGAAGGATTGCACCCGTCTCGGTGAGGGTGTATCCCTTGTTTGCATCCCAGTGGAAAAAATCAAATACGGGCATTCATCAGTCCCAAGCTAAAGGCTTGATTTCTATATACTTCCTCTTGCTGCAATATCCTTCTTACCAAAAACGGTTCTCTGCCGAAGCGCTCGACTCCAGCCGAGTATGCGTTGTCCGGGGTATCGTAAGCACCAAGAAAATCTTCGCCCTTTATT
>Ga0182024_10004851_pt1 | contig 30558 bp, 18 predicted proteins | sample P32metaG_FD_120480 | JGI IMG/M metagenome (GOLD analysis project Ga0182024, IMG submission 120480) | Permafrost microbial communities from Stordalen Mire, Sweden - P3-2 metaG (Illumina Assembly) | ecosystem: Environmental > Terrestrial > Soil > Wetlands > Permafrost | place: Sweden: Stordalen... | reverse complement strand
GGATCTCTTGCGCATCTATCGCCCTCGGCCCCAATTGCCGTTTACGAACGTCAGGCTTGAGTCAGGGGAGAGGCGGCTCCTTTGGACTACTTTTACCCCGCAGCAAATCGATATCGACGTAGAGCATCCGCAGGGTAGGGCTTATTTGGCCGCAATTCTGGAGCGTTTTCGATCCGCTCGCATACGTATGATTCGGCTCGACGCAGTCGGCTACGCGATCAAGAGGCCCGGAACAAGTTGTTTCATGATTCCGGAAACTCTCGGATTCATTGCCATGCTTACTGCACAGGCCCGCGCACTCGGAATGGAAGTCCTAGTCGAAGTTCATAGTCATTATTTGCAGCAGTTGGAAATTGCACGAAGGGTCGATTGGGTCTACGATTTCGCGCTTCCGCCGCTGGTATTGCATTCTCTTTTTACAGGCGATGCCAGACCTCTCGCACATTGGCTAGCAATTCGTCCGCACAATTCCGTTACTGTGCTCGATACCCACGATGGGATCGGCGTAATTGACGTCGGAGCCGGTGGAGAGGGCGAGCCCTCCCTCCTTGCTCGTGCAGAGATCGATCAACTTGTCGAAACCATCCATTCGCGTAGTCAGGGAGATAGCCGGCTAGCCACAGGCGCAGCTGCGAACAACCTCGACCTCTATCAAGTCAACTGCACTTTCTACGATGCCCTCGGACGCCGTGGAAATGAGTACTTGATCGCCCGCGCAGTCCAATTCTTCGTACCAGGCGTCCCGCAAATCTATTACGTGGGCTTGCTCGCTGGCACCAACGACATGGAGCTGTTCGCACGAACGCGCGTCGGTAGGGACGTCAATCGTCACTATTTCACGCCGGCAGAAATCCAAAGTGCTGTCGCCGATCCTGTCGTACGCAATCTGCTCGCTCTTATAGACTTGCGCAATACCCATCCTGCGTTTGAAGGGCAAGTACAGGTAGAGTCACCGTTCAACCATGCCCTTACAATCACATGGAAAAGCGAGAGGCATCTGGCGAAGCTCGAAGTGGATTTCAGTGAACCACAAGCCTTAATTACATACTCCACGGCCGACGGCATCCAACAACGGGCGGTCGGAATCCTGGCCCCAAGGACCAGTAGCGTCAACAAAGCCCTATGAACACTAGCGTCCGAAGTCAATCAAACATGGGTTCCATCAAATGGCTGACATTTCTCATGTTCATGATGTTTGCCATGACAACGGATTCAGTGGGCGTCATCATTCCCGAAGTGATCAAGGAATTCCACCTCAGCATGACGGTCGCGGGCACCTTTCACTACGCCACCATGTCCGGCATCGCATTTGCGGGTATTTTCCTTGGATATCTAGCCGATAAGCTTGGCCGGAAAAAGACAATTATCCTAGGTTTGGTGCTCTTCGCCCTCAACTCGTACCTTTTCGCTGTGGGCAAGTCCTTCTTGTTCTTTGTTGTCCTGCTGACGATTTCTGGAGTCGCAATCGGCATTTTCAAGACGGGGGCTCTCGCTCTGATTGGTGACATTTCGAGATCTACGACCGAACACACATCAATCATGAACAACGTGGAGGGGTTCTTCGCGGTCGGGTCGATCATCGGTCCCGCGATTGTCGCCCTGCTATTGGTTCGTGGTACATCATGGAAGTGGCTCTATCTCATCGCAGCGACAATCTGCGTGGTCCTTATTGTGACCGCCTGGTTTGTCAGGTATCCGCTCACCACAAAAAGCGCCGACAAACCGATTGACCTGAAACGCACCATGACCATGATGAAAGACCCATACGCTCTTGGTTTTTCCGCGGCTATATTTCTTTATGTGGCAGTCGAATCCGCGATCTACGTCTGGATGCCCACTCTTCTTGCCACCTATCACGGCTCCGCAACCTTCATGGCGGCCTACGCAGTATCCATTTTCTTTGTGCTTCGGGCCGCTGGTAGATTCATGGGGTCATGGATACTCGCCCGGCTGAATTGGGCAGCGGTCTTGACCTTATTCAGCCTGGCGATTCTGGCCTGTTTCGTTGGCAGCATGATTGGCGGAATAGGAACGGCCGTCTACCTCTTGCCTTTCTCCGGAATTTTCATGTCCGTGATTTATCCCACTGTAAATTCCAAGGGCATCAGTTGCTTTCGAAAAACAGAGCACGGTGCGGTGGCGGGTGTGATTCTGTTCTTCACGTGTGGCGCGGCTGCTTTAGGGCCACTGGCGATGGGCGCCATTAGTGATACATTTGGCGATCCGAAATACGGCTTTATTCTTGCCACGGGCCTTTCTGCTCTGCTCTTTCTCGGCCTGCTGCTCAACTGGATCTTTAATCCTGCGCGCGAGCTATTGCTGAGGTTGGATCACAGCGAGTATGGAGTCGTTGCTGCCCAAAGACCTGGCGTCTAGCGTTTCAACTCTGTGAAGCAGATGGTCTCTCCGCTGCACACTCAATGCAAACACTTTCTTCTGTCCGGCCTGCAGAATTCCCGAAAGGCGATCAAGCGCACCGCCGTTTTGGTATAGACAACATTCAAATGTTGTCTGCAATAATCATTTGACAGTAACTAGACAGGAGGACTATTTATCTCTCGTCCACTCGAGAGCAGCGAATCCGCATTCTCAAGAATTCTTGGAGACGTCAATGAACAATGCCCATAACTCTGCGAAAGCACCCCGGCAACCGGTCAAGTCAGGCTGCGACATTTTTCGAAAGAAGCTGAAATGGAACTTCGGTATCGTGATTTCATTCGCGCTCAACCTCCTTATTACTGGTAGCCGTCTGACATCCGCCCAGGTTTTTGTTTCAGGGCAGGAAGCTACTGCGAAGCCGGATACGGAGATTGTCGCCGAACAGTACCTGCTAGTGGGCACCGCTACACGCGGATGCGGTGAATCGCAACTGGCGATCAATCCTCTGAATCCGAATCAGATGGCCGTATCGGCAATGTGTCAACTGAACCAGAACGAAGGCAAGTTCGAACACAATGAACTGGAGTTCGAGCGAACTCCACGCGCCTCGATTACGGAGTTCGCCATTACCCGAGACCGGGGGTTGACCTGGACTGTGATGGAAGACCCCATGCGAGATTACTTCCATCGATACCGCTGTCTAGACCCGTTCGCTGCCTTCGCTGCCGATGGAACGATGATTCTCGGCTGTGAGGCACATTTTCCGACCGCCCTTTCGCCCGCCGAGGAGCTCAACGAAGTCAACGGCGCTTCTCAGGATTACGGAGGATCGGCGATGATCTGGTCCACCGATGGCGGTCATACGTTCAGCGACCCGGTGCAAGTGATCAGCTCCTACATGCCTAAGGAGATCTTTGGCCCGTTCGTGTCTTTTGCGCCTGTCGGATCGCAGGGTGACAGGCCTCAAATTCGGGTAGACCTGTCGACTGGAAAGCTCTATGTAAATGGGAACAGTTCAGCCGTCGACCCACCGCACCATCAGACGGTCGTACGCATGTCGAAGGATCGCGGCCGCGACTGGGGTATGGTCTATGCTTTCGATTCTCCGGATTGGCCTGGTTCAGGTGCGGGCTACGACGTAGCGAATGGAATCATGGGAATTGCATATGTGGCTTCTAGCGTGCCAGCCTCACTGAATGCAAAGTGCCCGTGCAGAGTATTTGGTGCCAGCACCGATGACGGAAAAACTTTTACGCGTTATTTGATCTCTGCTCCGCCCCCTTCATCCGGAGGAGATCCCAGAAACGGTATGATCGTGGCGGCGAACCCAACGAAGAAAGGGATGTTTACCGTTGTGTTCCCTTCTGCGGACGGCTTGGACGTCGACGTGACGGAAGATGCCGGGAAGACGTGGACTCAATCACCGACATTGCCCGGAGTTCCCTCAACAAGTATCGCCATGCTCACCACCGCTTACAGCCCCAAGGGAGTCTTGGCGCTTACATGGCGGGTCATCTATCCTCTGTCGCCTCCCCCCCCACCCCATCCTATGTCATTGCCCGCTTACAAGTTGACGGCGCCTCATGTCTTCGTCGATCTTCCGGAAAAATTTGAGATCTGGTCCGCGGTTTCGCACGATGGTGGCAAGACCTTTAGTGCGCCAGTCAAAGTTAGCACAGCGCCTTCACCAGGAGTATCGCGTCGGCGCAGCATGTCCAACCACGGTAACGATTTCATTAGCGTGGCTGTCGATGACGATTTCGTGCACATGACTTGGTTTGACGATCGAGCGGGATTTCGCGCTACTTGGTACGGACGCGTCCCAATAACCGACTTCAAGTGATCGAGGGAATTACATCGAGGCACCCTTTGTATGGCAGGAGTTCTTTCACGGTGCTTTCAAAGTCAGCACCGCTGCGATCTCGATGGCTGAGCGGGACAGCCGGGTCCAATTTAGACTTCGAAAGCCCGGAGGAAACGGCGCGGACTTTCCATTGGCAGAGGGATAGGTCCTAAACGTGCGCAGCCGATACAGTGTTGAGGCGCCGATTCGATCAAACGAATCTAATTCCGGAGGAACTGTGAAAAACGGTTACGAAGCCCCGCGCATATTCACGCGACGGGAGTTCCTTGTGACCGCATCGGCCGCCCTATCATCCAGGTCGCTGCTCGACCAGATTCCTGAGCATTCGATTGCCGCCGATCGTCATCGTCCACAGTATCACCTTATGCCTCCAGCAAACTGGATGAACGATCCAAATGGCCCGCTCTATTGGAACGGCCGTTACCACATGTTCTACCAATACTCCCCAATCATATCGAATACAGGTCCCAAACATTGGGGTCACGCAATTTCGAGCGATCTTGTTCACTGGAGGAACCTCGGTATTGCACTGGCACCTACACCGGGAGGGCCTGACAAGAACGGTTGCTGGACAGGCTCCGCCGTTGTCGTCAATGGCGTACCAACCCTGGTGTACACCGGAGCAACCTGGTCAGCGGAGAGTGAACGCGCCGAGCGGCAAAACGGGTTTACCCCCGAGCGTCAGATGGTCGCTGTTGCTGAGGATCCCAACGATGTGAACCTCATTCAGTGGACCAAGATTCCCGAAAATCCTGTTCTGGCATCCCCACCTCCTGGACTGAGGGCGTCGGGTTGGCGAGATCCCTCCTTATGGAAAGAGGGAGACACCTGGTACATGGTGATCGGATCGGGCGAGGTTGGGAAGGGAGGAATGGCTTTGCTGTACCGCTCGAAGGACATTAGGAATTGGGCTTACCTTCATCCCCTAGCCGTAGCGAAACCAGATCCCAGTACACAAGATCCAACCCGTCCTTTTGCTTCCGTGTGGGAATGCCCGGATTTCTTCTTCTTGGACGGTAAGCCGGTGCTCCTGGTTGCTCGTGGCAACTCCTACTTGACAGGCAGCTATTCCGATCACGTATTTCAGCAGGAGCTTGGCGGTCAAATCGACTTTGGATCAGCGGCATACGCGCAAAAGACCATGCAAGACGACCAGGGCAGAAGGATCTGGTGGGCCTGGATCCACGAGAAACGAAGTGCAAAGGCTCAGATCGCTGCGGGATGGGCCGGCGTCATGTCGTTGCCGAAGCGTCTCAACCTCCGCAGTGACGGAAGCTTGGGAGTTGAGCCAGTCCGGGAGCTGGAACTTCTGCGAAAGGGGCACAAGCAGGTTCCAAGCCAAAACATCGAGCCGAATGGCCCCATGCTTCTCAAGCAAGTCGCCGGGGATTGCGTGGAAATTGTAGCGGAGATTGATTTAGGCGATGCTCGACGGGCCGGTTTGCGCGTCCGTTCCACCGCTGTTGGAAGTGAGCAGACCCTCATTGGTTACGACAGCGATTCTCAAACAATTTTCTCCGATACCACGCATTCCAGCAACGACCCCGAAACGGCAACAGGTTCCTCGCTCTTTCCATATCGTGGGGTTCAGAGTGGCTCATTAAAGTTGGACAAATCGGAACCGCTGCGCGTTCGTGTTTATATCGATGCGTCCGTGCTTGAGACCTTTGCAAACGGGAGAGCTTCGATCACTGATCGCACCTATCCAACCACCGCCGCGAGCCTCGGGATCGGACTCTTTTCCGAAGGCGGCACGGCACATCTGAGGCAAATGACGGTTTGGGAGCTCGCTGCAATCTCACCAGACCGTTTGACATCCGGGGCTAATCTGTTTCGAGTTTAGGCATTTGGCAGACTCTGAGAGTTGGATTGCGAACTTCCTCAGAACAGAATTGACGGAGCGGAAAGCGAACATGAACAAATGCAAATTCAACACGAAGACGAGTCTCTTGAGGACTCTAGCAGTGTTTCCAGCACTCATGCTCCAGTGTGCATTCGCGTGCGCACAGGTTGTTGTGCACACAAATTCGGGAACTCTGGAAGGCGTTTCCGGACTCGGCATCGTGTCATTCAAGGGCATACCGTTTGCGCAGCCGCCAGTCGGGGATCTTCGTTTGAAACCGCCTTTGCCTGTGAGACCTTGGAAGGGCAGTCGCAAGGCAGATGCCTTCTCTGCCGGTTGCATCCAACACAAAGATATTGAGCGTCTTCCCTGGTCGCGAGAGTACATGCTGCAGGGGCCCACGAGCGAAGATTGCCTGTATCTCAACGTGTGGACATCAGCGAATTTCGAGGGTCGCAGGTTGCCCGTCTATGTCTTCTTTTACGGCGGCGGCTTCATGGAAGGCGCCGGTTCAGTTGACGTTTACAACGGGACCAATCTCGCTCTCAAGGGGCTCGTGGTTGTCACGGTGAACTACCGCCTGGGCGCCCTTGGCTTCCTAGCCTACCCAGCGCTTAGTCGCGAGTCTCCGCACCACGTAAGCGGCAATTATGGTTTTCTCGATGGTGTCAGTGCTCTTCAATGGGTCAAGGAGAACATCCGTTTTTTTGGAGGGGATCCGGAAAAGGTGACAATTGGCGGGCAATCCGCGGGGTCAGGCATGGTGCACGACCTGTGTGCCAGCCCGCTTGCAAAGGGACTCTTCCGAACGGCAGTAGCCGAAAGTGGCACGTCACTTAGCTTCCCGATGAAATCGCTCGGGGAGGCCGAACAAGATGGACTCGAATTTGTAAAATCCAGAAACGTCAATTCCTTGGAAGAGCTTCGAAAGTTGCCTGCGGATGCCTTTCTGCCCGCCCCCGGATCTCCAAGAGCACTGCGCTTTGCCCCGGTGATGGATGGATGGTCCATTCCAGAACTACCCTTGACAGCAATCGAGAATGGAACCGCTAACGACGTTCCACTCCTGACAGGCATGCAGGCGGATGAAGGCAGCGGATCTCCGACATATGGAAAGCTGTCAGCTGATGAATGGCACAAACAGGTGCAGGAGCGATACGGCGACTTGGCTACGAAATTTAATGAGCTTTATTCGGCGCCCGACGACGCCGCAGCTTCAGTTGCGCAAAAGGTAAGCGCACGAGATCGCGGCGCAGCCTCTATGTATCTGTGGTCCTCGAGAGTAAGGAAGATGCAGAAAAATAACATCTATACCTACTACTTCAACCGGGCGATTCCCTGGCCGGAACACACGGAATTTGGAGCTTTCCACACAGGAGAGATGATTTACATCTTTTCAAATCTCGACAAGCTCTCTCGACCATTTACAGAGGACGATCGCACGGTCGCCGCTATCACTTCGGGCTATCTGGTCAATTTTGTTCGGACTGGCGACCCGAACGGCGAGGGGCTGCCGAAGTGGGAGCATTTCACTGCGGATCCCCCGCTGACACTTGAAATTTCTCCCTCAACTCACATGCGGCCTCTGATGACCCCGGAGAAGCTCGCGTTCTGGACTGCCTATTTCAACTCGGCCCAGGGGATGAACGCGCCGCTATTGTGAGGAGATGAACGAAAGATGCCAGTCCGAAAGATTCCCCGGTGGTTTTCACCGGGAGTCTGGTGCGCATTCAGCCGTTCTTCCGAATGAACGAAATGGCGCAGATAAAGCGGAGGACCCTTCGATGGTGTATCACGCGATGCGAGTCGCTCGTGGCTGGATCCGCCAGTGTACGTTCTGCAGCCCTGTTCGGCAACGGTCCAAACCATTCCTTAGCAAGCGATGGCATTGGCCTCAGTGCCACCTCCTGCCTCCAGCATTATGGATAAACAATCCCAATCGACAGCTCAACTGGAAGGAGCGATACGAGAGATTTTATCAAAACTGTCCGCACCGGCTATTTTGTCTTTGCAACCTTGAATCGCGGCGATCCTTCTCGTTCGCGGGAGGGCGTCGTATGCTCGCCAAGTTTCTCCTCTCTGCAACTGGCAGACCCATTTTGCTTCCGCGCGCCGTTATCCTCACGATCTTCCTGTTGTTGTTCGCCTCCACTCCTCGGCTACTGCGCGCGCAGGATCCGAACGGCGCGCTTCGAGGACGAGTCGAGGACGTCAGTGGAGCGCGAGTGGGGGGTGCTCGGGTCGTGGCGCAGGCGGCCGGGTCTTCCGTTAGCCGCACAGCGACGACAAATGGGCAGGGAGAATTTCGCATTGACGGACTGCTCCCCGGATCTTATCGCGTCATCGTAACAGCCAGCGGTTTTGCAGAGGCCACGGCCGATGTGGACGTTGCAGTCAGCGTTGTCCGCGATATCAATATCACTCTGAAACCGGAAGGCAGACACGAGACTGTAGACGTGCGGGGCATTCCTTCCTCGATCACGGCCGAAACGATTGACACTTCGAGCGCTGTTCATGGGGGCGTGGTCAGCAGCCAGGACCTCGAGTCTCTTCCGCTACCTGCGCGCAGCTTCGCCAACATCGCGTATCTCGTGCCCGGAACCGAGCCCGTCGAGCCTTCCGATCCCACCAAGGCGCGCATCACCGCAGTCTCGACTGGTGGAAGCTCTGGCTTGAACAACGAGCTATCGGTCGATGGTGCCGAAAACTCCGACGACTGGATCGGCGGCTTCCTGCAAAACTTCTCGCCGGATGGCATTCAGGAATTTGCGGTGCGCACGTCGAACGAAGACGCCGACACGGGTTGGACCACCGCCGGTTCGGTCGTGATTAGCACCAAGCGCGGGAGCAACGAATGGCACGGGAGCGGGGCGTTCTATGACCGTGAGGCCGCACTGAATGCGCGCTTTCCAATTGAGAATCCGGCGCCGAATCCGAAGCAGCCGTTCTCGCGGCAGAACTATATTGGAACTTTCGGCGGCCCTATCGCAAAGGACAAAGTCTGGTTCTTTACTTCATTCGAGAACGTGCACGAAAACGCGAGCATCGCCTACAGCCCAGCCAGCGTTACGCAATTTGACGCGCTCGCGCAATTGGCGTCAGAGGGATTGATCACCGGCGTTCCTTCGATCGCCGTCCCCGCAACCGTTCCGATTCCCTTTCGCGATTACCTCGGCTCGATGCGCTTTGACTGGGCTCAATCGTCGAAATCGAATTGGTTTCTACGCACATCGGGAGACAGCTATCTCACGCACAACGCTCTGGTGGAGCAGGGCATCTTGCCGTCGACTGGTCTGATTGCGCACAACAACTACTGGAATGTGGCGCTCAGCAATACCTATATTTTCAATTCAACCTGGCTTGGCAATCTGGTTCTGGACGCCAGCTTGTTGCATCTCACGCAGACTCGCAGCTCAGATCTGGGCTTCGCGCTGGCCTTTCCCTTCAGTTCCACAGCGCTGACCATTTCCGGTTTCGAAACGTTCGGAGACAACCAATTCGCTACCCCTATCACTCTTTTCCCCGATCTACGCAATCAGGAGAAATACCAATTCCGCTACGACCTGAGCCACGTTGTGGGTACCCACGCGCTCAAGTTTGGAGTCGACTTCATTCACGAACCAGTACTCAGCGGGGCGTTTTCCTCGACGGCGGAGACTCTCGCCAAGTACGTCAATAACCCAACGTATTACGTACAGAACCCTGGCGTGTTCGGAACCTTCAGCCCACAGTGTCTGGGCTTCGCGGCTACAGACGGCTCAACTTGCACTTACACTCCCGGCGGCGATGGCACCTTTTCGCAGAATGTTCAGCGGCTTGCGCTGTATGCCGAGGACTCCTGGCGCGTCTCGCACCAGCTCACGTTCAACTACGGCTTGCGTTATCAGGCGACGTGGGGGCTATTCGTGGGTTCGGGCCGCAGCGAAGCCGATAACGCCGCGTACGTGACGCTCGAGGCATTGCAGATTCCGATCGTGCCCAGCCTGCCACAGGATTACCACAAGCAGATCGCGCCTCGCTTTGGGTTTGCTTACTCTCCCGGCGAGAGCGGGAAGACCGTAATTCGCGCCGGCTTTGGCATCTACTACGACGATCTGGCACAGAACGGATGGGCAACTGCATTTCAGGGTGTCAACAACTCGAGCTTCACCACCGGAACGTGCAGCCTGACTGGAGGCCCAGGCGCTTATGCACTCACCGGCGCGGGCTGCCTGGCTGGCGGCAGCGGGGCCACGGGTAATTTGGTCAGCTCCCCTTACAAAACCCCCTATGCCATACATACTACCGGCGGCGTGCAGCACGCTTTCAACGAACATTGGCTGATGAGCGCCGATTACGTCCATGAGCAAGGCGATCACGGTTACCGCTCCTTCCCCTACACCAGCGGCACCAACATATTCACTCCGCTCATATCCACGGCGGACCCAAACTATGCCACCGATCAGACGGATGTGGTCCCCAATGTCAATGTGTTCGAGTCTGACAACCGTTCCAGCTACAACGCGCTTATGCTGCACCTGCAAGGCAATCTGCGCCGCGTCAATCTGGTCGCGAACTACCAGCTCTCCAAGGCGCAGACGTGGGGTTGCCTGCTGGGCGAACTGTTTGACTATGTGGATGGCGTCTGCAAACTGCCGAGTGGAGCGCTCGATGCTTTTGGACCCGGCGACTATGGTCCATCGGGCGAAGACGTTCGTCACCGTTTCGTGCTGGCCGGCACAGTGCACATTCCCGGCGGTTTCGAATTGAGCACAGTCACTCAGGTCGAGAGCGCCCGCCCCATTACGATCACGAACGCAGACAACACCGGCCGCATCTATGTAAATGGAGTGTACACAAGCCTCGATGAGTTCCGCGGCACGCCTTACATCCAGTCAGACCTGCGCGTCACGCGTCCTTTCACAATCAACGAGCGATGGCAGGTCGACCCGTTCATCGAGTTCTTCAATATCTTCAACCGTAACAATCCTGGCGCGAACTACGCGGTCAATGTCGTCCAGCTCCCGGTTCCGCAGGCCCAAATGGCGCCAAATCCAGTCACGGGGATCACCAATGTCACCAGTATTTGCACGGTTGCGGACTGCTCCCAAACCGTACCCGTCACCAGCCTGAAACAGCTTGAGATACCCGAGGGCGCCCTGGGAGATTTCTTCGGGCCTGGGACGACGGTGGGGATACCGTTCGCCGCCCAGCTCGGCATTCGGGTGACGTTCTAGCGTGGTATCCCGCAAATTCGAGTTGATTCCAAATGATGCGATTGACGATGCACTTGTAATACTGGATCGATGTATTCGTTCCTAAACCACCATGTACACCGGCGCTTCGTATCATGAAGAGAGCGAAAGAGCAGCGCGTCAGCCAAGGGGCGTTGCGGAGTTTCGAGGCTCGAGAAAATCACGACGCAGGACAATCTTCGCCGAAGAGGAATGAATGGGCTATTTCATGTAGCCCTTTTCCTTGTAGTACCGTGCCGCGCCGGGATGAAGCGGAATGTCTTCGGCCTTCCATACATTGTGGATGTTATAGGAAAAGATCATGTTGCTCCATTGGAGCTGGTCTTGCTGCTCATCAATTGCTTTCGCAACGACATAGACAAAATCATCTGGCGCATCAGCCCGGCAGTATATCTCTGTCCCGGTACGTACCAGCGTCCGTATGGGATGGTCTATCGGGGGGAAGAGAGCAAAAGGAATCCAGCCAATGTCTTGCCCCGTTTCTTTCGAGAGCTTGGCCAGTAGCTCGTCAGGAAGCTGGGTAAATGTGACGTCAAAGTTCTCGCTTATCCGCGGCCAGAATCTCCATTCGGGAGCGGTCGTCATGCCACCAGCTCCTCCGATGGCGACATCAAAGTTATTCAGGTCCTCGTCCGTATTACCGATGTGGCCGCCCGCAGCTTCGATCGACTCACGTGAGAGTCCGTAATAGGAGAGAATCGCATTCGCGATATCACCTCCGGTACCCCCGGTAAACACTCGAAGCGGCCGATGCTCACTCCTCAATTGCGCCAAATCGGTAATTCCCGATTTTTTGTTGATCGCGACCAGGACGTAATTGGGAGATTCAATATTCGCAATCAGGCGCAGATTGGTCATGGGATCCCCGGAGTAGGGTCCCGTGCCGTGATAGGCCTGCACGAGAAATTGCAGAGAGGTCGCCCCGAAGTCGACAGGGCCGAGTCCATCTGCATTGGGAGGGGCTAAAGCCGTAATCACAACTGAATCGGGCTTATAGGGTGGCGGAACTCGCGATTCTGAAACGATCCTTGGAGCGGCCAATTGGTTGCAGTTGTAACACATTTGCACTTCGTAACCGTAGGGCTCCATCATGCGTAGCACGACTTCGCCGATAGCACCCCAGGGGCAAATCTTGCATGCTCCGCCAAAAACGGGCCTTTGCACAGCAATGCCGGTGTCGGGAACGCCGGGAGCTTGTTTTCGCCGCCACTCAAAATAAACATCGAGAGTTTTAAGTCCCGCCTCATTCGCGACCGGCCCTGGATGGGGAGTCTTTGCGAAATACATCACCTGAGAATCAGTGTCGCGAAACTCCGGCCAGTTGGGCACGCCGACTCCATTGGGATCGCCCGTTTTTGCGAAATTGATCCAGTAAGTAGCCATTGCATCTGAAATCGCCACATTATCGGGTGTTGCCGGTGTACGGCGTGTTTCGCTAAGGTGTTGAAAAACGAATGGTACCTCGGACCCATGCGTTGCGCCGAAGCCTTCCTGGGCAGAGTCGACCGAATAATCCGGATGTTGATCAAAGTAGTAGACAAATGCTTTCGATTTACCTGTCTCCGATTGCAGGCGTGCCCAGGCCCACATGTGCCAGCCGAAAGCCGCATCGCGCGTAAGATCGCGCGCTGTCTTCACCACTTTGCCTTCTCCCGGAGGATAAACCTCAAGGAGCCGCTCTGAATAAAGGCCATAGCGCTTCCGAACACTTTCGATATAAGCGTCGGTAGTGGCCGGAGGGGAGAAGCTGGCGCCCTCGTCGGAGTTATAGCCGACCAGGATCGGGACATCGTTGTCATGCCCAGACTTGTAGAGCTTGTACTGGTCATCCGGGATAACCCATCCGTCGACAATGGGCCATGTCGGCGCCCCCTGGTTCTGGCTCATGCTTAGCACCGTATCGGCTGGAAGCGCACGTAGCTCCCTAGCAGAGGATGATCTTGCCTTCTCAGCCCAGGCTTTGCCTGCCTCCTCGGCTTCGGCGAGCGTATGCATATTCTCGCCAGGCCCCCTATCTCCGCCATGAATCGGGCCAAAGGAAGCGCCGCTCTCAGCAATCGCACCCTGGAACAGGCCCTTGGCTAATGGCGAGGCGCACAGCATGCTCACTGCGATCGCTCCGGCTGATTCTCCAAATATGGTGACTCGGCCTGGATCTCCACCGAAACTAGCGATGTTCTGCTGAACCCACTGGAGAGCTGCAATCATGTCCAGCAGACCGTAATTGCCCGATACATGCTTTTCGTTTTCGGCGCTTAAGCTCGGGTGAGCGAGAAAGCCGAATGATCCGATTCGATAGGCGATCGAAACGACAAGAACGCCCTTTTTCGCTAGCTGCTCGCCGCTGGCCACGGGGTCCGAACCTGCGCCCCACCGGAACCCACCCGGATAGATCCAGACCATGACCGGCAACCGTTCCGAAATGCTTGTGGCCGGCGTCCAGACGTTGAGGTAAAGACAGTCTTCGTTTGGCGGCGGTGCCTGTGGATTTCTGTTTCTTGGATCACCCGCACCAGCCTGCATGCACTCCGGGGCAAACTTGACCGCGGCTCTTGTTCCTCGCCATGCCGAGACAGGCTGAGGAGCCCGCCAACGGAGATCCCCTACTGGCGGAGCGGCGAACGGAATGCCTCGATAGATTCTGATACCGTTTTCGACGGTACCTTCGACCAGTCCGCCCGTTACTTTGACCGGCACGGCAGCAGCGGCGGATTCAAGCAGTAGGCCGAGCACGAAGGCAGTTGCCAAATGAAAGGTGCTCCAACCTCGATCGGACATACTCTTCCCTCCCCATCACGAATCGGCTATGGCCTCCCGAGAAGCCAACGAGCTGCCCTGTTAACCGGCCATCGGTGAGGTAGAACTGGGAATCGATTGGAACTTCGTGGCGGCAGCACTTCAGTGGGTACAGGATGCGCGGCTAACGGAAATTGCTTCTCTCGCCGAGTGGTGCTTGATCGGGACGAAGGCCCCATGTTAGTCGTTCACCAGCTTTATCAGCTCGTCGTTCAGGTGTTCGCGATAGGCGCACTCATTGTCGAAAACCATGGTGCCGTTGGTGTCCGAATTGAACGGCTTCCAGCGAGGAATGCCGGCGTGATTAGGATCGCCGTTACGCGCAAAGTGAATCCAGGCGTCGCTCATCTTTGCAGCCAACGCACGTGCCGCAGGTCCGTTGCCGGTAAGATTCTCCGCACGCGCCGTGTTGTCGAAAACGAAAGCCATTTCCCCAGCGTGGAGGGCCATAGGACGTCCGTCGAGGACCGGCGTTTGCCAGTCGAAACGGTAACAGTAAACCGGAGCAGCCTGTTGCGCGGCTTTGCGCCGGAGTTGTTCGAGGGCCCTAATGCGCATAGCAGTGCCTCCGATGACCGACAAGATCTGAAAGTTGTTGGCGTTGGGATACATGCGGCGTGCTGTTTCGACAATCGCTCCAGCTTTGTCTTTCCAGACTTCGCGCACGTAGACTTCCGTTTCTTCCGCGGTCGTCTTGAAGCAGTCAGGTTTGTCCACGCCGTTGGTGTGCTCATTGAGGTTACTGCCGATCAGCATAGACACGGAGGCCGACATGTCCGGGGCCTTGGGATCGAAAGGCTGTTCGGGCAGCGCTGCGTTGCCGGCGACCGGTCCCCATCCAGACGAAATGCCTTGACGAAACATGCCGAGCCTGATTGTGCGCATCGGTGGCCCTGGAGCATCGACTACCATCGCTGCTTTTTCCAGCTCATCGACAGGGATCTGCTGTAGCTTGTCCACGTCAGCAGGTCCGAGATTGAGATGTTTCAGGAGAATCTCCGCATTCTCGTTCGAACTTTCCATTGTGGCTGTGGTCAGGAGCGATCCGCTTTGAAGAATCGCACGATGGAAAAGGCCCTTTGCTGAGGGCATAGCCATCAACGTGCTGATCTTTCCACCGCCGCCGGATTGCCCGATGAGCGTCACGTTGCCTGGATCGCCACCGAAGTTGGAGATGTTGTTGCGCACCCATTCGAGGGCTGCCACAAGATCCAGCATTCCGGCATTGCCCGAGTGGGCGTACTTGTCGCCAAAAGCAGCGAGATTGACGTAGCCCAGGACATTCAGACGGTGATTGACGCTGACCACGACCTCGTCGCCGCGGCGAGCGAGATTCTCTCCGTCATAGGATGGCAATTCGATGGCCGATCCTGTCGAGAAGCGCCCTCCATGGATCCAAACCACGACCGGCCGCTTGTCGTTGTCCAAGCCGGGCGTCCACACGTTCAGGTGAAGGCAGTCCTCATCCTGGGTGCTAAAGACAAACGAAAATAACCAGGAGTACTCATCGTCGGTAAACGACGTCATCGGTTGAGGACAGATGGAACCGTGGTAAAGGCAGCTGCGAATGCCCGTCCAGGCAGCTGGTTTCTGTGGGGGCATGAAGCGGTTTGCGCCTGAGGTGTCGGCGCCGTAAGAAATGCCCTTGAATGTATGGATCCCGTTGCGTATGCAACCCCGAATCCTTCCATATTCAGTTTCGACATAGGGACCGGAGCTCGAGGCCGAAATAGAATCTCCGGTTGCGGGAGAGATCTTCGGGCAGTCAGCGTTGGCTGGAACTGCTTCGGATTCGGTTGCGAACCCACCTGCCATCGTTGCGAATGCTAGCGCCTTCATGATGTCGCGGCGAGATGCGCTCATTAGTCCCGTATCTGCGCCGGAAGAGCGTAGGATCACGCGCTCACTTGGATCCGCCATGTTCTCTCCTATTTTGGATGCCTGCGCATCCAACCTCTTCAAACCTCATGGAGCTACTGGTCGCAAGACGAGTCGGACGATACCGAATAGCCCCTCCACGCTGAAACATGAAATTGCCATTCCAGCTCGCGCGAAACCGCTATCCCCCTTACCGGAGCAGCTGTTGCTGCGGATCCGAGCAGGACCAACACAACAGACGTCATTGCGCTCATTAAGAGCAGCTTTGCCCGACCGAACATTGCTGCTTCCTCCTCCAATGCGATCGGCGATAATCGAAGGCGGATCACCGCAAATCGCGAATCCTCACCTCGATTCCTTTGTCGTCCTTCAGCAAGTTCACTAAAGCAAGAGGATCTGTGCCGGAGTAGTGGTAGGGATAGAGGATTGTGGGTTGGATCGTCTTTGCAGCGTTCGCTACCATTTCCGGCGTCATCGTATAGGGCAGATTCATGGGCAGAAAGGCAACGTCGATGTGCCCGAGTCTGCTCATTTCCGGAACGTTCTCGGTGTCCCCGGCAACATAAACGCGCTTATCGCCGAAGGCGATGACAAAGCCATCTCCATCGCCCTTGGGATGAAACGCTATTCCGTCCGGCCGCTTGTGTACGAGGTTGTAGGCTGGCACAGCCTCAATCTTTAAGCCGGCAAATTCGCCCGTTTGACCGTTTGCAAGTATATGGGCATCCGGAAGAGATTCGGCGCAAACCGGGCTCGCTACCAAGATCGTTTTGTCTGTGCTCAGTTCCTTGATTGTTTTTGCGTCCAGGTGATCGGGATGGTCGTGAGTCACGAGAATCAGGTCAGCCTTTGAGTACTTACTGTAGTCGGTTGCACTTGCAACCGGGTCTACCTAAATATTCTTCCCCGCGAATGTAAACAGAAGGCTTGCATGACTGATCGAGGTGATCTTCAGATCTCCCTGGGAGGTTGGGATCGTGTCTGTAGCGATCAACTTTTCCGTAGTTGGCTGCTCCACTAGGCTGGCCTTCATTCGCGTAGCGTATTTCGGCTCGACCCAGTGTTCGCTTACCATCTTGTCAACCGCGGCGTCGAACTTTGCGTGAAAGTTATCCGCGGTCTCGTACAATTCTTGCATTTTTGCCCAGTTGAACGGGATATCATATCCCATGTTCTGGCAATCCTTGAAATTCTCGTAATAGGTGGCAGCAGGGACATCGACGTACGGGCTGCGAACACCGCCGAGCGCATTGCCGAATTGATCCCGCACGATTGCAGCAGATGGTGTACCCCCGTTCACAACTTCAATCAGATCGGCCCTCGGCGGAGGAGTTCCGTTCTTCACCCACTCATCGAGGTTGCGCATCGCCCCTGCCACGAGATAGTGCACGGGATAGTCGTTGAGCCCGACCCTTGGCGTGCAACTGAACGTGAACGGCCAAAATGGTGTAACCACTTCTGAATTCAATTCTTGCAGCGTCTTCAAGGACGGAAGCCAGTTAAAAACGGAGGTTCCGTCGGAATGCGTAGCACCTGGTACTTCGTAAAGTCGGTAACGGTCGTTAGGCTCGTCGCTGTCGGGGCGACGCGCATCGTAGATTCCTAAGACCATATCTTCAACAAGAAGACGAATGACGGGAACACCAATGTTCCGGATCATGCGCTGCGGGGCGCCGGTTGGGACACGTTGACCGCATTGATTTAATGCCGTCGGACCGCCGCCGTCCTTCATGAAGTAACCGTCCCAGATCGGTTTTCCATCTTCGAGCCTGGCAAGTGAATGAAAGGCTGGAATATAGGCCTGCAAGTCGCCACCGGTTTGGGCATACAGGAACATTCTTTCTACTTTTAGGTCGGCAAGAGGCCTGGAGGGAAAGTTACTCCTCAGCAACGTGCCCACCTGGCTCACGATGTCCCATCTGAGCCCGGGCTCCATTTCATAGTCGTAGTTGTTCCCCGCAGCCGGGCAGGGCTGCAACGGATGCTCAGGATTTGCCATCATCATCGTGGCGTACCGTTTCGGGTCGAATTTTCGCAGTGCCCGGATCGTCATCGGGAACATGGTGATTCCCACCGAGACGTCGCCGTGATCCATCAGGTAATAGTTGGAATAGCCCCATTGTTCCGGGAAGTCGTACCCGCGAGCCGGGCTGAGCATATCGGCCCAAACGGTTCCACTGAAACGTTTGGGGTCGATTGGCCGCCTCACCACGATGCGCGTAGTGTAAGGTGCGTCCAAATCCCGTACTTTCACGTTACCGTCAGAATCCCAATCATAGACATTCGCAGTTCCGCTGATGAAGTATTCTTCCTCCATGTAGCCGTAAGCAGGCAAATTTAGAGGCGTCTGCGAGTCCAAGGATGCCATAAACATACGGGAGTCCGGTGTCACCGGAAGTGGACCTATCACATGCGGCACCGGCGTAGCCTTTAAATCAGGCGACTGAGCCAGAACAATGCTGGAGACGAGCAAGAGAGCGATAAAGCATATGCGAGATTTCGAAATCTTCAACGGGTACAACCCCGCCTCCTTTTGCAGAATTCGATTGCTGCGCGAGCCGCGTGCTTGAGTGGCCGAGCAGTGTCTTCTAGTATCCGTTCCCAGTTGCGTCGGAAATTTACTTGCAAACTCGCGACTTGGCAGCGAAGAACAGCTGCTAAGTTGCCAGGCTGAATTAGCACTCTTCCATCCTGTCAGCCTTTATGGAGATGCATGGTGCAGGCTTCCCTGAAGTTTCAACGTGCTGTTAGGGAAGCTCCGTGTTGAACTTCGGAATCAGGTACTCTCGCATAAACCGATCGTGATCTAGCAAGGACTGCACGACCTTCTTCATGTCCGCCTGTTTCACGGCGGCGTTGATCATATCCGTGCCTTCCTTTGCCCATTGGGCCCTTTGTTCCGCTGTCACCGCCTTGCCGGTTGGCCCGTCTTTGTCCTCAAACTGAAAGAAGCCCACCATACCATCCTTGCCACCGACGCTCGTTCCTAGCGCTCGAAGTTTTTCGAGGCCTACGTCTTTCCCATGATCGGGAATCTGGGGGGCCAGATCCACGGGGATGTCATTCAGCCGGCCGAGAATGGAGTATGCGCCAAACATGACCTCTGTGAGATCCGCATTCACGTTTTGCAGCAATAGATCGCCCTCAATATAAAGTGCCGGATTCTTGGAGTGATAGAAAAACTCGAGTATCAGGGGGCTGACTGTTTCCGGTGCGGTTGGATCACCGACTGTGACGTAAATCTGGCGCTTGAAGCCTTGGCGCAGCAACGATTCGGCAATTGGTTTCAGATATGCAAGTCCCTCAGAAGGGCTGACTTCGACTGTACCCCTTCCGATGATCCCTTCTCCCGGATACGTGAATTGAAGATACGGAAAGACCAGCCCGTCAGTTGCTTCCGCCATCTTCAGAGCCATTGCTTCTGCCGCGACGTACTCGCAATCGACGGGAAGAACCCCATGCGCCTGGACGGTGCCGATCGGAATATAGATGATATCGTTCCGCTGGAGGTAATTCTCGGCCTCAATATTTGTCATGGTCGTGAAGTACCTGGTTCGCATTTTTGAGGGATCGTTCCCTCCCGGTGGCTGTGCGGACTGTGGCCACGGGGGGTTCTGTGCCGCCAGAGCACGGGCGAACACGAGTAAGAAAACCGAAATCGCGATCGTGAGCGGTAGTGATCCAAACGATTTCATTTTCAAGAACTCCTTCGCTCCCTATTTAGTCGGGAACATCCAGCCATACTTTGAGGCGATTTCGTCCTGAGTGAACTTATCGTGATCCCGCATGGCTTGCAGAATGCCATTGATGTCGAAATTCTTTACTTCATCCTCAATTTGGGCGACACCCTCTTTCGTCATCTGGTCCCGCTGTTCGGCCGTGACGGGGATCGCTGCCCCTTGGTGGTCAATCGCATCGCTCATGTAGAAGCCGATCGTTCCGCTTGAGGGCCCCAACGGAAACAGGTTGTCGATGCCGGGATCGGCTGGATGCACGGGCATCGGCTCGGTAAGATTCAATGGAATATCATCGAGCCTTCCGACGATCTCGTAGGCGCCAAACATCCTCTTGTTGCCCTGCGTGGAACGGGCAGGGTCAGGCTGGCTGCTGGGAGGGGGAGCGGTTGTGTTTCCGGTTGCGCGCGGGCGAAGTGACTCAAGGTAGACAATTGGAACGTGCGTTTCGTCGTAGAACTCTCTGACAAGAGGAGCCACCGTCTCAAAGGACGGGCCGTGACCCGTGATGTAAATCTGCCTCCGGAAGCCTTGCCTCAACAGTGAATAGGCGATGGCCTTCAGGTATGCAGTACCGTCGGAAGGAGTAACGTGCACGGCTCCTCGCCCCACGACGGTTGCATCGGGGAAGAAGTAAACCAATCCCGGGAGTACGAGCCCGTCAGCCTTTTCAGCCAATTTGACGGCATATGCCAGTGGCCCGACATATTCGCAATCGATCGGAAGGCCCGCATGGTTCTCGACGGTCCCGACCGGTATGAAAATAACGTCGTTTCGCTTGAGATACTGCTCGATTTCCGTGTTGGTTAAACTCGTGAGCAGCCGGGTGCGCATTTGGGGGACGGCCTGTCCCCACACCATCGAATTGCCAAGAAGTGCGATCAATAAAAGCGTTGGCTTTCGCATTCAGGTCTCCATGTATTCGATCTTAGGTTTTCGTCAGCGTAATCACTCGATAACTCATTCCCATAGCGCGTGGCTCGAAATTCTGCGGCGACGGCGGGAAACTCCGGGCGATATTGATGTGCTTACTTTCAGCAGTGCACTGACGGTCTTACATTAAGTGACACATTTCAGTACATCACCCTCGGCATCATTCCAACGATCCCGTCCACGATCTCCGTTTCAGCGCAGCCAGGCTGTAGCCGTGATGAAAGTACTTCGAACGTATTGTGTCCGAACGACGCGTCATCCGGAATATACCCTGAACTTGCCATTCCATTTGTCAGAGTTGCCATTATCGTCTTCGCGTACGGCGATTCCGTTTTCAGCCGCTGAGCTATGAGGTTATACACCTCCGCATTAACCGTACCGATCGCAATATCATCGATCATCAACAGCCCGAGCTTGATTTCGACCGGGGATCCATCTTTATACGTTCCGGTAATTCCGGCGCGGCCCTGGCCCTCGTTGATCCGTTCGCGGCCCGGGCAGGTGATCGTTTGCACCTTTCCGAGAATTCGACCATCTGCCTCAGCATTTTTGGCTTCTCGCATGAGTCGAAGAACCTCTTCGCCCAGCAGTTGCCCCATGGAATTAGTAATCTCCTTTTGCTCATCCATCAGGTGAATTACCTCGGGGTTATTTCGGTCCATACCCTGGCCCCCACCCAGCATAGCGTTGCTGATGTCTTTTCCCTGTTTCGCATAATCATCTATTCGAATCTTGCGTAAATCGAATGTCTGCTGGAAGTAGATCGGATTCTGATCGCCGGCCGCACCTTCTGACCACAGGGCAACCATCTTGTCATTAAAATGGTTCTCAATATATCTCGATGCAGCTCCCGGCACGTCGCCGCTGACCAGGTCCAATACCCCATTAATCACAGCGTGCATCGCATAGTTGTAATAAACCGCGATAGGATCACCGTTCAACGATTCGAACTTGATTGCGGCTACCGTTTTATCAGAGAGACCGCTGTAGTTGGCGCCTTCCCACCAGCGGTGTGTGACAGGATCGATTGTGTCTCGCTGGACATTCAGGTAGGAGACACCGGTACCGTAACTGATGCGTGCCGGTTCAAGTCTGTCCTTCGCCAGCTTCGCCGATTCAAAGACTTTGTCCTCGTACGCTGTGATACGGCTTGTGTCAGGGGGTTCGGGGTCGGCGCCCGGCCTGGGGAACATCGGGAATACTCCAGGTACGCTGTGGCTGTGCGTAGCGGTAATCAGGACATTCACCGAGGGGATACCAAGTTCTTTCTCGATCCGATCGCTCACGGTCTTCCATAGATCGGTGGGAACGACGCCGGCATCCAGTGTGATCAATGCCGCGCTCGTCCGGCCGTTATCGATAACAATGGCCCGTGAGTACACATGGTCGAGCACGCCAAGGTAGCTCTTTGGCAGCTCATTCTGAGCCGGGGTGATGTCAACTTTCGCGGCCCCAACGCGAAAGGCTCCTGCGGGAACCGTCTGGCAGACAGTGCCGAGTGGGCTGGCAAGGAACAAAACGCAGGTCAATGCACTCGTCTTTAGTTGCATTTTCCCTTCCCTCGATTCTTGAGTCGGAACGACACCGGCAAAAAGGGCCTTATATCGTTCTGACGCACCTTTGTGGGCACGCCTCAGATAGCCTGTGCCGACGATTGACGACGGCGGAACTATTTTCAGAGTCCACGGATCGAAATACGCTTCTTTGCAATCCGGATGCACCATAATTGATATGCAGTACATCTGTAAATACAGGCTGCGTGCATTTGGGGAAAAAGCTGTATAGGGGACCTCTCGCGCGTCAAATGCATATACAACTTTCTCGGATTCATCGATATTTATTTAGATAGCTTTCGGTAGAATCGCTTCGTCCTCGCAGACCCTGCTTGATGGACTGTCGAAGATCCTGAATGGTCGGCCGAAAGTCGCGTTTCGGCTCCGGCCCTCAAATTCTCGGAATTCCGAAACACGCGTGAACTCGAGTGAGTGGCCGAAAGGGAGCTGGAAATGGCGTTCGTATACTGCACATCTCTGTTATTGCGGCCATTTGCATATCTTCACTCTTCGTCTTGCGTGCAGATGCTGATCCTTGCGCTGTTCCTGCGAAACTCGCGTATCCCGAGATTTCAATTGAAAGCGCTGAACTCATTTCGGCCGGAAGCATAGAGAGAATTCCGGGGTTTCCCCCTCTTCCGACGAATTTGACTCTCCCGGGGTATTGCAAGGTTCACGGCAGCATTCACAAGCGCATCGGGGCTGACGGAGCACAATACGCAATTCAATTCGAAATCAGGCTACCAACAAATTGGAATAGCAAGCTTCTCTTCCAAGGAGGGGGGATTAGCGGCTTCAGCGGTGTGCCAGGCGGCAATGGCGGGTCCAGTCATAAACACCAAGACCGACTTCGGCGGTGTGCTGGCCGATGCGGATGTCTTCAACAAGCGAATGAAACTGGTGTGGTTCGGGATCGGAACGGAAGAGCCCGGACGCATGTCCCAAGGTATGCAGGCTTCGCGAAGCCACTATCAAAGCCGGCATTAAGTTTGTCTATTACGAGTCGCCTGGCACATCGCACGAGTGGCTCACTTGGAGGCGCGACCTCAAGGAATTTACGCCCCGACTCTTCAAGGAGACGAAATGACCCGATTATTGTGGATTGCTCTTCTGGTTTGTGCCACCGGTGTGGCGCAAACCACGGATGACTCCAAGCGCGCAAGCACGAACGTACCCGAAGCCGAGTATCCACGCGTCCACTCGGACCTTCGGGTCACATTCCAATTGAAGGTTCCCGATGCACACAAAGTCCAGGTGCGGATTTGGAGTGATGAAAAACTCTACGACATGATCCGTGCCGAAGACGGCACATGGAGCGTTACGATTCCGCCGCTGGTACCGGGATTTCACTACTACGGGCTGGTCATCGACGGAGTGGAGGTGAACGACCCCGGAAGTGAAACTTTCTATGGCGCCGGCCATTTGTCCAGCGGGATTGAGATCCCGGAAGCGGGCGTGGATTTCTACGAGATTAAGGACGTCCCTCACGGCGAAATACGCCAGTTACGCTACTACTCCGAAGTGACCCAGTCCTGGCGCCGTGCCTTTGTTTATACGCCGCCTGACTACGACATCAACTTCAAGGCGCGCTACCCCGTTCTGCTGCTGCTTCACGGAGGTGGTGAGGATGAGCGTGGCTGGGTTTTCCAGGGAAGAACCGACATCATTATGGACAACCTGATCGCGGAAAAGAAAACTGTGCCGATGATCGTCGTTATGGACACGATGTACGCACATAAACCTGGCGAGAATGCTCCTCCGGTAACTCTTCCTCCCGGATCCCTCAGCACGCTCCACATCGTGGTTCCGCCGACGTACAGCCAGGTGGTTACCAAGGATCTGATCCTCACGGTTGATAAGCATTACCGCACGCTGGCGGACCGCGATCACCGCGCCATCGCGGGGCTCTCTATGGGAGCTGCATACGCCATGCAGGTCGGATTGGGCAATCTCGATAGCTTCAGTTATTTCGGGTCATTCAGCGGCACAGTCATGCGCGACCTTAACGCCGAGACTTCATACGGAGGTGTATTGAAAAATGGGGCGGAGTTCAACAAGAAGTGCCACCTAATTTTCATAGCTGCTGGGACCGCGGAACAGTCGCGGCTTGATGCGGCTAGACATGCGCGCGAAGAGCTCGACAAGGTGGGGGTCAAATACGTTGCATTCGACTCGATCGGAACCGCCCACGAATGGCTGACGTGGCGGCGCGACCTTCACGAATTCGCACCTCTACTCTTTCATGACGGTAACCATTAGATCCAAAGTCGACCCAAGACCTGTGCCAGCAGGAGGTTGAGAGATTGAAGGCTGTCGTGGTTCTCTGAACGTGGAGAAGAGAGCCGGGAGATGGCGAAAAAGCTGCTGCATGGCCCGAGGACCGAGGAAAAAACGTGAGCCTTCCCAATCCGTCTCGTCTCTCAAGAAATGCGTCTCGCAAATCAGGGGCCCGAACCTGGCACGGAGGCATGAAAAGACCAGACAAGACATTGGCCGTTCTCATCGAAACATGGACGTAGGGCTACGGAATGAATCAGACGTCGCCGGCGCGCCCGGGGACGCAGTGAGCGCTATCCGCCGGCTGTGTTAGATCGGTTGGGAACGTTGCTCGAGATGGAATGAGCGGCACGACGCGATGCGTTGAATCGGCGATGCGGAAAACGGAGAGAATGATGAAGAATTGGACGGGCGGCGCGCTGGCACTGTTGGTTGTTATTGCGGCTGTTGGCGCGGAGGGAGATTTGGCGGCACAGGCGAAGACAAACACTGCGAGCGAACGCGACTGGTGGAAGAATGCAGTCATTTATCAGGTCTACCCGCGCAGCTTTCAGGACTCGAACGGAGACGGCATTGGCGACCTGAACGGAATCACCGAGCATCTGGATTATCTGAAGGAGCTGGGTGTGGACGCGATCTGGCTCACACCTGTTTATCCATCCCCGAATGCCGACTTTGGTTATGATGTCGCCGATTACCGTGACATCAGTCCGGAATACGGCTCACTGGAGGACTTTAACCGCTTGGTAGCAGAAGCGCACAAAAGAAATATCCGCGTCGTCATGGACATGGTGATGAACCACACTTCGGATGAGAACACATGGTTTGTGCAATCGCGGTCCTCGCGCACGGATCCGTATCGCGACTGGTACGTATGGCGCGACGGCAAAGACGAAACCGCGACCAGCCCGGGCGAGCCCCCGAACAATTGGGGAGGGTCCGACCATTCGTCGTGGGTGTGGGATGAGAAGACACGGCAGTACTACTATCACCACTTCTCGCCACATCAGCCTGACCTGAACTGGTACAACCCGGCCGTCGAACAGGAATTCAAGGAGATCACGCGCTATTGGCTCAAGCTCGGGGTGGCGGGATTCCGGTTTGACGCCATCGGGACGCTCTTCGAGGATGCGAATTTTAGAGACGAGCCGGTGGCCCTGGATGTGAACGGAAAGCCAATCTTCGATGCCGAAGGCCATCCGGTGTTCCAACAAGTCATGACGGGTCTGCATCCCCAGGTGCATACCGTGATGCAGCAGATGCGCGCACACATCGACACGTTTGACACGAACACATTTCCGGGCACACGCGTGCTGATAGGGGAAACCGGCGGGCGCAAAGTCAAGGACTTGTTGCAGTGGTACGGGACTTCGCAGCAGCCGGAATTCGAGCTGCCCATGGACCAGCAGGTGGGATTCGTTAATAAGCTCGATGTCGCCGCGTTCCGGCAGAAGATCATCGAGGCGGAGACGGAACTCGACGGCAATGTGCCGCTGCTGGTGTTCGACAATCATGACCGGGACCGCATGGATGCGCGCTACGGGGATGGTGTTCACGACGTGGCCATCCAGCGGATGCTCTCGACGATTCTGTTCGCGAGCGGGGGCGCGTCGCTGATGTATTACGGGGACGAGATCGGCATGAAGACCACGCCGCCGAAGACCAAAGCAGACGTGAAGGACACGATGACGGGACTTGCCAACTGGCCGAAGTACAAGGGCCGCGACGGCGAGAGGACGCCGATGCAGTGGAATGACGGCCCCAACGCGGGCTTCACGACCGGCACGCCGTGGTTGCCGGTTCCGGCAAACGCCGCGACGATTAACGTGAAGGCAGAGGAAAGCGAGCCCGACTCGCTGCTGGCCTGGTACAAGGCGCTGATCCGGCTGAAGAAGACGAACGCCGCGATGGCGCTCGGGGCCAACACAATGCTGGATATCGAAAACACCAAGGTGCTGAGCTGGATGCGCGAGGCCCCGGGCGCGGGGCGAGTGGTGGTGAGCGTGAACTTCACGGCTGAAGCGCAGACAGTGAATCTGGCCGGACCGGAAATGAAAGCGAAAACCGTGCAAACAGTGTTGAAGTCGCCGGGGGGAATGGACCCGGCAGAGCTGGACCGGATTGAGCTGGGACCGTTTGCCGTGTTTATCGGGGAAGTGCGATAGCGTGCGGTTTGAGATGAGTGAGTTCTTTCAGGATCTTGGAATTGCCGCGTTCGTTGTGAAGTGTCGTTTGCACGCCGGCAGGCCGTCGAGTACAACGTTCGAAATACCGTCGAAGGCAAATTGACCTTTTCAGATGAACCGCAAGAACTTCTTCCGATTTAGGACAGGTAAGGAAGCCTTCCAATGCAGAAATCAATCTCACCCGAATCACCTACAAGTCTTTTCAACCGTTTACTTTCGCTGATCGCGATCGTTACGTCGCTGGCGGCGACCCAATTGGTAATGGCTCAGTCTCAACAGGAGACCGCTCATTTGAAGGAACCGAACAAGGAATGATGCGATTCGAAAAGATTTAACCGCCATTGTGGTTCATTGAATGAAACTCTGGACGCTTGCCATCTGGCCGCACATGGGACCAAGATCGTGCCTCTCAACTCTTGTGATAATCGGGGACGGCGATCTCAATACGCGCTTAGTGGAATCTTGCCAAACCATGTACCCTCGAAGCCAGAACGATCGTCACCCCAGACTGCATAGAGGAATTCGCTATCGATGTCCATCGACGAGAGATCATCTCCAAACAAGAAGTTCCCTCGTTCGGGAATGTAAGGCGGTGAAACGGCGTGGCTAATCCGTAGAGTCTTGAACGAATGAGCCCCATCGCGCGAGACGGAGGACCAAACATCGAAGCTCTGATCCGCGTACACTGCTTTCCAGATGAAGCCGAGATCGCCCTTGGCCGAATATTTCATCGCCCGATGACCAAACATTGCGCCTGCCGGAACCTCGGCCGATACCACCGTCGGCAGCCAAGTCTTGCCGTCATCCTCAGTCAAGGAGATCAGAATGCGGTTTCCTGACTGTCGTGCCACAGCATAGCGTCCTTCTTTCGTGGGGTCCGCTGCAACCATCACTCTGCCCAACTGTGGGAATCCACCGCGCCCACTCGCCTCGGAGTCGATCTTCGGAAGCGAGGGCACAACCCGGTAGACGAACGACTTCCCATCATCGCGGCTAACGCCAAGGACTGTACACGGGCACGTCGCGTTCTCCGTCGCGGGAACTTTTGAAGCGGTATAGGCGACGACCAAACGTCCAAATGCTGCAGTAAATCCACCCACGCCAGCAAAAGCACCTCCAGGATATTCGTCGCTATCCATCGGGTAGATCACGCCCCAAGTCTCGCCTTTGTCGTGAGATGCTCGAATAAAGGTTCGGCTCCGCGTCACATCTGAGGGCGGATAGCCGGTGTAGCCTTTGCCGGGTAGGCTGGGGTCCACTTTGGGACGCTGCACCGTCGCCGCGTCCACCGTGTAGGCCGGACCGCTTCCGCTTACATATATGTTCCCTGTGGATGCATCTGCGACAAATACCGGACGATCCCATGGAGAGGCCTGTTCAAAAACTGGCTTGACCGTTGGAGGATAAAGGGAAGGAGAGAGGGCGGGGTGGACCCAAACCGGGTGACTCCAGGTTTTCCCCTTATCCTCCGACCAGGCGATTGCCGAACCACCGTGATAATAGCGAGCTTCACCATTTGGTGCGTATCCCTGTTCATAGTCGGCGGCGCCGCGATCGAGATAGGCGATGCATCCCATGTACAGGGTCCCATTGGGGCCAGCGCCGGCAAAGGAGTCACTGCAGCGATTCTTGTTGTAGACCTTTCTGAAATCATCTTCGCTAAAGCTCCACGTCTTTCCTCCGTCCTGAGTGACGGCAATGTCCGTTCGAGAACCATCGGGAGTGGAAAGCTCTTTGATGCGCAATGCCGTCCTAGCGGGATCGATGCGGAACGTCGTCGCGCCAGGCGCTCCGTGCGGGATTGGAGATTCCCCGGTTGGCAAATGATTCAGGGTCGCCATGGCTACGACGAGAATGTTGTCGGGATCCTTCGAATTCACGAAAACCCAAGGCTCCCCCGCGCCGCGATTCGGGCTTCCGAGCAACAAATACTCATCGGAATTCGGTTCGGTAGCCGACTGGGATTGGGAAATACTGGGCGGCAAAAGAACGATACCGGCAAACAACGTCATCCAGCAGCAAACTCGAGTGACCATAGGCCTCCTTTGCAAAATCTCATCCACGAAGCACTGGCGTAGCTGCTGCCGAAAGGCCCAAGACTTACCCCGGATGTTTCCGTTTCCTTATCTAAACGTCGGTGCGCCGTGGGCTCCTCCTGGATAGACTCGCAGATTACTCACCAGTATGAGCTTGCCAGAAGCTAAGTTGGGACGCACGCGGATGAGGCTCCATGCCGACGTTCTGGTCCAGGACCATCACGTCACTATCCGACTCGCTGAACGGCTTCCAAATAGGCAAACCGGCTCCATTCGGATCCAGAGTTTTTGCAAAATCTGTCCAATACGCCATGACCGTGTTCTGCGATGCGAGGTCTTCGGGGGGAACGCTTGTTTTCCAGTGATTCAGGAGCCCGAACACATAGGGAAGTTCTGCACCATGGTCAGCCCCCAACTGCAATCCAAGCGTCGGAGTTTCACTGTTGTATCCCCCGACATCCTGATAGGCGAAATAATAGAGGAAAACCTTTGGGCCACTGCGAGAAACGTAGTCGGCTAAGTATCGCTCTCCCAAAGCGGTGCGATCAGCCATCTCAAGCTGCTGAGACACCTTGGCGTATGGGTTCGAATTACTCGGATAGAGAGCCAGGAATTTCTCCAGATCGTTTCCATACTCCTTTTGAGCGTGTTCGACAAAGTCCTTGGCGGACAGGGCCGAGCGAAGCATGTGCTGGGCCTCATCTGAATTTGAGCCTATGAGCATCGGAACCTTGTTCTGTTTGCCTCCTTCAAACAGAGACGTCATGCTCTCGGGAAAAAACCAGCCATCCACAATTGGTACTGGGATTTCGCCGGCCTGCAACAATTTCTCTGCTGGTAGCGCTCGCAATTCGCCTAACGAGTGGGCGCCAACCGACTCGGCGAATTTAACGCCCGCCTCTTCGCCGTCTTCCAAGGAGGGCATGGCCGCCCCTCGGGGCCCCATTCTCACTCCGCCACTTTCGGCGATCGCTGCCCAGAAGAGCCCCTTCGACAGTGGAGAAGCTACCTGGGCATTGACCGAGAACGCCCCACCGGATTGACCAAAGATCGTCACCTTCTCTGAGTCACCGCCGAATCCGGCGATGTTCCGGCGTACCCATTGCAACGCCGCCAATTGGTCCAGCAGACCGTAATTGCCTGAAGCATGGTGAGGAGATTCCTTGGTTAGCTCCGGATGAGCGAAAAACCCGAATGCACCAAGACGATAGTTCAATGTGACAATCACCACTCCTTTTTTCGCGAGCTCTTCACCGTCATAGAGAGCTTCCCGAGCAGACCCCACTCGGAGTCCGCCTCCGTGGATCCAAACCATCACTGGGAGATTGGCACCGGCTGACTTGGCCGGAGTCCACACGTTTAAATAGAGACAGTCTTCGCTTTTCGGAAAATTCCCCTTGGGGAAGTCCTGTTCGCAGCCATCGCTAAAATGGTCGGCCTTAAGGACCCCTTGCCAGCTACGAGCGGGTTGGGGCGGCGCCCACCGCAGGTTCCCAATCGGCGCTTCGGCATATGGAATTCCCTTAAACGCAGTTATGGCCACATCTCTTCCGCGGACACCGCTCACGAACCCGATGTCCGTTCGAACAGCGTACGTATACTGCGCAAAGGAAGGCTTTATCGCGAACGCCGAAACAAGCAATGCCAAGCAGATCGTGATCTTCTCTCTGAATTTCCTCTGTGCCATACGAGGCCTCTCAATGTGCGATATGCATCGCGACGTCTACGTCGATATCGATTTGCTGCGGGGTAAAAGTAGTCCAAAGGAGCCGCCTCTCCCCTGACTCAAGCCTGACGTTCGTAAACGGCAATTGGGGCCGAGGGCGATAGATGCGCAAGAGATCC
>Ga0182024_10004850_pt1 | contig 30570 bp, 39 predicted proteins | sample P32metaG_FD_120480 | JGI IMG/M metagenome (GOLD analysis project Ga0182024, IMG submission 120480) | Permafrost microbial communities from Stordalen Mire, Sweden - P3-2 metaG (Illumina Assembly) | ecosystem: Environmental > Terrestrial > Soil > Wetlands > Permafrost | place: Sweden: Stordalen... | reverse complement strand
CGTAAACCTGCGCCTTGCTGTTGAATTGAGGTCCCTGTTCGCCGTGCGGTCCGCCGTGCATCATCACGATCAGGGGATGTTTGCCGCTGATGTCGAGGGGCTTTGTGAGAAACGCCTCAATCTCCAAACCGTCGATACTTTTGAACGTGAACGATTCGACCGAAGCGATCTTTTTTGTTGCCAGCAGATCGTGATTCAACGCTGTGAGGGCCATCGGCGCCGCATAACCGCGCGTCAAATAAAGATCGCCAGGACTCGACGTGGTGGTGAAGGCATAAGCTAGAACATTATCCTTGGCAATCGACCAGGAACCCACGCTGCCCCCTCCTTCGCCGATCACGCGTTTGGGCTGGCCTCCGGCGACTGAGACGGAGTAGAGATGCGCCGATCCCCGCTCCTGCACTGTGAAATACAGCGCCGTCCCGTCCGGCGACCAGTGGGGCGCGCCCTGGCGATTATCGATCCCCGCGTCGAGTTCGTGGCGATGAGAGCCATCTGCATTCATCACCCAGAGATGGGTGTCCTCCATTGTGGTTTCTGAGGAGGTCAGGGTCCGCTTGGTGCCTTGATACGCGATGGTCTTTCCATCGGGCGACCAAGTCGGGCGATACTCGGCGGATTTGGTTTCGGTGAGCCTGCGGATGCTCCCGTTCGAAACGTTCGCGGTGAAAATATCATAGTTGAAAAAGCGGTCCGGATCGGGCTCGTGATTGGAGACGAACAGAATCTCGCGGCCGTCGGGCGACCAGTCGATGGAATGTTCGTAATAGTCGCCGGTGGTGAGCTGCCGGACGGTCTTGGTCGCGACATCGACGACGAAAATATGAAGGCGACGATTATCGTTGAAGCGAGTCAGACCTTCGGAGGCGGTGGGCTTATAAAGATAGCGCGTGATCATCATGGGGTCGCCGTTGGCGTCTGCCTCAGGACCGGCCGAGGTGGAGATGAACGCGAGCTGTTTCGAATCGGGGGACCACGCGATGCGGTCGCCGGAGCTTGGCAAGGGATGATTGGTGCCACCAATGGGAGAGAGCGTGATTACGTTCGATCCGTCGGGTTTGGAGATGGTTAAGCCATCGGCGCCGGCGTAGGCGATCCATTGGCCATCGGGAGACCAGCGCGGGCTGGAGGCGCGTCCGCGATCCCCGCCTAGTTTAATGGACTGAAGCGAGTCGAGCTTCATCGCGAATGTTTGCGAATAGGGGCGGCCGGGCTGGTCATTATTGGTCACCGCGTAGGCGACGCGCGAGCCGTCGGGCGAAAGCTGAACTTCGCCGACCGATCGGAGCTTGTACAGGTCAGGGCTGGTGAGTCCGGATTGGCCGAGGCAGAGGATCGGCGCAAGTAGGAACCCTGCGAAGTGGACGCGTGTCATATTACACGAATGATCGCACGGCACGGAAGAGGTTGGACGACGTCCACGGACGCGAACGCTTACGGGTTAAGCCGGGTTCCGGGATTGCCTCTATGTCGCCGTTAATGACCCACCTCGTCTTTGAGCCGCTCAACTTCCCACTACACAGGGCGACTATTTTCGCGGGCAACGGCTTTACGAGTATACGATCTTGCTGACGTGGATCCCCTACTGAACGCACCCGGCGTATTAAGGTTGAAACAGCACCCCGGTTAGGGCTACGCTTGGTGTGTCTATATTCTGTCGGAGGTAAATCTACTTATGCGTTCGTCTTTCTTCAAAAAAGGCTGTATTCCATCGTCCGTGATCTGTCTCACATTCTGGGGCGCGATGTTTTGCTCCCCTGCGGCCTTCGCCGATAGGCAGGATAAAGGCCAAGAGGCCCTGGAGAAGCTGGTGGTCATCGGAGACTCGCTCAGCGCTGGCTTCCAGAATTTTTCGTTATTCACCAGCACCAACGGCGGCCAGACCTTCGGTTTTGCAGCAGTCATCGCGCAGCAAGCCGGCGTGAATCTCTCGCTTCCGACGATTTCTTATCCCGGAATTCCGCCAGCGTTAACGCTCAGCGGCGGGCAGATCGTGCGCGAGGCCGGCTTGGGAAGCCGGATTAACCCGGCGCAAGCGACCAATCTTTCTGTTCCAGGCTTCACCGTTGGAAACGTCCTGGCCTATGGTTTTCCCGGCAATCCTACCGTGAACACGATCGATGCTCTCAGCGACACGGTTCTTGGAACGCCAGCGGGCCCGCTGCCGTGCGGACCGATTCCTACTTCCCTGATACGTTGGCTGCCGCTGCCATCCTCGATTTCGTCGCTGATTCCTCCGGGCAGTCCTTACATCGTCAGCGAGGCGGCCTGTGCTTTGGTGCTGGAGCCTTCCACTGTCATCGTCAGCATCGGTTCCAATGACGTTTTGCAGGCCCTGACGTTAGGGGTCGCGCCGACCACGCCGGCAGTTTTCCAGGCGAATTATCATCTGATGATCGAGGCGCTCGGGCTCACGAGGGCCAACATCGTCGTGGCCAACGTTCCCGACGTAACCCAGTTACCGTTCGTGGTGAATTCCGCCGCTTTTCAGAAGCTATGCGGAGTGGGGCTACCGACTGGCTATGACGCGGTCCCGAACCTCGCCGCTCCCACATTTAACATCTGCACAAGCAACAACCTCGTACCGCTAACTTTCATTGCCGAGCTACAAGGCTTGGTCAGCCAATACAACAGCATCATTAGTTCTGAGATTGCCGCCCAAAAGACACATGGCGCGTCGGCCACGATTGTGGATATAAACGGCGTCCTCAATAATCTATCCAAGAACGGCTACAACCTGCCTGGCCGTCACCTCACAACAGCGTTCCTGGGAGGATTATTTTCACTCGACGGGATCCACCCGACCAATACCGGGTACGCGATTCTTGCGAACACGTTCATCACGGCGATCAATGGCGCATTGAATACGAAGATTCCGCTCGCGAATATTCAAGCTGTCGCAAGCCACGATCCGCTGATATTTCCGTAGGAATTAGCTCACAGCCAGACTCGGCGGGAAGCGTGAACAGCGTTCGCATCACCCGAAGATCGGCGGATCGAGATGGGTACTATCGGCAGTCTTTCAGGGCCAAGGCGAAGTTTCGTTCGGGTCCGGATCGAGGGGAACTATTTCTCATAACATCCCCTTTTTAAAGAACTATCCGGTGGGGCCCGTTTTCCCACGCTACGGCCCGCGATTAAGGCAATCGGACCCGCATTACACGATCCAAGTGAGCAGAGAGCTGCAGGAATCGAAGCTTGCAGACGGAAGAGTAGGTCTTCAAGAACACCCGGTGTGCGATGTCTTCCGCATCGTTGCGCTTAACTCCAATCGGCTCGAGGCTCTGAAGGGCGATCGGAAAGGGCAGCATTCTATTCGTATCAATGAGCAGTGGCGTATTTGCTTCAGGTGGCCGAAAGGCGAACTCGGCCCATCGAATGTTGAGATTGTTGATTACCACTAAGAGAGGAGAAAAGGCATGGCCCGCACCCCCATTCATCCGGGAGAGATCCTCGGCGACGAACTAGAAGAGATCGGCATCTCGGCGAAGAGGCTTGCCGATGCGATTGAAGTGCCGCCTAACCGCCTCTACCAACTTTTAGCCGGAAAGCGTAGTATAACGGCCGATACAGCCCTGCGGCTCGGCCGGTATTTCGGCATGACGGCGGATTTCTGGATGAATCTACAAAGCGCCTATGAACTGGACTCGGCGCGACAGCAGGTAGGCAAGGCTATTGAGCGGATTTCGAGACGCCGCGAGACGGCGGCGAGGCCCCAGCCGGTTGGTAGGATCAAGGAGGGGTAAGAACATGGCAGTTCTCGATTGGTCACAGTGCCCCGCCGTGGAAAGCGTTCCTGGAAAGCGCAGCGGCGCGTGGGTGTTCCGGGATACGCGGACGCCGGTTTCCGTTGTTTTTGACAATCTGGAAGTGGGAGCCTCGATCAGCGAGATCATGGACTGGTTTCATTTGTCGCATGAACAGGTTGTAGCGGTGATCGAATTCGCGGCGCGGAGCCTCGACGCGCCGCCTGTCCCGCCTACTGCCCAAGCGGTCGATGCTCATGCTCTTCGATAACGGCACGCCTGCGCCGCTTCGGTATGCTCTGAAGGGCCATGTCGTTGTCGAAGCCATTGAACGCGGATGGGACAGACTTGTTAACGGCGAGCTAATAACGGTTGCTGAGGCGGCAGGCTTTGAGGCTTTGCTGACGACTGACAAAAACATTCGCTACCAGCAGAATTTGACGGGCCGGAAGATCGCGTTCGTGGTGATCGGCAATCAGCAATGGCCGACCTTGCGCCGATACCTTGAAAGAGTCGTGGCCGCAGTGAATGCGGCAACGCTGGGCAGTTGTGTCGAAGTGGATGTACCGTTCAATTGAAGCCCCCTAGCAAACCGAGCTAGTGCCATTCGCGATTGGCGGCTATGGCCCCACACCGAGCAAGAGCGTCTCGCTGGAAGGGCAGCGGGACGCAAAGGATGTTATGTTGAACGAGACGGCCCGCCGGGACAGTCACAAAGATTTCTATCATGGCGATGGACTTTTGGTCGGGTGCGCTTGGCTACTTCTTGGGGTTGGCCGCGAACAAAACCTCGGAGCGGTGGACACAATATCGAGCTAACCGCGACGCTAGAAGACTGGATGGCGAGTGGGTAGCTCACAACTATGAGTCGGGCGATGATGGATCCATCGATCTGCGACCGATGCCTGGCGCGGGGCTAACGGTGATATCCGGCAGGCCTTGGTGGCCACATTCACACGTTCTCGACGTTCACGCCCAAGACATCAGCCCCGGACGAGTGAAGAGCCATCATGGCTGGATAGTGGGCGATCCTGTACGCCCCGGGCTTGCCACTCGAACCATCTTTTATGATGACTTGCATGAAATAGCGGAGCAGCGAATCTTGATTGCCGACGGCAGTACACTTTGCATGTCTTTGACAAGTCAGCCAACGGCAGGTACAGCAAAACGCATGCCCTACGGCGGCGAAAGAGTCCCGTGAGCACTATACTGGGTTCGATGGCCCCCGAACCCGTTAGCGTGGGCGAAGCGCCGCTCGAAGTCAAGCAAGAGGATGCCATTCTGCGTGCCCATTCTGGCTTCGCCCTCGCCTTTTTTGTGGTCTGCTGCGTCTGGCTTCTGGTCGTAACGGTACTGCTGTTTCTAAGCGGCGTTTCCGTGGCCCACGTTTCGGATTCGGTACTAATTGCCGCCATCGTCACCATTCCGGCATTATTCGCAATTTTCAGGTTCTTGTTTCCTACCGCGCCCACTCGTCCCCATTTCGCGAACTTTGAGCGAGCTCCGAAGACAGGCGAATATCGGATGTTGGTTTGAGACGCTCGCGATTCGATCCGACTGCCGGGACCCGCCTTAGCTGCTGTGGTGCGCTGCCGCGGCTAAGGGCCTCTTCAACCACACGAACACCCCCGCCGCGAGCAATTGCGCTGCGATTCCGAATGCTACTAGCGCGACCAACGAATGGTCGTACAACAATCCCATCACGGCGCTACCCGCGAACCAGGCTACTCCGTAGACTCCGTTGAACGCTCCGAACGCGCCGCCCCGTTTGTTCATCGAGACTACTTGCGAGATCCCGCTTCGTAGTGACGCGTCCTGCGCTCCCAGGCCCGTCGCCCAGCAGCCGACGCTCGCGTACACCGCTGCATGTCCACCTAAGAATCCAAACGGCAGCGCGAGTAGCGACACGAGAATTCCTGCTGCTAGCGCGAACACTCCGAAGCGGTCGAATAGTTTTCCGAAGATCACCGCGGTGATTCCGTTCACGCCCATCGCGCCCGCGTAGAGCAGAGGAATCGTCTCCCTGCCGACCAGGCCGGTCTTCTGGAAATGGAACGCGAGCAGCGGGAAGTCGACGAATCCGCATGCCAGCAATCCCGCCGCCGCGACGTAGGTCCAAAATACCGGCGGGAGCTTTTGATCGATCCTTTTTGGAGGTTTGACCTCCGTTTCGGGGTTGATTGCCCGCGCGATCAGCATCGCTCCGAACGCTCCGATGGCGGGAACCACGAGCCACAAAAACGCGGGGCCGAAATGATTCGTCTTCGCGACCGCATACGCGACAAATAGCGGACCCATCACGGCCCCGGCCTGGTCGAATGCAGCGTGCACGCCGAAACCGAATCCGTGGCCGACCTTGTTCGTCGCGCCCGAAAGCAGCACATCGCGCGATGGGCCGCGCAGAGCTTTGCCGGTGCGCTCGGCAATGATCAGCAGCGCCGCGGCCTTCCAGCTTCCCGCGAACGCCAGCGCCGGCACGACGATAATGTTGATCGCGTATCCGAAAATCGCGATCGTCCAGTAGGCGCGCGTTTTGTCGGCCAGGCGGCCTGAGAATAACCGCAAGCTGGCCGCGAACATTTCGCCGATGCCTGCAATTAAACCGACCTGCGTCGCACTGGAGCCGAGGTCGCTCAGCAGCGGACCGATGACGCTATGCGCGCCCTCGTACGTCATGTCGGCGAACATGCTGACGACGCCGAGGCAGATAATAAATCGAATCGCCGCCTTGCGATCCAGGTCTGGAACCGCAGTCAAGCGTGCCCTTCCGTCAGCGTTTCAATTACCGACAGAATACCCAGCACCAGCAGCGCCGCGACGCCAACGTAGCGGATGATTTTGGGCGATACGCGATCGACGATCCATTGCCGGATGCCGGCGCCGAGCGTGGCCGCGAGCGCCCCTTTCGTCACCATCGCGCTGACCGCTCCGACCCACACTATAAAAGGCGCGGAGGGATGCGCCACTGCCATCGCCGCCGCCGTGATCTGCCCCACATCGCCCCACTCGGAAAAGAAAATCGCTGCGAAGGACATCACCATGGCCTTCGTGAGGCCGCTGTCCCTTCGGCCCTCCGACCTTTGAATATCTTTTCGCCATAGCGCGATCGCGACGCCAATGAAACTGAGCATCGTAATCGAGGCGACCAGCAGCGGAGGCAGCTTGCCGATCTGCTCGCCAACGACGACCGCGACCCCCATTTTCAGCATGAACGCGAGCGCCATGCCGAGCATGATCGGCACCGTGCGATAGCGCGCCGCTAATACACCAGTCGTATAAAGAAGCTTGTCGCCGACGATTTCAGCGACGAAGACGGCTCCATAAGTCGCCAGGAAAATTGGAAGCATCGTAACTTAAAAAGATACCGCTTCCGAGCGGACACGGGAAAGCCGGCGGACTTGTCTCCAGGTCCGCCGGCGTCCTTTTGCTCTACAAAAAAAGACTCTACTGCGCAATCCCGAAGCCGGAGAGCGTCTCGAGCGCGCTCGTGAGCGTGAATTCGATTCCTGGACGGAAAGCGTTTCCGCCAGGACTCGCCGAATAAGCGCTGGTCGTCGGATAGGTAATGGGCGGCGTCAGCACAAAGTTCACGGTTAAGGCCGTCGCAGTTGTTGTGGTCGTGGTGGTCGTCGAAGTTGCGGGGCCGAGCGTCATCGTTCCCGTGCAGTTCAGATTGACCGTATAGGTGCCCTTGTACTGAAAGCTCCCCAGCGGCGAACCCGAGGGTACAATCTGCGGGATCACGTTGCCCCCGCCATCGAATGTAACGACGCCGAACACGTTGACAGGCTGCAAGGTGGCGCTCGTTGCGGGCGCAGTGAGCGTAGCTATCGTCGCGCTCACCGCTAAGAATCCCCTGCCGATCAAGCCATAGGACCCGGTCAGACTCGCAACGCTGCATCCATATGTGGGAGTTCTAATCAACTCAATCGAAAGGCGCGTCGCGAATTCTCCTGGAACTAGCGGCATGTTTCCATTCGTGCTGGTAGCGGATTGTGGCACGGAGAGATACAATTCCGTCCCGCCGCCCAGAACGAGACCAATTAAGGTGGCGGTGGCTTGGGTGGCAGGCACCCCGGCGGTGACGACCGTTGTATTGAAAACGTCCGTCAGGGTCACACTGATCGTGCAATCGCCGTTCACCGTATAAGTGCCGACCACCGACGTACCCATAAAGGACGCGGAGGAGGCTGCTATGGAAATGTGCCCCGCGCCGTCGAAGTAAAGCACGTTTGCGCTCGAAAAGATCCCGCCCCCGTTGAGCGCCTGGATCAGGGTCCCGACTTGCGTGCTGCTATAGGGTTGCTGGTTTGTCGTCGTTCCCGGTGGGGTGACAACCGCGGTGCCAAAAGGAAACTCCGTCGCCGTGTATGTGTAGGATCCATTCACGGAAGCCGTTGTGGCAGTACAGGTTGCCTGTGCAGCCGCGAACGTTGCCCCGAGAGACAGAGCGACAGAGAGAATGAGCAGTTTTTTCATTTATAGAGCCTCCGAAGGCTAGAGGCATCACTTGTAAATGATGTTTCGATAAAAATGATAATTCAGAAGAATTATTCCGCCAAATCCCGCGTCCCTGGGATCGCCAGAAGGCGTAGGACGCCATTGCGATTAATAGGAAAATTGTAGCGAACCCCTCCGGAGCCCACCATGCCTTCCAATCCGATCCCAGGCAGACCCGATTCAGGGCGTTGAGGAAGACCGACACGAAGCAGTACAAACATTAGAATTGAACAAAGAACCAGGTAAACCACTACTTTCTTCTGCCAGTTTGGATCGTTGAGAATGTCGTTCGGGTAATGGTAAAGAGAACGGAGGCCGCAATCGCTGCCAGCCAGTCTTTTTTTAACAGCACCCTCAACCCGAAAATGGCGAAAAACTCCAGCAACCCAATCGACAACGCGTCCTGCAGGTTAAAGACGTACGCGGCCGCCCAGGCTCTGGCACGTCCGCCGTTCCATGGCCTAGTATTTTACTCGCGCCGCTCCCGGCCCGCTATCGCGCGTTATTCTATATCTGGCAAAGCGGCGACCCGCGACACACCCACCCATAGCACTCAGCCGCGTCGGCTTCATCGGCGAATGGCTGAATATGAACGATCAGGGAGCCCAAAAATGGAGCGAGCCGCAAGCCGCATCTCAACGCGGAGCCGTGAACGCTTGGTTCAAGAACGAGGCGATGCACTTCGAAAGCATCAGCCATTTCCCCGGCTCGCCGCCAAAATGGCAGATCGTTATCAGCCGTTTTGTATTCCACCAGGAATCGACCAAAAAATGGTTCTTCCTGATGACCGAAGCCGGCGCCAAGCAGATGCACATGCTCGGCCTCGAAAGAACACCCAACCTGGCTGCAGCGCCGTAGATCGAAAAGCTCTCGCCGAAGAACTGCCACAATAGAAGCGTATGGCCGAGCAAACTCCAATTGATCGAAAAAAAGCCATGACAAACATCATTGGCCTCTGGCGCAATCGGAAGGATATCGGCGATCCGCAAGAGTACATCCGAAAGCTCCGCCAGGGTACCGGGAACCGTCTGCTCCGAATCGGCGTCAATCCGCGTTGATCGGCGGCCAATTAGAGCCCCTTCTTACAAAACCCTTACCCGATTCTTAGGCCTCTTTTACGCCCTTCCGGCTACCCTCGAAGTATGGCAACTCGAGCCCCCTCCATCGTATCCCTCCAAGCCACGATGGAGATCGTCGTCCTCCATACGACGGTCTCTGAGACGCTCGCAGCCCTCAAAACAGCCGCCCATCTGGCCCAGGACCTCTCCGCCCGCATCCGTCTTCTGGTGCTTGAAGTCGTTCCCTATCCGCTCCCCCTCGATCACCCCGACGTGACCCTCCCATTTACCCATCGCCGTTTCCGGACTCTGGCCGAGAACGCTTCCGTCGAAACCCACGTCGACATCCATCTGGTCCGCGACCGCGAAAAAGCGCTCGCCTCGATCCTAGAACCGCACTCCATCGTCGTGATCGGCACGCACCGTCATTGGTGGCCTAACAGACTGGCGAAGTGTCTAAAACGCACCGGTCATCAACTAGTCTGGTCTTAGTAGGGTAGGTCCCCGACCTGCCCGCCGCGCTATCCTACCTCTTCATGTCCCCGCTCACAGGACTCCGCGTCCTCGATTTCTCCCACGCCCTCGCCGGACCATATTGCACCATGCTCCTCGCCCAATACGGCGCGGACATCCTCAAAATCGAAGACCCTTCCACAGGCGACGTCGGCCGCTCCTGGGGACCCCCTTTCATTGGCGATCAAGCCTCTTATTTTTTAGGCATGAACGCCGGCAAGCGCAGCCTCGCCATCGACCTCAAGAAGCCCGAGGGGCTCGCTCTCTGTTTAGACCTCGCCGCCCACTCCGACATCCTGATCGAGAACCTGCGCCCCGGCACCATGACCCGCATCGGCCTCGGCTATGAAGCCCTGCGCGCCCGCAACCCGCGTCTCATCTACTGCGCGATCTCCGGCTACGGTCAAACCGGCCCCGCGCGCGACGATGCCGCGATGGATCTGATCGTCCAAGCCTCCAGCGGTCTCATTTCCACCACCGGCGTGGAAGGAGGGGAGCGCGTCCGCTCCGGCCACTCCGTCGCCGACATCACCGCCGGAATGTTCGCACTCATCGGCATTCAACTCGCACTCGAAGCCCGGCATCGCACGGGTGAAGGCCAGTTCGTCGACGTATCCATGATGGACAGTATGATCTCCGCCATGGCCTCGAACTACGCGTTCTACTTCGGCTCCGGCGTCGTGCCCGAACCCATGGGAACGCGCTTCGCGACCATCGTGCCGTATCGAGGCTTCCCCACCAAGGACCGCGAAATTGTCATCGCTGTCGCCAGCCAGAAACTCTGGCGGACCTTCTGCACCGCGCTCGGCCGTCCCGATCTGGCCGACCATCCCGACTACTCCACCAACCCTCTGCGCGTAGCAAATCGACGCGTATTGGAGCCTCTTATCACAGAAATTCTCGGTGCTCGTACGAGCGCCGAATGGTGCAAGCTTTTCGCCGAATACGGCATCCCCTGCTCGCCGGTCCGCAATCTCGAAGAAGTCCTAAATGACCCGCAAGCCTCCGCCAGAGAAATGTTCCCCGAGTCGGAAGGCACGCGCATCACCGGCCCACCCATAAAACTCTCCGCAACTCCCGGAGCCGCGAAGCACCCAGCCCCAAGACTAGGAGCAGACACCCGCGCCGTACTCATCGAGCTACTAAACCTAGACGATTCCGCGCTAGAAGCCCTAGCCAAATCCGGAGCCATCCCTTGACTACCGCATTTTGTGGGGCAGGTTGGCAACCTGCGGACCGATTGTTAATCGGTCCATCCGGGCGCAGCCCGGACTTTTAGAGGCCCACCAATGAATAACACCTCCCTCCTCCGCCTCCTGCAACTAGCCGACTCCGCAATCCCCATCGGCGCAGCCGCGCACTCCTTCGGCCTCGAAACCCTTGTGTCCGAAGGCCTCCTCGACCCATCCAACCTCGAAGACTACCTGACAGCCTGGCTGGAAGAAGCAGCCGCAATGGAAGCAATCTTCGTCCGCAAATCGTATGCAGGCAATCCCCGTGAACTGAGTGAAGAACTAAGCGCCCGTAAATTAGCCAGCGAATCCCGCGAAGCAAGTCTCAAACTCGGCCGCCGCTTCGCACAGCTAGTCAACTCCATCGCGGACACACAAATCGAGCCCGACCTCCACTATTCCATCGCCTTCGGTTCCGCCGCCGCCGCACTGGGCATTGACGAGGACGCCGCGGTACTGGCATATTTGCAACAATCGGTTGCCGGCCTGGTGTCCGCATGCCAGCGCCTGATGCCCCTAGGCCAAGTCGCCGCAGCCCGAGTAGTTTGGAATTTAAAGCCTGCCATCGAGCAGGCCTCTGCCACGAAAGAAATCTCATGCTTCACGCCCTTGCCGGAAATCGCGTCGATGCGCCACCCCTCGCTCGAAACTCGCCTGTTCATCAGTTGACCCTGCGCTTCGACGGCGCTCTCCGAGTCCTGCGCCAGGACCCTCCCTGGAAAGTGATTCGCGCATTCGGCCCGCTGGTGCACCTCCACAATGTGTCCGGGGGCATTCTCGCCGGCGACCATCTATCGCTCGATGTCGAAGTATTTGCTCCGATGCTGATCACTACCACCGGCGCAACACGCTTATACCGGCACCGTCCCGGCGCCGAAGATTCCGAGCAGCGTATAAATTTCTCAATCGCCGAAGGAGCGCTTTTAGAATACCTGCCCGACCCTCTAATCCCCTTCGCCGGTTCGCGTCACTCGCAACACACTTCGGTTTCGCTCGCCCGCAAAGCAACTTTTCTTTGGTGGGATGTTCTGGCGAACACCTTCGCGTTCGAGCGTCTGGAAATTTCCAACGCAGTCGACATTTGCGGCAAAGCTGCCTTGCGCGAAAATTTTGTTCTCGAACCGTCGAAACGTCCGCTGACAAGCCTCGCTAGAATGGGAAATTCGACGCATTTAAGGTCATTTAACGTGTTCTCGGAGGGCAAAACGAGCGCTTTTTGGTCAATTATGGCCGATGATCTACGAAAAATCGCCCCCGACTGGGGCATCAGCACCCTCGCCCTAGGCGGCATAACCGCCCGTGGCCTTGCAGGCCGCCCCGTACTCGACGCCCTGCGAAACAAAACGTCGCTCCTCCTAACGGGAAAGCCCGCAGTACCCCCGCGAAAGGTTTATTAATCATGCACTTAACCGCTCGAGAGCAGGAACGCCTCCTTATATATGTCGCCGCCGAAGTAGCGCGCAAGCGCCGGGAACGCGGTCTGAAGCTGAATTATCCCGAAGCCATCGCGATCATAACCGCCGAAATCCTGGAGTGGGCCCGCGACGGAAAACGGGTAGCCGAGATCATGACTCTAGGAGCGCAAGTGCTTTCAAAAGTGGATGTTATGGACGGAATCGCCGAGATGATCCACGAAGTACAAGTGGAAGCAACGTTCCCCGACGGAACAAAACTAGTAACGGTGCACGATCCAATCCAATGAAACCAGGCGAATATTTCTTAGAAGATCACGCGATTTCCGCGAACGCCGGACGCCGCATCACGAAGGTCCTCGTCAAGCAAACCGGCGACCGCCCGGTGCAGGTCGGCAGTCATTTTCATTTTTATGAAGTGAACGACGCCCTGCATTTTGACAGAGATGCCGCTCGCGGAATGCGCCTGAATATTCCCGCGGGCTTGAGCGTCCGCTTCGAACCGGGCGAGGAAAAAGAAGTCGAGCTCGTGGAATTCGGCGGCGCGCGCATCATCCTTGGGCACAGGAATATGAAATGAAAATCGAACGCCGCACCTACGCCGACCTGTACGGACCCACCAAGGGCGACCGCGTTCGCCTCGCCGACACCGAACTCATTATCGAAGTCGAAAAAGATTTTTCCGTTTACGGCGACGAGATTACTTTCGGCGGTGGAAAAGTTGTTCGCGACGGCATGGGACAAAGCTCGCGCGCAACGCGCAGTGAAGGCGTGCTGGATCTGGTCATCACCAATGCGCTGATCGTCGATCACTGGGGCATCGTAAAAGGCGACATCGGGATTCGCGACGGACGAATCGTCAAGGTTGGCAAAGCCGGTAATCCGGACACGATGGACGGCGTCGACTCCGAGCTCATCGTGGGCGCGTCAACGGAAGTAATAGCGGGTGAAAATCTGATCGTCACTGCGGGCGGCATCGACAGCCATATCCACTTCATATCGCCGCAGCAGATTTACGAAGCACTCTCCAACGGCATCACGACGATGATCGGCGGAGGAACCGGTCCGGCGACTGGAACCAACGCGACCACCTGCACGCCCGGCGCATGGAATCTGGCGCGGATGCTCGAAGCGGCCGACGCTTGGCCGATGAATTTCGGATTTCTTGGTAAAGGAAATGCCTCGACGCAAGCTCCTCTAGTCGAGCAGATTCGCGCCGGCGCCTGTGGCTTGAAGCTGCACGAAGATTGGGGCACCACGCCCGCCGCCATCGACGCCTGCCTGCGCGCGTCCGACGATTTCGACGTCCAGACCGCGATTCACACCGATACCATCAACGAAGCAGGCTTCGTCGAAGACACGATCAAAGCCATCGCCGGCCGCGCAATCCACACCTATCACACCGAGGGCGCCGGAGGCGGTCATGCGCCGGACATTATCAAAATCGCCTCCATGCCGAACGTGCTCCCCTCTTCAACGAACCCCACGCGGCCCTTCACGGTGAACACCATCGCCGAGCATCTGGACATGCTGATGGTCTGCCATCATTTAAATCCGATGGTGCCCGAAGATGTCGCGTTCGCCGAGAGCCGCATTCGTCCCGAGACCATAGCCGCCGAAGACATTTTGCACGATTTAGGCGTATTCAGCATGATTTCGAGCGATTCCCAGGCGATGGGACGTGTCGGCGAAGTGGTGACGCGCACCTGGCAGACCGCTCACAAGATGAAAGTGCAGCGCGGAGCGCTGGCAGGCGACACATCGCGTAGCGACAACACCCGCGTGAAACGTTACGTTTCGAAATACACCATCAACCCCGCGATCACGCACGGGATCGCGCATGAAGTCGGGTCGATCGAGCCCGGAAAGCTCGCCGACCTGGTGTTGTGGAAGCCCTCGATGTTCGGCGTGAAGCCGGAGATGATCGTCAAAGGAGGCTTCATCGCGTGGAGCGTGATGGGTGACGCCAACGCGTCCATCCCCACGCCGCAGCCGGTGCTTTATCGGCCGATGTTCGGGTCATTTGGAGGAGCTGTCGCGCAGACAGCGGTGACCTTCGTCTCCCATGCATCGCTGGCAGCCGGAATTGAGGATCGATTCGCGAAGCGCGCTCTCGCGGTGAAGAATTGCCGCTCGATCGGCAAGAAAGACATGATCCACAACTCAGCGACGCCCGAGATCCAAGTTGATCCGGAAACCTATGAAGTGCGCGCCGACGGCGAGCTGTTGACCTGCGAGCCCGCGTATTCGCTGCCACTCGCGCAACGCTACTTTTTGTTTTAAGCGTGCACGCCTGGCGATATCGTTAAACGCGGCGTCATAATTATTTGCGAATGTCCGCATGCTTACGCATGGCGGTTCCGTTGGCGGGGTTGGGCGGATGCGCAAGTATTTCTGACGCTGTGTTTAGCAAGACTCCCACGGTTTACCCGCATGCTGACGCATGGCGGCTCAGCGTGGATAGTGCGTCAAGTCCCAACTTAGCAACTGATCGCCGAATCCCCGCCCTCACGGGACGGGGTTGCGGCCTACGGACTGCTCGATCTGTGAGACGCTCTACACTAGGCGGCGATGCGACAGGTATTATCTGCGGTTCTGGTTTTCGGAGTCCTGACCCAATCCGCGACCGCCAGTCCCGACACGGCCAGCGTGACCGCGCAGATAATGGGCATGCCATTGGGCACCAACATCGAACTACGGCTCAAGAATAAACAAAAGGTGCACGGCGCCCGCGGAGCTACATCTGCTACCGGCTTCGCGCTGGTGGACTCACACGGCGGGGAACAGCAGATTGCCTTTAATGACGTGGCTTCCGTGAAATTGTTCACCGTGAAGAAACACACCGGGCGCAACATTTTGATCGGAGTCGGCATTACTCCGTTGTATTGGCAATCATCGGCAGCCGCGTGTAATATCCGGAAGTTTGTTCGCGCCGAGGGCGAAGTTCTAACATGCGAGTCCGCACGCGCAGCGCTATTTCTTGTCTTAGTCCTTAGAAACACAGACTAAAGTCTGTGCCACCTGGTAGCACAAAGCGCTAGCGTACGATCAGCTACTTAAAGAGCCGTGACCAAAGGGAGCGGTTGTGTTCATCCGTTTTTAAGCGATCTCATCCCTGTGCATCACACTACGGGAAGTTCGAAGGCTTCGCGGATGACCGCGGTCCCCTCCATCGACTCTACAACCATCGCCCGGTTTGCTTCCAGTACCAACTCGACGGCCTCGCGGAGATTCTCACGAGCCTCCTCCATAGTGGCTCCCTGCGTGTTCGCGCCCGGCAGCTCCTCGATGAAGGCGATGTACCCTTCGGGCACTTTCATATATATCGCGGTCAGCTTCATTTGCTGTTATGATCCATCTATAAACTCATGCGAGCGTATCGAGTAGGAGTGGCCGGACCCGTTGGCAGCGGCAAGACCGCGCTGGTCGATTGCCTGAGCAAACGCCTCTGGCCTGCTAAAAATCTAGCAGTCGTGACCAATGACATCTATACCAAAGAAGACGCCGAGTTCCTGATTCGCCAGGGAACCCTTCCCGCCGACCGCGTCCGTGGCGTCGAAACCGGAGGCTGCCCTCATGCCGCGATCCGTGAGGACGCGTCCATGAACATCGAAGCGATCGAGGAACTGGAAGCGGCTCATCCCGGCCTACAACTCGTGTTCGTCGAAAGCGGTGGCGATAACCTGGCGGCGTCGTTCAGTCCGGAGTTGGTCGACGCGTCGATTTACGTGATCGACGTCGCGGGGGGCGACAAAATTCCCCGCAAAGGCGGCCCCGGAATCAAGCGCAGCGGACTTCTGGTCATCAATAAAATCGACCTCGCCCCGCACGTGGGAGCCTCGCTCGAAGTTATGGATCGCGACGCGCGAAAGCAGCGGGCCGAATTGCCCTTCGTCTTCACAAATTTAAAAACAGGCGAAGGACTCGAACAGGTCTTGCGCTGGCTTGAACAACAAATCGCCTCGGGACTCACCGCGTCAACGCGCCCCGAAAAAAGTTTACATTCTCATAGCCACAGCCATTCCCACTAAGGTAATCTAAAATACCGATGAAGCCCATTCTCCTTACCCTCGCATTGGCGATTCCCGCCTTCCCGCAAACCTCGATTAAGGACGCGCTAGTGAAGCACTGGAAAGTGACTGGCGATTTCACCATCGCCGTCGCCAAGCTGATGCCCGCCGATCAATACGGCTTCCGCCCCGTACCCATCGAGCTGAGCTTTGGCCAGTTGATGGTACAGGTCGGCGGCGCCAATCTGAACGCGTGCGCCCTTGCCAGCGGCATGACGCGACCGGCCGTTCCCACCAAGCTCAGCGATGCATTGAAGGACGAGAAGATCGATATCGACAAAGACACAGCCGTGAAGTTTCTCTCCGACTCCTTCGACTTCTGCAATCAGGCAGTAGCCTCGATGACGCCTGAGAAGCTCGACGCGGTGGCCGGGACCACGCGCAAGATGACGGGCTTTGAATGGCTCTGGTCCTATTTCACGCACACCGCGCATCATCGCGGCCAGGCGGAAGTATACCTGCGCATCAAAGGCATCAAGCCGCCGGATTACGTCTTCTAGAGGCGCGCACTGCACGCCGGGGAGCGTGCGCCACCGAAGCCGCCATGGGCGCATCATCCGGGCGAGGACCAAGTACAATGGTCAAGAACAAGCCTCCAGGAGACCGCCCATGAATAGGTTGATGCTCAGAACGATCGCTCTCGCCGCCCTGTCGTTAAGCCTGCTCGTCGCCCAACTGGGAAATGACATCACCGGCACCTGGCAGGGCACACTCCAAGCCGGAAAAGAACTGCGGGTGGTGTTCAAGATCTCTAAGGGCGATGACGGCGGGCTGAAGGCCGTCATGCATAGCATCGACCAGGGAGGGCAAGGTATCGCCGGCACGATCGCTCTCCAGGGTTCTACCGTGAAAATTTCGATCCCTGGAATCGGCGGCACCTATGAGGGAAAGCTGGATGCCGACGGTGCCGTCATCGCTGGGACCTGGTCCCAGCGACCCAAGCCCCTGCCCCTGAACCTGAAGCACGTCACCGGCGACGCGGCGTGGGAGATTCCCAAGCCTCCCCCGCAACTGAAGCCGATGGCAGCCGATGCCAATCCGTCGTTCGAAGTGGCGACCATCAAGCCGACCAAGCCTGGAACGCAAGGCAAAGGTCTTGTCATCAGAGGGCACCAGTTCTCCACGGTCAACTTTTCTTTGAACGATCTCATCTCCTTCGCCTATGGAGTTCACATCCGGCAAGTGACCGGCGGACCGTCCTGGCTCGAATCGGATTTCTACGACATAAGCGCCGAGCCCGACGTCGAAGGCACTCCCAACCGTAAGCAGCTCGAAGGCATGGTTCAGAAGCTGCTCGTGGATCGCTTCAAGCTGACCTTCCATCACGATAAGAAAGAGCTCACGGTGTTCACGCTGGTGGTTGCGAAAAATGGATCGAAGCTCACGCCGAGCGCTGGCGACCCGAAGGGCCTTCCCGGCCTGTTTTTCAGAGGGCTCGGGAACATGGTTGTCAATAACGCGAACATGTCGGACTTCACCGGCTTGATGCAGGCCGCCGTGCTGGACCGGCCCGTAGTGGATCAAACCGAGCTCAAGGGCAGATTCGATTTTACGTTCAAATGGACGCCCGATGAGAGTCAATTTGGCGGACGAGGCGGCAGCGCAAAGAGCGACGCCGCCGATGCGCCGCCCGATCTCTTCACGGCCATTCAGGAACAGCTCGGGCTGCAACTGAAATCCGCCAAAATTCCCGTCGACGTCCTGGTCATCGACCGCGTGGAAAAGCCCACCGAGAATTGACGGTCCCCTTCCTCACGGTCGGGGTTCGGTTGCGAGCACGGGTAAGCTGCGTCTGCCTGACCGCTCCCGAAGGTCGCGGCTCCAAAACATCCAAAGCGCGATCTCAATAGAGCCAGGGGAAAGACCTGCTAATCTCTCTCAAACTCCGCCGCCCGAGCCGTGCGTTCATTTACCGTGAGCCGGAACACATCGGGACGCGCGTAATGCCCCACGACGTCGAGATCGAATTTCCCCTCGATAATCTCATTCCGGTCCAGGTCCGCAATCAGAATCGTCTCACTACCGTAATGCGGACCCGCAACGACGACCCCTTGCGGATTCACGATCACACTACCCCCGCGAATCAGGACCGGCGCGGTCTCGGCGTAATCCTCCGGACAATCCTTGCGCTCGAGGTATTGCACCGCGGAGAGCACGAAGCAGCGCCCCTCAAACGCAATATGCTGCATCGACCGCGCCCACGTGTCGCGATCGTCCACGGTTGGCGCGCAATAGAGCTCGATGCCCTTCCCATACATCGCCATCCGCAGCAGAGGCATGTAGTTTTCCCAGCAAATCACCGCTCCCAGGCGTCCTAACGGCGTATCGAACACAGGCATCGTCGACCCGTCGCCCATGCCCCAGACGAGCCTCTCCATCGCAGTCGGCATCAGCTTGCGGTGCTTGCCGAGCAGTTCGCCCGTCGGAGCGAAAAACAGAACGGTGCAGTAAAGCGTCCCTCCGTCCCTCTCGATCACGCCGATCACGAGAAACACGGAATGATCGCGCGCGATCGCACCAAGCTCGCTCGCAGCGGCGCTGGGAATTTCCACGGCGCTCTCAAAATAGCGCCGGAACATCCGCCGCCCCTCGATGGTCCGCGACCCGACGCGCGCCCCGAAGTCGAGCCCCTTGGGATATCCGGAAACAAACGCCTCCGGGAACACGACCAACTGCGCGCCTCTCGATGCCGCGTCCGCAGTCAGCGTGCGAACCTTTGCCAGCGTACCTGAAAGATCGAAAACGACGGAAGCAGCCTGCACCACGGCGGCGCGAACAGTTGTATCGGACACGCCCGAGATTATCCCAAACCATCGGCCGGGATGCACGTCCATAAGCGACATGAGGATTCTTCTCGCGATCGCTTTGTGCGCTCTGTCAGCGAGCGCGGCTTCCATGACCACCGAGGAGCGCGGTCGTCTGGTCGCGCATTTAGAGATGACCGAGACCTGGCTCGCCTCCGAGCTTTCCGGCCTTTCCGACGCGCAACTGAAATTTCGCCCCGCCCCCGGCAAGTGGACGATTCTGGACGTGGTCGAGCATCTGACGCTCTCCGAGCCGGGTTATTGGGACGATTTGAAGGGCTCGATGAAAGGCCCTCCGGGGAAATCGAAGCACCGCGATGCCGGCGATCTGTACGTTCTGTGGTACGGAATCGACCGGACGAACAAGCAAAAAACGAGTCAGGCTGAGGAGCCCAAGGGTACGCTGACGGACGTGAATACGGGCCTGAAGGCGATTGAGAAGCTGCACTCGGAAATGCTCGCATACGCCCGCACGACCGAGGAAGACCTGCGCGGACATATGTACGGCTACCACGACGTCTATCAGTGGTTCATCATGATCTCGACCCACAAGCAGCGTCACATCCTGCAAATCCGCGAAGTGAAAGCCGCGGCCCAATATCCTAAAAACTAGGGTCTTGGTGGCGCGAGCTTCAGCTTTGAGCGACGGCTTCAGCCGCCGTTTCAAAAAGTAGCCAGCTAAACCTTAGCCGGTGCCGGCTCCGCAACAAACCGATATCCGACCCCCCGCACCGTCAGCAGATGCCGCGGATGCGTCGGATCGTTTTCAATATAACGCCGCAGCCGCACGATAAAGTTGTCGATCGCGCGAGTATCGGTGTCCTCGTGCAGTCCCCACACTTCGTCGAGCATCTTCTTCCGCGATACGGGCTTTCCTTCATGCTCAATCAGGTACCGCAGGACGTTCACTTCCATCAGCGTGAGCGGAAACACGTCGCCGCGTACGCGCAGTTCCAGCGCCTGGAAGTCGATCGTCTTGTCGCCGAAAGTGAACGCATCGCTCGGCGGAGGCGCCGCAGCCGGGCCTGCAACGGACCCCACCAGCCACTCCCTCCGCCTGAGCAGCCCGCGAATCCGCGCGATTAAAATCGACAGATCGAATGGCTTGGCCAGATAGTCGTCGGCCCCTGCGCTGAAGCCCTTCAGCACGTCTTCCGGATGCCCTCGCGCGGTCAGCATCAGCGTCGGCACGAACTGCCCGGCCTGCCGCAGCTCGGAGATCACCGTGAACCCGTCCTTGCCCGGAAGCATCACATCGAGCACAACGACGTCGTAATCATGCTTCCTCCCCTCGAACAGCTCCAAGGCGGCTTCGCCCGTATCGACCACGTTCACCTGATAGCCCTCGGCTTCCAGGTTGAAGCGCAGGCCCTCGGCCAGGTGCGCCTCGTCTTCGACCACTAATATGTTGCTCATTTCGCGATTGGAAGTTGAAGCACGAACGTGCTCCCTCGCCCCGGTCCTTCACTTTCTGCCCACGCTCGTCCCCCATGGCGCTTCGCCACGGAGCGGACGATATACAATCCCAACCCCGTCCCCTTCACGCGCGTCGCGAGCGATCCAGGCACGCGATGGAACCGTTTGAAAATCTGCTTCAGCTCGGTTTTCGGAATCCCCGGCCCTTCATCCCGTACGCGAACAGCCACGAACCCTTCACCGATTTTCTCGGTCCCGACGCGCACCTGCACGCTGTTTCCTGAAAACTTCACGGCGTTGTCGATCAGGTTCGACACCGCGGCGCGCACCTCGTCGGCATCGCCCATGATGGTTGTCGGCCCGTTCGCGCGATACGTCAAAGCTTCGTTCGACAGCCTGTATAGCGCTCGCGCGCGCACGAGCGCTTCCTCGATGACCTGGCTCAAATCGATGCGCGTGATGTTCAGCTTGTGGGATCCGCCCATGCGCCCCGTCCGCAGCACCTGCTCGATCGTCTGCAGCAGCCGGTCGCTATCGTCGAGCATGATACGGTAAAACTCTTTCTTCTTCTCCTCATCGACGGCGCGCGATTGCAGGGTCTCCAAATATAGACGGATAGAGGCAACCGGAGTCTTGAGCTCATGCGTCATCGCATTGATAAACGCATCGTGCTGCTCGTTCCGCCGAATTTCCCGCACCAGAAAAATAGTATTCAAAACGACGCCGGCGATAATCATCGCCAGCAGTACGATACCGAAGAGAAATAACAGAATCCCGTGTTTCCAGTTGAGTTGAACAAAACCGATATAGAGCAGTAGCGTGACGAGAATTACACCAGCGCCAAGCCCGATAAAAAACGCGATCGTCTTGCGCCGGCCGGCGAGGACCATAATCTTATTATGAAGGCAACCGAACAACAGGTTCTGACGCGGATGCGAAAGATTTGCGTAGCCCTCGAGGGAACCGAGGAGAAACTCAGCCACGGCCACCCGTCGTTTGCGACCAGCAAAGGGATCTATGCGGTACTCGAAGAATATCGCAGCGAGTTGTCGATTTGCGTGAAGGTCGGGCTGGAAGTGCAAGGCGCATTTCTAGAGGACCCCCGCTATTACCTGACACCTTACTCTGGGAAACACGGATGGGTGTCGCTAAAAGTGCACGCCGCTCCGTTGAACTGGAAAGAAATCGCTGGCCTACTAGCGGTAAGCCACCAGTTGGTGAACCAGCCAAAGCGGCGAAAATAAGGTCATTCGCAGGGCATGGCCCCGCGCCACATCAGCACCCAAGTCCTTGATTCGCAGATGAGGGGCGGGGCCATGCCCTGCCGGACTTTTTCAGCAATCTGTTAAGCCGCCTCGCGCTCCGCCAGCACTTCGTCGATCTTCACCACCCTGATCTGTTTCGCAATTCCCAGCGACTTCAAAATCGTCAGCGTAATCCAGGAAATATCAAACTCATACCAGGCCAGCCCATGGCGAGCCGACGTCGGATGCGCATGATGATTATTGTGCCAGCCCTCGCCGAACGTCAGCAGCGCAACCCACCAGCTATTCCGCGAATCGTCTTTCGTGGCAAACCGCCGCGTGCCCCACATATGAGTGGCCGAATTCACCAGCCATGTCGCATGCAGTCCGAAAGTGACTCGCAGGAAAATACCCCAGAACATCAGAGGCCATCCGCCGATCGCCAGCAGAATCACACCCAGAGCCACCATCGGTACCCAATGGTAATTATTGAGCCAGATGTAGAACTTGTGCTTGGCCAGATCCGGCGCGTATTTCGACATCAACCGCGTGTTGTTGTGGTTCGTCTCGCCGAACAGAATCCAGCCCATGTGCGCCCACCACGCCCCATCGTGCGGAGAATGCGGATCGCCCGGCTGATCCGACTTCTGATGATGAATCCGGTGTGTCGCGACCCAGAAAATCGGTCCGCCTTCCAGCGTCAGCGCCCCGCAAACGGAGAAGAAATACTCCATCCAAAGAGGACATTTGTAGGACCGGTGCGTGTGCAGCCGGTGATACCCGAGGCTGATGCCCCAACCCACGGTCATCCAGTATAAAGCCATTGAAATTAGTAGGTTACGCCAACTGAACATAAACAGTGCAGCGATCGCCCCGATGTGAAACAACACCAGGACCAGGCTAGTCGGCCAATTCATTTTATTGCCGTTCGGCAGTTCGATAACGTGTTCGCTCATGGAGTGGAAACCTTGCAACTCCAAACTACCAGGGATTCGCTCTATGATTTGTAAGACTTATGTAATATCGCCCGACGATTACAAAACGTGAGGGAAACACCTTAGACGCAGTAGGGCAGGTCCCCGATCTGTCCTTTTTCCTGCTTAGCGAGCTTTGCGTCTTTGCGTGAATTGCCTTTCTCCGCGTTCTCCGCGTCTCCGCGTGAAATGTTTTCAAAGACTTCCCGTGTTCACCCGCTCCCAGCTCTTCAAAGCCCGTGTAAGATACAGTCAAGATTCCAGGGGTATCCCAGTGGACACCTGGTACGCGCCGCGTACAAGTTCTCGAGACCCTAACGCGAACGCCCGAAGTACTTGGGGAGAACCCGCTTCTCATCGCGGGGTTCGCCGTGGGACTAACAACACGGATATGGGTACCCAACCCGTTGGTTGTCAGTGACTGGCGGGGCTAATTAGGGTAACTACTACCTTGACAGACTAAATCGTGATAGACTTTCAGAGTCCCGATATTTTCCCACAGGCGAAATCCTGGAGGATTCAAAGCGATCCTGCGCCATCAGAGGTATCTAAGGACGGCTTTATCGACATGGAATTTCGCCTGACCTATCGTGGCCCGCTTAGATCGGCTTCGCGCTCAAATTCACGTGCCGATGATAAGCATGCGATCAGGAAACAGTTTCACCTCCAGTTGCAAGAGTATTGGAAATCCCATCCGCAATTGAAGCATCTGCTTGAAGTGGGAAATTTTCAGGGTCAAAGCGTGGTTTCTCAAATTGCTGGGCAGTTCTTGCGCGGGCTGCATAGCTTTGTTCCACTTGCGCGAAAGCGCGAGGACGGATATTGCTCGCTTAACATCCTGTTCTTGCGGCGCGATATTCCCGGCCTGATCGTGTCTGGTGGTGGGGATCTAGATAATCGCCTGAAGACCCTGTTAGACGCGCTACAGGTTCCCGATGTGACCGATGGACTGCCAGCAACAGTAGAGGCCGGATACGATCCAATCTATTGTCTTCTGCAAAACGATAATCAGATCACCGCTATCAATGTGGTGACTGATCGGATTCTTACCCCGATTGGCGATGATGAACATAAAGATGATGTCTTGCTGGTGATTCACGTACACCTATTTCGCGGTACAAACGTCGCCCAAATTATGGGATTGCCGGGAAGCGCATAGCGTGCCATGATGAAGCCATGAAGACGCAAGCACACGCGGAAATGATCGAAGGCCCCGAAGCATTTGAGCGGTTCCGTGAGGCCGCAAAGAAAATGCTCTCCGCGCCCAAGGGCACCAGTCCTTTCGGCAAACGCAAAAAGAAAAAGTCCTCGCGTAAGACGTAGCGGTTTCCGTTGCCGAATGGAGCGTGATATTCTGCTCTCCATGCGGATAATGTTGCTGATTCTGCTTGCTCCCATATCCATCCTTCTCGCCCAGGGCGATCCGTCTACGATTCCGATGCGCGTAGGCCAAGGCGTTACGCCAATCAATAGCCCACTCGATAATTTCATCAGGGCGCAACAGGCGCGGCGGCTTCAACTAGAGAATCAAGCATTACAGCAGCAAATCCAACAGCAGCAGGTCCAGCAACAGAATCAGGCGAACAGCGCTCAGCCGACACAATCCGCCGTCCCAGCGCCGCGACAAGCGGGCCCTGAAGGCATGACGTTGGGCTTCGTTAACGGGCGCTCATGGAACAATGCCACTATCGATATGAAATTTTCCTATATCGTCGGCATCGCGGAAGCGATTGCTCTTTCCGGTGGTGACGTGACTCGGTTTCTCGCTAGAACTTTGAGCGCAGCCGAGGATGCTAAGGGCGTGGATAGATTCTATGAAGATCCTGGGAACCTTCCAGTCCCCGTTTCGTTTGCTATGCAAATCGTCGCCATGAGAGCCAACGGCGAAAAACCAGAAGCGATAGAAGGCTTCACGCAAGGGGTAAAACGCGCGATCATCGATGCTCAGGCGGTCCCGAAGCCATAAAACACTTGTCTCCGCTCAAAACTGCCGTATTTGTTCGTCGAGCGCCAGTATGGACTCTGTTTCCTTGGTGAGTTGATCAATTAACTCTGGCGCATTCTGAAGTCCCATCGATAGATGCTCTTTAAGATTTACGGACGCTGGAGTGTTAGAATTCGGGTGCTTGAACGTTGGATTATCAACGAAGCGGCGAACCATCCCGCTATCATCTTCAAGTTTCTTGGCATACTCAAGCAGTTGCGATTTGATGGTTGCTGCGTTGGATCGTGCCAACTTCAATGCGGCGTGGGCGCGGCCTTGCGCTTCGTACTTTTCGGCGTCACTCATTTTTCGGACTCCTGAATGAGTCTCATTAGCAGATAGCGCGAAAACTCCATTTGACCGGCTACGCTGATCTGATTGGCATTCAAACCAAGAGAAAATCTCTCAATGTCATCCCGCTTGGCAACGATTCCGTAATCCGAGTATGAATACGCTACCCTGATCAGCCTTGCATCACGCTGGAGTCTAGCAACAACAAGGTAACCCCGCGAGCCGAAGCGTTCCATCTGAATCGAAGGAATATCTGGGGTCCTCTTGGTTGTAATCCCCTTCTCTAACAGTGCAGCTTCGTTTTCTATTTGGGATTGAAATTCTTCCCACCAATCATCGATGAGAGCCTGATATCGTCTCTCTTCGTAGACTGCAAATTCTGCCTGTATCGCAGCGTCAACAGCAGTTTTCTTGTCTGCTGTTTTTAACTCTGAAATCCAATCGCTCACAATGAGCCTTTCCGCACGCCACTTCACAGCGGGATGCTTATGCGACCATCTTAGCGTTTTCCGCGCCGTTGCCGCTTCGCTTCCTTCTCAGTTAGGATACGTTTGCGGTTCGTGGTTCTTGCCAGTGACTTCATTCCAGGTCAGCCGCTTGCCGAGCATCTGCGAAGCGGCCAACTTGAAACGGTCGAAATCGTTTAATTCCTTGTCGCGATTGTTGAAGCGGTACGCCTGCTCATCGAGGTAACGAAATAAGTGAAACGGCTCCACGCTGACATAGGTACCGCTGATGGTTCTCTTGAGGAGAGCCCAATAGTTTTCCAGACCATTGGTATGCACGTTGCCGTTCACATACTCCACAGCGTGATTCACGACTTTGTGGGCATACTGCCCCTCCAGACCGTCGTAGGAGAGTAGAAAATCGGTGTAGAGCGCGGAACCCGCTTCGACGTGCTTTTTCACTTCGGCGTGGATCGCTTTTTTCTTGCGGTTCTCAAGAACGCTGGTGCGTACACGGCTCTTGCCGTTTTTGTCGCGCTGGAGTACGCCCATAACTGCGGTCTTGTCCTTGGTTCCAGTGCCGGTAATGCGACGGCGGCGCTGAGCGATATGCATGTTTCTAGCTTCGCCACCGATGAATGTTTCGTCGGCTTCGACATGGCCCGATAGTTTCTCAAACGATCCTCCATGAACAGCCATGCGAATCCGGTGATTCATGAACCATGCGGACTTCTGAGATACTCCAAGTGCGCGTCCAGTCTCGGTCGAGCTAATACCGTTCTTGCAATTGACGATCATCCAAAGTGCCACCAGCCACTTGTCAACGGGGATAGCGGACTCTTCCATCACGGTTCCAGTTTTCATGGAGAACTTGGCATGATCGTGCTTGCCGTAGCACTTCCATACGCGTTCCTTTTCAATCCAGAAAACCTTATCGGATGAGCAGCGTGGGCATTTCACTACGCCATCGGTCCAGCGGAGATGATTCACGACAAAGTTCTTGCAGTTCTCGAATTCGGCGAAGTAGATGATTGCTTCTTGCAGGGTCTTAGGCGCTTCCATGTAATGATTATGCACCTTTGAACCTAGTCTGTCAAGTTAATAGTTACCCTAATTAGGGCCGGGATCGGCTTTGCGAGGGGAATGCCTGGTTGAAGCCACCCGGTCTGAGAATGTTCGTACCGCGGGAGTGTGACTATTTTCCAGGGCCATAAACCACCCTCCCCGGCGTGGCCCCAGTGTGCCCTCCGTCTTTGATTACCTGTGTCCCATTCACCAGAACATGAACCACCCCGGTCGAATATTGATGAGGCTTTTCGAACGTCGCATGGTCCTGAATTTTCGCCGGATCGAACACCACCACATCCGCAAAATATCCTTTTTTCAAAGCCCCCCGATGATCCAGCCGCAGATTCTCCGCCGGCAGTTGAGCCAGCCTCCGCACCGCATCGGGAAGCGTCGCGGCCTTTTCGTCGCGCACATATTGACCCAGGAATCGCGCAAAATTCCCATAAGCCCGCGGATGCGGGTTGGACTTCAAAAACACGCCCTCGGGCGCCTGCGAATCCTCATCCGCGCCAAAGCTAACCCACGGCAAAGCCGCCTCTTTGCGCACATTCTCTTCGCTCATCAGAAAGTAAATCGTACCGACCCGGGTACCATCCTCGATCACCAGATCCATCGCCGTTTCCTCCGGCGATTTCCCCCGCATCTTCGCGACTTCAGCCAGGCTCTTGCCAGTCAAAGGCTTCAATTTATCGTTCGCGAAACCGACGAGAAGCACCCGGTCCGCACCGGCGGCAAGCAGCAGGTTTTCCCATTTTTCCGACTTGTTCCGCATCTCCCCCATCACCCTCTCGCGAATCGCCGGATCCTGCAGCCGCTTCGCCCATTCGTGATACCCTCCCTCCTGCACCCAGGGAGGCATCGACGCATCGAGCCCCGTTGCACCCGCCGTGTAGGTATACATATCCGCCGTAATGTGCAATCCCTCGGCTCTGGCTGCCTCCACGTGTTTGATCACCTCATCGAGCTTGCTCCAGTTGTCTTTTCCAGCCGCCTTCAGATGATAAATTTCCGCCCGAATTTTCGCCGCCCGCGCGATCGCTATCAATTCGTCCACGGCCTCAACGAGCCGGTCGCCTTCGCTGCGGATATGCGAAATATAAATGCCGTTGAACTTCGCGGCTTCTTGTGCCAATGCGATCAGTTCGTCCGTTTTCGCATAGGCACCAGGCGCATAAATCAGAGCCGATGCAACCCCCAGCGCCCCATTTTTCATCGCCTGCGCCGTCAAAGCCTTCATCCGCGTGAGCTCCACTGGAGAAGGAGCCCGATTGGCAAATCCGAGCACATTCTCCCGAATCGTCGCCGCCCCCACGAACGACGCGATGTTGCACGAAATGCCGCGTGCCGCCAGTGTTTGTAACCCTCCGGCGAGCGTCGACCAGGGCATTGGATAACGAATGTCGCCCGGCATCCCCTCGAAATATTTCCTCATCTCCGGCGTCAGAGGACCCATCGATTCGCCCTCGCCAAACACCTCGAGCGTTACGCCCTGCCGCAGATCGCTCTGCGACTTCCCGTCGGCGAACAGCGTCTCCGGACCGCTCATCACATTGATAAAACCCGGCGCGGCCGCCAAACCTCGGGCGTCAATCTCGGTCTTAGCCTTGGCGCTCTTCAGATCGCCGATATTCTCGATGCGATCCTTGCGAATGCCGACGTCAGCCCGAACCGGCGCGCCGCCCGAGCCGTCGTAAACCATCCCTCCGCGCACGATCACGTCATACTGCTGAGCCTGCAAAGAAGCGAGAAAAACGATCCAGAGCATCTTGTAACGATACAGCAAGTTTCTGCCGATGATTTGCGAGTGAACTGCCCCAACTGCGGCGCCGCGATGCGGCTCAAGGACGACGCGGACTTTCTTATCTGCGACTATTGCGAAACGCCTCATTTCCCCGATCCGAATGCCGACGGGGTGCGAGTTCTCGGAGTACCCGCCGAAATCTTCTGCCCTCTTTGTGCCATCTCTCTGACGCACGCATCCGTTGCCCGCGAGCGCATTTTTTATTGCGAGCGTTGCCGCGGCATGCTGATCCCGATGGGCGTATTCACCGAAATCGTCGAAGACCTGCGCTCCCGCCGGGAAATCTCCGTCGACGCCGCGCACCCACCCGATTGGAAAGACCTCGACCGCCAGATCCACTGCCCGAAGTGCAGCGCAACCATGGACACGCACCCCTATTGCGGCCCCGGCAACATCATCATCGACACGTGCGAAAACTGCGCGCAGAACTGGCTCGATTACGGCGAGCTCGACCGCGTGGTCCGTGCGCCGGACCCGGCCGTACCGCATCTTGACATCAAAACATCACATCATCTAGATTGAAGCTATGCGCACCACCGTCGATTTGGACGAAGACATCTTGCGAGTCGCGAAGGGTCTCGCCCGCGAAAGTGAAAAAAGCCTTGGCCGGGTGATTTCCGATTTGGCGCGGCGCGGCCTGGCGCCCTCGGATTCGCCCCGGACGCGGAGTAAAATTCCGGTCTTCGACAGACTACCAGGTGCAAAGCCAGTCACTTCCGAGATCGTGAAAGAGCTCCTGGAATCCGAGGATTGAAGTGGTCTCGCTTCTGGACGTGAATTGTCTAATTGCCCTACTGGATCTCGACCACGTTCACCATGTGCCGATGGAGAGATGGTTTCGATTGAACTCGGGCAAGGGCTGGTCAACGTGCCCAATCACCGAAAACGGGCTGGTCCGTGTGATGTCCCAGCCCAGATATCCGAGCGGACGGCGCGCACCAGCCCAAATCATCGAACGTCTGCGAATGCTCAGGACGGCGCACCCCACGACCTATCAGTTTTGGGTGGATGAAATTTCGCTCACTAACGCGGCACTGTTTCGTCCTGAATACGTCACCGGCTCACTCTATGTAACTGACGCCTATCTTCTCGGCCTCGCGGCCAAACACGGCGCGAAGCTCGTCAGCTTCGACCGGTCGCTGCCCTGGCAGGCGATTCGAAATGCAACCGCGCGGCTGATTGAGACGCCACTGCTACAATAGTCCCCGGGTCTCCCTTCGAAAAAATGAGTAATGTAATCGTTCTTGGTGCGCAGTGGGGTGATGAAGGCAAGGGCAAAGTCGTCGATCTTCTCGCCGAGCGCTTCGATATCGTCGCGCGCTACCAGGGAGGGCATAACGCCGGCCACACGGTCTTCATCGGCGAAAAAAAGTTCGTCCTCAAGCTGATCCCGAGCGGCATCCTGCGGCCCGGCGTGCAGGCCGTGATCGGCAACGGCGTGGTCATCGACCTGGCTGCATTACTCGAAGAGATCGCGGCGCTTGAAACTCACGGCATCGAGGCGACCAAACAGCTCCGCATCAGCAATCGCGCGCACGTCATTTTTCCTTTTCACCGCCTGGTGGAGAAGATGTCGGAGGCGCGTGAAAATCGCATTCCGATCGGCACCACATCGCGCGGGATCGGTCCTTGTTATGAGGATAAAACCGGCCGCCGAGGCATCCGCATCGCCGACCTCTACGATCCCGAAAGTTTTCGCGACATCTACGACACGCTCGTCGAAGATAAGAAGACGCTCGCCGCCACGTTCAATCTGCACGACACCATCGACTACGCGGAAATCCGCGCGCAGCATGAGCAGTACGCCGAGAAAATCCGTCCGATGGTCTGCGATACCGCCGCGCTGCTCGCCGATGCGATGGCCCAAGGCAAGCGCATCTTATTTGAAGGCGCGCAGGGAACCATGCTCGATATCGACCACGGCACGTATCCTTTTGTCACTTCGTCAAGCGCTTCCGCGGGCGGAGCCTCTATCGGCACAGGGGTCCCGCCTACGCGAATTGCAGGCATT
>Ga0182024_10004849_pt1 | contig 30573 bp, 25 predicted proteins | sample P32metaG_FD_120480 | JGI IMG/M metagenome (GOLD analysis project Ga0182024, IMG submission 120480) | Permafrost microbial communities from Stordalen Mire, Sweden - P3-2 metaG (Illumina Assembly) | ecosystem: Environmental > Terrestrial > Soil > Wetlands > Permafrost | place: Sweden: Stordalen... | reverse complement strand
TCCCGGCGTGGTTTGCCACGCCTGGGGGGAAGGGGGGATTGTGCGCCGGGAAGCCATCTCGCCGCCGCCATGGACTCTCTGCCACGCTCATCGAACCGAAGAGTTCATCGGGAGGGTTCGGCGCGACCGCCTCACCCCACGCAGAAGACTCGGACGGCGCCCCCGACCAGCTCGGTTGGCAGGCCGGCGGCCGCGAACGCCGCGGCCGCCGGCCCCGCCCCCGCGTCTCCCGGCCCCACCTCGACCCACTCCACCTCCCGCCACGCCCACGGGCCGCTCCCGTCCGCCTCCAAGTAGCCGGCCGCCGGGGCGATCAGCCAGCCGCCCCACGGCTCCGGCTCGCCCTCGCCCCGCAGCTTGAGCCGCGAGCGTCGGCCGAACCGCCGAGCCACATCGGCCACGACCTCGCAGCGACTCTCAGCCATCCCCGCCTCCGCTGCCTAACCGCTGATTCCACCGCGCCGCGCGATATAATCCTACCCGTTTCCGACCGCCCCGCAGGCAAGAACCGCCCGCCGCGCGCATTTCGCCGGCCGCGTAATCCGGCCGGCTAGCTCCGCCTTCCTGTCATGCCGCAAAGCAGTTACGGCGAGCCCCCGGACAACGCCTGCCTTCCTCCCGCCCCTTTTACCTTGACGACCCTCCCGCGGCCCTGCTACGGTCCAACGGTGGCCGCGGCACCCGAGCGCCGATAAACCGTGATTCCTCCTCTCGACATCCTGTATGAAGACAACCACTGCATCGCCGTGATGAAGCCGGCGGGGGCGCCGAGCACCCACTTCGAGGGGCGCGAGGAGACGCTCGACCGGGCGGTCAAGGCGTACCTGAAAGACAAGTACGAGAAGCCGGGCAACGTCTTCCTCGGCGTCGTTCACCGTCTCGACAAGCCGACGTCGGGCGTGCTGCTGTTCGCGCGGACGAGTAAGGCGGCCGCCCGCATCGCCCGCCAGTTCCGCGACGGCGCCGTCGAAAAGGTCTACTGGGCCGTCGTCGAGGGCGACGTGAAGCAACAGGCCGGTTCGCTGGAGGATTGGCTGCGGAAGAATGAGGCGACCGGCCGCGTCGAAGTGGTTTCGCCCGACGCCGAGGGCGCGCGACAGGCCCTCTTGCACTACCGCCGCCGCGCCTCCCACGGCGGACTGACGTGGCTGGAGGTCCGGCCGCAGACCGGACGCACGCACCAACTCCGCGTGCAACTCGCCCACCACGGCCATCCCATTTACGGCGACGCCAAGTATGGGGCCGTCCACACGTTCGGCGTCGCCATCGGCCTGCACGCCCGGGCGCTGACGTTTCTGCACCCCGTCCGCTACGAACCGATCACGCTGACGGCCGAGCCGCCGCGGCCGTGGCGCGGCCGCTTCGCCTACCTTTTCCGTGAGGCGCCGTTATGAGCGATGCTGTGCTGCGAGAGATCCGGGACCTGGTTCAGCAGGACGTCAACCATCGTGGCCTCGCCACGGACCCGGAGGCGAACCTCATCAATGCGTGTCCCGACGACTTCGCCGCCGCCTGCCGCAGTATCGCGGAGACGCCGAACGCCGCGCTCGATGTCGTGACCGGGTTTTATATCGTCAACGGCGCCCCCCCGGCGGGCGAAACGGACGGCCCGCTGGGGGCGCTGTTCCTGGCGCGGGCGCTGACGCCGTTGGGAATCCGGGTTTCATTGGACACCGATTCCTTTTGCAAGGCGGCGCTGCAAGCGGGCCTCAAGGCGTGCGGCCTGGACCGAGACGTGAAGGTGTTGACGTTGCCGCCGGCGTCCCATCCCTGGGACGTTTGGCTCCGCCTCGATTGGCGCGGGTCGTTCGCGCCGCACGCCGGAATCACGCACCTGATCGCCCTGGAACGGGCCGGCCCGAGCTACGACGGGAAATGCTACAGTATGCGCGGCGTGGACCTCACGGCGTCGATGAGTCCCGCCCACCTCCTTTTCGAGGACGCCGTACAGCCGCCGCGAATTATTACAATAGGCATCGGCGACGGCGGCAACGAGATCGGCATGGGCAAGGTCCCGTGGGACGTGATCCGCCGTAACGTCCCCAACGGCGGCCTCATCGCCTGCCGGATCCCGACGGATTACCTCATCGTGAGCGGCGTGAGCAACTGGGGGGCCTACGCCCTGGCGGCCGGCGTCGCCCTGCTGCGCGGGGCGAAGTTGGACCCGTCGCTATTCGATGTGGAGCGCGAGCGCGAACTACTCCGTATCATGGTGGAGAAAGGTCCGCTGGTGGACGGCGTGACCGGCCGGCCTACCGTCACCGTGGACGGACTGCCGTTCGACGAATACGTGAAGCCCCTTTTGCGCATCAAGGACCTTCTGGGATGCTAACCACGGCCGACCTGCGAAACGCGACCGGGGCCGACGTGCGGCGGGCGGCCCGGTCGGGCGACTGGCACGGGCCGACGCCGGGGCTGGCGGGCGGATACGTCCAGGCCAACCTCGTCGTCGTTCCGCGCGATTTGGCCTTCGACTTCCTCCTCTTCTGCCAGCGCAATCCGAAGCCGTGTCCGCTGCTCGACGTGACCGAGGTCGGTTCGCCGGAACCGTGCTGGGCGGCCCCCGGCGGCGACGTGCGAACCGACGCCCCGCGCTACCGCGTCTACCGCGGCGGCGAACTGGTGGATGAACCGACGGACCTGCTGGGATTTTGGCGCGACGATCTGGTAGGATTTCTGCTCGGCTGTTCGTTCACGTTTGAGCACGCCCTGATCGAGGCCGGCGTGACGGTGCGGCACATCGAGCAGGGCCGCAACGTGCCGATGTATCGCACCAACATTCCGTGCCGGCCGGCCGGGGCGTTTCGCGGGCCGATGGTGGTGTCGATGCGGCCGATGACGCCGGCCGCGGCCGTGACGGCAACGCGCGTCTGCACGCGCTTCCCGCGGTCCCACGGCACGCCGGTCCACTTTGGCGATCCGGCGGCAATCGGCATCCGCGACCTCGGCCGTCCGGATTACGGCGACCCGGTGGAAGTGCGGCCGGGCGAGACGCCGGTGTTCTGGGCGTGCGGCGTGACGCCGCAGGCCGTGGCGGCGGAGGCGCGGCCGTCGCTGTTGATGACGCACGCGCCGGGACACATGTTCGTCACCGACCTGCGCGACGCGGACCTGGAAGGCGCGTGAGAATTGACATCGGTTTTGTTGGGCCTCCTGCCCGGCGCCCTGTAGCACAAGCTTCAGCTTGTGCCGTTCGCACAAGCTGAAGCTTGTGCTACAGCGGCCGCCCCGACTATCATCGTTCCAACGCCCGGCCGCCTCCGCCCCCCTGCCGTCGCCCCGTGAGGACCGCCATGCACCCGCGCCTCTCCCGCCGTTGCACCGTCGCCGTCGTTTCCGCCGTGCTAACCTGGACCGCCTCCGCACACGCCCAAAAGGCGCCCGTGCCGCCCAACCCGGCGGCCCCGGTGCTCAAGCCGGTCGCGCCGCACGGCGACCAGCGCGGAACGACCATCGACCTCACCCTCACCGGCGCGAACCTCGCCGAGCCGACCGGCCTGTGGCTCGACTTCCCCGCCAAAGTCACGATCCCGCCGGACAACAACAACGGCAAAGACCCCGCCAAACTGCTGGTCCGCGTCGAAATCCCCAAGGACGCCCCGATGGGTTTCCACGCCCTGCGCCTGGCGACCGCACGCGGCATGTCCAACCTGCGGCTATTCTGCGTGGATGACCTTCCGCAGGTGTTGCAAAAAGGCGACAATCACGCTCTCGCAACGGCCCAGCCGGTGACGGCGCCGTGCGTCGTCGTCGGCCAGGCGGCCAATGAGAGCAACGACTATTACAAGGTCACGGTCGCGGCCGGCCAGCGGCTCAGCTTCGCGGTGCTCGGCCGTCGCCTGGGCAGTCCCATCGACCCGCAGCTGACGTTGTTCGACGCCCGCACCGGCCGGGAGCTGCACGGCGGCTACAGCAACGACGCCCCCGGACTCCAGACCGACCCGCGTCTGACCTACACCTTCAAGGAGGCCGGCGACTACGTTATCGAGATCCGCGACGTGAGCTATAAGGGCGGCGAGGATTATTTTTACCGTTTACGGATCGGCGATTTCCCTTGCGCCACGACGACGGTGCCGCTGGCGATCAAGCGCGGCGCCAAGGCGACGATACGGTTCGCCGGGCCGCTGGTGGACGGCGTTGCCCCGGAGGAGGTCACGGCGCCGACCGACCCGGCGGTGCAGGCGCTGTGGGTGGCCCCGCGCGGCGCCAACGGCCTGTACGGCTGGCCGGTCAGCCTCGCCCTTTCCGACCTCGACGAGGCGCTGGAGCAGGAGCCGAACAACGACGCGGCCCACGCCAACCGCCTTGCCGTGCCCGGCGCCGTCACCGGCCGCTTCGAGCAAAAGGGCGACGTGGATGTCTATGCCTTCGCCGCCAAGAAGGGGACGCGCTACGCCATCGACGCCCAGACCCATGAGCTGGGTTCGCCGACCGAGGTTTACATGACCGTGCGCGACGCCAAGAACGCCCAGGTCCTGGCCACCGACCCCATGAAAGATCCGCATTTGGACTTTACGCCCACGGCGGACGGCGATTACTTCCTCGCCGTCGAACACCTGCAATACTGGGCGGGGCCGGATGAGGTCTACCGCGTCACGGTCGTGCCCTATCAGCCGGGCTTCGAGCTGTCGCTGGGTCTCGACCGTTACGACGCGGCGGCCGGCGGTTCCGTCGGCGTGCCGGTCTTCGTCACGCGCCGCGACTACGCCGGGCCGATCGACGTGAGCGTGGCCGGCGCCGCGGGACTGAGCGGCCAGGTTCAAATCGCGGCCGGACAGCCCGCGCAGCCGAACAACCCCGCCGCGACGCTGCCGGTGAACGTCGGCCCCGATGCGCCGGTAGGGCCGATGACGTTCCTTGTGCAGGGCAAGGCCGCGATCAACGGCAAGGACGTGATCGAGTACGCCAGCGTTCGCGCCCCCGTCAGCCAGGGCTTGGCCGGCCTGCCCGTGCCGCCGCGGCAAATGGACGTGGCGGTGGGGCTGGCCGTGACCGCAAAGAAAAAGTGATCGAGCGATTTCACCACAAAGACACAAAGAGCACAAAGAAGACAAAAAATGAGCTACAAACGCCTGACCGCGCTCGCCCTGCTTTTCGTCGTCCCCGTCGCGTTGCGTGCGGAAGACCCGAAACCGACGTACCCGCCGCCGGCCGAGGTGCGCGCCGCGTTCCACAAGCTGATCGACCGGCCGGCCGTGCCGCTCGACGTGAAGGTGGAGGAGACGAAGACCGCGGACGGACTCACGACCGAACGCCTCAGTTTCGCGTCGGAAAAGCACGCCGACGGCAAGGTGGAGCGGGTGCCGGCGCTGGTGGTCCGGCCGGAAAAGGCGGACAAAAAGCTGCCGGCGGTGATCGTGCTGCACGGCACCGGCGGCAACAAGGAGAGCGAGCGCGGTTGGCTGAACGACCTGGCGAAGCGCGGCTTCCTGGCCGTGGCCATCGACGCCCGCTACCAAGGCGAGCGGGCCGGCGGCGCCAAAGGGGCGGCGGCCTACGTGGACGCCATTACGCGGGCCTGGGAGGCCAAGGCGGACGAGCCGCGAGAGCACCCGTTTTATTACGACACCTGCTGGGACATTTGGAAGACGGTCGATTACCTGCAACAGCGCGACGATGTGGACCCCGAACGGATCGGCGTTGTCGGAATTAGCATGGGCGGGATCGAGATCTGGCTGGGCGGGTCGGCGGACGAACGGATCAAGGTGCTGGTCCCGATCATCGCGGTGCAGAGCTTCCGCTGGAGCCTGGAGCATGACCAGTGGCAGGGGCGGGCCAACACGATCCGCGGCGCCCACGAGGCGGCGGCCCACGACCTCGGCGAGCCGAAGGTCAACCAGAAGGTGTGCCGCGCCCTGTGGAGCAAGGTGATTCCAGGCATTTTGGACCAGTTCGACTGCCCGAGCATGATCCGGTTGTGTGCGCCGCGGCCGTTGTTGATCCTGAACGGCGAACTGGATCCGAATAATCCGCTGCCGGGCGCTGAGCTGGCGTTCGCCTCGGCGGAGCGGGCGTACAAGGAGGCGAACGCCGAGGACAAGTTGAAGATCGTGGTCGCCAAGGGCGTCAAGCACGCCGTCACCGACGACGAGCGGCGGGCGGCGCTGGACTCGTTCGAGAAATGGTTGAAACCGTGAAAGAAAGATCTCACGCAAAGTCGCAAAGGCGCAAAGAGTCAAAGAAGACAGCAGGGAGGGTTCGAGACCGGCATGCCCCGGAACCCTGTCTTTCTTTGCCTCTTTGCGCCTTTGCGACTTTGCGTGAGATCTTCTTTATTTCCCACCCGGCGGGGCGTACTTCGCCAGCCAGGCGAAGACCTCCTTGTGCCAATATTCGCTGTTCTTCGGCTTGCTCACCCAATGGCCCTCGTCGGGGAAGTTGATGAGCTTCGACGGGATTCCCTTGCGCTGGAGGGTGTTGAACAGCTGAAGCCCCTCGCTCACCGGCACGCGGAAGTCGAGGTCGTTGTGGATGATGAGCATCGGCGTCTGGAACTTGTCGGCGTAGCGGTGCGGCGAGAACTTCTCGAACGACTCGCGCCGATCCTTGTCCCAGGGCGTGCCGCGGTGCTCCCACTCGTCGAACCAGATTTCGTCGGTGGTGGCGTACATGCTGTCGAAGTTATAGACTCCGCAATGGCTGATGAGCGTCTTGAACTTCGTGGTGTGGCCCTCGAACCAGTCCATCATGTAGCCGCCGAACGACGCCCCGGCCGCGGCCATACGATCGGCGTCGATGTACGGCTGCTTCTCCATGTAGGCGAGGCCGGCCATGAGGTCGTCGTAGCACTTGCCGCCCCAGTCGCCGCTGATCTCGTCCACGAACTTTTGGCCGAATCCGGTGCTGCCGCGCGGGTTTGGCAGGGCGACGACGTAGCCCTGCGCCGCCCACAGTTCGGGGTTCCAGCGGTTGCTCCAGCCGTCCTCCCACGCTCCCTGCGGGCCGCCGTGGACGAGGAAGGCGAGCGGCCATTTCTTGTTCGGGTCGAAGCCGGGCGGCTTGAGGACCCACATCTGCATCTCATCGCCTTCGACTTTAATCTTGACGGTTTCCGGACGCGGCAATTCGAGTTCGGCCAGGATGGAATCATTGGCATGGCTAATGCTGTGAGCGACGGAGCTTCTCAGGTCGCTGCCGCACGTCAGGACTTCCGGCGGCCGGCTCATGAGGGCGTGCGTGAAGGCAATCTGTTTGCCCTCGCGGCTGGCGGAAAGGCTCGCTCTGGCTCCCGGCCCCCCCTGCGCGACGACGGCCTTCTCTTGGGGCGGCGCGAAGGGAAAGACCTGGAACAGCGATTTCGACCCCATTTCATCAGCGGTGAAGAGGAGGCTGTAGTTGCCGCCTCGGCCGAACTCGGCCCAGACAAATTCGTCCGCCGACAAGTCGGTTTTGCCGGTCAGTTCCCCGCTAACACTCCTGGGTTGTCCGATGAAGGCAGCGCCGGCGTCGCAGTCCACGACCGTCAGTTCCCACTTGTCCGCCTCGAATCCCGGCCGCTTCTGCGCCCGGTAGGCCAGTTTCTTGCCATCCGGCGAGAACACCGGCCCGCTGCTCGCCGCCGGGTTGTCCTTCGTCAGGCATTCCCATTGCGTCGTGCCGCCCGTGACCGGAACGCGACAGATGCTGTAATTCGTGCTCCACGCCTCGTCCTTCGCCGGGACGGCGGTGAAAACGAGATATTTCCCGTCCGGGCTGAAGGTGAAATTGTCGCCCGTCGAGAAGGTGTCCGAGGTGGGGAAAGCGTCGCGGTCGCCGGGCGTCGCGTCCTTCGGCTCGCCGCCCTCCGCCGCCATGACGAACAGGTGTTGCCGCTTGTCCTCGACGTAGGAATCCCAATGGCGGTAGAACAGCTTCGTGAAAACTTTCGCCTTGACGGGGTTCTTCTCGGCCTCCTCCTTGCGCTTCTTGTTCAGCTCGTCGCTCTCCTTGAACGGCTTCTCCGAGTATTCCGGATAGACCGCGGAGACGAAAGCGACCCGCTTCCCATCCGACGACCAGACGGCGTTGCCGCCCCCGGTGCTGATCGTGGTGAGCTGCCGGGCTTCGCCGCCGTCCACGTCGATGATCCACAGCTGGCCGTCGCCGGAGCGGTTCGACTCGAACAGGATTTGCTTACCGTCGGGACTCCAGCGCGGGTGCGAATCCTTCTTGCCGGCGGCGTTGGTCAGCCGCTTCGGCTCGCCCTTACCGTCGGAGGCGGCCAGCCACAGCGACGACGAGGTTTTGTTGCCCGGCAGATCGACTTCGCCGACGACGTAGACCACCTTGTTGCCGTCGGGGCTGATTTGCGGATCGCTGACGCGCTTGAACGCGAGAAGGTCGTCGATCGTCATCGGCCGCTTGCCGCCGTCGGCGTGGACGGCGACCGGCAGGGCCAGCAGCGCCAGGGCGGCGCAGAGAACTACGGCGTGCGGCATCATGGCATCCTTCCTTGTGAGAACGGCGAACCCGGTCGGCGTATTATACGATCGGGGCCGCGACCGTAAGGGTCCTTACGGTCGCGGCCCTGACGGCCCGGCGCTCCTGCCGACTACTTGGCAAAGGCGTCCACCGCCGCCTTCTCGAACGCCGCGCGAACCTTTCCGCCGTCCATCCCCGGATAACCGGCGTGCTGCACCATGTAAACCGTGATCAGCCCGCGCTCCGGGTCGATCCACATGTTGGTGGAGTAGGCGCCGCCGTGGCCGCACGGGCCGGGGATCACCGGCCCCGCGTCGCCGTGGGACTTCCGCGAGGTGGACCAGCCCAGGCCGTAGCCGTTTTCGCCCTTGCCGCCGTTGAGCAGATCGCCGGTCTGGGTGGACGTCATCTGCCGCATCGCCTCTCCCGAGAGATAGCGCTTGCCCTGGTACGTCCCGCCGTTTAGGACCATCTGACAAAAGACGCCGACGTCCGACGCGGTGGAAAACAGGCCGCCGGCCGGCATCGGCTGCCGCTTCCGGTCGGTCAGCGGATAAGTCAGCTGGGTGACGGTGGTTTCTTCCAGCCCCTTGTTGTCCTTGCCGGGCTTGTACGATTTCGCCAGCCGCCTCACCTGCTCCTCGGTCGGCCAGAAGGTGGTGTCCTTCATGCCGAGTGGCTCGAACAAACGCTTTTGCATGAAGTCCTCGTAGGGCATGCCGCTGACGACTTCGATGATGCGGCCGGCCGTGTTGACGCCGGCGTTGGCATACTGATATTTGCTGTCCGGTTCATACTGTAACGGCGTCATGGCATAGCTGGCTACGGCGTCGCGCAGCGGCAGCCGGTCGAGCGTCGGCTCTTCCATCTTCGACTTGAAGGCCATGCCGCTAGTGTGGCTGAGGATATTTCGGATGGTGATGGGGTGTTTCGGCTTCTTCAAGAGCATGTGATCGTTGTCTTGTTCCGCGATCAGCCACTGGCCCTTGAACTCCGGCAGGTACTTCTCGACGGGGTCGTCGAGCTTCACCTTGCCCTCGTCCACCAGCATCATGAAGGCCGTGGCGGTCATCGGCTTGGACATCGACGCGATCCAGAAGAGATCGTCGGTCTTCATTGGCGTCTTTGCGCCGACATCGGCGTAGCCGACCGCCTCCAGGCTGAGTACCTTGTCGCGGGAGGCGACGAGGGTGACGGCGCCGGCCAGGATGTTGTTGTCCACGAACGGTTGCAGGCTGTCGGCGATGCGCGGTTCGGCGGCCGGCAGCAGCAGCGGGGCCAGCGCCAGGACGGATAGGGCCAGGAAGGGCCGTGCGGGGCGGAGGGAAGGATGCACCGTGGTTTCTCCGGGAAATATGTCGGCGTCGGGGCGGGGAACACGCCGCGCTATTGTAGAGAGCGCCGATGGCGTCGGCCCAGGGAGGCGGAGACAATCGACCGCCCCGACTCGCATTGGTAAGATGAACGGAACTGGCGAGCGGGGGGCGTAAGCCCCCTGATAGTGCATCTTATCGCCGACCGTATGCTAAATCAGGGGGCTTACGCCCCCCGCTCGCCTCGAAGCGGTAACCGTGCAAACGATGCCCGCATTCCGAACACGATTGGCCCTGCTGCCGTTTCTGCTGCTGCCGTCCGGGCTGCGCGCCGACGCCGAAATCCCCGCGGTCGGCCGGCCGGCCGACCTGCCGTTCAGCGAGGCCAGCGGCGATTTCCGCGTGCGCGCCGCCGCGGCGCCCACCACTATGGAAGCGGAAACGCCCTTCACGCTCACTCTCACGGTGGAGGCCGTCGCGCCGGTTCGTCAGCCGCCGCGGCGGATCGACCTGCGCGAGTTGCCGGCGTTCAAGGATCGGTTCGACTTCCTCGAAGGCGGCAAGGACGACGACCGCCGGCCGAGTCCCCAGGTCTGGGAGTTCGCCTACCGCCTTCAGCCGAAGCGCGGCGACGTGAAGGCCGTGCCCGGCGTGCCGTTCGTTTTCTTTAATCCGGACATTCAGTACCCGCGTAAGGGCTTTCAAGTCGCCTACACCGACGCGATCCCGCTGACCGTCGCGCCGCACGAGGCCTACGTCGTTCCCGTGCCGGGTCCGCCCTTTCTCTTCACGCTGGCCGTCGGCGATCCGATCTTGCGACGCTGGGCCGCGTGGACGCCGCCCGGCCTGCTGACCGCCGTCCTCCTCCTGGCGGCGCCGCTGCTGTGCCTGGCGTGGTTTTTCGGCCGGCGGCGGTTGTACCCGGACGCCGCCCGCGTCGCCCGTCAGCGCCGCAGCCTGGCCGCCCGCCGCGCCCTGGCGGCCCTGCGCGGCGCGAAACGGCTGCCGCCCGTACAACAGGCGGCGCGATCCGCCGCCGTCGTCGCCGACTACCTGCGCGCCCGGTTCGACGCGCCAGCCGAGGAACCGACGCCGGTCGAGGCCGCCGACTGTCTGAGCCGCGCCGGCCGTTCACCGGCGCTGGCGGAGCGGGCGGCCGGCTTCTTCCGCGCCTGCGACGCCGTTCGTTTCGCCCCGGATGGGCCGGCCGTCCGCGCGGACTTGACGGGGGAGGCCGCCGCTTTCATCCTGGCCGTGGAGGCGGAAACGTGGCCCCCGTCGCACTCCTGATCTTCGCCGTCCTGGCCCCGTCCCATGAGACCGTGCCGTCCGGCCTGGCCAACGCCGACGTGGCCCGGCTCGCCGAGGACGAGTTCCGGCGCGGCGTCGAGTTGAGGGGCGACCGCGATAAGGCCGTGCCCCATTTCCGCGCCGCCGCCGACTACTTCGACGAGCTGCGCCGGCGCGGCGCCCGCAACCCGGAACTGTACCGCAACCTCGGCAACGCCTGTCTGCTGGCCGACGATTTGCCGTGCGCCGTGCTGTCCTACCGCCGCGGACTGGCCCTCGACCCCAACGACGCCGACTTGCAGGCCGGCCTAAACGAGGCCCGGGGCCGCGTCGTCTATGCCGCGCCCGGCGGCTTCGGCCGGCCGCCCGACGACCGCCGGCCGCCGTGGCTGCCGCGGATGCGCTCCGAATGGTTCTTCGCCGGCGCGGCGGTCTGTTACGTCGCGGCCTGTTTCCTCCTGACGCGGTGGCTGATGACGCGAAGTCGGCGGCTGCTCGCGTCGGCCGTCGTCGCCTTTGTGGCGGCGGCGGGGTTGACGGCGTTGGTGGTGCAGGCGGTGCGGTCGGAGCGCGAGGAGCGGGACCGGCCGTTGGCCGTCGTGGCGGCGGACGGCGTTTTGCTGCGGAAAGGCGACGGCCTGGCGTATCCGCCGCGTTACGAGACGCCTCTCAACCAGGGCGTCGAGGCGCGGCGACTGTTCGGGCGCGACGGCTGGGTGCAGATCGAGTTGTCGGGCGGCGAAGTCGGCTGGGCGCCGCGCGAGGACGTGCTGGTGGACGAGCCGTAAGCGGTACAATGAGAGGGCGGCGGATCGATCCGGATAAACTACCTCCGAAAGAGCCATCATGTCGAACTACCCAATCGTACCGGCCGGGGAAGGCTTACCGGGCGAGCCGCTGAAGGGCGAAGTCCTGTTCGGCCCGCCGCCGGCGTCGCAGCAACAGCAGCCGATGCTGGCCCTGCTCGATCTGGTGAGCTTCGTCATGGACCGCATGATCGAAGTCCCCGGCACGAAGGTCCGCATCGGCCTGAACACGCTGCTGCTCGTGCTGCCGTTCTTCGGCGACGCCATTTCCAGCGCCGTCAGCGCCGCCATCCTGACCATCGGCCTGAGCACCTTCCGCGTGCCGCGCATCGTCGCCGCCCGCATGATGATGAACTCGCTGATCGACGCCTCGGTCGGCTGGGTCCCCGTTTTGGGCGATCTCTTTAACCTCTGGTTCAAGGCCGACACGCGCAACGTCCGGCTGCTGATGGAGTACGCCGGCCGCACCGACGGCGGCCCGCCGTCCACCTGGAAGCACTGGCTGTTCGTCGTCGGGACGGGCCTGCTGTTCCTGCTGATCTTCGCGCTTTTGATCCTGGGCGCGTGGTGGCTGCTTTACACGGCGATTCACGGCCTACAGGCGCCGGCCCCGGCGCCAACGCCCGCGGCACAATAAGCGATCCGGAAAAGAACGGGGGACGGCGCGAACCAACCGGATCGCGCCGCCCCCGCGCATCAAAGGCGTTACTTCCCCGCTTCGTCCAGCAGCTTGATCTTGATGTCCTTAAACAGGATTTCCATCGTGAATCCCGCGTGCAACTGGAGCGCGATGACGCCTTCCTTGAGCGCTTTGGGGCTTTCGTCGGTGAGGTCGGTCGTCAGATGGCCGTTGATGGTGTAGGTGACGTGGTTGCCCTTGGCGACGACCACGCAATCGTTCCACTCGCCGACGTGGATGGCCTTTTTCAGCGCGTCGCCGGTCTCCGCCAACGGCTCGTTGTGCCGCTGGTTGTCGGCGTCCCAGACGGTCTTTTCGCCGCGGTTGCTCATGGTGCCGCGGCCGCCGGCGACGCCGGCCTCGTCGTAAATGGACCCGTCGTAGCCGCCGTGGCCGTCGAAGTCGGCCTGGTAGCCGCCGACGCGGTCGGTGGCCGGGTCGATCACTTTCGAGCGGAACTGCACGCCGGAGTTGCCGTCGGGCGTGGCGAACTTGTAGCTGAAGTGCAGCTCGAAGTCGGCGGGCTTGACCGGCGTGAGGATGAGGAAGGTCTGCTTGGAGCCTTCCTTGGTCTCGTGTCCGCTAATGGCGCCGTCCTTCACCGACCAGAAGCCGTCGAGGCCTTCCCAGTTGGTGAGGTCCTTGCCGTTGAACAGGCTAATGAACCCGTCGGCGTCGGGCTTGGGCAGGTCGGGCTTGGTCGGCTCGTCCTTGGCGCCGACCGCGGCGACGGCCACACCCAGCGCGGCCAGGGCGGCGATGAAAGCGATTTTGACTGTCCTCATTGGTGTACTCCGATGCTGCGGACGATGATCTCGCGGACGGCCCGCGGGGGATGCGGCGATTGTATTAGGTTGAAAGGTCCTCATACGCCCGCTGTACCATCCGCAATTTGTCCTCCCAATTAAACTCCTTCCGCGTCCGCTCCCGCCCCGTCTCGCCCAGCCGCCGGCGCAGCTCCGCGTCGCCTTCCAGCCGCAGCAGCGCCGCCGCCAGGCCGTCCACGTCGCCGCACCTCACCAGCAACCCGTCGCTTTCATGCCGGATCACCCACGCGGGACCGCCCGCCCGGTAGGCGACGTTCGGCGCCCCGTTCGCCCAGGCTTCGAGTAAAACGATCCCGAAAGAGTCCCATCGGCTAGGCAGCGCGAACACGTCCAAACCGGCGAAGAAGTCGCGCTTCCCTTTGTCGTCCAGCACGCCCAGCCGGCGCACCCGGCCGGCCGGCCCGTAGGTCGTCCAGAAGCGTTGGAAGTTCGGCATCTCCGGCCCGGCCAGCACGACGTGAAAGCGGCCGCCGCTCCGCCACGCCCCCTCCGCCGCCATCAGCAGATCGACGGTCCCCTTCTCCCGGCTGTTATTGGCGAGATGGCCGACCACCACGTCTTCACGGCCGACGCCCCACTCCGCCCGAACGCGCTCCCGGTCGCCGCCCGTACACGACTCGCGGTCCAGCCCCATCCCCTGCGACACCAGCCGTTCGGCCGGCACTCCGCGTTCCAGCAACGCCAGCCGTTCGCCCTCCGTCTGGACGAAAAGGCGATCCGCCGTGCGCGCCAGTTCCATCAAAGCGGGCCGCGTGAACGACCGCCGCGTCCGGTCATTCGGGTTATCCGGATCGCCAATATGCAGAAAAGGCGTCAGCACGAACGGGACGCCCAGCCGCCGCGCCAGCCGCCGGGCGCACACGATCGGGAAGGCGTAGGGGAACGCCGTCGCGTGGACCACGTCGAAATGTTCACTGGTGCGCCCGGCGTCCCGCCACATGCGCCGGCTGATGGGGTTGCAGGTCATCGTCAGCGCCTGCCAGGCGCGGTGCGGGAACAGCGACAGCGGCTTGAGCAGCCAGCGCCGGCCGGGCGGCCGCCATACGTCGTAGCGGCGCACCTCCCCGCCGTCCTCGCGCGTCACGCCGGCCGGAAGACGACGGCCGCGCGGCGACCAGAGCGCCGTCAAGTCCACGGCGTTGGACGTGAAGACCGTCACCTCGTCGCCGGACGCGGCCAGCCAGCGGCCGAGCCGGGCGAAATACGCCTCCGAGCCGCCCAGCGCGGGCGGGTAGCGCTGCACGAAATGAGCCACGCGCATGAGATTTCGAGCGCCCCTCCCGATTGCGGCGAGCGGCGCGGCGTCAGCCCGCCGGTATCGCACCCATTCCGCCGCGCTATCCTACACCGGCGGGCTGACGCCGCGCCGCTCGCCCGGACTAAGGAATAGAATACAATGCGAGAACGATTCGCCGACCTCCGCGACGCAAGGGAACCGTGTCATGATCGCCGTCTCGAAGATGGCCGCCGCCGTGCAACCGTCCGCCACCCTCGCCGCAGGCGCCCGCGCCAAACAGCTCCAGGCCGAGGGCGTCCAGGTCTTCGACTTCAGCCTCGGCGAACCCGACTTCCCCACGCCGGAACACATCTGCGCCGCCGCCGTCAAGGCCATGAAGGACGGCCACACCCGCTACACCGCCGCCTCCGGCATCCCGCAACTGAAAGCGGCCGTCTGCCGTTTCTATCAACAGACGTATGGAATGTCTTACAAACCGGAGCAGGTCCTCGTCTCCGACGGTGCCAAGCACTCCCTTCACAACGCCCTGGCCGCCACGGTCGGAACCGGCGACGAGGTCATCATCCCGACGCCGTACTGGGTCAGCTACAGCGACCTGGTGCGGATGACCGGCGCCTCCGACGTGCTCGTGCCGACGACGATGGAAGCCGGCTTCAAGATGACGCCGGCCCAGCTGCGGGCGGCCGTCACGCCGCGGAGCAAACTGCTCATGCTCAACTCGCCGAGCAACCCGACCGGCACGGTCTACACGCGGCAGGAGCTGGAAGCGCTGGCCGACGTGGTGCTGGAAACCGGATTGAGCGTTCTGAGCGACGAGATCTACGAAAAGCTGGTCTTCGGCGCGGCCCGGCCGACCTGCTTCGCGTCGCTGCGGCCGGAACTGGCGGAGCGCGTGATCACGATCAGCGGCGCGAGCAAGACCTACGCCATGACCGGCTGGCGCATGGGCTGGGCGCTGGGGCCGGCGCGCGTTATCAAGGCAATGGGCGACGTGCAGAGCCAGCAGACCGGCTGCCCGTGCAGTATCAGCCAGTACGCCGCCCTGGCGGCGCTGGAGGGCGACCAGGAATGTGTCGAACGGATGCGGCGCGAGTTCGAGGCGCGGCGCGATCTGGTGTGCGGCCGGCTGATGGCGTTGCCCGGAGTTCGCATTCGGACGCCGGAAGGCGCGTTTTATGCATTCTTCGACGTGTCGGCCCACTTCGGCCGGACGCTGGCGGGGCGCAAGGTCGCCGACTCGGCGAGTTTCTGCATGGGGGCGCTGGACGCGGCCCACGTCAACCTGGTGCCCGGCTCGGCGTTCGGGGCGGAGGGGTACGTGCGGATGTCCTACGCCGCCTCCCGCGACCAGTTGAACGGCGGCCTGGACGGCCTGGAAAAGTGGCTCAAGTGACGAGGCGAAGCCCATGTCCGTGCTGCTGCTCACCGAAGACGACGTGCGCCGCCTGCTGACCATGGACATGGCCCTGGAGGCGGTGGAACAAGGCCTGCGCAAGATGGGCCTGGACGAGGCCGAGAACGTGCCGCGGTCGCGGGCGCAGACCGACCATTCCATGCTGCACACCATGTCGGCGGCGATCAAGTCGCTGGGCGTGATGGGCGTCAAGGTCTACGCCACCAGCCGCAAGGGGCCGACGCAATTCCACCTGTCGCTGTTCGACGGCAAGACGGGCGCGCTGCTCTGCCTGATGCAGGCCGACCACCTCGGCCAGATGCGCACCGGGGCCGCCAGCGGCGTGGCCACCAACCTCATGGCCCGTCCCGACGCGGCCGAGGTCGGCGTTTACGGCAGCGGCAAACAGGCGCGAACGCAACTGATGGCGATCTGCAAAGTCCGCCGCGTCCGGCAGGTCCACGTCTACAGCCACAACGACGAGCGGAGGCGACAATTCGCCGTCGAAATGAGCGAGAAATGTCAGACGGAGGTCGTGCCGACGTCGCACCCGGAGCGGGCGGCCGAGAACAAGGACATCGTCGTCACGGCGACCAACAGCCGCGAGCCGGTGCTTTTCGGCCACTGGCTGGCGCAGGGCACGCACGTCAACGCCATCGGCTCCAACTACATCACCAAGGCGGAATTGGACGTGGAAGTATTCCGCCGCTGCACGAACGTGGTCGTGGACAGCAAGGACCAGGCCAGGCTGGAGGCCGGCGATTTCCAGCAGCCGCTGGAGGAGGGCGTACTGCACTGGGCCGACGTGCGCGAGTTGGGCCAGGTGATCGTCGGCCGCTACCCCGGCCGCAAGCAACCGCAGGAGATAACGCTGTTCAAGTCGCTGGGCATCGCCGTGGAAGACGTGGCGACGGCGGCCCGCGTCTACGCCCGCGCCCGGGACGAGGGCGTCGGCAGGATGATCGATTGGTGAGGCGGGGCCGCGTTTACGAAACCTCCTGCGGCCGGCGAGCGGCGGCGTTTATCCCCGCCGTCCAGCCCGACTGCCGCGCGGCAAAGAGTGAATAGGTTAAAGATGTAAAAAAGATAAATAATTACGGAGTCCTGGCGGGAAGCCGCAAGACGACCCGAAAACCGCTGTGCGCGCCGCGGTCCGCGGGAGCGCCGTTGCCGCGGTGGGCCGACCGGCAAAGGCGGGGTTCGTCGTTCCACGAACCGCCGCGCAAGGCACGGCTATTTGCACTATCTTTACCCTTTGGATCTTTAATAGATCCTTCTTGGTATTGGTCGTCCCCGTCTGCGCACCACTGCCAGACGTTGCCGTGCATGTCGTACAACCCCCACGGGTTCTTGTTGAAGCTCCCCACCGGCGAGGCGAACGGATATCCGTCGTTCCAGGCAACGGCCCAACTGGCGTCAGGGTACTTCTCCTTGAACGAAGCGTCGGCGATGTTGGCATTCCCCTTGAGGCTGGCGTCCGTGTCGCCGCACCAAAAGCGGGTGGTCGTGCCGGCCCGGCAAGCGTACTCCCATTCCGCCTCCGTCGGCAGCTCGTAGGACTTGCCCTCCTTCTTGCTCAGCCAGTCGCAGAAGGCCTTCGCATCGTTCCAGGTCACCTCCACCACCGGATGGTCGTCCGCCTGCGCGAAACCCAGGTCAAGCCAGGAATACTTCCCTGTGTGCTCGAATGTCTTGGTGGACGCGTTGTAGCCGAAGCCCTTGCCGTCCGTCTCCGTCGTGTAAGGCGCCCCCTTCGCGAAGGCGGCGAACTGGCCCTTCGTCACCGGGTAAGCGCCCATGTAGAACGCCCTGGTGATCTCCACCTCGTGTTGCGGCCCCTCGTTGTCGTTGCGGCCGTCCTCCTCCTTGGGCGAACCCATCGTGAACGTGCCCGGCTTGATGAGCTTCAGCTTCATGCCGATGCTGTTGGTGATGTCGGCCGGGGCCGCCGCCACCAGCGGCACGGCCCCGCTCAGGTCGCCCACCTGCTGCGGCCGCTGGCTGGCGGGAAGCCGCAACGCAACCCGAAAACCGTCGAGGTCGAGGCGGGGCGCGGGATCGTAGTCGAAGCGGTAGGCCGACCGGCAACTGCGGGGACCGTCGAGCCACGAACCGCCGCGCAAGACACGGAGATTTGACCTCTCTTTATCTTTAGGATCTTTAATAGATCCTTCTTGGTACTTGTCGTACCCGTCGGCGCACCACTGCCAGACGTTGCCGTGCATATCGTACAGGCCCCACGGGTTCGCCTTGAAGGCGCCCACCGGCGACGTGAACGCAAAGCCATCGTCCCAGGCGACAGCCCAAGTGGCGCCGGGAGATTTCTCCTTGAGCGAGGCGTCCGCGATGTTGGCGTTTCCCTGGAGGCTGGCGTCCGTATCGCCGCACCAGAAGCGCGTCTTCGTCCCCGCCCGGCAGGCGTACTCCCATTCCGCCTCGGTCGGCAGTTCGTAGGTCTTCCCATCCTTCCTGCTCAGCCAGGCGCAGAAGGCCGTCGCGTCGTTCCAGGAGACGCCTACCACCGGATGGTCGTCCCCCTGGGGGAAGCCCGGATTCCGCCAGGTGTACGGTTTCTGTACCCACTTGGCCGTCGCTAGGTCAAAGGCATAAAAGGGCTTGCCGTCCTTCTCCGCGTCGGTCTGGTAGCCGTCGTCCTTGACGAAGGCGGCGAACTGGCCCTTCGTCACCGGGTAAGCGCCCATGTAGAACGCCTTGGTGATCTCCACCTCGTGTTGCGGCCCCTCGATGTCCTCGCGGCCTTCCTCCTCCTTGGGCGAACCCATCGTGAACGTGCCCGGCTTGATGAGCTTCAGCTTCATACCGATGCTGTTGGTGATCTCGGCCGGGGCGGTCGCCGGGCCGCGCGTGACCGTTACGAGCAGCTTTCCGTCTTTGCGCTTCAGGATGAATGGCGTCTTGCCGTCCAGCGCGATGTTCAGCCCGTCAGGCTGCTCGGCCATGCTCAGCTCGAACTTCTCCGGGTCGAGTTGCCAGGTCTGCTTACTCTGCGGATCGAAGATGCGGACCATCTTGCCGCCCTTCGTCACGACGACCTCGATGTTCGGGTCATCCGTCTGGATAGTCACTTCGCCCTGATCGGTCTGGATATGCACCACGACGGCGGCGACCGCCGCCGCCAGACCGGCCATGCACACGGCCGCTACCGCGGCGGCGACCCACAGCCGGCGGCGCGACTTCGGGCGCGGCCTCGGAAGCGCCGTGGCGTCGGCGAACGGCGCCAGCGCGGCGGCGACCTCGGCCGCCGTCTGATAGCGGTCCACTGGCGCCTTGGCCATCATCCGACTCAGTACCGCCGCCAACTCCTCCGGCACGTCGGGCCGAACCGCACGCACCGGCGCCGGCGCCTCCTCCCGGTGGGCCACCAGCTTCAACAGAGTGGATGGATACGTGAACGGCGGCCGGCCCGTCAGCAGGTGGTACAGCGTACAGCCGAGGGAATAGATGTCCGAGCGGGCGTCGGCGGCGTGCGTGTTCTCGGCCTGCTCCGGGGCAATGTAATCCGGCGTCCCCATGATCGCGTTCGTGCCCGTCAGTTGTCCCTCACCGCACTCCACGACCGACGCCAGACCGAAGTCGAGCAGCTTGACGACGCCGTCGGCGCTGCGGATCAGGTTGTGCGGTTTCACGTCCCGATGCACCATGCCGCGCTCGTGGGCGTGATGTAGACCGAGCGCCGCCTGCCGCACGTATTCGCACGCCTCGGCGACCGGGAGCAGCCCTTTCTCCGCGACCAGCTGGGCGAGGTTGACGCCGTCGATGTACTCCATGACCAGGAAGTGCGTTTCGCCGGCCTGCTCCGCGTCGTAGGCGGCGACGATGTTGGGGTGGTGCAGCTGGGCGGCGGCCCGGATCTCCCGCTGGAAGCGCTCCGCCGCCGCCCGGTTGGACGTGTATTCGCGGTTGATGACCTTGAGCGCCACCAGCCGCCGCATGACGCCATGTTCGGCCTGGTAGACGGCGCCCATTCCGCCGGCGCCGAGCAGCTTCAGCAGCCGGTAGCGCGGGTGCCGCGCCAGGTCGTCCGGCGGCTCAAACGGTGCGTCGGCCGACGCCGGATGGTTGATGGTTTCCTGATCTGGTGGAGTGGACGCGGCCGGCGCCGGAAGCGCGGGCAGGGTCGCGGCCTCGCGCAGCTGGTGGACCAGCGTGTCGTCGGGGGCCTTCTGGACCGCGTCGCAGCAGGATTCGCAGCCGGCGACGTGTTTCTCCGCCGCGGCCGAACGCTGGGGGTTGAGCAGGCCGAGGCCGAACGCGTTCAACTCGGAGCGGTCGGGGTGATCGTGCTGCGTAGCGGTCATGGGACGGTCCTCGACGGTGAGAGGAATGCGGAGCCCCTTTGTGCGCCGCTCCTATGTATCACACGAACCGAAGGAACCTTTCAGCAAGCGCGCGATTTCTCGAAAAGAGCATCTGTTCACTCGATCAGGCCGGCGGCTTCCTGGCGCAGGCGTTGCAACACGCGCGACTTGGCGATCAGCACGGCGTTGACGGTCAGGCCGAGTTCTGCGGCCGCCTCCGCGGCGGGCCGGCGGTCCAGGACCAGCAGACGGAAGGCGCTCCACGTCTTCGGTTGAAACTCCGGCTCGACCAGTTCCAGCAGTCGCCGCAGCAGACGGCCGTATTCGCGGTCCCACTCGGCGCTCAGTCCACTTGCAGGATCTTCCACCTGGGAAAGATACGCCTCGAAGTCGCTGCCGCCGGGGGCGGCCGCCTGATACCGCTTCGCGCGCCAGAAGCGGCGCAGACAGTGGACCGTTATGGTCCGCAGCCAGGCGCGGAACGCGCCGGTGCGCCGGTTGTGCTGGAACTCCGGCAGCTTCCGCACGACGACGCCGAGGACTTCCTGCGTCAGATCGTCGAGGTCGGAGGATTGCAGATCGTGCCGGCCCAGCCAGGCATGCAGGACGGGGGTGTACAGGAAAACGAGCCGCCGCCAATCGGCGTCGTTGGGCCGGCGGCTCAGGCGGTCCAGCAGGCTGAGAGACGTTTCGACCATGGCAGGCGGTCTGTGGCATGGACAAGAAGCAATGTGAGTCTTGACGCTGGTGACAGTATCGCCGGAATCGGGCCGGCGGTCCAGACGGCGCCCACGCCGCCTTCTCCGCATCCCTCCTTGCCTTGCCGATCCGCTCGCCACTATACTGCATTCTTCTCCTGGTGGGGCCGGCGTCCCGCCGGTCAAGCCATCGCCTGACTCCACGGCCCGGCCATGACCCGTTCCCGCTCGTCCGTCCTGATCCTGATCCTCCTCCTCGCCGCCCTCCCGCTGGGTTGCGGCCCCGCCGTGCCGACGGCGACGGCCGACGCCCCGACCTTCACCGGCTCCGGCTGGTTCGCCGAGGCCGACGCCGGACTCGACTTCGTCCACGACGCCGGGCCGACCGACGGCGCCTATTTCATGCCGCAGATCGTCGGCTCCGGCGCCGCCCTCTTCGACTTCGACGGCGACGGCCGACTCGACGTCCTCCTCCTCCAGAACGGCGGACTCGATTCGCACTCCAAAAACAAGCTCTATCAGCAGCTGCCGGACGGCCGCTGGCGGTCTTCGACCTGGAGACTACCGGCGTCGATACCAAGACGGATCGGATCGTCGAAATCAGCAACCTCACTGTCCGGCCGGGTCGCCCGGCGCGGTGGCGACACCCGCACCGTCGGCCGCGAAGACCTTCGGCTGATGACTCCCGCCGCGGTTCCGGCCAAGGAAGCAACCGTCGGGTCCGCCGTGTGGGCGCAGTGGACGCCGAACGGCTGGTATCACGGCAAGGCGGACAAGACGTGCCCGGTCGGTCTGCACGTCGCTTATGACGACGGCGACCAGGCCGACCGGCCTTATGCGCTGGTCGCGGTGGACCGCGCCCCCCGGAAGGGCGACGTGAATGTGGGGACGCACCTGCTGGCGATGTGGACCGACGGCCGCGTTTACCCCGGCACCGTCACGCAGATCGCCGACGACAAATACGACATCCAATACGACGACGGCGACACCCGCACCGTCGGCCGCGAAGACCTCCGCCTTTTGCCGTGAGGCGCCCTCTTTCGGCGCCTCGCGGAACGATCGTTCCGGCATCCCCGTCCGCGCGTCCGTCTCACGCCGCCCCGGCGCGGACGGGGATGATTCTTCCCTACGCCAGTACCTTTTCCGCGCCGAATAACTGCACGATCACCAAAACGACGACCGCCGCCGCGACCATCAGCAGAGACACCGCCAGCGCCCCCTCCAGGTTGCCGACGCTCAGCTCCAGGAACACCGTCGTCGAGAGGACTTCCGTGCGAAAGCGCGTGGCCCCCGAAAACACCAGGATCGGCCCGAACTCGCCCAGCGCCCGCGCCCAGGCCAAGGTGAACGCCGCGACCACGCCGCGCCGCGCCTCCGGCAGCGTCACCCGCCAGAACGCCTGGCCGCGGCTACAGCCCAGCGTCATCGCTACCTCCTCGCGCCGCCGAGGGATCTGGTCGAAGGTCACGCGCATGGTCCGCACCGCGAAGGCGCAGGCCACCGAGAACTGCGCGAGAATGACACTTGGGATCGCGTAAGTCACCGGAACGACCGATTCCACGAGGCGGCCGGGCGGCGTCTGGAAGAGGATCAGCAGGCTCAGGCCGACCACCAGCGGCGGCAGCACGATGGGGAGGTCGAGCACCACGTCGAGCAGCGCGCGGCCGGGGAAGTCGAAGCGCGACAACAGGTAGCCGAGCGGCACGGCCACCCACACCGACAGGATGGCGGTGATCGAGCAGGAAATCAGGCTCAGCCAGACGGCGTAGCGGATGGCCGGGCTGCCCAACGCCTGCCACAGCCGTAACGGCGGCGTGTACGAGGCGTCGGCCGTCAGCATGGCCGCGATCAGCAGCACGTAGGCGCCGCCGAGGACGGACAGCGCCAGGAAAAAAGGAATGTCGGACGGCGCTCGCCGGGCCGGCCGGGCGTCCTTGGAGACCGGATCGGCCACGTCTATTTCTCCCCGGCCTGCCAATGGAAGCCGTAAGCCTCGAAGCGGCGCCGCGATTCCGGCGACCGCAGCGCGTCCAGAAGGCGGCCGGTCAACTGCTTGTAAGCGGAATCTTTGCCGACGGCGACCGGCTGCACGGCCACGGCGCAAGGGATGTCCTTGATGGCGATCGCGTCCAGTTGGTCCGCAGCGGCCGCGGCGTTGCTGACGTAGGCGATCACGGCGTCGAGCGCGCCGGTGCGCAGCTCGTTGACGAGCAGATCGCCGGTCGGCGACTGCACCTTGACGTTGTCCATCACCGGGTCGTGGACGCCGCCCTGGTTCAGCGTCTCCTGCGTCAGCGCCCCCAGGGCGCACTGCTTTTCGTTGCCGACGCCCACGCGCAGGCCCGGCTTGCCAAGGTCTTTCAAGGATCGGATATGATGGGGATTCCCTTTGGGGACGAGGATGACGAGTTGGTTGGTGGAAACGGGCGTCGCCTCCAGGAAGAGGTCGTGGACCTGTTTCATGAATGAAAGGTCACAGGCGAAGTAGGCGTCGGGCCTTATACCGTTGATCTTCATCTGGCCAACCAGAATGCCGCAGCCGTTGTAGTCGGTGTTCACCACCACCCCTTCACGCCGCTGAAATTCGTCAAGGGTGTCGGCGATGGCCGGCCGCAGCATGGCGCCGGCGTACAAGTTCAGCTGCGGCGTCTCCGCCCACGGATCGCCTTCCACCGGCTCATAGCCGTCGCGCTCGAAGAGCGGCAGCCCCTTGTCGCGGGCGGCCAGGTAGCGGGCGAAGCGGAGGGCGGCCGTCGGCTGCTCGCCGCACGTCAGCACGCCGACGGCGATGTGGGAATGGATGTCCGCGAACTCGGGAATCGGGACGGCCTCCAGCTTGGGCATCTGGCGAACCGTGGCGTCCCACACGAAACCGGCGTCCACGGCCCCGATCACCACGTCGTTGGCCACGTCGTTGACCGTCGGCTTCATGACGACGATGTGCTTTTCCAGGCCGGCCCACTCGCCGGCCTTTCTCAGGGCGTCGGCCGTCAGCTTGCCGACGGCGGCGGCTTCCGGGTTGGCCTGGCCGACGCGGACGCCGTCGCGTTCCAGGTCGGCGAGCGAATGGAGATTTTTCGGATTGCTCTTGGCCACGGCGAGAACCGGCGTCATCCGCGCCAGCGGCAGCGCCTCGCGGACCAATCCCTTGTCGCGGGCAATTTGGAGGTAACTGTCGTCGGCGGGCAAGTAGAGGTCGCCGCGTTTGCTGGCTTCGATGTTGGCGAGCAGCGTCTGCGAGCCGCCGTACTGGAGCTGCACCTCGACGCCGTATTCCTTCTGGTAATCGCGGGCGGCCTCGTCCACGGGGGGACGAATGCCGGCGGCGCAATAGAGGAGGAGCGGCCGCGTCGTTTGTGCGGGACCGCCGCGCCAGGAACTCCAGGCGAGCAGCCCGACCAGCGCGACCAGGACGGCGACGGACGCGAGGAACGCCAGCCAGGCGATGTTGATTCCGGCAAAGCGCTTTTGTCGTAGTTTCATGAATTATTCATCGCTGTTTCCGCCTGGTGTGGATCACCGAAGGGGTTAATGATGTTTCTCCAAAAGAACCACGATCTCCCCTCGGTTCGTCTGCCATTCAGACGCCATGTACCCGTACAGTTCGGGGAAGTCCTCCAGGAAGAGGCGCTTCCCAGGGGCCGCGATCCGAGGCTTGGCTTCGTCCTGCCAGAACCGATAGCGCTCCGTTGGCGGAATCCATCGCAGCGGATGCCCGCAATCCGCCACGACGAAGTTGACGCCGGCCAAGCGAAGCAGGCCCGCGATATCCTCCCGATCCAAGGCGCGAACTTTGGCGGCGGACAGCGGCCCTGCCGAGTTCCACAATTCGGTAAGCGGCATGTGGGTCACAATTCGGAGAGTTGGGTCCATGCCCACACCTTGCCATTGAAGCACACGACAGGATCATTCCGTAAGGCCGCCAGGCGTCGGCGTGTAACACCGCTCTAGAGGGGGAACGACTGCTCTACCTTTTGCACCATTTCCGGGTGGTCGTTTTTGACGAGCGATGAGCGATTCGCCGGGTTCGGTTCCAGAACGCACAACTCCTCGCGCTCCCCCCCGGCCAGCAATTCACGCCAAATGCGCGACAGGATGATCTTGAAGCAGTGTTCTTCCGTTGCCCCTTCCACGATAGGTGCGACGAATAGGGTCATGACGAATCCCGCTCCTGCCGCGCCAGGTCGGCTTGCCGGTCCAGGTCGTCGAGGTCGGGTTCCAGTTGCCGGTCGCGTTCCAGGCCGCCGAGCGTACTCAGGTGATCGCGGACGATGCTGACGTTAGCCTCGTCCAAGGGAGCGATCACGGTGCATCCGTCTCGGTATTCCACGACTCGCACGTTTTCGGGCTTCACCGCCTCCGCGTCGAGTAAGTCGGGCGAGTGTGTCGTGATGAGGATCTGCGTCCGCAGGGTGGCCTCATCCAGCGCGGCCACCAGCGCGCGCATCGCCGCCGGATGGAGGGCCGTTTCAGGTTCTTCAATGGCGACCAAGCTCGGATAGCCTTGCGGCAGGACGATCTGGAAAGCCGCAACCAGCGCGGCGAGGGCCCGGAGCGTGCCGTCTGACATACCGGCCGCGTCGAACTCCAATGACCTGGCCTGGCCGTCGGAGGCGACCTGGAACCGCGGCGTCTCGTACTCCCCATACCGCGCGACGCCCAGCAGTTCAACCGATTCCGTGACGGCGGACAGGTAGCGGCCCACCCGGTCGATGGTCCCTTCGTCGTTCTCGCGTGTCGTTTCGATGACGCTCGCGAGGTTGCTTCCGTCCCGTTCGAGGAACCAACCGGGATTCGGCTTCTGGAGCCGGCGGATCGCGTCCGGGTGAAAATTGTAAACCGTCAGTGACGCGAGGCACGCGGAGAACTCGGGAACAGGGGTGTCGTTGTAGCTGTCGAGGAATGGGCGGTCCTTGACCCTCCATACCCGCTGCCGCGGCTGGTCGTCGGCGGCGCCGAGCGTGACTCGCCCGCTTTCATTCGTGTAGCCCACCCACCACTCATCCTGTTGGATCCTCAACTCTTCGTGGCGGATCTTCGCCGGGCGCTTCTTCGGGAAGTCGATTTCGATCCGGTAAGCCGCCTTCCAACAGTCTGTGTCATCCGCAATCGTGTACCCACTCTCAATCTCGATGGAGACGACTCGATCTTCCCGCGCCCGGCAGGGTATCGCCTCGGCCCCGCCATGCCGCTTCACCGCTTCGTTAACGCCGACCTTCAGGACGTCGCATAGGAACGCCAGCGCCTCGAGGAAATTGCTCTTCCCCGAGGCGTTACGGCCCACGAGGATCGTGAGCGGCTCCAGCGTCACGTCGCAGAACGCGATGCTCTTGTAGCCGCGGATTCGCACCCGGCGCAGGAACGGCGGCTTGGCCAGATCATCGACCTTCTCGACGGTCTCTGTGCTCGATGCGGATGCCATGAATCGCGTCCCCTCGCCTGGTCACAATGTCCAAGAGGATTCTACGCGTTGCCGGCCTCTTCCCCAAGACGCGCCGGCGTCACGGGCCTGCTGCCCGCGAATCACCCCGCCGCACCCACCGCCACAGGAAGTATATCGGCACTCCCAGAAGCACGATCCCCAACCCCGGCCACGTCGTCATCGGCCGGTAGACGAACAGCACCGCGACGAGCACGGCCGCCCCGACGACATACAGCGCCGGCACGAGCGGGTAGCCGAACGCCCGGTACGGCCGCTCCGTGTTCGGCCGCGTGAACCTCAGCCTAAAGAGGCCGATGATGGTGAGGATATAGAACAGAAGCGCCGCCGAAATCACATAGTCGAGCAGGTCGCCGTAGAGGTTGCCGAGCCTGGCCGCCCCCGATGCGTCATATGTTACGCCGTCCCAGGTGCGCGGCAGCACCAATAGCGCCGCCCATACGCCCTGGAGGACCAGCCCCCAGCCCGGCACTTTCGCCCGGTTCAGTTCGCCCACCTTGCGGAAGAACAACCCGTCCCGCGCCATGGCGTAGGAGGCGCGGGCGCCGGCCAGGATCAGGCCGTTGGCGCAGCCGAAGGTGGACACCATGATCGCCGCCGCCATCAGCGACGCGCCCACGTTCGGGAAGATCCGTTCCAGGGTCGCCGTGCCGACGCGCCCGGCCGGGGCGTTCTGGATTTCGGGGAACGGCAGCACGGCCAGATAAGCCACATTAGCGAGCAAATAAAGGCCGATAACGAGACCCGTCCCCAGGCCGAGGGCCAGCGGCAGGTTGCGGCGCGGGTTGCGCACCTCGCCGGCGGTGAAGGTGATGTTGTTCCAGGCGTCGGAGGAAAAAAGCGATCCGGTTTGCGTCACGCAAAGCGCGACAAACAGGCCGAACGCCGTCGCCGCCGTCAGCCCCGCCAGGCCGTCGCCGACCACGCCCTTGGTGGGCCGCGGAGTCCACAGGTCGCCGAAGTTGCCGCCTGCGGCCGTCGCGTTCCATCCCACGAACAGTCCGACCGCGATCAGAGCCAGCAGCGCCCCCGTCTTGGTCACGGTGAAGAGGTTTTGCACCCACTTGCCGTATTCGATGCCGAGCAGGTTCGTGGCGGTCAGCAGCGCGATCAAAAGGACGCCGACCAGCTGGGCGGTGGACAGCGACAGGAAATAGCCGGGGGCGATCTGTCGCGGTGAAAGGAGATACACGTTTTCGCCGACCGCCGGCCAGAGGACGCCGGCGAATTTGGCGAAGGCCACGCCGACGGCGGCGATGGTGCCGGTCTGGATGACGAGGAAGAGCGTCCAGCCGTAGAGGAAGCCGCACAGCGGCGAAAAGGCCTCGCGGAGGTAGACGTACTGGCCGCCGGCCCGCGGCATGAGGGCGGCCAGCTCGCCGTAGGAAAGCGCCGCCGCCACGGTCAGGACGCCGGTGAGCAGCCACGCGACCAGCAGCCAGCCGGGGCTGCCGACGCGCTGGGCCATCTCCGCCGACACGATGAAGACGCCGGAGCCGATCATCGAGCCGACGACGACCATCGTGGCGTCGAAGAGGCCGAGGCCGCGCTTGAACTCGGTGTCGAGGCCGGCGTCCGGCGGGGGCGCGGGCTTTTCCGGGGGAAGCGAGGCGTCGGCCATGCACGCTCCGGGCTGCGGCGGGCGGTATGGTATCCTAACCGCGCGGTAGGCCGATTTCCACAAGTGTCATCACCCGCGGAAGTCCGCGTAGACGGTTCGTTGCCCCTTCTCGTCCTACCGGCCGGCCCCTACCATGTACTGAGCGCCGCCATTCCCGGGCTTGTGAACGGGTTCATAACTGGCGACGCCAAAGCCGTTTTGGGCGGTGGTTTGCGAGGGACCCCGTGGCGGGGCAACGTCTGATGGGCGCCGAACGCGACCAGTTCCTACAGCGAGTCCGCCAGGCCGTCGCCGACGGCAACCGCGCCGGCGGCGCGCCGCCGTTGCCGTCGCGCGGCGCCGTCGGCTACCAGGGCGCGGGCGCCGATGCCGTCGCCCGCTTCCGCGACGAGTTCGCCGCCGCCGGCGGATTCGCCCACGTCGTCGCCGACCCGTCCGCCGCCGCCGATGTCGTGATGGGACTGCTGCGCGAACGATCCGTCCGCCGCGTCCTCCTCGGCCGCGGCGCCGTGCTCGACGCCCTCGACCTGCCCGGCCGACTGTCGGCGGCCTCCATCGAAGCCGTCGACGTTTCATCCCCGCCCGAAGGCGGGCGCGAGGCCGTTTTCGCCGCGGAGGCCGGCGTTTCCGGCGTCGATTACCTTGTGGCCGAAACCGGCAGCATTGCCCTGTTGTCGCGGCCGGACCAGCCGCGGTCGCTCAGCCTGTTGCCGCCGGTCCACGTCGCCGTCGCCGACCGCCGGCAGCTGCTTCCCGACCTATTCGACCTATTTGAGGAGCGGCTTTGGGCGGAAAAGCGGGGGATGCCGTCGTGCCTCTCGCTCATCACCGGGCCGAGCAAGACCGGCGACATCGAGCTGCGCCTGGTGACCGGCGTCCACGGCCCCGGCGAGGTCCATGTCGTGCTCATCGACGGCCCGGCGGTGCCGGCCGAGTGACCGAGGGCGGCCGCGGGAGGTTTCGGGTATAGCTTTTGCTTCGGACGGAAGGGCGGGGAGATCCCCCCTACCGCACCGGAAACCGATCCTGCAACGCGCTGACTGTCAGCTCGCGCTGTTGCAGCGCCCGGCACGCCTCCACCGCCGCCTGCGCCGCCGCCAACGTCGTGATGCACGTCACCCCGTGCGCCACCGCCGCCGACCGGATCTTGCCCTCGTCCGACCGCGCCCCCTTGCCGCTCGGCGTGTTGATCACCAGCGCCACCTTGCCGTTCTTCATGTAGTCGATTAGGTTCGGCCGCCCCTCCTGGATCTTCGGCACCTCCCGCACCGGCACCCCGGCCGCCCGCAACGCGGACGCCGTGCCGCGCGTCGATAGCACCTCGTACCCCATCTCCGTCAGCGCCCGGCCGATCACGGCCGCCTCCGGCTTGTCGCGGTCGGCCACCGACAGGAAAATCGTCCCCGACAGCGGCAGGGCGCTGCTCGCCGCCATCTGGCTCTTGGCGAACGCCATCGGAAAACTGTCGTCCACCCCCATCACTTCGCCCGTCGAACGCATCTCCGGCCCCAGCAGGATGTCCACGCCGGGGAACTTATTAAAGGGAAAGACACTCTCCTTTACCGAAAAATGCGTCGGCGTCGGGTCGTCGAACAGGCCCAGTTCGTCCAGCGTCTTGCCCACCATCACCAGCGACGCCAGCCGGGCCAGCGGCACGCCCGTCGCCTTGGACACGAACGGGGCGGTGCGGCTGGCACGCGGGTTCACTTCCAGCACATAGATGACCGGCGAGCGGGGGGCGTTAGCCCCCTGATTTAGGATAGAATCGCCGACGGACCCGGAATCAGGGGGCTTACGCCCCCCGCTCGCCAGGTTGGAGATGGCGAACTGCACGTTCATCAGCCCCTTGACCTTCAACTCGCGGGCCAGTTCGCGCGTCTGCCGGCGGATCTCCGCGACCACGTCCGACGGCAGGCTGTGCGGCGGGATGACGCAGGCCGAGTCGCCGGAGTGGATGCCGGCCTCCTCGATGTGCTGCATCACGCCGCCGATCACCGTGCGCACGCCGTCGCTGATGCAATCGACGTCCACCTCGACGGCCGACTCCAAAAACTTGTCGATCAACAGCGGCTTACCGGCCGTGACCTCAATGGCCTTTTCGACGTAGCGGCTCAGGCCGGCCTCGTCGTAGACGATCTCCATGCCGCGGCCGCCCAGCACGAAGCTCGGCCGCACCAGCACCGGGTAGCCGATGCGGCGGGCGACGTGGACGGCCTGTTGCAGCTCGCGCACCGTGCCGTTGTCCGGCTGTTTCAGCCCCAGGCGATTCACTAACTCCGTAAAGAGTTGACGGTCCTCGGCCTCCTCGATGCTGTCCACGCCGGTGCCGATGATCGGCGCCCCGGCGTCGGCCAGCGCCCGCGCCAGGTTGAGCGGCGTCTGGCCGCCGAACTGCACGATCAGGCCGGCCGGCTGCATCCGGTCGCAGATGTTGAGCACGTCCTCGGCGGTCAGCGGCTCGAAGAACAGATGGTCGCTGGTGTCGTAGTCGGTCGAAACCGTCTCCGGGTTCGAGTTGACCATGATGGTCTCGTAGCCGGCCTTGCGGAG
>Ga0182024_10004848_pt1 | contig 30574 bp, 26 predicted proteins | sample P32metaG_FD_120480 | JGI IMG/M metagenome (GOLD analysis project Ga0182024, IMG submission 120480) | Permafrost microbial communities from Stordalen Mire, Sweden - P3-2 metaG (Illumina Assembly) | ecosystem: Environmental > Terrestrial > Soil > Wetlands > Permafrost | place: Sweden: Stordalen... | reverse complement strand
CCTATCTGGTGCGCGATAATGATCGTGCCTACGGCGATGTCTTTATCCGACGCATCCGGGCGATGGGCATTCGGGACCGGCCGATTTCGCCGCGGTCGCCATGGTAGAACCCCTATGTTGAGCGGTTGAGCGGTTGAGCGGTTGATCGGCACGCGGCGGCGCGACTGCCTCGATCATGTGCTGGTCTTTGGCGAGCAACATCTGCGGCGGGTCCTCGCGCTATATTCTCAATACTACAACGAGGCACGCACGCACCTGGGATTAGGCAAGGATGCTCCGCTAGGACGCGCCGTCCAGCATTCGGACCCCATCATTGTCACACCGGTTTATCTGGATTGCATCACCGATATGCCCGGATATGATTTTCGGGAGGGACAGCCCTGAAGGCTTTGTCCAGGCCGGCGCGCCTGACCTCGGCATCGCGCAGCAAAGAGGCGGGGCGATTTGCTTCAATTTTCTCGATAGTGCCGGACAACCGATTTCCGTTCGACTGAGCAGGTGAGAACAAAGATCCTATCCGGCTTCGAACCGCGCTCGCTGCGTGGCGAGCCAATGACCAAGATCCCGCGGCGGACGTCCAAGCAGCCAGCGCAACGTATTGGAGTTCCCCATAAGACCGTGGGCGGCATAATAGCGGAACATCGCGGCAAGCGTGTCGCATTCGTTAGCGCCCATTCCGGCGGCGCCTGCTCGCCGCTGCCAAGCCTCAACTGTTTCGGCTTCGGCCCGAACGGTGCGCCCCACCACCGCGCCGATGGCGTCCGCGACTTCGGCCTGGCTGAGCGAAGGCGTACCAACGAGTTCGTAGGTTGCGTTCGCGTGTCCCGCGCTCGTCAGCACCAGCGCAGCGACCGCCGCAACGTCGGCGAGATCGACGAGGCTGAGCCGCGTCCCGACCGGATAGGGCATCCGGAAAATACCGTCGGCGACAATGCCGGGCCAGGTGCCGAGGATGTTCTGCATATACGCGGTCGGCTGCAGGATGGTGAGATCAAAGCCGCAAGCAAACAAAAATTCCTCGGCCCGCATCTTCTGCCAGTGATGCGGCATTGCCTCGATCTGCGGATGCAGCACTGAGTGGTAGACGAAGCGCCTGATGCCGTGCGCCTGTGCCGCGGACGCAACCGCTTGCGCGAAGTGCAATTCATCGCTGCTGACATTGGGGCAGATGTGATAGACCGCCGCCGCGCCCGTCGCGGCGAGGTCCAGCGCCTGCGCATCGCCGAAACTGCCGATGCTGACTTCGGTTGCGCCGAGGGCTTTCAGGGTCTCGGCCTGCTCGATGCGCCGAATAAGCGCACGCACGGTTGCGCCCCTTGCCGCCAAAGCCGCGATCACGGCCTGGCCGGTCTTGCCGCCGGCGCCGGTGACCAGGATCATCGCGATTTCGTCGTCAGCTCGAACATGCGGTTCGGACTCAACGGAATCTCGTTGAGCTCGATCTTCCGGTCGGCAAGCCCGAGCGCATCCTCGATCGCCTGCGCAAACAGCGGCCCCACCGGGATGGCACCGGCCTCGCCGGCGCCCTTGATGCCGAGCGGATTGAGTGGCGAGGCGGTCACGGTGTGAACGATCTCCATGCGCGGCACTTCGAGCGCAGTCGGCAACAGATAATCGGCGAGCGACGCGTTGAGCAATTGACCGTCATCATCGAACACGAGCTGCTCGTAATACGCATTGCCGATACCCTGCGCGACGCCGCCATGGATCTGGCCGGAGAGGATCAACGGATTGATGATGGTGCCGCAATCGTGCACCACGACATATTTGAGCACCTGCACCATGAAGGTCAGCGGATCGATCTCGATGATCATGGCATGGACGCCGCTCGCGGTGGCGCCGCTCGGAGGTCCGAAATATTGCGTGGATTCCAGGCCGGGCTCGGTGCCGGGACGCACCGCGCCGCGCATCGGATTGGCCTTCAGAGCCAATTCACCGAGCGTGACCGCCTTGCCGGGCACGCCGACGACCGAAACCTTGCCGTCGCCGATTTCAAGATCCTCCTCGGCGCATTCGAAATGCTCGGCGGCGAGCTTAATGATCTTGGTCCGCACCACCTTGGCGGCTTCGTTGACGGCATTGCCGGCGACCACGGCGCCGCGGCTGGCGAAGGTCCCGGCGCCCCAATAGAACTGATCGGTATCGCCGGTGACGACATCGACGTTGCGCACGTCGACGCCGACCTGATCGGCGGCGATCTGAGCGAAGACGGTGAAATGCCCCTGGCCTTGGGTACCGATGCCGGTGGCGACGCTGACCTTGCCGTTGGCCTGGACCTGGACCTTGGCGCCTTCATACGGCCCGATGCCGGTGCCTTCGACATAACAGGCAATGCCGAGGCCGACGTGGCGGCCTTGCGCCTTGAGCCGCGGTTGCTCTTCGGCGAGGAATTCGCGGTAGCCTATTGCCGCGAGCGCCTTGTCGAGGATCGGCTCGTAATCGCCGCTGTCATATTCGAGCCGGGTGAAGTCCTGATAGATGATGTCGTTCTTGTACGGGAACGCATCGGGGGGGATGAAATTCCGGCGCCTGATCTCGGCACGGTCAATGCCGAGCTCGCGCGCCGCGATGTCAAGGAGCCGCTCGATCACAAACACGCCGTGTTGCCGGCCGGCACCGCGGTAGGGCGTGACGATCGGCTTGTTAGTGAACACCGCGGTGAAGGTGCTGTCGTAGTGCGGCACCACATAGGGGCCGAGCAGGGTGCACTGGCTGTTGATCGGCACGGTGAGGCCGTACGGATTATAGGCACCGGTATCGTGCAGGAACACATCCTTGATGCCGAGAATCATGCCGTCGCCGGAAAGCGCGATCTCTGCGTCGTGGGTCTGGCCGCGCTCGTGGCTGGTGGCGAAGAAATGCTCCAGCCGGTCCTCGATCCATTTGATCGGGCGGTTGAGCGTCATCGCCGCCCACGGCAGCACCACCTCCTCGGGATAGAACAGCATGATCTTCGGCCCGAAGCCGCCGCCAACGAATGGCGCGATCACCCGTACCTGCCGCTCGCTCAAGCCGAGCATGCCGGCTAGACCGTTGCGCAGGAACACCGGCGCCTGGGTGGTGTCCCAGACCGTGAGCTGGTTGGCGCGGCCGTCCCAACTGGCGACGATGCCGCGGGTTTCGATCGGCGACGAGGCGCCGTGGTCGTAGCAGAACCGCCGGGCGATGAGGTGGTCGGCGCGGGCGCGTGCAGCGGCATAATTGCCTCGGAACTGGCGGACGTGGGCGGCAACATTGCCGCGCACGTCATCGTGGACGCGTGCAGAATCCGTTTCGCCGGCCTTTTCCAGATCGACCACCGCCGGCAGCGGCTCGAGATCGATGGCGATATCGGCGAGCGCATCCTCGGCGAGGTAGCGGCTCTGCGCCACGACGACCGCCAGCGGCTCGCCGACATGGCGCACCTTGTCCTTTGCGAGCGGCACCTGGGTGCGCTGATTGAAGACGATACCGGCAATCGGCGGCGGCGGCACCAACAGCGGGCCTGGCGCCCACAGCGCGCCGAGGTCGGCGGCGGTGTAGACCGCGATCACGCCCGGCCGCGCCCGCGCCACCGCGACGTCGATCGACCGGATCCGCGCATGCGCGACGTTGCTGCGCAGGAACGCGGCGTGCAGCATGCCGGGCAGTTCGACATCGTCGACGAACAAGGCCTGGCCGCTGAGCAGGCGGGCGTCCTCGTTGCGGGTGATCGGGGCGCCAAAGCTGCGCGTCGTCATGGCGACGGACTCCGCAGCCGCTCGGCCGCCAGTAGCACCGCATCGACAATGTGTTGATAGCCGGTGCAGCGGCACAGATTGCCGGACAGCGCCTCGCGGACCTGGGCCTCGTCGGGCGCTGGATTTTCGTCGAGGAACGCTGTCATTGTCATCAAGATGCCGGGCGTGCAATAGCCGCACTGCAGGCCGTGACAGTCGCGCATCGCTTCCTGCAGCGGATTCAGATGGTTGCGGTCCGCCGCCAGCCCTTCGACCGTCATGATGGCATGCCCGTCGGCCTGCGCTGCCAACATCAGGCAGGAGCGGACCGGGACGCCGTCGAAGATCACCGTGCAGGCGCCGCAGACGCCGTGCTCGCAGCCGACGTGGGTGCCGGCGAGCAGCAAATCATGGCGCAGGAAGTCGCTGAGCAACAGCCGCGATTCCACCGTGCGGGAATATTGAAGCCCGTTCACGATGACGGCGATGTCATGTCTGTCAGCGCTTTGGCTGTCAGTGCTCACGGCGCGCCCGATCATTGGCGGTGGTCAAGGCGCGCCGGGTCAGTACGCCGGCAAGGTGGCGCTGGAATTCGGCGCTGGCATGGACGTTGCCGCCCGGATCGATGGCGCCTTGCACGAGATCGGCCGCCTGTTCGATCGCTGCGACATTGATTGGCTCCCCAGCGAGCGAGCGGCCAGCTTCGTCGGCAAGGATCGGCGTGTCGCCGGCATTGCACAATGCAATGCGGGCCTCGGCGCAACGGCCGTCGGCGTCGAGCCGCACCGTGCAAGCGACGCCGGCGAGCGCGAAGTCGCCGCGGCGGCGCGCGACCTCCATGAAGCAGGCGCCGGAGCGCGGCGGCGCGACCGGCAGTTCCACCTCGCTGAGCATTTCGTCACTCTCGAGCGCCGTGGTCAGTGCGCCGGTAAAAAACTCCGCGGCCGCAATCCAGCGCTCGCCGCGCTGCGACTGCGCGCGCAGCCGCCCGGCAAGCGCCAGCACGATGGCCGGCAGTTCGGACGCCGGGTCGGCATGGGCAAGGTTGCCGCCGATGGTGCCGCGGTTGCGGATTTGCGGATGCGCGATATGCGGCAGCGCCTCGGCAATGAGCGGGAGGCTCCCCGCCAATCCCGGATGCCGCTCCAGATCGCGGTAGCGCGTCAGCGCGCCGATGCGGATCGTCTCGCCTTGCGCCGCCACCCCGGCGTATTGCGCCAGCGGATTGATGTCGATCACCAGTGCGGGCTGCGCCAAGCGGAAATTCAGCGTCGGAACAAGGCTTTGGCCACCGGCCAGAAAGCGCCCCTCGTCGCCGTATTCGGCCTTCAGAGCCAGCGCCTCATCGAGACTGCGCGCGGCGATATACTTGAACGGAGCGGGTTTCATGCAGGGGCTGGCGGCGAAAAAGGCGCGATTTGATCGATTGAAGTATGGAAAGGACCTCGCCGAGGAGTCAAAATATTCTCCATGTGGCGAAGAGCATAGCACTCTGTGGGGGGCCGACGTGCATTTGCATGCCCATTATTCTTCCAGAGTGAGCAAATATTGGGCGCGGATTCTTCCTGGCCGCTCTGTCAATATTTTGCAATGATCCGTTTCCAGGCCGGACCGACGGCGCCGCACCCGAGAAGCACGGCTCTTGCATCTGCGTTCACCATTATCATTGGCGGAAGAACGCATGTTAGCGCCTGATAATGCAAGACTCGCTGCATCGACCGCGGCACCACCAGCGGCGCTCGCGGTACGCGCGCGCGGCATATCGCTGACGTTCCCGACCGGCGATGGCGCGGTGGATGCGCTTGCCAATGTCGATCTCGACATTGCCGCAGGCGACTTCGTCTCCTTTATCGGCCCGTCCGGCTGCGGCAAGACCACGCTGCTGCGCGTTATCGCCGACCTCGAACGGCCCACCGCCGGCACCATCGCGGTCAACGGCGTCAGCCCCGAACAGGCGCGCTTGCAGCGCCACTACGGCTATATCTTCCAGGCTGCGGCGCTCTATCCTTGGCGCACCATCGAGCGCAACGTGACGCTGCCGCTGGAAATCATGGGCTTCGGCGCGGCTGAGCGTCGCGAGCGGGTCGAGCGCTATCTTCGGCTCGTCAACCTGTCCGGCTTCGAACGCAAGTTTCCGTGGCAGCTTTCCGGCGGCATGCAGCAACGCGCGTCGATCGCGCGTGCGCTGTCGTTCGATCCGGCGCTGCTCTTGATGGACGAGCCGTTCGGCGCGCTCGACGAGATCGTGCGCGATCATCTCAACGAGCAACTGCTCCGGCTCTGGGATCAGACCGGAAAGACCGTGGTGTTCGTCACCCATTCGATTCCCGAAGCAGTGTTTCTTTCCACCAAGATCGTGGTGATGTCGCCGCGGCCGGGCCGCATCATCGATATCATCCCGAGCTACTTCCCGCGCGACCGCACGCTGGAAATCCGCGAAACCCCGGAATTCCTGAACATCGCGCAGCGGGTGCGCTCCGGCTTGCGCTCAGGTCATTCCTATGACGAGTAGCACCTACGCGGTCGCCCGCTCGGCGAAAATCCGCTGGCATCCGGCGCTGGTGCGCGGGGCGCCGGTCATCGTGATCGTCGCCGCGCTGATCGTGGTTTGGTATGTGGCAGCCGTTCTGATGAACATGGGAGTCGTGCGTGACGCGTTCGAGCGCGAAGACACGCCCTACACCACCGCCCAATTGATCGAAGGCACGCTGACCGCGGAGCGGCCGCTGCTGCCAGCGCCGCATCAGATCATCGCGACCTTCGCCGACGATGTGTTCGGCTGGCCGGTGACCTCGCCGCGCAGCCTTGTGTATCATAGCTGGGTTACGCTCTCGGCCACGTTCCTCGGCTTCCTGCTCGGTGCGAGCTTCGGCATTATCCTCGCGGTGCTGATCGTTCATGCACGTACGCTGGAAAAGAGCCTGCTGCCCTGGATCATCTGCTCGCAGATGGTGCCAATCCTTGCGGTAGCGCCAATCGTCATTGTCGTGCTCGGCTCGATCGGGCTGCGCGGCCTCTTACCGAAGGCGATCATTTCCGCCTATCTGTGCTTTTTTCCCGTTACCATCGGCGTAGTGAAAGGCCTGACCTCGCCCGATCCCATCCAACGCGATCTTATGCACACCTGGTCGGCGACGCCGGCGCAGATTTTCTGGAAGCTGCGCTGGCCATCGTCGGTGCCATTCCTGTTTGCCAGCCTGAAGGTATCGATCACCATTTCGCTGATCGGCGCCATCGTGGCCGAGCTGCCGACCGGCGCCCAGGCCGGCATCGGCGCGCGGCTGCTGGCCGGCTCGTATTACGGGCAGACCGTGCAGATCTGGGCGGCGCTGCTGGCGGCCTCGATCCTGGCGATGGGTCTCATCGGTCTTGTCGCCCTGGTCGAGCGATGGGTGGGCCGGATCATGGGAACGCGGGCATGACGTCGGCCTGGCGCCGCATTGCATTCCTCGCCGCTGCAGCCGGCATGCTCGCCGCGCTGGTGGCGCCGCTGTCGAGCGAGCCGGCCGCCGGACTGCTGGCGCGTCCGCTGCCGCTTGCGGCGATCGTGCTGACGGCGCTGCTTTACGCTGCCGCGGGGTTCGTCACGCGGCGGCTCTCGACCGCACTGGCGCTTGGCGGCGTGGTGCTGGGCTGCATCGGCACGCTGGCGCTGCTGCGTGACACCGCGATCGCCGGCTACGCAGCGTGGGGATTCTGGCTCGCGGTGTTGGCCGACTGGGGAGCCGCGTGGCTGGCGGTTGCGGGACTCGCGGCGGTGCGGCCCCATGACAAGACCGTCGCGCGCATCACCGATCTGGCGATCCCGCTCTTATTCGGCGCCTTCATCTTCTATCTGTGGGAGGTTGCGGTGCGCGGTTTCGGCGTGCCGCAGGTGCTGCTGCCGCCGCCGAGCCTGATCGCTGTGCGTTTCTTCGGCTCGTTGTGGATGCTGTGGCAGGACTTCTTCCAGACCTTCATTCTTGGGGTGCTCACCGGCTACGCGATCGGCTGCGGCTCCGGCTTTCTGGTGGCCGTCCTCGCCCATCGTTATACCTTCCTCGGCCGCGGTCTCCTGCCGCTCGGCAATTTCGTCTCCGCCCTGCCGATCGTCGGCATCGCGCCGATCATGGTGATGTGGTTTGGCTTCGACTGGCCGTCCAAGGCCGCGGTCGTCGTCGTCATCACCTTTTTCCCGATGCTGGTGAACACGCTCGCCGGCCTCAACGCCGCCGGCCATATCGAGCGCGACCTGATGCGGTCCTATGCCGCCGGCCACCGCCAGACCCTGCAGAAGCTCTACCTGCCGGCGGCCATGCCGTTCATCTTCACCGCGCTGAAGATCAACTCGACGCTCGCTTTCATCGGCGCGATCGTCGCCGAATTCTTCGGTACGCCCACGCGCGGCATCGGCTTTCGCATCTCCATCGAAGCCGGCCGCATGGCGCTCGACGTGGTGTGGGCGGAAATCGCGCTCGCTGCCATCGCGGGCATGGCGTTTTACGGAATTGTCGCGCTCGCCGAGCGCGCGACGACGTTTTGGCATCCATCCTATCGGACCTGACTCGGCGGTCCGTGTCTCGTGTTGGAGCATGAAGATATGAAAAAGCTGACATTGCTTGCGGCAGCCGTAACGGTCGGACTTCCGCTTGCCGCGGCGCACGCCGCCGATTCGGTGACGATCCAGCTGAAATGGGTGGCGCAGGCCCAATTCGCCGGTTATTTCGTCGCCAAGGACAAGGGCTTCTACAAGGATGCTGGCCTCGACGTGACCATCAATCCCGGCGGTCCGGACGTCGCCCCGCCGCAGGTGATCGCCGGCGGCGGCGCCGACGTGGTGGTCGACTGGATGCCCTCTGCACTGGCCTCGCGCGAGAAGGGTGTGGCGCTGGTCAACATCTCGCAGACCTACAAGCATTCCGGCCTGGAGTTGGTCTGCCGCAAGGACACCGGCATCAAGACGCCGGAGGACTTCAAGGGCAAGAAGATCGGCATCTGGTACGGCGGCAACGAATACCCGTTCCTGAACTGGATGTCGAAGCTCGGCATCTCGACCGACGGCGGCCCGAAGGGCGTGACCGTGATCAAGCAGGGCTTCAACGTCGACCCGATCCTACAGAAGCAGGCCGATTGCGTGTCGGCGATGACCTACAACGAATACTGGCAGGTGATCGACGGCGGCTACAAACCCAGCGACCTGGTCGTGTTCAACTACGAGAAGGAAGGCGTCAGCACGCTTGAAGACGGCCTTTGGGCGATGGAGCCGAAGCTCAAGGACCCGGCCTTCGTCGGCAAGATGGCGAAGTTCGTCCAGGCCTCGGTGAAGGGCTGGCAATACGCCAAGGCGCATGAGGATGAGGCCGTGAAGATCATTCTTGCGACCGATACCACCGGCTCGAAGACCGAGAAGGATCAGAAGCGGATGATGGGCGAGGTCGGCAAGCTGCTCGATACCGGCAACGAGGAGCTCGATCCGAAGGACTACGACCGCACCGTCAGCGTCCTGATGAACGGCAAGTCCGATCCGGTCATCACCAAGAAGCCGGAAGGCGCCTGGACGCATGCCGTTTACGAGGCGATGAAGTAATAGTTGGGGCCTCGGGGGAAGGGCCGGCCGCGCACCGCGGCCGGCTTCCGTCGTTGACTCGCCAGGCGGCAAGTGCCCCGATGTTAAGGCGTGAGGCGTAAGGCATGACCGGCACCGGCCCAAATTTGCGCGTCGGCATCGATACTGGCGGCACCTTCACCGACATCGTCTGCGTCGATGCTGCCTCTGGAGCCATGCGGGTAACCAAGGTGGCGAGCACGCCAGCGAATCCGGCGATCGGGCTTGTCCGCGGCGTAAAGGCCATTCTCGGCGATGCGCCGCTCGACGCGCTGGCCGGCTTGGCGCATGGCACCACTGTCGCCACCAACGCGCTGCTGCAAGGCGAGATTGCAGGCCTCGGCCTGATCGTCACCGAAGGCTTCCGGCACATTCTGGAAATCGCCCGGCAAGCGGTACCGGAGGGCTACGGCAACTCGTATTTCTGGGTGAAGCCGGAGCGCATCGTGCCGCTAGGTTTCGTCCGCGAGGTCGGCGGCCGGCTCAACTTCCGCGGCGAGGAGCTGCGGCCGCTGGACGAAGCCAGCATCCGCGTTGCGGCGAAGTTTTTCCGCCGCCAAGGCATCAGGGCGGTTGGCGTCTGCCTGCTGCACTCCTACGCCAATGCCGCGCACGAGCACCGCGTCGGCGAAATCCTCGCTGAGGACTTTCCCGACTGCGTGGTGTCGCTGTCATGCGACGTGCTGCCGGAGTACCGCGAATACGAGCGCGCGGTGACCACCCTGGTCGACGCGTTCGTCAAGCCGCATATGGGCCGGTACCTGCAACGTATCCGGGACGAGCTCGGCGTTGGCCTGCGCGACAAGCCGTTCCTGGTGATGCAGTCGAGCGGCGGCGTCGCCAGCCCCGATCAGGTGATGCGCAAGCCGATCACCACGGCGCTGTCGGGACCCGCCGCGGGCGCCATCGGCAGTGCGGTGATCGCCGAAGTCGCCGGCTTTCCCGATCTCGTCACCCTCGATGCCGGCGGCACCTCGACTGACCTTTGTCTGATCGAGAATGCCAAGCCCGGCATCACCAATGGCGGCGCAGTCGGAAGCTTTCCGGTGCGGGTGCCGATGATCGACATCAAGACCATCGGCACCGGCGGCGGCTCGATTGCATGGATCACCCGCGAGGAGCATCTGAAAGTAGGTCCCCGCAGTGCCGGGGCCGAGCCTGGCCCGATGTGCTACCCGAACGGTGGCGACGAGCCGACCATCACCGACGCCAATCTCGTGCTCGGCCGGCTGCCACCGGCGCTGATCGGCGGCGGCATCCCGCTCAATGTGGCGCGCGCCCGCGAGGGACTGACGCAGCTTGCGGCGCGGCTGCCCGGTGCCATGACGCCGGAGCAGCTTGCCGAAGGAATCATCGAGATCGCCAACTGGGACCAGGCCAACGCCATCCGGCAGATGACCATCCAGCGCGGCATGGACCCGCGCCAGTTCGCGCTGCTCTCGTTCGGCGGCTCCGGCCCGGCGCAGTCGCCCGCGGTAATGGAATTGATCGGCATGAAGGCCTGCATCGTGCCGCCCAATCCCGGCAACCTCTCGGCGTTCGGCTTGCTGGCGGTGGATTGGCGCACCGATCACATCGTCACCAAGGTCACTCACGAAGACGCAATCGAGATCGGCGCGATTGCCGCAATCTACGCCGGCCTTGAGAACGAGGCTGTCGCTACATTGGAGCAGGACGGCATCCCCCGCGAGCGCATCCGGCTCGCCCGCGAAGCCGACGTGCGCTATGTCGGCCAGTCCATGGAAGTGCGGGTGCCGGCGCCAGCGGGCAAGATCGACGCCGCTTTCATAGCCGCCATCATCGCCGCGTTCCACGCCGCGCATCTTAAGGCGTTCGGCTACAATTATGCCGGCGGGCAGAAGGTTGAGATCGTCAATTTCTGCGTTTCCGGCTTCGGCACGATCGAACGCCCGGCAATTCCGAAGCTCACTATCGCGGCGGAGACCAAACCGCAGCCCGGTGCGCGGCCGGTGTATTTCGGCGGCACGTTTCGTGACACGCCGATCTATGATCGTGCCGCGCTGCCGGCCGGCTTTCGCCTCGATGGTCCCGCTGTCGTTGAGGAGTTCGGCTCGACCACGGTCGTATTCCCTGGCCAGTCGCTCGATGTTGACCAGCACGGCATCCTTATTGTGCGGCGCATGGAGGCGCGGCGATGAACGTGCAGCCGCAATCCTGGCCGTGGCCGACCGCGCCGCGGGCAAAGCCGCGCGACATCGATCCGATCGTGCTGCAGATCGTCGAGGGCACGCTCAATTCCATCGAAGCCGAGATCGAATACGCCATCGAGCGCACCGCGCGCTCGCCGATGATCCGCGAGGCGCACGATTACCGCGTCGGCCTGTTCGACCGTTATTGCCGCAAGCTGACCGGCCGCTCCTATTCGGCGATGCCGAACGCCGTGGTGCGCGACTTTCCGCCCGAGACGATGCGGCCGGGCGACGTCTACCTGATGAACGACACCTATCTGACCGAGGGCTCGATCGGCCATCTGCCTGACCTGTGCAGCACCGTGCCGGTGTTTCACGACGGCGAAGTGGTTGCCTACATCCAGGCGTTCGGCCATCACGACGACATTGGCGGCCGCGTCCCAGGCTCGATGCCCGGCACGGCGACCACCGTGTTCGAGGAAGGGCTCGCGGTGCCACCGATCAAGCTCTACGACGGCGGCGTGCGCAACGACGCGGTGTTCACCATCATCAAGCGCAACACCCGCGTGCCCGACATGCTAGCCGCCGACCTCGACAGCGAGGTGCAGGCCTGCGTGATGGGCGCCCACCGCATGGCCGAATTGTTCGCTCGCTTCGGCCGCGACACCGTCGAAGCCTGCTTCCAGGCCATTCTCGACAAGTGCCGCGACATTTTCCGCAACGAGCTGCTGCCGAAGATCGCCGACGGTGAATACCGGTGGGAAGATTACGTCGAGCACGACGGCCTGACCGATCCCAAGCTGCACAAGCTTGCGATCACCATGATCAAAAAGGGCGACCGCATCACGCTCGATTTCACCGGGACCGATCCGCAGTCCGACGGCCCGATCAACTGGCCGGCCGACTATGCGGGCGGCGCGTTCCTGATCAAATGGATTGCGCCAATTCTGCGCAACCTCGCCGACACGCCGGAGCGCGCGGCGGAAATCCACGTCAATGAAGGCGTCTGCGAAGTCTTTGACGTGGTGTTCCCGCCAAAGGGCACGCTCATCACGCCGGTCTGGCCGGCGGCGACCAACGCGCGCTCGTTTGTGCTGCTGCGCTGCCTCGGACTCCTTGCCGGCGTGGTCGCGCAAGCGGTCGACGGCCGCATGCCGGCAGACCAGGAGACCATCCGCTATACCGGCTTCTACGGCACCGACCGCAACGGCAAGCCGTTTCTGTCGCGTGAAGTCTTGGGCGGCGGCTCCGGCGGCCGCTACTACGCAGACGGCAATGATGCCATCCACATCGTGCCGGACTCGCGCAACCAGCCCGCGGAGTTCACCGAGACGCGGTTTCCGCTGATCGTCGAGAAACTGGCGCTGCGCACCGATTCCGGCGGCGCCGGCAAGCGCCGTGGCGGGCTCGGCTATGACAAGCATTACCGCGCGCTGGTCGATTGCCGCACCATCGTCACCGCCGACCGGGTGCGGCTCGGCTGCTACGGCGTCAACGGCGGCAAGGCCGGCTTGCCGTTCAGCGTCACCATCGACATCGAAGGCACGCCGCGCAACCTCGGCGGCCTCGTTGACGGCGAACCGGTGCTGGCCGGCCAGATCATGCGCGTGCGCACCACCGGCGGCGGCGGCTGGGGCGATCCCTTTGAACGCGAGCCCGATCTGGTGTTGCGCGACGTAATTGACGGCAAGGTATCGGTGGCGGCCGCGCGCGACGATTACGGCGTGGTTTTGCGTGCCGGCGGCGAAGACGAGGAACCAAGAATCGACGAAAGTGCCACCGCTGCGCTTCGGGGCAACAAGAAAGCGGAGCGGCAGGTACGCCCCGCCATAATCGATCGCGGTGAAGGTTTCCAAAGAATGCAACGCGGCGAGTTCAAGCCGTGGGTGCGCTCGGCATAATGCAAATTGTGACGGTCGGGAGGATCATCAGCGATGGCCATTGAAGTCGCCAAAGTCGAGCTGAAAACGGTGCAAGACGCTTCGGGGCTGGAAGCATGTATCAAGAACGGCCAGTTCGCCGCCGACGAGGTCATTGCCGTCATCGGCAAGACCGAAGGCAACGGCGGCGTCAACGATTTCACTCGCATTCTCGCCGACCAGGCGTTCCGTCGCACGCTGATGAAGCATGGCCATCGTTCCGAAGCGGAGATCGCGGAAATTCCGATGGTATGGTCCGGCGGCTGCGATGGCGTCATCACCCCGCACGCAACCGTGTTCGCCCGCAATGACAAGACCGGAATGGCGTCGCAACCGCGCCTCGCCATCGGCACCGCGATGAGCGCGGAACTGCGGCCCGAAGACATCGGTCGCCCGGCCATGGTTGAAAAGGTCGCCGCTGGTGTCAAAGCGGCGATGAAGGATGCCGGCATCGACGACCCGGCCGATGTTCACTACGTACAGACCAAGACGCCGCTCCTTACCATCGAATCGGTGCGCGACGCGGAATCGCGCGGCCACACTGCGGCCTGCGAGGTGCACAACTCTATGGGTGTTTCGAACGGCACCACCGGACTTGGCATTGCGGTCGCTCTCGGCGAGATCGGGATGCCGAAAGCGGAAGAAATCTGCCGCAACCTCGAGCTTTATTCCTCAGTGGCTTCGTGCTCGTCGGGCGTTGAATTGACGCAGGCGCAGATCGTGCTCCTGGGCAACAAGCCAGGCGCCGGCGGCCGTTACCGCATCGGCCATGCGGTGATGAAGGACGCGCTCGATCTCGATGGCATCTATGCCGCGATCCGCAGCGCCGGCCTCGACCTGCCGCAGCGTCCGCGCGCCGAAGACCTCGGCGGCCGCGTCGTCAATTGCTTCATGAAATGCGAGGCCGACCGCAACGGCATCCTGCGCGGCCGCCGTCAGATCATGATGGACGATTCCGACGTGCCGTGGCACCGCCACATCAAGGCGGCGGTCGGCGGCATCGCCGCCATGGCAATCGGTGATCCAGCGGTCTTTGTTTCAGTCGACGCCATGCACCAGGGCCCGCCGGGCGGCGGCCCAGTGGTTGCCATCATCGATGCCGGCGAGTGAAGGCGGCATAAGTCTTGCTTGAGGTGGACGGCACGGGCCGCGCGCCGGGCAAGGCTGCAAATGGGAGCGAAATAATGAGAAGGCTTCAAGCGAGCTTTTGCGGCGCATTGATCTCTCTCGCTTGCATCATGGCCGCAGCGACGGCGCAGGCACAGGACAAGGTCAAGGTCGGCGTCTTCCCGATCAGTTCCTCGCTGCCCTATTTCGTCGCCCTCGACCTCGGCTACTTCAAGGAACTGAACCTGGAGCCGGAGACCGCGGTGCTGATGGGCGGCCCGCCGAACGTCGCGGCGCTGATAACCAACCAGATCGAAGTCGCCGCCGTGCTGGTGACGCTTGAAGGTTTGAATGCCGACGTGAAAAAGCCCGGCGTCGCCATGTACATCGCGATGCACAGCCAGAACACCAAATACGTCATGGAGCAGTTTGTCGTGCGCTCCGGTCTCGCCGACAAGGTCAAGACGCTGGCCGACTTCAAGGGATTGAAACTCATGTCCGCGCCGGGCCCGGCCAATATCAACACCGCCAAGGGTATTCTCGCCAAAGTGGGACTAAAGGACGGCGACTATACCATCGACCAGCTCGACATGGGCCAGCACGTCAATGCCATGAAAGCTGGCACCTTCGACGGCGGCTATACGCTTGAGCCCGGCGCCACCATCATGCGCAATCTCGGCTTCGCCAAGACGGTCGAAGCCGGCGTCATTGCCAAATACATTTTGGGCAGCCCCGATGCCGACGCCTATGCGGCCGGCTGCGCCTTGTCCACCGACTTCATCACTAAGCGTCCCGACGTCGCCAAGCGGTTCACGCAAGCCTGGGCCAAGGCGGTCGACTACATCCGCGCCAATCCCGATGCGGCGCGGAAATATCTGGCCAAGAACACCATGACTCCGGACAACGTGGTCGATACCGTGCCGATGCTCGGCTACATCATGACCAAGGACATGAGCCCGCAACAGCTCAGCTATCTGCAGGAATTCGCCGATTTCGGCCAGCAGATCGGCGTGGTGCCGGAGAAGATCGACGTCAAGCAGGACCTCAAGTCGTTCTGAGGCTGGCGCCGGAGGGAGCGGACCATGAGCGCCGCGCCGGAGGCGGTCCGGCTGCACACGCCGGCCCCATCCCCGCCAACGACGCCGACCAAAAAGCCAGCGTCGCGGCCGCACGTCACCATCCGCGGCTTGTCCAAGCGGTTCGACAGCACCGTCATCTACGACCGTTTCGATCTCGACATTCCGCGCGGCGAATTGATTTCGGTGTTCGGACCGAACGGCTGCGGCAAAAGCACCTTGATCAACATGGTCGCCGGCCTCATTCCGCCCGACGCCGGGCAGATCCTGTTCGACGGCATGCGGCTTGACGAGATCAAGTTCGGCTATGTTTTCCAGAACTACCGCGAAGCATTGTTCCCATGGTTGCGCGCGTTCGACAACATCGCCTATCCGCTGAAGGTGATGCAGGTGTCGCCGGCCGAACGGCGCGCCCGCACCGAGAAGCTGGTGGTGCATCTGGGCGTCAAGCTCGACCTCAATCTCTATCCGTATCAGATGTCCGGAGGCCAGCAGCAGCTTGTCTCGATCATGCGGGCGCTGGTGGTCGAGCCCGAGATTCTGTTTCTCGACGAACCGTTCTCAGCGCTCGATTATGAGATGACGCTGTTCATGCGCGAGCAGCTGCAGCGCATCTTCATGGAGACCGGCACCACCACGGTGCTGGTGTCGCACGACCTGGAGGAAGCGGTCTTTCTCGCCGATCGCGTGCTGCTGCTGTCGCGGCATCCGGCGCGCGTCGCCGACTTCACGCCGGTGACGGCACCGCGGCCGCGGACTGATGCGACGTTGTCCGAGCCCGAATTCGTGGGCACCAAGGCGCACTGTCTCGACGTGTTCCAGCGCGAAGTGAGACGCGCATGAGAGCGAAAGCGCTCAAGCCGTTGCTGCCGGCGATCGGGGTCGCCGGGCTGATCGCGGTGTGGTCGCTAGTCTCGTGGCAGCAATGGGTCGATCCGGTGCTGCTGCCTTCTCCGATCGAGACTGGGAAGGCGCTGTGGACAGGCATGGGCGGCGCGCTCGGCTTCGACTTTGTCAAAACCGTCTACCGCACCGCGGCTTCGACCGCGATTGCCGCCGTGATGGGCATTCCGCTCGGCATCCTGTTGGGCTCGTCGGAACTGCTTTATCGCTCGCTGGAATTCGTCATCGACTTCTTTCGCTCGACCCCGGCCTCGGCGATGTTTCCGTTGTTCCTGGTGCTGTTCGGCGTCGGCGACGAGACCAAGATTTCGGTCGCCGCGTTTGGCGCCATCCTGGTGATCCTGTTCAACGTCGCCTACGGCGTGATGAATGCGCGCAAGACGCGGCTCTTGGCGGCGAAAGTGATGGGCGCGTCGCGGCTGCGGGTCCTGTTCGACGTGATGCTCTTGGAATCGCTGCCGCAGACTTTCGTCGGCCTGCGCAACGGTGTGTCGCTCGCTTTGGTCATCATCGTGGTGGCCGAAATGTTCATCGGCTCCCAGGACGGCCTCGGCCACAGCGTGTTCGAGGCGCAGCAGTTGTTCGACATGCCGCGCATGTATGCGGCTATATTTGCCGCCGGCGCGCTCGGCTACGGGCTGAACCTCCTGTTCCTCGTAGTCGAGCGGCGTTTCGTGCACTGGGCCGGCAAATAGGCATGCGATGGCGGACCTTACGCTGACGCGCAAATCGGCGCGAGAGCTGGCGCGGCTCATTCGCGAACGGGCAGTGAGCCCGGTCGAGGTGCTAGACGCTCATCTCGCCGCAATCGCGCGTATCAATCCGAAGCTCAATGCCATCATCACGCTCGCCGCCGGGTCGGCGCGCGAGGCTGCACGCGCCGCAGAAGTAGCCCTGATGAAAGGCGAGCCGCTCGGACTGCTGCTCGGCCTGCCGGTGGCAATCAAGGACATCACGCCGACCGCCGGCATCCGCACCACCTACGCCTCATCGCTTTACAAGAACCACGTCCCGGCGGAGGACGCCGAGGTGGTGCGCCGCCTCAAGGCCGCCGGCGCGATCGTGCTGGCCAAGACCAACACGCCGGAATTCGCCGCTGGCGCCTTCACCGACAATGCGCTGTTCGGTCCGACTCGCAATCCGTGGAATCCAGCGCTGAGCCCGGCCGGCTCCTCGGGCGGCTCGGCGGTCGCGGTGGCGACCGGCATGGTGCCGCTCGCGCAAGGCACCGATTTCGGCGGCTCGATCCGCGTGCCGGCGGCGTTTTGCGGCATTGTCGGCATCCGGCCGACGCCCGGCCTCATTCCCAATCATCCGATGCCGCTGGCCTGGGATCCCGGCCAGGTCCATGGCCCCTTGGCCCGCGACGCCGAGGATGCGGCGCTGATGCTCGACGCCATGGTCGGCTTCAGTCCGCTGTCGCCAATTTCAGTGCCGCCGCCTTGGCCGAGCGCGCGTGCCGCAATCGCGCAGCGCGATCCTGGCCGATTACGCCTTGCGTATGTCTCCGACATCGCCGGCCTCGGCGTCGAGGCCGAGATCGAAGCGATCTGCCGATCTGCGGCGCTGGACCTCAGCGGCGCTAACGCTGACGTCGAGGAGATCGCCTTTTCCGCGGCGGACGGGCGCGCGCCATATCAGACCTGGCGCGGCATCTGGATGGTCGGCCAGCAATACGCGCGGCTCGCCGAGATCGATCGGCTCGGGCCCAATCTGCGCGTTAATATTCAGGCTGGCATGAAGCTCACAGCGCGCGACATCGCCGCCGCCGAAGCGATACGCCAGGAGGTCTATCACCGCTTTCGCATGCTGTTCGAGCGCTACGATGCGTTGTTGATGCCGGCCGCGCCGGTGAAGCCGTTCGCCGTAGAGCGGCAATTCCCCGAAGCGATCAACGGACGCACCTTCGAGAGCTACATCGACTGGGTCGCTCCGGCTTTTCTTATTACGCTCGTCGGCCTGCCGGCGGCGAGCGCGCCCGCGGGGCTGACTCAAGATGGTTTGCCGGTCGGAATGCAGATCGTAGCTCAGCGTTTCGCCGAGCCGCTGATCCTCCGCATTGCCGCGCTCGTTCACGCCCGCGGCGGGGTGGGATGGCCGTCGGTGGCCGCCGAGACATAGACCGCGTGCTGACGCAGGTCGGTAACCAAATTACGGGCAAACCGATAACTGTCCCTGTCGGAAATCAAATCCGGCGGCATTGGTGACGTAGTCCACCGAGAACGGAGTTGACCTCAATGCGTCCGTGGAACTGAACGGAGCGCCGAAGCGGCGCATCTTTGCTTCAAGGAGAGGTGAGTTCGACACCCATGGTAATATTCCTGGTACGCAGGCAGAAGGCGATGCTGTTCGCCGAAAAAACTCACTTGGCCGTATCGGCGACCAGGAAAAACGCCTGCTACCTGCGTTCTCTGCTTGCGCGGGGACGGCAATGAGCAAGCGGTTCTTCACCGAGCGGGTGAGGCGCCAGCAAGTGTCAGGCCTCGTGTCCTGACACTTTACACCTCCGATGGAGCACTGGTCGCACGATCCCGTCGTACTTGGTTGCCGTGACCCGACGGATACGATTGCTCGGCGCTGATCATGTTGTTGAGGATCCTACGCGCTTGTAAATGTGCGGCGTCGGTGCCGATGTCGATAAGGCCTTCGAGCGATCCTTCCGTACGATTGGACTGCACCGCCTCGAGCATGTCCACATCTTCAAGAAAGGTCGCCTTCGAACCCTCATATAGAAGCTTTGACATTTCCTGATCATCGATCTGGAAGTCTCGCGCGTAGCAGAACATGTAATGGCTCGAACTTTCCGTCTCGGGTGTTATCAGATGGCTCGACCAGATTGAGATTCCCTGGCTGCGATCACCCCCGGGCGCCCCTGTCCCAGCCTTCGCACACCCGACATCAAGATAGACGATTGATGGCGGCTTCCACGTCGAGAATTGCCAACGATCTACTTTGCCTTCGAAATTACCAGCTTTTGCAAATAGCGGCGGAGGCTTGAAGTCAATCATCCAGCGGCCGACGCGCACACCGTCAGGCAGTCGCTCGGTCTTAGGCAAAATCGCCGCTTCACGGGGATCTCCCGACAGGGTGTTCTTGTGGATGTACGTGATATGGGTGAGGTCCAACAGATTATCGACAAGAAACTGGTAATTGCATTTCAAATGGATATAGCCGGGAGTGGCAGTCCAGTTCGGATCGTCGAGCCAAGGCATGTCGGGAATGAACGACATATCTATTTTGGCTGGGTCTCCCATCCAAACCCAAACCACGTTCCATTTCTCGTGAACAGGATAGCTCCTGACTTTTGCGCCGCGGGGAATGTTTGCCTGGACGGGCACTTCCACACACTGTCCGGTCACATCGTACTTTAGACCGTGATACCCGCAAATGAGGTACTCGCCGGCGATTTCCCCCTTCGACAGCGGCGCCGCCCGGTGGCAACAGCAATCTTCCAGCGCAGCGATCTGGCCACTGGTATTGCGAAAAAGAACGATCTTGTCGTTCAGCATGGTGCGGCCGATCGGCCGTTCTTTGAGCTCATGCGACCAAGTCGCAGCGTACCAGGCATTTCGCAAGAACATCGTCATTCTCCTCGATGTGGTCCGCTTTTGTGCGTACCCTGGCGCATCAGATCGGCCGCCGAGAATCAAGAGAACCAACCACTAAATGTGTTCCATCATTTGGGACCGTTCTTCATCATAGACTTTGTAGAAGTCACGCTGCCATTCCTTGGTTTTCTGCCGAATGTAGATGTCGCGAAAGGCTTCGCCGAGGCTCGCCGGCACCAGCGGATCGTCACCAAAGCCGTCGAGCGCCTCGATCAACGTGCGTGGCAACCGCTGCGGCAACGGTTCCGAAATTTTGGCGCGCCCTTCCACCAGCTCATAGAGATTTTCATTCCACGGTGGCCCGGGATCGCGCTTCTTTTCTATGCCATCCATTCCCGCGGCCAGTGAGAAGGCAGCGGTAAGGTAGAAATTGGTGCTCATGTCGGGCGAGCGGTTCTCGATGCAATGGCGGTTCATCGGCAGCCGCAACATCGCCGAGCGGTTGTTGCGGCCGTAACAGCGCAATACCGGCGCCCATGACATGTCAGCCATATCGCCCTGCGAGATCAGGCCTTTATATGAATTGAAGGTCGGACAAGCCAGCGCGGTCAGAGCGGGGGCATGGTCCAGCAATCCTGCCGTGAAGTGAAAGGCTACGTCCGGAAACCCGATATTGTAGCGTCGCGCATAATCCCCGGTGCCGCCATGTACCGGATCGAAGATATTCACCTGCCGGCTCTTGTCGGCGAGCGACATGTTGAAATGCGCGCCGGAGCGAAAATCGCTGCTGAACGGCTTGGGCATGAAAGTCGCGATCGCGCCGAGCGAGCGAGCCACCTGCTTGGCCATGAACCGCAGGAAGATCAAACGATCACACATGGTCAATGCGTCCGCATAGGCGAAATCGAACTCATATTGTCCGCGACCGCCCTCCTGGTCGAAGGAATAGACGCCCCAGCCGAGTTCCGTCATGTGCTCCACCATCGGGAGGAGGAAGTCGACGGACTGCAGCGTCTGGTCGACGTCATAGGCCGGGCAAATTCCTTGATAGTCGCTGCCGACGATCGCTTTGTACGACCCGTCGGCCTTGCGAAAGACGTAGAGCTCAGTCTCGACGCCGATATTGAAGGTGTATTGCTTGGCCCTTGCCAGCGCGCGCTTGAGGAGAATGCGGGCGCAATTCGGATATGGCTCGCCACGATAATAAAGATCGCTGGCGAACCATGCGAAACGCTTGTCCCACGGCAGGACCATCATGCTGGCGAGATCCGGCACAGCCGCGCATTCATCTTCCTGCGGGCCGACCAGCCCCATGCCCTCCATGGCCCCGACCGTGAACAGCTCAGACCCGCTCGCCATCTTCTCGAAGCTTGCGATCGGGCAGGTCTTGGCCTTCGGCACGCCGTGCACGTCGACATAGGTCGCGAAGCAAAACTGCACGCCCTTCGCTATCAATTCGCGCTTGGTTTCGGCAACAAGCTTGGCATCGTACACGAACATTCTCCTTCCGCCGGCCCTCAGGGTCGGTTTCGCACGCAAGCATTCGCATATGGGACGTTATCCGCCGGTCGCGGCATCATCGTCTGGCTCAAATCCTTTGCCTCACTCGGCTGCCGTTCGCTGCACGGCTGGCAGCGGACCAACGACCCGGTCGAGAATCCAATTGTCGATGATGTGCACCAACGGCTCCATCGTCGAGAAGCGCCCAGGTCGGCTAAGCGGATTGGACAGCCCTTGCAGTTGCACCTCGGCGATTCCGTTGTCCTCACTAATCACGAGGTCGAAGCGCTTGTGATAGTTCGGCACGATCTGCTCGAAAGCAGGCTGCTCGACGGTAATCTTCGGAAAGCAGAATCCGGCAGAGTAGCGCACCACACCTGGCCCGTCGGGCGCCATTTGCTTGAACCAGACGCAGTCGAGGTCGGCGCCGATCACGGTGCAGGGATAGATCAGGATATATTGCGCGCCCTTCGCCGCTGGGCCGCGCAACGTCGGGATAGCGGCGAAAGCCGCGTCATTGCCGAGCGTCGAACGAGACGCGGCGGTGATCGTCTGCAGGAGTACGTAGTTGCCGGGCGCGCCGTCGATCGGATTCCACTCCCCTTTGATGCCGCCGATGGTCTTTTGATGCACCGTCGGAAGATGGAAGTTTTCCATCGAATTCTCGATGTAGCTCTTCCAGTTGGTCTGGACGGTGAAATCGCGGCGCTTAACCGTCAGCATGGTCTCGAACTCGTAGGACTCAGTGAAGCGGTCGAGATCGCCGAGATAGTCGCGCAGGCTCATCGAATTCGGATCGAAATTGACGAACAGGAAACCGCACCACGTCTCGAGTTTGACCTCAGTCAAGCCATAGTCGGACGGGAAAAAATTCCGCGCGTCATGCATGCCGTTAGAGCTGCGCAGCGCGCCAATCGTGGAATAGAGCCAGCTGTGATACGGACATCTGATCGATTTGCAGTTACCTTCGCCTTCCAACAGCTTGGCGCCGCGATGACGGCACGAATTGACGAAGGCACGAATCTTGCCGTCCTCGCCGTGCATGACTATCAAAGACACGCCGACCAGCGTGAGGGTGAAATAGTCGCCGGGGGTTTTAACGTAGTCGATACGACCGATGAGATTCCAACATTTCATGAAAATGTTGGACACCTCCCGTTGGTAGAATTCAGGTGACGTGTAGCACTCGGGGGGCAGGGTGGCGGCTTCACACAGCGGACGACGCACAGCGGCGTAGCTGTTCGGGTCGAACAAATCCGTCATCATCTGCTCCCGTCTTGAGACAACCCTATTCGGCCGCTTGAGACTAACCCGGGCGTACACTTTCAAGGCAAGAGCGCACCTCGCGCATCACCCTTTTCCATGCGCGTTGAGCAATTTTCGTGCCAGCCACGTTCTTAATCGCTCAATTAACTTTTGTACGCCTTTTCTTTTCGCCTGACAAGCGTTGAGCGGGGCGGTACTAAGGGTAACGTACCAGCGATGTCCGGGGAAAGAATGACACGGCAAAATAGGGTCACGTCTCAGAAGTGGCAGGGTCGTGCGCAAAATGCGACTCGACAGCGTAACAACCATCGGTCTGACGACATTCTCGAATCAGCGTTGCGGCTATTCTCTGAGCAGGGTTACACTGCCGTATCGATCAAGGACATTGCGAAAGCCGGCGGGGTAAACTCGGCGTTGATCTACTACTATTTTGCCAGCAAGGAGCATCTGTTCGTCGAGGCGCTGAAGTATTCAGCCCGGGCTGCCGTCGTGGATCAACAGCATTCGAAGAAACTACGCAACGATCCGGTTGCAGAAATCAATTTCTGGTTCGATGCTAATATAAGAATGTCGATGCCCCTGGGGCAGATGTTGAGACTCATGCTGGACTACCGCGCAACCCGCAAGCGATCCGCCTCGATCGAACGCCTCATAATGGACTTCTACGAGGCTGAAACTAGCTTGTTGCGAGCCGCCATTAACCGCGGCATCAAGGGCGGACTGTTTCAGCAGGTCGATACCGTCAAGACTTCATTGTTCGTATCCACACATCTCGACGGTTTGATGGTGGCTGCATCGATTCGTCCCAACTACGATTTGGCCGCGGGATTCCTCCAGATGCGCAAGATTCTGTTCGCATGGCTAAGCTATGGAAGGCATGCCGAAAGACGTAAGTCGGGCGTTCGGACCAAACTGCGGTTTGTCGCTTGACAGGGGTGTTTCATGGCGCGGCGCTGGGACCTGATGACGAGCGCGGAGATCGGCGAGATCGTTGCTGAAGGCATGGACCTGGTGCTCCTGCCGGTCGGCGCAACCGAGCAGCACGGCCCCCATCTTGCGACCGGTTGCGATACAATTTCCCCCGAGGAGATCGCCTGGCGCGTGTCCGATGAGACCGGCGTGGCCGTTCTGCCTGCGGTCCCTTACGGAATTTCGCTCGGTCACACAACGCGTTGGCCCGGTACCATCTCGCTGCATCCGCAGACATTGACGCAGGTCGTTCTGGAAGTGGGCCGCTGGGTAATCGGGTCCGGCTTTACAAAGCTGATCATGCTCAACGGCAATGGGCCCAATACGCCGCCGCTCGAGTGCGCGCGCATCCAATTGCGCTATGAGTTTCCACGCTGCCGCTTCCGTGTGCTGTCGCTGTTCGATTGTTCAGCACGCGTGCAACAACACTATTTTTCTGATGCCTCTGACATCCATGCCAACCGTGGAGAGACGTCGTTACTGATGCATGTTCGTCCTGCCGCGGTGAGGCCGGAGGCGCGGGTGGACGAAGAGGATGTGACGGTTGGGCGCATCTTCTCCTACGATATGCCGTCGACAACAGCCACCGGCGTGGTCGGTCGTCCGAGCCTCGCTTCACCGGACGACGGCGCCAAGCTCTCACATATGCTAGTGGAAGACATCAGCGCGATCGTGCGGAATGCTCTGGTGGAGGAATGGCCGACCCCGCCGGGCGGGCGCTAGCGACACTGTGCGCAAAATGGACTATTGAAGTTCTTAATTCAACGTTCAATTATCTCGCTTGCAGAGGCATGTCCCGCCGGTCCTTGGAGAGAGGTCTTGATGCCCCAACGCGGTCAATCACCTCCTCCCCGGCGCATGGCTCAAGTCTTGCTTCTTGAATTTGAGTTCGGCCTCGGCGGGTGGTGAGGCACCGCGATGGAGTTTGCTCGTTTGGGACGCAGTGGACCTGAGGTGTCGCGTCTTTCGATTGGGACGATGACATTCGGCACTCAAATGGACGAGCCAACGGCACATCGCTTACTCGACCGCGCCTATGAGGCAGGCGTGATCTTCTTTGACACCGCGGAGATCTATCCGGCGCCGGCGCAGGCCAGCACCTACGGCGTGTCGGAATTGCTTCTTGGACGTTGGTTGAAGCGCACACCACGCGATCGGATCATCATCTCGACCAAACTGGCAGGAGGCGAGCGCGCCCAAGGTCCGCATTTGCCTTGGGTGCGCGGCGGAGCCACCGCGGTCGACCAAAACCAGGTCAGCCGGGCATGCGAGGCATCGTTGAAGCGGCTCGGGACCGACTATATCGACGTCTATCAGGCGCATTGGCCCGACCGGAAAACTCCTATGGCGGTTCAGCTCGATGCTCTGCATCGTCTGATCGAGCAGGGCAAGGTGCGGCACATTGGTCTGAGCAACGAGACCGCGTGGGGCATGACCGCCTTCTGTGCTGCTTCCGCCGGGCAGGAGATGCGCCCAGTTTCAGTTCAAAACGCCTACAATCTTCTGCAGCGTCGAATCGAGCATGGTCTCACTGAAGCCTGCCAGCAGGAGGAGGTGAGCCTGATCGCCTATTCGCCCCTCGCCATGGGCGTTCTAACCGGGAAATATAGCGATGGCCGCCGCCCAGAAGAGGCTCGGCTGTCCGTCTCAAACCGTTACGGCGAAATGTATTTGCAGGATCGCCTGCTTGCTGCCGCCGATGCCTACGTGGCGGTTGCGACGAAGCACGGGCTCGATCCGGTCGAAATGGCCTATGCCTGGGTCCGTCAGCAACCCGGCGTCGCGACTGTCCTCTCGAGCTTCTCTCGGGTCGAGCAGCTACAGCCGTTCTTGCGCAGCGCGCAGATCTATTTGGATGAAGCCGTCCTGTCGGAGCTCGACGCGGTCAGGCAAACCCATGATGCGCGCTGGAATATGCTGGGGTGAGTGAAACCGAAAGGGAGCGTGACATGGGTTTGCAACAAACCACGAAGGTATCGCGCCGGCGGATAATCGCCGGGACAGCCGCAGCATTGGCGGTATCCGATTTTCCGGCACCTGCGATCGCTCAGCCGACTAGCATCAAGATGACTTTGCCGTGGCTGCCCCAGGGTTCGCAGTTATTCGCTTTCGTTTCGCAAAACCGCGGATTTTGGAAAACGCGCGGGTTGAACGTGGAGATCGCCCGGGGCTTCGGTTCCGGCGCTGCCGTTCAAACCATTACGCAGGGCCAGATGCAGACCGGGATCATCGCGGCGCCCTCAATCCTGGTCGCGGCAGCGCAAAATCTCGATACGCGCGTCGTCGGCATCGCCGGTTACGATTCGACGATGGGCTTCTTGGTGCTGGATGACTCTCCGGTCAAGACCCTCAAGGACCTCGAAGGCCGCAAACTTGGCTCGACGCTGCAATCCGCGGAAGTGCCCTTCATCGACCATTTCCTGGTGCTGTCGAATGTGGACCCCACCAAGATCAGCCGCGTATCGTTGCAGGCGCCTTCGCTCGAAACCACGCTCATCAACAAGCAGGTCGACGCTATCTCCGTCTTTGCGACGTCGAACATGCCGAGCCTCCTGGTGCAGGGGGTCAAGTTCCGCTTCTACAACTACGCGGATGTGGGCATCCGATTATATTCCAACTGTCTCACCACCAGCCCGGAATACCTCAAGGCCAACCGCTCCGTGGTCGAGGCATGGGCGGATGGCATGAACGAGGGAATCGAATTCTGCATGCTCAATTTCGAAGAGGCGGTCGATATCTTCGTCAGCGAGGTCCCGGAAGTAAAAATGTCGTCAACCGGCAGGATCCACACCCGTTACGGCGCTGGGCTGTTTCTGGCTGCTTTCCTGGCACCCGAGGTTCGCGACCATGGTATTGGTTGGGGCGATCTCGACTCGCTCGGGAAGCAGACCGACCTCGTGATGAAGTATGCTGTCGCTGCCGGTGCGAAACGGCCAGATGTTGACGCCATCTTTAGCGATGCGATGGCCGGCAAGATCAAGATCAGCGATGCGGAATGGGAGGTGGCGCGCAGGTCGGCGAGCGAATTCTCGCCTCTTCTCGGCATGAAACTCTAAGCTCCGGGGCAGCGATTATTATGTTGGCGGTCACTCCGCAATCCTCGAGCGAGGTCTTTGTCCGCCTGACAAAGGTCGGCAAAAGCTTCCAAAGCGACAGCGGCACACTCGAGGTCTTGCGTAACGTCAGCATTGATGTCGCCGACCGGCAGTTCATCTCGATCCTTGGCCCGTCCGGTTGCGGCAAAAGCACGCTCCTGATGATGATGGCTGGCCTCGAACCGGTCAGCAGCGGTTTGATTGAGATTGCGGGTCAGCCGGTACGCACGGCGCGCCGTGACGTCGGAGTGATCTTTCAGGACCCGACACTGCTGCCGTGGAAGACCGCACTTGAGAATGTGCTGTTTCCGATCGAGATCTACGGCCTGCCCTTCGACAAATACCGCGTCCGCGCCGAGGCGCTGCTCGAACTGGTCGGGCTTGGGGACGCGGGGCAAAGGCGGCCACGCCAACTTTCGGGCGGCATGCGCCAGCGGGTGGCTATTTGCCGAGCCTTGATTCACGAGCCGAAGCTTTTGCTGATGGACGAGCCGTTCTCGGCGCTCGACGCCATCACGCGTGATGAGCTCAATGTGACGCTGCTCGATATCTGGGAGCGCCACCACCAGACTGCATTTTTCGTGACGCACTCGATCCGCGAGGCAGTCTTCTTGTCCGACCGGGTCGTGGTGCTCGGGCGCCGACCCGGGCAGGTCGTCATGGACGTGACGATCCCATTTGCGCGGCCGCGCGACCTAAACGTCGGAGAGACAGTGGAATTCAACCAGATTTGCGGCGACTTGCGCAAGGCAATCGCCGAGAGCCATGCGGCAGTGTCGCGGTCGAATGGCTCGGCGCGGAAGTCTCAGAACCTATGACTCAGGAACTGCTGATCGTCGAACCGGAGGTCGTGCGCCGCAGCCGAGTCCGGCGCGAAGCTGTCGGTCGGGTCACACGCCGGACGATGTTGCCGGTGATGACGGCGATGGTTTTGCTCGCGATCTGGGAAGCATTCGTCAAAATTTCGGGCATTCGTCCTGTGATCCTGCCGGCGCCAAGCGACATTCTGCAAGCCATGTGGGTGCAGCGCGAACTGCTCATCGCCAATGCAATTCCCACTACGATGGAGACGATGGGCGGCTTTGTGCTGTCGGCCATTCTCGGGGGCCTGCTTGGTGTTCTGTTATCTTATTCCGCCTTTGCTCGCGATTCTCTCTATCCGAATGTTATTCTGTTCCAGCTCATTCCCAAAGTAGCAGTCGCGCCGTTGTTCATTCTTTGGTTAGGCATAGGATGGGAGTCGCGGCTGGCAATCGCTTTGTTCATCGCGTTCTTTCCGATCGTCATCTCGACGGTCAGCGGCCTGAATGCGGTGGATCCTGCCGTTCTGCGCCTGTGTGAAAGCTTGACGGCAACGCGCTTTCAGGTGTTCTTCAAGATTCGTCTGCCCTATTCGCTTCCCTTCCTCTTCAACGGAATGAAGATCAGTATGACGCTCGCCATCATTGGCGTAATTGTCGGCGAGTTCATCACCTCACAACGCGGACTGGGCTACATCATCTTGTTTGCCGGATCGCGGCTGGAGACGACCATGGTGATGGCGGCACTGCTGGTGCTCTGCCTGGTCGGACTGATCCTTTATGGGACGGTGGCGCTTGCCGAGCGGTTGATCATGAAAAAATTCGGCGACTAACACCTATCCGTCGTTTGCCATGCGATTCACACTTCCCGAGAGAAGAAAACAATGACGACTGCCATCTACGACTACACGGTATTACGCGACTTCGGCACTGCCCTCGGCGAAAAAGTGGGCTTGGCTTCGGAGCGCGCCAGAACCCAGGCGGAGATCTTGCTCGAGGCCGACCTCATGGGTCACACCACACATGGCCTTGCGATGCTGCCGGGCTTTCTCAAGAGTATCGAAACCGGCGCGACACGCCCGAAGGGTGAGCCCAACGTCATTTCCGATCGCGGCTCGACCATCCTCTGGGACGCGAACACATTGCCGGGCACCTGGATTCTCACCAAGGCCATCGGAGAAGCTCGGGCGCGGGTAGCCCAGCATGGCGTGGTGACGGTTGTGCTTAAGAACACTGCCCACATCGCAGCACTCGGCGCGTATCTGCGGCAGGCGACCGACCAGGGCTTCGTCATCACCATCGCGAATTCGGATCCAAGCATGCGCACAGTCGCGCCCGCCGGCTCTCGCGAGGGGCAGCTTGCGGCCAATCCACTGGCGTTCGGCTATCCGACAGAAGGCGAGCCGGTGCTCATCGACATCAGTACGTCGTCAGTCGCCAATGGCTGGGTCAGGCGATGGGGCGCCGAAGGTCGGCGACTACCCGGAAAATGGCTACTTGATGCAGGCGGCAACCCAACTGACGAACCCGCGGCGCTATTCGGCAATCCGCCTGGTGCCATGCTGCCGCTGGGCGGCACGGAACTCGGGCACAAGGGATTCGCGCTGGGCCTGATGGTGGAGGTTCTAACCGCAGGTCTGTGCGGTACAGGTCGGGCCGACAAGCCGACCGGCGGAGGTTCGCCGGTATTCATCCAGGTGATCGACCCCCGGGCCTTTGCGGGTGTTGAAGCACTCAAACGCGAGGCAAGCTGGTTGGCGGATGCTTGCCGCGCGAGCACGCCCCGCCCGGGTTTTCCGGTGGTGCGCATGCCAGGCGATACGGCTCTAGCAAGGCGACGAGCACAACTGACCTCCGGGGTTGAGCTGTATCCAACGATCATGCCTGACCTGAAAATCTGGGCAGACAAATTTGGGATAACGGCGCCCACGGCCCGGTAATTCAATCATCGAACACTCGAAGTCACTCCGAAAATGGAGAGAATAACTATAACCGAATAGGCCTTATCACAAAGCCCCCGTTACCCATTCTCTTCATCGACACGCGCGCGGGGAGCACCGCCACGAGAGCGCGGTTGATGGTCGACACCGCTTCAACTGCGGCACCGAAAAGCCCTTGCCGTAATCCTCGGCGACGCTCTTTTCCTCATGCCCGAGCAACACCCACCGGATGTCCTGCGGGCATTCAACGGCGCGCAAGCGATCCTGCGCACGATGCCGCAGTGAGTGCACCACCTTGCGCGGATCGACGATGCCAACGTCACGCAGGAACCTATTGAGGCGCTTCGATGCTGCGGCGGGAGTGCCGGCGAACAGCCTCCCCTTGACCTTGGGCAGATGCGGCAGCACGCCCGCCGGCACATGTCGACCGCGTCGAGAGGCTGCCGCTCTTGCTTGTCGCCGCGTTCGGGAACGATGCTGCTAAACGGATTGAACGTCAGCTTGAGCGGATCATCGTCCTTGCGTTCTTTGATCGCCAGATTGACCGCAGCGGTGAGCCATCCGATCTTTTTGCGAATGGTCGCGCCCTTGAGACCTTGGCCCTCGAAATACTGGACCACCTTGCGGCCATCGTCGCGGCTCGCATCCTTGAGCCGTTTGTATCCCCAGCCGGGGGTTTTTCTAAATTTTGCGACCTGCTTGAGACGAGCGAGCCGGGCGGGGACTGTCGTCCGCCGCCCGGCTCTCAACCCAACCCCAGTTACGAAACCGCGGGCCGATCAGTAGCGCGACACAACGGGTCCGCCAAAGTTGAACCGCCACGTCAGGCCGCTGGTGATCGTCTGCACGGTTTTCGAGCTGTGCTCGCCCACGCCGGTCGGCGCACCGGTGTCGAAGATGATCGGGAGATCGGCGGCGCCGTACCAGTTGTACCGATATTCGGTCTTCCAGGTCAGGGCCGGCATCCACGGCAGGCGGTATTCGTAGCCGCCGCCGACAAACCCGCCGTTGTAGTTGTG
>Ga0182024_10004847_pt1 | contig 30579 bp, 26 predicted proteins | sample P32metaG_FD_120480 | JGI IMG/M metagenome (GOLD analysis project Ga0182024, IMG submission 120480) | Permafrost microbial communities from Stordalen Mire, Sweden - P3-2 metaG (Illumina Assembly) | ecosystem: Environmental > Terrestrial > Soil > Wetlands > Permafrost | place: Sweden: Stordalen... | reverse complement strand
CCTCCGTGCCGCCTCCCGTCTTGCCTGCCAGTCGTCAACCAACAGAACATCCGCCTTCAGTTCTTCTGCCAGGGAAATAGCGTCTCGCTCCCCCGCTCCCAATACGACCGGGAACGAAGTCGAAGAAACCTGGGGAGCACGCACCTGCAGCCAACCTGGGCGACGAGCAACCCACTGCCGAACCGCTTCCGGCGTTCCTCCCTGAGAAAGCTCCTCGAAGACTGCGGGAGGAATCAACACCTCGCCGAAAACCACCGAGAGAATCTGGGCTTCGCCGATCAATACAAGGTATCGGAGCGGAGTTGCGTCCGCAACGACGATCATTCTCCTCCGCGCTCACCCTCAGCCTGACGCTGCTTCCACAGCCGTTCCCCCAACTCCCGCTCGCGCTGCAGCTCCTCGATGGAATAGTCAAGCCATACCTCGTGCTGTTTGAGAAAGCCGTCAAGCTCGTAACGGCTCAAATCGAGCAGGGACGCAGCCTGATGCTCGGTCAGCCGGTGCTCGCGAATGGCCTCTAGAACAAGCGCTTCAAGTGCGGCCCGCGCAAGATCTCGCCCTGGCGCAAGCTGCTGCGCGATATCGTCCGGCAAGTCCAGAGTGATCTGCATCGAACTCCTATCCCCACTCTACCCCAACTTCTTCTCCAACTCCGCCCACCGCGCATACAAATCGTCCACCGCCGATTGCCGCGTCTCCAGCTCCGCCATGGCCGCGTCCAGCAACTTGCCTCCAGCGGACGCCGCGTGCTGCACCGCATCGTGCTGAGCCTCCAAAGCCAGCTCCGCCTCCGAAACCCGATGCTCAATCGTCTCGTAATCCCGAGCCTCAATATAGGACAGCTTCTTCTTAACGGAAGCCGCCTTTGGCGCAGGCACGCCCGTAATCTTCGCGGGCTTCTTCGCCGTCTGCCATTCATTCCATTGCGAGTAATCCGCGAACCGCTCCGCCCCGCCCTTCCCGTCGAGCCCCAGCACCACCGTCGCCACCCGGTCCAGCAAATACCGATCGTGCGTCACCAGCACCAGCGCGCCCGCAAACTCGAGCAGGCTCTCTTCCAAAATTTCGAGCGTGGGAATATCCAGATCGTTGGTAGGCTCGTCCAGCAGCAGCAAATCCGCGGGCTCCAGCATCAGCTTCGCGATCAATACCCGAGCCTTCTCGCCGCCCGACAACCTCCGCACCGGCTGATTCAACTGCTCGCTGGTAAACAAAAACTTCGCCGCCCACGATGCCACGTGCGTCACCCGCTCCCGATAAATAACGGAGTCGCTATCCGTCGCGAGCGCCCTCCGCAGCGTCAGATTCTGATCGATTTCCCGGATCTGATCGAACGAGACAATTCGCAAATTGTCAGCTTTCTGAATCTCCCCGCGCATCGGCGCCATATCGCCCTTCAACAGCTTCAACAGAGTCGTTTTTCCGCTCCCGTTCGCGCCCACGAGGCCCACGCGCATCCCCGCCGTGATCGTAAAACTCGTCTTGTCGAATAGCACGGACTCGCCAAATCCATGCGACACGCCCTCCAGATGCACCAGCCTTTTTGTCTTCCGATCGGTCGCCGAAAAATCGATGTCGGTCAGCTCCACGCGAGTCCGGATCTTCAGATCTTTCAACTCGCCGATCATTTCCTGCGCCTTATCGATGCGAGCCTTCGATTTCGTCGCCCGCGCTTTCGGGCCGCGCCGCAGCCACTCCATCTCCGTCTTCACGCGATTCTCCAGCGCGTCCTGATGCTTCGCTTGAGCGTGTAAAAACTCGCCCTTCTTTTCAAGGAACGTGCTGTAGTTCCCCGTCACGTAAAACAACCCGTTCGGATACGCCGGATTCAACTCCGCCATCGCCGTCGCCACGTTCTCCAGAAAATACCGGTCGTGGCTAACCACCACGCAGGCGAACGAAGCATTCTGCAACATCTCTTCCAGCCACGCGATCCCCGCAAGATCCAGGTGATTCGTCGGCTCATCCAGCATCACGATGTCCGGGGACCGCACCAGCGCCTCGGCCACCGCCAGTCTTTTCCGCCACCCGCCCGATAAGCTCGATGCCTCTTGATCGAAGTTTTCAAACCCCGCGCGCCCCAGCGTCTCGGCTTCGCGCGCCAGCTTCTCTTCTTCCGCGACCTTGGCCTCCGCCATCGCGGCGTGTACCACCTGACGCACCGTCATGCCCGAAGGAAATTGCGAATCCTGTGTCACGTACGCGAGCCTGGTTCCCTTGCGCAGCGCCACGTTGCCGCTGTCCGGCTCCCTGAGGCCGGTGAGAATTTCCAGCAGAGTCGACTTCCCCGCGCCGTTCGGCCCAATCAGTCCGAGCCGGTCTCCTTCTGCGATGTTCAGCGTGATATTTTCAAAAAGAGGAGCGATCCCGAAGGTCTTCGAGATCGCTGAAACGTTGATTAATGATGCCATTTATGGTCGATTAAGGGTGCTTAAAGAGTACATTTATGTCGATTTAAGACCCTTTATTGGACCGCTACGGTCACTCCAGCCTGGCTTTGGACCCCGTTTATGGAAATCACGATCGGCAGCGCGGAGCCATTGACCCCGGTTGGCACCTGGAGGTTGAACTGAACCACCCCGGTCACCAAGCCCGGAGCTGCGCCCGCGTAAACCACGGTCGCATTCTTTCCGCCGATGGTCGCCGTCACAAACGGTTGTAAAACAAGGGGATACTGCGCGAGTGGAGTTATTTCCCCGTCTAGACTGGGCGGGTTGGTCTGCCCTCCTCCGGTCCCATAAACCGAAATGTAGGAGCCTTCGAGCGCAGGGTTAGACGCCGTATTTAAGGAGTAATTCTGATTCAAAACCGCCGCCTGCCCGGTACCTGTCTGGCTATCCGTCGAAAGCCCCAAAGCTGCTGAAACTACAGGGAGTTGTATGGCCGTCGAAGGAACCCCTTGATAGGTAATAACGATGCTCGCCGCGGTTTGCCCCCCGATTTCGTAAGGAACCACCACGTCGATTTGCGTGGAGGAAGCGTACAGCATCGTTCCTAAGTTATTGTTATTAAATGCTACTTGAACCCCGCCCAGGTTCGTACCGGCTCCCGTGACGCCCAGTGCGGGCCCCAGCCCCGACCCCTTGATCCATATGATTTCACCGGGCGAAACCTGGCCTCCGACACCGCTGGAATTGTTGCCGATAATGAAAGGCTGCGGCGTAGAAGTGGCTGAAACAAATACGGATACGGGAACTGTCAGCACCGCCACTCCGCTCGCGCTGAGCGTAAACGAGCCATTGTGCATTCCGGGCTGAAGGTTTTGCGGAGTGACGGAAACCGCCACGCTTCCCGGTGTCGTGCCGCTGCCCGGTGACACGGAAATCCAGCTATCGCTAATCGATCCAATAGTATACGCAAGCCCCGCGACCCCGGTTGCCGCGTTGCTGATCCCGACGATCGCGGTCGGGGGCGCCGCGCCTCCCGTTTGATAACTGAAGGAGACTGCGGAAGGTGTCGCAACAAGGGCAGCGGCGGGGGGACCCACTGTCAAGCCGACGAAGAGGGTAACCGCAGGGATGGTGGAGGGTATGAAGGTGATGGTCACCGTGCTGGAATAAGTCCCTTGGCCTAGTGTATTTGGAGCAATGCTCAAGGTAAGCGACGCCGGCGATCCCGGCGCGATGGTTGCCGTTTGAGGTGTCACTTGCAACCAGTCTCCGCCCGCCGGACCGGGCGTGATTTGGGTGGTAAATGAGGAACTGGTTGTGCCGGTAATCGTTAAAGTGACAGGGGCCGGCACTGAGCCGCCTTGCAATTCAGTGAAGCTCTGCGCGCCGGGAGGCGATATGGTGACAGCGCTGCTTGAAAGAAGCGTTAACATGATGGGGATCGTCAGCGAGCCGCCAAAAAGCGTGGGCGAGTTAATCGTAACGGAGCCGTTGTATACTCCCGCGGCGATCACCAGTCCCGGCGTGATCTGCACGTAGGGACTTGCGGGCGTACTGCCGCTCGAAGGGGCAGGCGGCGCCAGCCATGGGGCGTTTGACGCCGACGCGGTGTAATTCAGCGCCACGGCGGGATCGGAACTGGTGATCTGGATATTGAATTTCTGGGGGGGGTCGCCCTGATGGAGGGTCACCTGCGTCAATCCCGCCGGGATGTTCACGATCAGCGTCGCGTTGGCACTAATAAAAAGCAGAACCGGAATGCCGATCGACGTGGTCCCGTTCGCCTGGGTAGTCGATGTGACCGTGATCTTTCCGCCGCATGTTCCGGCACCAAGGCCGGTTGTATTCACGCTGACCGTGAGTGCCGCCGGAGTCGAAGTGCCGGATGCGGTCACCTGGAGCCAGCCCGGAGGACACGTGGTGCTGGGCGTTACGGACGGGACGACCGAAGTAATCGGCAGGGCGATACCGGAGCTGGTAATCTGCACCGTCTGCGATGGTGGCGCGGATTGATTCAGTTCATAAGCAAAGTAAAGGTTCGCGAGCGACGGACTCAAAACGTAAGTGGAGGCTCCAGAGCCGCTGATGGTGAGGTTTACCGCGATATCGACAGGCGCGGAACTGTTCTGAGGGGTCAACGTGATGGTTGTGTTGTAATTGCCACTGGCCATGTTGCCCGGGGCGACTGTGACGGTGAGAGTCTGTCCAGAAGTGCCGGTGGTGCCGTTGAACAGGCCGGTGCCCGCGGAGATCCAACTGGCAGTATACGAAATGCTGAAGTTAATGCTTCCCCCGGTGCTTCCGGTTGTGACCGTTTGGACGGAAGGACTGCCGCCTTGCGCTACGTTAAAAGCAAGGGTCGTGCTACCGACCGTCAGATTCTGCGCCTCGACCGTGTCAAAACTACCCAGGGCGAGCAAGCATGCCATAAGGATAAACGGCGTAAACCCGGCAGCAGCAATACGAAACTTGGTAAGCATCATTCCTATTGAAGCACTTTGGAGACCAACGTCATAATGGGTACGGGATGGGATTCGGTCTTTGGATTGACCTCGACAACGGCCTTGCCTGGGCGCAGGGGACTCACGAATACCGGCCGATGGGCGCGGCGGTGATCGCCACTACAGACCAGTTCCGGCATCGCGATTTCCGGCAGACGCGGAGGCGTCCGCGAGTGCTACAGAACTCATTCGCGGGGTTTTTCGGCTCGCTCGAAGAGGTCAACGCGAGGCTGCGAAGCCACCCCAAATGGAAAATCAGAGCAACTCCGGCGCATCTTTAAGAAAAGCTTAGCGGCCAGAGGAGAATCATGCGGGCTGTCGCTAGTTTTCCAGTTTTCCCAGTTTTACCCCATCGGAGGAAGTGGTCGTTGTCCCGGATTTCCGGATTTACCACATCTAGCAACGCGTGGCAAGCCAGCCCTGCACTCCCTTCTAGGCTAGGTTCATTCGCTGGAGCACAGCTTGGAAGCGCGGATCGGCGCGGTAGGGGTCGAAGAGCGGTTCGTTGGGTAAAAAGAGAAGCGGCGGTTGGCGCTCCCGGTACGCGCCGTCGAGCGCATCGAACATAGCATCCACCTCGCCGACGGCTGCGTAATAGGCTGAGGCCGCGTAGGTTTGACCATGCGCGTCGGAGAGCTTCAGCGCCCATTCCTGGCTTCGCTCGATATCGCCAGCCTTATGGTACGACACGGCGAGCCACCACACAAGCTCGGAGTACCAGGGAGCCAGTTCCACACTTCTTTGGGAGCTGGTAATCGCTGCCTGCGCAAAGCCAGCGTGAAGCTGTGCCCATCCAATTGCTCCCCAGATCGGCCAATAGTTCGCGTCGATTTCCAGGGCTTTGCGCACGTACTCAATGGTTTCCCGGTACTGTTTCGCACAATAGAGGCACATCGCCATGCTGAAGTGAAGGATCATGGAAAGTGGGTCGGTCTCGAGTGCCAACCGGCTTTGCTCCGTCGCTTCGGGGATTCGTCCCAAAGGCAGCAGATACCATAGGGCGCAGCGTGCTCGCACCACTGGAGGGACGAGTTCACCCGCCATGGCCTGGCGGAGATGCGCTTCGGCCGCTCTCCAATCGAAATCGACCATTGCCGCTAGAAGCGCCAAAATGCCGCGCGCCTCTCGATTGGCGGGGTTGATGGCCAGCGCTTTTTCCGCAGCGGATCTCGCCAGAGGTGCCATGTCGAGCATGGGCTTTATGCCGGGCGCCGCCAGGCTGTAGTAGTACTCCGCCAGTCCGCTGTAAGCCGTTGCGTAATTCGGGTCGATGGCCAAGGCCAGCTCAAAGCACTCCTTCGCTTTCGCTAGGCTCTCCGGCGTGAGGCGCAGGCGGTAATACTGTCCTTTCAAATAATTCTGATAAGCTTCGATATTCACCGCCTGCGCTCGGGGAGCCAGCCGCACCTTGAGCGCTTCGGAGATCGCCTGGCCGATTTCATCCTGGATGGCAAAGATATCGTTCATGTCGCGGTCGTAGCGCTCCGACCAGAGATGGGAGCCATCGGCGGCATTGATCAACTGCGCGGTGACGCGGACCCGGTTGCCCGCGCGACGGACGCTACCTTCCAGCACATGACCTACGCCCAGCGTCTCAGCAATCTTACGGACGTCCTGCTCCTTGCCGCGGAACGCGAATGCGGAGGTGCGGGCGATCACCTTCAGTCCCGGGATTTTGGCGAGCAGATTCAGAATTTCTTCAGCCAGCCCGTCGCTGAAGTATTCATTTTCCTTGTCCGCGCTCATGTTGGCGAAGGGCAAAACGGCAATCGACGGCTGATTTGTCGGCTTAACGGAAATCTGCTCCAGTGCAACTCTGAGCTCTCTCATGCTCGAAAAACGGTCCCCCGGCTGCTTCGCCAGGCACTTTTTGACGATGCGCTGCAGTTCGGCGGGCGCTTGGAACGGTGAAGGATCGTCGCGCAGCACCGCGCTCAGCACCTGCGCTGTTGAGTCTCCGTTGAATGCACGATTCCCCGAGAGCATCTCGTACAGCACGGCGCCAAAACTGAACACCTCCGAACGCTCGTCGAGAGGCTTTCCCTCCGCCTGCTCGGGCGCCATGTACGCAGCGGTCCCCAGGACGGTGCCTTCGATCGTCTCCGTGACGTCCGCATCCGAATCCGTCATCAACTTAGCGAGTCCAAAATCGAGCAGCTTGGCCGTGCCTTTCGGAGTCACCAGGATGTTTCCAGGCTTGAGATCGCGGTGAAGAATGCCTTTCCCGTGCGCGTCTTCGAGCGCGCTCGCGATTTGGAGAGCCAGTCTCACGGCTTCCTCCACCCTCAGAGGGCCCCGCAACGGCTTGCCCTCGACGTACTCCATGACCAGATAATCCTGGCCAACGTCATAGAGGACGCAGATGTTCGTATGATTAAGCGCGGCTACGGCCTGGGCTTCCTGCTGGAAGCGCGCTGAGTGCTGACTCTTCATCTGTTTGACCGCGACGATGCGATTCAGCCGCGTATCCCGCGCCTTCCACACTTCGCCCATACCGCCCGCGCCAATTGGCGCAAGGATTTCGTAAGGGCCGAGTTTTGTCCCCACGGAGAGCGGCATATGCGCGACTTGCTCAGTTTACTTGATTAGGAAGCGGTTGGATTACGGCGTACTCGGGAAAAGGGGGAAAAGGAGGGGAAAAGGGGACGGACGTGGACAGAGAAGTTTTCGCCATTGTCCAGGAGCCACCTCGAAAGGACGGCTGCCGCCAAAATTGGCTGCCCCACAAGTCTCCTATTTGATCTTCCATTCGGAGATGCCGGCGGACCGGTTGGGCTGTTCGCCGGCCCGTGTCGTCGCACCAATGGAGGTTGGCCGAGGAGATAGTCCACCAATCGTCCGAATTCAAACGCTAAAGACCGATGCCAATCCGCCGATAAGATGAGACAGGTATGGAGAGCCGGATCGGGTGGCCCTCTTGAGGACTTCAACAGGACGGCCTAGGTCATATGTTATTCGCCTTAGAGCGGTGTGCCTTTCACCCCAGGAAAATGAATCCTCAGATCCATTTCTTTATGTTGCCCAAGGTATGAATATAAGCAAGTAAGGATTTAAAGAGCCGTGCGACGGAAGCAAATTGCGCGGGCCGCTAACAAACGTCGCGGATGATTATTTATCAGTAAGAAAACAGGAGCACAGGACCATGGAAATTCTAAGACAGTCAATTTACGGAATGAGGCACTTGTGGAAGAAAACCTCCGGTCAGGACCTCATTGAGTATGCCCTGATGGCGGGCTTCGTAGCGGTCGCCGCGGGGGCTATTATGCCGAACGTAGCCAGCAGCATCAGCATTATCTTTAGCGAGATCTCGTCGGTGATGGCTGGAGCGGCGGCTACTGGCGGCAGCTAGAATTTTCTGAAAAGCGCACGGAGATCGCTCCCCTGAAGAACAGCCTGGCTTCGCCGCACATTCGCCGGAGTTCTGTGTGCGCGCGAAGACCGTCGGCTGAAGCCGACGCTCGAAGCTGAAGCTCGCGCCACCGTCGTTCTTCGTCAGCATGGGACTTCCTGCGGGTGGCGTGGCGGACCGGGTCTATTTGATCTTCCACTCCGTTATGCCGGCTGACCAGTTGGGCTGCATCGTGACTTCCAGGCGCAGGGCGCTGGTGGTCACCGATTTGAAGGTCAGCTTGTTGTACTGGTCTTTCTCCACGCCATAGATAGAGGCGCCTTCTACGGGAATCCACCGATCGCCGTCGCGATAGAGAATGCGCCAGGACGCGGGAACGCGCACTTCGCCGCGGCCTGTATCGTCGAACCAATAGAGCTCCGCCGAGGAGACGGGCGAGGGCTTTTGGAACGCGTATTCGACCCAAACGGTCGAGCCCTTTTGCGGCCACCAGTCGAAGGATGTGGACTCATCGCCATCGTTGACTGCTAAGGGGCTTCTTCGGGACGGCGAAGCGGTTACTTGCGGCGTGAGAAATGGCGCCGGCTTGGCGACGGATTCCGTTTCCGGGATCCATACCAACATCTGGCCGCGTCCGCGATTGGCCCAGGCGTAATAAGGGATGGCGGTGAACGGCTGCTGCTTTTTTAGCACGTTTCCCTGGGCGTCGTAGGAGAGAGCGACGGCGCGGCCTTGAATCACCTCGACACCCTTTAACAACGCCGGCTTGAATTCGGCCGTGAGTTTGGCAGCGCGCGGCAGAACCAGATTGCGAACCTTTCCGTCGGGATTATCGGGCGCTTCCAGGGTATATAGGATCGGACCGCGCTCCAAGGCGACGCGTCCGCGATCCGCTTCCACTTGATCGTTCGCGATTACGCGGCGGATTGGCATGGGAAGATTCAGCTCGATAGTATCGCCGGATTTCCAGGTGCGGTCGATAGTCGCGTATCCTTTGTCACCTTGAGTCGTGACGGCTTTGCCGTTCACCCTTAGAGTTACCTGAGACGCTGAGGAATCGGCGTAACGATAGAGATCGCTCGGGACCGGCTGATTGCGCGCCCAACCGGGAATGCGGATCTTTATCGCGAGTTGCGCGGATTGGTCCGGAGTGACGGTCATCTTGACGGCGCCATCCCACGGATAGCGTGTTTCCTGCGCGATGTTGACCGTCCGGCCGTTATCCATCTTTATATCCGCGGAGCTCGCGACGAACAGGTTCACATAGAGCTCGCTGGCGCGATGCGCGTAGACGTAACCTGGCATGGACGCGACGAATCGCGTGATGTTCGAAGGACAGCAGGCGGTGCCGAACCAAGGGCTGCGGGCGTGTTGGCCGTTCGACTCGAGGACGTTGGGATAGAAGAAGGTTTGGCCGTCGAGCGAGACGCCCGAAATCAGGCCGTTGTAGAGCGTGCGCTCCATCACGTCGATGTATTTGGAATCGGCGTGGAGCAGGAAGAGGCGATGATTCCAAAAATCGTTGCCGACGGCGGCGCAGGTTTCGTTATACGCGGTCATGTTCGGAAGCTCGTAGTTCTTGCCGAACGCCTCGCCTGCCGAGGTGGCGCCGATGCCTCCCGTGATGTACAGCTTTTTACTGGCGACGTTGTCCCATATTTTATCGATCGCGTGGACGTACGCTTCGTCGCCGGTGAGCGCCGCGACGTCGGCCATGCCGGAGTACATATAAGTCGCGCGCACCGCGTGGCCCACGGCTTCCGTCTGATCGACCACGTGCATGTGGGACTGGTTGTACTCGCGGCCCGATCCCTTCATGCCATCCGGCCCGCGCGAATCTAGCAGGAACTTCGCGAGGTTCAGATAATGCGTGTTGCCGGTGACCAGGTACATTTTCGCAAGGCCGATCTCGGCGACCTGATGACCCGGCCAGATGGTCATTTTCCCAGGACCGAAAGTTTGATCGAGCAGGTCGGCGGAGCGCAGAGCGATGTCGAGCAGAGTACGCTTTCCCGTCGCCTGATAATGGGCCATCGCGGCTTCGTAGAGATGACCGAGATTATAGAGTTCGTGACTGAGCTCGCGGTCGAGAATCCAGCGTTCCTTACCGGCCCACGGATGCGGATTTACTGGATCGATGGTGCGGGTGGTGTAAAGATAGCCGTCCTTTTCCTGCGCCGCGCCGATGCGGGCGATGAGTTGATCGAGATAAGCGTCGAGCCGCGGGTCGGGCTGGGAACGCAGCGCGTAGGAAGCGCCTTCGATGACCTTAAAGACGTCGCTATCGTCGTAGGGATTTTTTGGGGCCGTCTTATTAGCGAGAGGCTCGCCGCGCAGCACGGTGGCGGCGCGATCGAAGTTGTCGAAGTCGCCGGCCTTTTCGAGCTGCGTAAAGGCGAAGGGGATGGTTGTCTTGCGATTGACCTCGATGCGCGGGGCCCAGAAATCGTCGTGGAAATGGACGGCGGTGAAGGGGACGGGCTTTACGGGATAGCTGGCGTTCTGCGCCAATGCAATCGTCGCCGTTAAGAATAGAAGGCGCATCATGTGTTCACTCCCGACGCGAGGAATCCTCCGTCGACGATAATGCATTGGCCGGTGATAAAACTCGCCGCATCGGAGGCGAGCAGAACCGCCGCGCCGGTCAGTTCACCGGTCTGACCGAAGCGCTTCATCGGAGTGCGGAGCAGCAGTTCCTTGCCGCGGTCGGTGGAGTCGAGAAGGTTCTTGTTGAGGTCCGTGCGAAAGACGCCGGGCGCGATCGCGTTGACGTTGATTCCTTCGGCCGACCACTCGACGGCAAGGCTGCGGGTCAATGCGAGCAGAGCGGACTTCGACGCCGCGTAGGCCGCGACCTCGCGCAAACTGACGTAAGAGTTCAACGATACGATGTTGATGATGCGGCCGTGGCCGGAGGCTTTCAAGGGCTCGTAAAACGCCTGGCATGCGCGCAGAGCGCCGGTTAGGTTGACGTTGAACGTTTCCTCCCACTCGGCTTCGGGAAAGGTCGCGGTCGGCTTGCGGCCGATCTTTCCGGCGGCGTTGAGGAGGATGTCGACGCGTCTGAAATGCTTCATCACGGCGTCGCGCAGGGCGTCGACCGATGCGCGGCTGAGCACGTCGACGGCAACACTCAGCGATTTTCGGCCGGCGGCTTCAATCGCGGCGGAGACTTCTTTGACGAGATTCTCGCGGCGGCCTGTGGCGACCACGTCGGCTCCAGCCTCGGCCAATCCCAGCGCCAGCGTGCGGCCAATTCCTGACGTGCCGCCGATCACCACCGCAACGCGACCCGTCAAATCCAACGACTTGAGCATCGTTCACTACTGTATCCTGAAAACTTACGTCATGATTCTGCTCCCTAAATACACGCTGGGCGTCGGCGACCGCTTCGCGCATCAGGCCGAGGCGCAACTGAAGGCGTGCATGATGGCGGGCGAGCTCGGCGTCGACGTGATTCCGGTGTGGAACAAGTCGAATCGCGAGCACGCGATTATCGGATCGACGCCGTCGAGCGTGCGAAAGGCCGCCGATTGCGCGGTGGGCAAGCTGGGATGGCGCAAACCCTATTTCTGCGACGCGGATCATATTAATTTTGAGACGGTGGATGGGTTTATCGAGGCATGCGATTTTTATACGATCGATGTGGCGGACCTAATCGGCGGGAAGCCGATTGGTAAGGAATCGCTCGGCAAGCCGGCGGATGCGAGTGGGTTTGTCGCGAAGCATCCGGAACTGGCGCATCACGACAACGTGGGAATGGTCGCGGCGAAATACTTGTCGGCCGTCACGGAAGCCGGGCGAATTTATCGCAAGATCGAGGCAGCGAAGGGCGCTGGGAATTTCGTTACGGAAGTTTCGATGGATGAGACCGATTCTCCGCAGACGCCTGTGGAGCTGCTGATTATTTTAGTGGCGATCGCGGATGAAGGGATCCCGATTCAGACTATCGCGCCGAAGTTTACTGGTCGGTTTAATAAGGGTGTCGATTACGTCGGCGATGTCGCGAAGTTTACGGAGGAGTTTTCGGACGACGTCGCGGCGCTTGCGTTCGCGGTGAAGAATTACGGGCTGCCGGAGACGCTGAAGTTGAGCGTGCATTCGGGCAGCGATAAGTTTTCTCTCTACGAGCCGATTAAGAGAGTGCTGGAAAAGTTCGACGCGGGGGTGCATGTGAAGACGGCGGGGACGAATTGGCTCGAAGAGCTGATCGGGCTGGCAGAGGGCGGCGGCGAAGGACTCCTGATGGCGAAATCGATTTACGCCGATTCGTATGAGGATGCGGAAGAGTTGTGCAAACCTTATGCGACGGTGATCGATATCGATCTGAAGAAACTGCCGTCGCCGGAGACGGTGAACGGGTGGTCGTCGGAGCAGTATGTGAAGGCCCTGCGGCACGATCAGAAGTGCGCGGAATTTAATCCGAGCCTGCGGCAGTTGTTACACGTCGGGTTCAAGATCGCGGCGAAGATGGGGAATAGTTATTTGGATTTGCTCGACGAGTATAGGGAGGATATTTCGCGGAATGTTACTGCGAATCTGTTTGAGCGGCATATCAAACCTCTGTTTGTAGAGATTGGCTAAAATGGGTTGAGGAGTTCTTTGTAATATGACCGAACTGAGCGAGAAGCGAAAAATCTTGGATGCCGCAGGATTCGTTTATGAGTTCTATCGCGAGGTCTACGTGAACCGCAAGGAAAAGAAGATCATCAGTATGGATTTCATTGAAGATCATAGCGCAGCGGAACTAACGCGCCGACTTCGGCAAGAAACCGACGGCACTACTTGGCAATTCCTCTTCAACAACGAGCCCGCTGCTTCCGTGAGACGTCAGTTGGAGACTGCGCTTGGCTGAGAGTGGGCGGGCGATAGAGGATCGCCTGAGGGAAGAGTATTTCCAACTGCTGCCCGAGATCCGTCGGGTCGCAGAACAACTGGAGGCGGAGGCTCGCTTTCATCTACTTCCGATTTCAAGAGCATTGAAACCCCATGAACGAATGGTTGTCAGATCTCGAGTGAAGGACTGCGACAGCGCACTTGACTCGCTTCGTCGTCGGCAACCTGACGGAGCGGCCTTTGACCTTGATCACCCCGAGCTGTATACATTAACGCATCTAAACGACCTGGCAGGCATTCGCATCATGGCGTTTCCCAGATCTCGCCTTGCGGAAATCGAAAACGTATTGCGCATGATATTCCCGACTTGGACAGCGGACCCGGTGGAAGAAAATGGCGAGTTAACGGCATTCACGTACTATGGCCACTGCAAGGGCGCGAGCGACAACGTCAAGGGCGAGTATCAAATTGTATCGATGCTCACTGGACTTTTCTGGGAAGTCGAACATTCCGCGATGTACAAACCTTCTCCGGATCTGAAAGGTGTGGCGCGATCTCTCGCCATGCAGGAGCGCTACAAAGATGTTCTCAGCGCGTTAAAGGCGTTCGAGGAGGAGTTCGAAGCTTCGGTTCGCATCAGCCAACTAATCGCGAACCTGCTTAACTATACACCCCAGCAGTAATCTTCGACTGCCCGATCGATCTGAGGATCACTCTCGCTGATGCGCATTAGTTCGAGGCGTAACGCATCTACTAAAGCGAACCAGCTTGCTTCGATCACGTTTTCCGACACTCCTACCGTCGACCAGCTTCGGCGGTGGTCGGACCACTCGACTAATACGCGCACTCTTGCGGCGGTGCCTTTTTTGAAATCCAACACCCGGACTTTGTAATCCGTCAGCTTCACGTCGGCGATAGAGGGATATAGCGCCGCGAGGCACTGGCGCAGGCATAGGTCGAGCGCATGGACTGGGCCGTTGCCGCTGGCGGTTGCGGAGTGGACTCCGTCGTGGGCTTTCAGCGTCACGGTTGCCGTTGAACCGGTGGAGCGTGTCGTCACTTCGTAGCTGACTACCTCAAACAATTGCAGGCCGGGGCGCAGAGCTTCTCTGACCAGAAGTTCGAAGGTGCCTTCGGCGGCTTCGAGCTCGTAGCCTTGATACTCCATTTGCTTGATGCGGTCGAGAAGTTCGCGACGCGCGGTATCGTCGAGGCGCTCTTCTAAACCGTGCTGTTTCAGCTTATAAAGGATGCTTCCCTTGCCCGAAAGATCGCTCAGCAGAACGCGCTGGCGGTTGCCGATGATTTTCGGGTTGATGTGTTCGTAGGTCGCGGCGTCCTTCAGGACAGCGGCGACGTGCACGCCGCCCTTGTGGGCGAACGCGCTGTTGCCGACAAAAGGCTGGTCGCTTCGAAGGGGAAGGTTGGCCAGCTCGGCGATGAAGCGCGCGGTCGAGGTTAGATGGCCGAGATTCTCGCGGCCGATGGTCGTGTGGCCCATCTTCAATTCGAGATTGGCGATGATCGACGTGAGGTTGGCGTTGCCGCAGCGCTCGCCGTATCCGTTCATGCAGCCTTGGACGTGCGCGAAACCCTGCTCGATCGCGGCGAGTGAATTCGCGACGGCCATATCGGAATCGTTGTGGGTGTGGATGCCCAGCACGCCGTCGAAATTCTTTCTGACGTCGGCGCAGATTTGCGTCAGGCGGCTGGTGACGGTGCCTCCGTTGGTATCGCAGAGGACCAGAACGTCGGCACCGGCGTTTTTCGCGGCTTCGAGCGTCCGCAGCGCGAAATCGCGACTGGCGGTGTAGCCATCGAAAAAATGCTCGGCGTCGTAGACCACTTCTTTGCCGTGGGCTTTCAGATAACGCACGGTGTCGGCGATCAGCTTGATATTTTCTTCCTCGGTGATGCCGAGCGCGCGATGCACGTGCAGGTCCCAGCTCTTACCGAAAATCGACACGACGGGCGTTCCGGATTCGATCAGGGCATTGACGCTGGCATCGTTCTCGACGGCGTTGCGGGCGAATCGGGTGGCGCCGAACGCAACCAGGCGAGCGTGCTTCAACTTCATGTCGCGGGCGCGAAGAAAAAACTCTTTGTCCTTCGGATTCGAGCCCGGCCAGCCGCCTTCAACATAGTCAATGCCGAGCTCGTCCAGCTTGTGAGCGATCAGTACTTTATCCTCAGCGGAGAAGCTGACGTTCTCGCCTTGGGTGCCATCCCGTAGCGTCGTGTCGAAGGTAAAAACTCTCATAATTTTAAGTCGCGGCCGGTACCCCGACCTCTTTCTTCTTTTTTAAGAACGGCATCATTTTGCGAAGCTCCGCGCCCACCTTTTCAATGGGTTGATCTTCCTGGCCTTTGCGCATGGCGAGGAACTTCGCGCGGCCGGCTTTGTTTTCGCCCAGCCACTGCTTGGCGAATTCGCCCGACTGAATCTCGGCGAGAATCTTCTTCATCTCGGCGCGCGTCTGCTCGTTGACGATCCGCGGACCGCGCGTGTAATCACCGTACTCCGCCGTATCGGAAACCGAGTATCGCATGTAGCTGAGGCCGCCTTCATAAATAAGATCGACAATCAGCTTCAATTCGTGTAGGCACTCGAAGTAGGCAATTTCAGGCGCGTAACCGGCTTCGACCAGGGTTTCAAACCCGGCGCGAATCAGTTCAGCCGCACCGCCGCAGAGCACGGCCTGCTCGCCAAAAAGGTCGCTTTCAGTCTCCTCCCTGAACGTGGTTTCGATCACGCCCGCTTTGAGACAGCCGAGGCCGAGGGCATACGCGAGCGCCTGTTCACGGGCTTTTCCCGACGCATCCTGATGCACCGCGACGAGGGCGGGAACGCCCATGCCGTCTGTGAACAGCTCGCGAACGCGATGGCCGGGAGCTTTAGGCGCGATCATCGACACGTCGACGCCGGCGGGCGCGGTGATGGCTCCGAAATGAATGTTGAAGCCGTGCGCGAACATCAGCGTCTTGCCGGGAGTGAGATGGGGCTCGATGTCGGATTTGTAGAGGTCGCCCTGAATGTGGTCGGGGACCAGAATCATCATCACGTCAGCGGCTTTCGCGGCATCGGCGGGCGACAGAACGGTCAGGCCCGCGGCTTCCGCTTTCGCTTTGCTTTTACTGGTCGCGGGGAGTCCGACGATCACGTCGAGTCCGGAGTCGCGCAGGTTCAGTGCGTGCGCATGGCCCTGGCTGCCGTAGCCGATAATAGCGATCTTCTTGCCTTTGAGCAGCGAGAGATTGCCGTCTTTTTCGTAAAATCTGGTTGCCTTTAATTCCATTTACTTAAGAACTCCGTCTTTGTTGGATTCGAAGGATTCGATTTCCGATTCTCTTACTACCGGGGGCGCCAGCTTCAACTTTTTCGTTTCGAGCGGCACTGCGACCAAGCCCGAGCGCGTCACTTCGATTTCGCCGTAACTGCGCATTACTTCCATAAATTCGTCTAACTTCTCCGAATCGCCGGTGGCTTCGAGCACAAAGCCTTCGACCGACGAATCGACCGCGCGAGCTCCGAAGATCTCAGCTTCTTTAAGAATCGCCGTGCGATTTTGCATGGTCGAACGCACTCTGACCAGCGCTAATTCACGCTTCACGGCGGGAGATTCACTCAAATCGGAGGCTTGCAGGACGTTAATTAGCTTGTTTATTTGCTTGATTAACTGCATGCGCTGTTTGTCGCCCGCTTCGCCCGGTTCGATATCGACCACAATGCTCATGCGGGATAGTTGCGGGTCGACCGTGCGCGCGACCGTCAGGCTCTCGATGTTGTAGCCGCGCGCGGTCAGCAACCCGGTGACTCGCATCAGTGCGCCGGGGCGATTCTCCATCAGGATGGAAATCAACTGCAGCATTTATGCCTCCACCGGCTGCGCCGCGCCCAGCACCATCTCGTTGATCGCGCCTCCGGCCGGAACCATCGGATAGACATTTTCAAACGGCGTCACGCGCACGTTCAACAGGTACGGACCCGGCTCGCGGACCGCTGCTTCGAGCGCACTGCGCAACTCGCGCGGGCTTTCTACTGTGCGTCCTTTGAAGCCGTAAGCGCCGGCCAGTTTTTCCGGATCGGGGAATCCGTCGAGCTGCACCGATGACAGGCGATTGTTATAAAACAGCTCCTGCCACTGGCGCACCATGCCCAGATATCCGTTGTTCATGACGATGATTTTCACCGGCAATGCGTGATTCGCGATGGTGGCCAGCTCCGGAATCGACATCTGGAATCCTCCGTCGCCGACGATACAGAAGACCAGCTTGTCGGGACGCGCGAACTGCGCGCCGATGGCCGAGGGCAGTCCGAAGCCCATGGAACCGAGGCCGCCCGAGTTGATCCACAGGCGCGGATGATTGAAGCGGATGAACTGCGCGCCCCACATCTGATGCTGGCCTACATCGCTCGAAACGATCGCCTCGCCGCCAGACAGGCGGTCGATCTCGGCCATCAGGTGCTGCGGTTTGATCTCGTCGGTCGAAGTTTCCGCAACAAATGGGTGCTCGCGCTGCCACTCCTTAATCTGTCCCCACCAGGCGGCGCGAGAGACGGTATTTTTGCCCTTCATCTCACCAGCGGTTTCTTCGAGCGCGGCGGTCAGCTTTTTCAGAACGCGCTTCACATCGCCGACGATGGGGATCTCCGGAGTACGGATCTTTCCGATTTCGGCCGGATCGATGTCAACGTGAATCACTTTGGCATGCGGCGCGAAGGCGGCCAGTCGGCCGGTGACGCGGTCGTCGAAACGCACGCCGAGAGCGATCAGAACGTCGGTCTCCGTCATGCCCATGTTCGCGGCGTAGCTGCCGTGCATGCCGGGCATGCTGACGAAATTCGGATGGGTACCGGCCAGACCGCCGAGCCCCATCAGGGTGCAGACCGCGGGAGCGTCGATCAGCTCCACCAGCTCGCGAAGCTCCTCGCTGGCGTCCGCCGCGATGATGCCTCCACCGGCGTAAACGAAAGGTCGCTTCGCTTCCCAGATCATTTGCGCGGCGCGGCGGATCTGTCCGGCGTGGCCTTCGGTATACACTTTGTAGCCTGGCAGATGAATCGTCGAAACCGGCGCGTAATGGGCCTGACCCTGGAACACGTCCTTAGTGATATCGACCAGCACCGGCCCGGGACGACCGGTCGACGCAATGTGAAAGGCTTCGTGCAGTGCCTGCGGAAGGTCAGCGAGGTTCTTCACCAGAAAATTGTGTTTCGTTGCCGAGCGCGTGATGCCGAACGTGTCGGCTTCCTGAAACGCGTCGCTGCCGATCAGCTTGCTCGTCACTTGTCCCGTTAAAGCAACAATCGGAATCGAGTCCATCATCGCGTCGACCAGGCCGGTGACCAGATTGGTCGCACCGGGACCGGACGTCGCGCAGCAGACGCCGACCTTTCCGGTGGCGCGCGCGTAACCTTGCGCCGCGAACGCGGCATTCTGCTCATGCCGGACCAGCACGTGTTTGATCGGCGAATCGTACATCGCGTCATAGAAAGGAAGCGTGACGCCGCCGGGGTATCCGAAAATGATCTCGACCTTTTCACGCGTTAAGCACTCAAGTACGATCTTTGCGCCGCTCATCAGACTGGACATTTAGTCTCCTAAAACAAAAAGCCACTGCTCGGGGTTCGACTTCCCCCGCCAGTGGCCAAGATTCGTTTGATTTCCGAAATCGGGCCGTTCAGGCGGGGCCGGTAATAATACCGACCCCAATAATAAGAACGTTTCCCGATACTGGTAAGAATGCGGTAGAGACCGCGATGGTGGTGCGGAGAGCCTGGTTGGGGTCCGTTAATATCATCGTTATCTCTTGTAAATCAGAATACAGGAGAAGCTGAGCAAATGCAAGAGATGTTTACGATAATAAATACTTATTGAGACATGCAAAAAAATACCGGGACGAGGGTTTCCCGCTCGTCCCGGTTGTTTTGTCTATTAGCGGTGAGCCGCTGCCTTGTCGGTTGCCTTATAATCCGCGCTGGCCTCTCCCGAAGAGGAGATATCCTGGGCGCCGGTGTGCTCCAACAGATCCTTTGCCCTCTTGATCTCGTCGGAGGTATCGCAATGAACCGAAAGCAGAACGCCACCCTCTTTGATGCGTCCTTCGTAACGCTTGGCCTCGTACTCGGGGATTCCCATGCCGACGAGGGCGCCAATCAGACCGCCTACGGCGCCGCCCACTCCGAGGCCCGCGAGAGCGCCCATAATCGGACCCGCGGCGATAAACGGACCGACCCCTGGAATCGCCAGAGAACCGATCCCGGCCAGCAATCCTAACGTGCCGCCGATCACTCCACCCGTCGTTACGCCGGCCGTGGTTCCTTCCGGCGCCTTCGTATCCTTCTTATGCGCGAAGTCCTTGGAGCTCACGTTATCCGGAAGCAGAACCGAAATATCGTCATTCGAGAACCCCGCCGCTAACAGGCGGTCGACGCTCTCCTCGGCTCGAAGTCTGCTTGGGTAAATACCAAAAACGGCTGTCTTTTTTCCGGCCATGATTTAATCTCCTTTATGAATGAATAAACTGCTATTACTTCGACGGTGGTTTGACTGACAGTTGATTGACCACTTTGTCAGGGCTGCCGGCGACTTCGGTAGCCTTGGCCACGATGGATTGCACTTCATCGTCGGACCGGACGGGTCCCTTCAGAGTGACGGTCCCATCCTGGCTGATGATCTTGACGTTGTGCGCATACGTGGACAGTGACTTGTCGGCGACCACCGACTTGCGAATCTTAGCGGCGAGTTGGCGATCGGCCGGGTTCATCTTCTGCTGATCCGCCGTAACTTCTCCCGGGTTCTTATCGCGTTTATTGACGGCGGTGTTGTCGGGTTTCGCTTGCGGATCTGTCGGCTGGGCAGGAACCAAGGAAGCAGCGCCCAGCAACAGGGCACAGGCGAGGAAATTTCGAGGAGCTAAGTTTGAAAATCCCATGACACTGCGTTTTGCATGCGAAGGACCAAACCGCAAGTAAATAGAAATAAAGGGAATTTTACGGATTTCCGTGCGGGAGTAACGACCGGTCTAGGAGAAATCTTCCATCGCTGGCAATATCTGCGCAGGGTGGTTGAACCTACGCCCGCGTGCACTCCGGTCGATGCGCCATGTGATGCACGCGGCTCGGTATCAGGCAGAAATGGACGTCCATCGTTTCCTCGCCGGAACGCAGCCGCACCAGCACCCAATCCTTTACGCCGGAGGAGCGCGTCTGATAGTTTCGGCCATAGATCACCGTGGGCACCATCAGCCCCAGCGGTCCGAGCTTCTCCTCGAAGAATGTCTTCACGTTGCCGACGATGATGTTCGCCACCTCCGCCACGGCGTCCAGAACGTCATCGTTGACGGAGTCGTACTCGGCCATCAGCAGCGCGCCTGCCAATCGCTGCGCGAATTCGGGCGAGCACGATATGTGACCCGTTCCGGTCCACGATCCCGCCACGCCCACCAGCGCCACCACGCCGTGAAACGACTGCGGTTCGATCGTCGTTCGCATCACCGACGGGTCGACTTCGAGCGGCAGGTTTAGCATGGTCTCGAATACCTCGCGAGATGCCTTGGAAACCGCCTGCTCGATTTCCTGCTGCGTCACCTTTTCCATTTTAAACAAGCCCCATAAGTTTCTCTTTGATCTGGTCCGCGGTGAAGGGTTTCTTCACATAGCCGGCCGCACCCAGCTCCAGCGCCTGCATGACCTTGGCCTGGCTGCCTTCGGTGGTCACCATCAGAATCGGCACGTTCTTGAACGCGTCGTCCGCTTTCAGCCTCGTCAGGAATTCGATACCGTCCATGTTCGGCATATTGATGTCGGATAGAATCAGCCCGACCTTCTCCGTCTTCAGTTTCTCCAGCGCTTCGCTGCCGTCCCCGGCCTCGTGAACCTTTCCGAGCATCACGTCCGCCTGCACCAGAACCCGATGTAGAATTTTGCGGATTGCCGCCGAATCGTCCACGATCAATACGTCCAGAGCCATTTCACGTTGCCTTTCCATTCGAGGTACAGTCAATTCCTGAACCTTATCGGCCGGTTTGGCCGGCCGCAAGAATATTTCCAGTCCGCGAGCGTGTCAGTGCGCGGCCTAATTGATCGCGCAGGGCTGCAATCGCGGCCAGCGCCGCCGCGTCGAAATTCTTCGGCTCCCGCCGGTCGAAGTACAGGCATCCGATCACCGATCCAGCGGCCTCCAGCGGATACATTCCGAACACCGGCGCGTTGATAATCTGGGCGAACCTGGTCCCGTCATAGCGACGGTCCTGCGGGCCTGCTACAAAGACGTCGGTTCGCTTCAGGACCACCGCGGACACCGGACTGTAGGCGCCGATCACCGGAAAATTGAAGTTGTTAATAATTTTGTCGATCGATTCGCCAAAGCCGAATTTGCCCACCAGCCGGTGGCCGGAATCGTCCAGCAAAGCGAACATCACGTGATCGAAGGGACCGCCGCGGTAGAGGGCCTCCATCACCATCATGGTGATCGCGCCCAGGTCGTCCGGCGAAACTCGATCCATCTGCGCGGTCACGTCCCGCAGCAGCGTCGCCAGAGTTTCGGACTCCGTTTCATGGACCACGCCCGCTTCCTCCGGCTCCTCTTCATCGAGTTCCTCGAGTGCCGCTTCCGTCTGCCGCTTCAAACGTAAATGATCCAGCGGAACGGACATGGCCTGGAATATCTCATTGGTTCCTTCGAGCGCTTTTTTGACGATCTCCTTCACGTCGTCGTGACGCAGGTCGAGCACCGGACCAAGACTATTCAGCAGCAGGTTGACGCTGGCCCGTGCGCCGCTCGCCTCCCGGCGGTAAACAGCGGTGGTCAGTTTATGCGCGAACTGCGCGATCGCCGCCAGCCGCTCGCTTTCGGTAGCGGGCGCGCGGCGCAGGCGAATCACCTGGTCGCTCATACACTCCCGCACATTCTCGGGAATCCGCCATTGCGCCGCGACTGCCTTGCCCGCCTGGTTGTAATCGAATCCCAGCGTTTCCCGGCAAGCTTGCGACACCGGAGTCCGGTCTTCCTGGACGCGCAACAGCACCGCCGCGTATCCGCGGGGATGATAGCACGCAACGAGAACTTCGCCCAGGTTGCGAAACATCCCGCAAAGGTATGCCTCTTCGCGCCTCGCATAAGCAACACGATCGGCAACTTCACGCGCATGGTTGGCAGTCAGAAGGGAGAGCAGGATCAGTTCTTTGAGGCCCGGCGCGTTTCTTCGAAAGTGCTCCAGCAGCACCGCGCCGGTTGCCATTTCGCGCACCGTCTCCACCCCAAGCATCATAATTGCTTGCGAAATGGAGTGGATCTGCCGTCCGCTGCGATTGTAAAGCGCTGAATTGGCGGTCCGCAGAATCCGGAGGGTAAGGCTATAATCCTTGAGGATTACGTTAGTAATGTGTTGAATCGAAGCGTCTGCCTCGACCTTCGATACGATCTGTTCGATGCACCGCGATAGCGCCGGAAATTCGGGCGCCACCGCGACCTCAGCTAAAAATTCAAGGAGTTTATCGACTTTGAGTTCATCCGCCACAGCAGCCTTATCGGCACCGCCGGCGTTTGTCTTGGCTATTCCACGCCCTTAGGTGTACCCTGAATCGAATCCGGCGCCGGAACCACGAAGATTCACGTAACAAGTTGTAAATGACCAGGATCAATCGAGCGCATGTCAAAAACAATCGCAGACAGCATGGTTCAATGCCTGATCGCGGCAGGCGTCAAACGAGTCTACGGGCTCCCCGGCGATTCCTTGAACGGCTTCACCGACGCGATTCGACGCGACGGGACTCTTGAATGGGCCCACGTCAGGAACGAAGAAGTGGCCGCTTTCGCAGCGGGCGCCGAAGCTCATCTGACCGGGACGCTCGCCGTCTGCGCCGCCAGTTGCGGACCGGGCAATCTGCACCTGATCAACGGTCTGTTCGATTGCCACCGCAGCCGCGTGCCCGTGCTGGCGATCGCCTCGCACATTCCCAGTGCGGAGATCGGCGGCAACTACTTCCAGGAAACGCATCCGCAAAATCTGTTCAAAGAATGCAGCGGCTACTGCGAAATGGCCGGTGTCCCGGAACAAATGCCCCGGCTTCTTGAGATCGCCATCCGCACCGCGATCAATCAATCCTGCGTCGCGGTGCTGGTCATTCCCGGCGATGTCTTCGCGCACCCGTCTTCCAGTGACGCGGCCGCTCCTATTACCATGGCGAAGCCGTTGATTCGCCCCAATGACGACGAGCTGCGCGCCGCCGCCGAGATTCTAAATGGCGCGAAGAAGGTCACGATTCTGGGGGGCGCCGGGTGTAAAGGCGCTCATGCCGAGTTGATCGCCACCGCGGACGCGCTCAAGTCTCCCATCGTTCACGCGCTGCGCGGCAAGGAATATATTGAGTACGACAATCCTTATGACGTCGGCATGACGGGACTGCTGGGCTTCAGCTCCGGCTACCACGCCATGGAAAACTGCGATGCGCTGCTGATGCTGGGCACCGATTTCCCCTATCGGGAATTCTTTCCAAAGAAAGCAAAAATCATCCAGGTGGATCTGCGCGGGGATCAGCTCGGTCGCCGTACCCGCGTGGACCTTGGCCTTGTTGGCTCGGTCAAAGATACGCTCTCCGCGCTCCTTCCCCTGTTGCAGCCGAAGGCCGAGCAGAAACATCTCGAGGGAAGCGTGGAGGATTACCAGAAAGTGCGTAAAGAAATGGACCAGCTCGCCCAGCCCGACGCCAATCAAACTCCCATGCATCCTCAATACGTCGCCAAGCTGGTGAATCGGCTCGCGGCTGACGATGCTATTTTCACCTGCGACGTCGGCACGCCCACCATCTGGGCCGCCCGCTATCTCACCATGAACGGCCAGCGCCGCCTGATCGGGTCCTTCGCGCACGGATCGATGGCCAGCGCGGTTCCGCAGGCGATTGGCGCACAAGCTTCGCATCGCGACCGGCAGGTCATCGCGCTCGCTGGCGACGGAGGCCTCGCCATGATGATGGGAGATTTACTGACGCTCCGCCAGCTCAATCTTCCTGTGAAAATCGTCGTGTTCAATAACGGCGCGCTGGCGTTCGTCGAAATCGAGATGAAGGCCGCTGGAATCGTGAATTTCGGAACCGATCTGGATAACCCGAGCTTCGCCGACATCGCCCGCGCGATCGGCATGTATGCAGTTCGCGTCGAGAAACCCGACGACCTCGATAACGCCCTGCGCACCGCGTTAGACACGAAGGGACCAGCGCTGATTGAGGTAATGGTGGCCCGTCAGGAGCTTTCGCTGCCGCCGAAAGTCAGCGTGGGTCAGATGGCCGGATTTTCTCTATGGGCGGGAAAAAGCGTCCTAAGCGGACGAGGCGACGAAGTCATCGACCTGGCAAAGACCAATATAATCCAGCGAATTCTGTCGTAGCCCCGATACCTCTGAGAACTGCTTGCCTTGTGGGGCGGGCCTCGGCCTGCCGCCGGCTTCAGCCGGCGTCATCGAGATCTCTCTTCAAGATGCTTCAACCGAGCATCAATAACTTCTTCCACCCGGCGCAGTTCCCCCCGCCACATATCGCGCATGTCATCAAATCTGGCATCCATGTGTGAGCGCAGTTCAGAGATTCGTCCATTCATATCGGATATTCGCGCGTTCATATCCCCCAGACGGGAATTATTAATTAAAATGCCCACCAGCACCGCAACCACGGACAGCACTGACGGCAACGCGAGTATTAGGAGTTGAGTATCCGTCACCTTACTTCATCAGTATAGTCTGTAAATCCGACTTTCCTCTCACTTACTTCATGATCGAATCCCACCGCGCCCCCGCCTTAGCGCCCACCCTTTCGACATCCTCTTTCAACAGAAAACCCGAGCCCGTCAGCGCCACAGCCGCCTCTTTCACCTTGCGCAGATAGTCTTCTTTATCCTTATAACGCTCCTCAATCGACAACCGCGGATCGCCCGCCGCCTCGCGCTCCGCCTTCGTCCGCGCAAACGGAATAAACGATCCCACCATGTTGTAAATCACCTCCGGCGCGCCGATTTTCGCATCGCGCAGATTCCACCCCGTATACGTCGCGAGCGGAACCATCTGCTCGGGAAGACGAATGCCCGCCGTCTCATTGCCATCTCCATTCACTTGCGGCACCAGCACCGGAAACGGTGCGCCGACCTTCGGTGGATCCATCGTCACCACACCCTTCGACCGAAACTCCGGGCCGAAATCGAGATGCCAAGCCAGATACGGTTCCTTCGGCAGCGCGATTCTCGGAATCTTAGGGAAATTCAGCGCTCCGGGCGCCACCAGCTCGTCTTTTCCGATGCGCGGGATCTTCGAATCGGGCGGCGCCGTCCCATCGGTCACCCACGCATTCAGGTCGACCAGCAGCGCCCGCATCGCAAATCGATAATCCGTCGGATTCGCCCGATTCTGCGTCACCGTGCGTGTCGGCTGCGCGTTCGCCCCATGCTGCGCGCCGGCAATAAAATAAACGCGAGTCTCCGGCGCCGGCGCAACATCTTTCTTCCCATCGATACTCGTATGGATCAGCGACGCCGCCCGTCCCCAATATTCGTAAGCGCCATTCGAGTAGAAAATCTTCGGCACGACGCCGTCTTTTCGAGCTCGCGCGAGAATCGAGTCGGTCATCCCACCGTCGGTCTCCTCCTCGTCCGTGAACGGAAAAATGTCCGAAGGATACATCAGGTTCAGCAGTGGATGCCCGTCCCGCGACGGCTGCGCGAACCGATGATCGAAACTTCCCCGCCCCGCTCCCGCCACATGAGCCCACACGCCATCGAACACCCTCTTCCCGCCCTCATCGGCATTGAACCCGTAATAAAGGAAGGTCCGCAAAAACCGTCCGCTCTGCGAAACCCCGAACGTAATCGCCCGCTCCACCTCGCCCCGCTGCTTGATATACGACACATAATCGCGCACCGCCGCGGGACCCAACCCGACCACCGCCGGATCTTTCCCCGTATAAATCACCTCGTAAATCAGTCCAGGCTGGAATCCACCGGTCAGCTCGACCCGCGTCATATCTTCGCTGAATTTCCATTGCCAGCGATCAATCGCCCGCCTCTCGCCGTTCACCCGGTTCCGCACGTTCATGCCCGCCGACTCCGGATCGGCCACCGCGTAAGGCACCTGTGCCCGATCTCCCAGCGACTCCGCCTTCGACTCCTTGTCCACCACAATTTCCGATCGCCCGACGCCTGTGATCCCTTTAAGAACCGGCGCATAAAGCTTCAGCAGCCCCTCGCGATTGGGAACATCGAACTCCCATCCGATCCATACCAGCGTGAATCCTTGGTTGAACAGCAGACCATCGCCGAAGTCCGTCGCACCGCGGCTCGACGGCATGTCGAACATGTTAACCATGCTCTTCCCGCCGCGATTCGAAATCTCCACCAGCGCGGTCCCGTTACCCTTCGTCTTGGGCCGCAGCACTTCAAGATCGGCCGAAAACTCGACCAGCCCCGCGTCATTGCGTGGAGCCAGCGCAACATCTGTGATAATTCGATTCGCCGCCAGTTGCGGATCGATCGCGAAATAGATTTTGCCGGTGAGCCGCTCGTAATTCGCGATCGGCAGGTCGGTGCGACTGGCGATTTCTACGCGAGTGACAGCCGCACTCGCCAACGTGGTAATAAAAAGGAGAACAGCCTTGCGGAGCATCTCTAAATTGTAGGATGCTTCACGGCTCCGTCCGAAGCACCCTCTCGTGCCGCTTCTCGCCCGTCTCTTTATCGAACCCGAACATCTCCCCGAAATCCGGCAGGCTGAGCAAAAACGATTTGTGCATCTGGATGAAGATCTTCTCGACCCGCGCCGCGCGTCCGCCGATCACCGCCTCCGCGCGGACCGTCAGGCCGTCGCGAAACACGTGGATCTCCTTCTCCGGATGGCTCACCACCCGCAACCTGTAGGAATCCAGGCCATCGCGATGCAGCGTGAACCCGTACGCCCTGGCGCGCTCCAGCAGGTTCAGCTCCTGCCGCCGCGCGTTTTCCGCCGCCATCACCCAATACGCTACCACCGGCTGATTCGGATCGATATGACCATCCGCCTTCACCCGAGCGTCATACTGCACCCGGTTCGCGTTCGAGCTTTTCTCGATCGTGAACAGCGGCACAGCCCGGTCCTGTCCCATCGCCCACCCTGCCAGTGCCAGCAGGAAAATCCAGCGCCGCATCTATCGTTTCGCCGCCCGGACACTTTTGTTGGGCAGGCACCACAGGAATCCATGCGACTCGATCGTCACATCTGCCCCCGCCCCGCGCAATATGGCCGCATACTCGCCCACGTGAAGAACATCCATGATCAGCAGGCGCCCGCCCGGCTTCAGCACCCTCCACATCTCGCGCACCGCTTTATCGCGATCCTCGCGGTCGCCCAGATTGTGGATCTCCAGCGCCGACACCGCTACGTCGTAGCTCGCCTCCGGATACACCAGCTTGCGAATGTCGCCCGCCTCAAACCGCGCTTTATCGGCGACCCCTTCCAGCTTCGCGTTCGCCTTCGCCCCCTCCGGCGAGTTTCCCGATAGCACCGCCGGATCCCACGAATCGATGCCAGTCACCTTCCCCGTCTTCAGCCGCTTCGCCGCCCCGATCGACATCAGCCCCAGCCCGCACCCCGCATCGAGAACTTTCTCCTCGCCCGTGAATGCCAGCGAATCCAGCAGCTTGTCGCGCAGCGCCAATTTCCCCGTCCGGCTCGACCACACCATGTACCCGCCAAGCGCGGCAAAAATCACCCCCATGGCGCAAAACACCGCCAGCAGGGTCGCTGAAGGACCCGGATATTCCTTCCGATTGATCAGGAAAAGAGCGATGCCAACGGCCGCCGTCCACCCCGCGCGCGTAAACATGCGCCTGACCACGGGCGGCCGATCCAGCCCGTAATCCACCTGCATCTTCTCGCCCGCCATCAGGACCCGAACCGCCATGCGTAAGCATGCGGACAAACACGAGACCCGAATCCCGTCATCGTCGCCAGGCCGCCCCGAACCGTCATGCGTAAGCATGCGATTAAAACCGCGGCCGCCGACCGAACCGCCATGCGTAAGCATGCGGATAAACACGAATTATTCATTTAAACCGCAGCCTCCACCGGAGCCGCCACCTCAAGAGGCTTCTTAAACTTGCACTCGTCATTGGGGCACTGCGCGAACGCCCCCGCCTTCAAATATTTCTCGATCATGTAGCTGCCACCGCACTGCGGACACTTCTCGTTGATCGGCTTGCCCCACGCCACGAAATCGCAGTCCGGGTACCGGTTACACCCATAAAAAGTTTTCCCGCGCTTCGACCGCCGCTCCACCACTTCGCCCTCGCTGCAATTCGGACACTTCACGCCAATCGTCTTCTGCTTGACGTACTTGCAGGTCGGATAATTGCTGCACGCCACAAATTCGCCGTAGCGTCCGAATTTCTTGATCAGATGATTCCCGCAGTTCGGACACTTCTCTTCGAGCGGGACGTCTTTTTGCTGCTGCGCCGCGCCCAGCTGCTTCGTCGTCTTGCATTCCGGATACCCGCTGCATGCCAGAAATTGCCCGAATCGGCCCTTCTTCAGCACCATCGGACGCCCGCAGTTGTCGCACATCTCCGCTTCATCCTGCTCGGAGACCTCGCCCGTATCCGTCACCGGCAGCTCGCGCGTATTGGTGCACTCCGGATATCCCGTACACGCAATAAACTTCCCGTGCCGCCCCCACTTGATCACCATCGGCTTGCCGCACTTTTCGCAGATCTGATCGGTCGGCTCCTCCATCCTCTTAATGTCGGTCATGTGCAGCGCCGCGTGATCCAGGTCCTTCGTGAACCTTTCGTAGAACTCGCTCATCGCCACGCGCCAGTCGATTTTGCCTTCTTCGATCTCGTCCAGTTCCGCTTCCAACCGAGCCGTATACGTCACATCGAACAAATCGCTGAAGCTCTCAAGCAACAGGTCCGTCACCACCTCGCCCAACTCCGTCGGCGCGAACTTCCCCCCGTCCTTGCGAACGTACTCGCGCTCCTGAATCGTCGACAAAATCGACGCGTATGTCGACGGCCGTCCCACCCCGTCCGCTTCCAGCTCCTTCACCAGCGTCGCTTCCGTAAAGCGCGGCGGAGGTTCCGTGAAATGCTGTTCCGGATCGATCGACCTGAACTTCAGCGTCTCCCCCGGCTCCACCGCCGGCAGCTTGTGCTTCTCCTCTTCGTCTTCCTCGTCCTTCGCGTCTTTTCCCTCGACGTAAACCTTCAGGAAGCCGTCGAATTTCTCCACACTACCTGTCGCCCGGAACATGTAAACCGAGCCGTCCTTGCCCTTAGCCTCCCCGTCGATCGTCGTCTGATCGAATACCGCCGAAGTCATCTGCGACGCCACAAATCGCGTCCAGATTAACTTGTACAGCTTCAGCAGATCCTCATCGAGAAACGCCGCAATACTCTCCGGAGTCCTCATCGACGACGTAGGCCGAACCGCCTCATGCGCATCCTGCGCGTCCTTTTTACCTTTATAAAAGTTCGGCTTCTCCGGCCGGTATTCGACCCCATACCGCTCCGCGATCATGGCCCTGACTTCGTCGACCGCTTCATTCGATACGCGCACCGAATCCGTACGCATATAGCTGATCAGACCAACCGAGCCTTCGTCCGCGCCCAGCTCCACGCCTTCATAAAGCCTCTGCGCCAGCATCATCGTGCGCTTCACGCTGAACCGCAGCTTGCGCGCCGCCTCCTGCTGCAATGTCGACGTTATAAAAGGAGGCACCGGATGCCGCCTCTTCTCCTTATTAACAACCGACTTGACAATGTACGGAGTCCCGTCGAGCGTATCGACAATCGTCTTCGCCGAAGCCTCATCCGCAATCTCGATGTTATCCCCATCGCGCTTTGCCAGGTGCGCCGAAAACGGCTTCTTCGCCGCCAGATTGACGTCGATCGTCCAGTACTCGCGTTTAATGAACGCGCGAATTTCACGCTCCCGGTCGACAATCAGCCGCAATGCGACCGTCTGCACGCGCCCCGCCGACAATCCCCGCCGGACTTTGTCCCATAACAGCGGCGAGATTTTATATCCGACCAACCGGTCCAAAATCCGCCGCGCCTGTTGCGCGTCCACTAAATGCAGATTCACCGCGAGCGGCTTCTCGAACGCCTTCTGAATCGCATTCTTGGTGATTTCGTTAAACATCACCCGAAAAAACTTCGGCCCGTCCTTCTTCTGCAGCTCCTCTTGCAAATGAAAACAAATAGCCTCCCCCTCGCGGTCCGGATCGGCCGCCAGGTACACATTGTCGACGCCCTTGGCCGCCGTCCTCAGCTCGCCCATCAACTTCTTCTTGCCCTCGATCACTTCATAGATAGGCTTAAAGTCGTTATCGACGTCCACCGACAGATTCTTCTTAGGCAAATCCTTCACGTGTCCGAGCGAGGCTTTCACCACGAACTGCTTGCCGAGATACTTACCGATCGTTTTCGCCTTCGCCGGCGATTCGACGATGACGAGACTTTTTTCCATAAAATGTCTTTCTGGGTTT
>Ga0182024_10004846_pt1 | contig 30583 bp, 29 predicted proteins | sample P32metaG_FD_120480 | JGI IMG/M metagenome (GOLD analysis project Ga0182024, IMG submission 120480) | Permafrost microbial communities from Stordalen Mire, Sweden - P3-2 metaG (Illumina Assembly) | ecosystem: Environmental > Terrestrial > Soil > Wetlands > Permafrost | place: Sweden: Stordalen... | reverse complement strand
TTTCGCGCGGGGCAGCACCGCCAGGCACAGCCCGACCGCCAGTCCACACCACATCAGCGAAGCCACCCAGTCGGGCCAAGTAATATACCGTTGAAAACCAAGGGCAAGCGCACCGACCACGAAGCCGACGATCGAAATGGTCAGCCAGGGCGGTGCGTCGTCGGCCTGGATATGACCAAAACGTTCGCCGCAACTGGCGCAACGCTCGACCTGTTTCAGGTAGGATTTGAAGAGGCGACCAACGCCACAATTGGGACAGCGTTCGCGCAAACCGCGCGCGATGACCCGTCCAAATTGTTTGCCCTCAACATGTTCCATCACGATGAGCCTCCATCGCAGACTCGATTGACGCCTCGAAACGGACATCTGGTTGACGCACCCCATGTGTCCATAAGCTCCGTCGCACCGACGGGCTCGCGCCCGTCATGACAAGTTCGACGTGATTGCGCGCCGCCTTGGCCGCGACACCTTGAAGAGTGTTGGCGGCAGTTGAGTCGAGGAAGGCGACGGCGGAAAAGTCCAGAACGACGATCTTTGGCCGTTCGGCGAGGCGGTCCAGAATGGTCCCGACGGCCGCAGCCGAACCGAAAAAGAACGCGCCCGAGACACGGTAGACGGCGAGATTGCGATCCGTCGCCAGCGTGGCATCGTAGGGCTTTCGCGCGTGGCCGACTTCGTCAGCCTCGTCCGGGGGCGCAAAGGATATATCGCTTTCAATTCGCGCCGATTCCGACATCCGGTGCAGAAAGAGAAGCGTTCCGAGGCTGAAGCCGACAACAATACCCGTCGTAAGGTCGCGGAAGATGGTGAGAAGAAAAGTCGCGAGCAGAACGACGGCGTCTCCCCATGAAGAACGCAACAGCGTGGCAAACGCGCTTTGATCCAGCATCTTCCATGCGACGATCGCCAATATGCCGGCAAGAGCAGCGAGAGGAATAAAGCGCGCGAGCGGCGCAGCGACCAGAATAAAGATCAGCAGAAACAACGAATGAAACATTCCGGCAAGCGGGCCGCGCGCGCCCGCGCGCACGTTGGTCGCCGTGCGCGCAATCGTACCGGTGACGCACATCCCGCCGAACAGGGCGGACGCGATGTTGGCGGCTCCCTGTGCCACCAGTTCGCAATTGGAGCGGTGCCGGCGCCCCGTCATGCCGTCCGCCACAACGGCAGAAAGCAAGGATTCAATCGCTCCGAGAAGCGCGAACGACATCGCGTCCGGTAGAACGGCGTAGATTTTGGCCAGCGTAACGTCCGGCAACTCGGGAGTTGGAAAGCCAGCCGGTATGCCGCCAAATCGCGTCCCGATGGTTTCAACAGGCAAATGGAAGTACCACGTTACAGCGCCGGTCAGGACGACCGCGCCCAGCATCGTGGGCCAATGCGGCCTGAACTTTTGAATGCCCGCGATCAGAATGATGGTACCAAAGGCGAGCGCGATCGCCGCCGGATTGATCGTATTCAGCACATGGCTGAACGCCTCAAGCTTGGGGACCAGCTCACCGGGTTCTTTGCCGCCGAGCGTCAGGCCCAAAAGGTCTCTGATCTGGCTCGCAAATATGATGATCGCGATACCGCCCGTGAAACCGATTGTGACCGGATAAGGAATGAATTTGACATAGCTGCCCAAGCGCAGGAAACCGATTGCCGCGAGCATTATCCCGGCGAGAATGGTGGCGAGAAAAAATCCATCCATTCCGTGACGCGCGATAGTCGCCGCCACCAGAACGATAAATGCACCCGCAGGGCCGCCGACCTGAAAACGGCTGCCGCCCAAAGCGGAAACCAGAAACCCTCCGATGACAGCAGTATACAGGCCCTGCGCCGGGGTCGCTCCCGAAGCGATGGCAATCGCCATCGAGAGCGGTAACGCAACAATCGCGACCGTCAGGCCGGCGAGCGCATCGGCGCGGAGATCGCGTGGCCCGTAGCCTGCTCGCAGAATGGTAACAAGTTTGGGTGTAAACAGTTCGACAAAACTAGGCTTGTCGGAGTGGAGCGCGGCCGGAATTGTGTTCATGATGATGATCGTTTTGTATTCAGCGGCTCAGTTTTTTTTAGAAACTCTGAGACGGACCCCGCGACCGGATGCCGTGCTGGCCACATCTTCACCGATCAGTTCGAGGCCCGCGCGATCGAGCGCCGCAATGAGTTTCATCAGCGACTCCACGTTGCTACGGATGACTCCGTCGCTCGCTTCCATGCGCTGGATTGTCGGAACCGAAAGGCCGGACAATTCGGCCAGCTGTTTTTGGTCCAGACCGGCCAGGGCACGGGCGGCACGAAGTTGGGAAGATGTGATCATATCCTGAAGTCTACACAAAAAACATTACTTGTGATATATAATATATCATAATGCATTTATCAAGACGCATTATTGATGCTTTTGCCGATGACGCGGCACCGACTTGGTCCGTCCAAAGCACGGGAAATTTTGCATTCGCGAAGTTCCGGATTCCTGGCACGTCCATTCGGGACCGGGCTCTATGCGCGATCCAGCCAGTGTCATGGCACGCGACTGCGGGCCAGCGAGGCGGTTCGGACCGGCGTTGTTATTAGGAGGCACTTTTTCGCCCTAGTTTATGTGCGTTTCACCTGTGCGGCCCGCACCAGGCGGCCCGTGACAAGATGAAGGAGAGGTTCGGGAACACATGTCCACCCCCGATTTCCAACCCGGCCTGACCGGCGGCCTCGTCGAGCTTCGGCCCGTCCGCGCCGAAGATTGGGAGGAGATGTTCGTGGTCGCCTCCGATCCGCGCATCTGGGAGGGCCATCCTGCCCGCGAGCGCTACCGCGAACCTGTCTTCCGCGAGTTCTTCGATCAGGCGCTCGCCTCTCATATGGCGCTCACCATTCTCGACAGAAAGACTGGCCGGATCATCGGCTCGAGCCGCTATCATGGGTACGACCCGGAACTCGGCGAAGTGGAAATCGGCTGGACCTTTCTCGCGCGCTCCCATTGGGGCGGCGTCACCAATCGCGAAGTCAAAAACCTGATGCTCGATCATGCGTTCCGCTTTGTCGGCACCGTGATCTTCCTGGTGGGCGAAACCAACCTCCGTTCGCAGCGTGCGATGGAAAAAATCGGCGGCGTAAGGCGGCCCGGGTTTCGCGACCGCGCCTATCAGGGCGGAATGGTGCGCCATGTGGTGTATGAAATTCGCAGACCTTGAGCGGCTTGGCCGCGATTTACCCCGCTGCCGAACCCTGGCGGGATGGTATACGGCGACCGGGCTTCAACGAGCCTCGGGAAACCGCTATCGTCCGCTCCGACCGGGAGTCATCCGGGTGAATGTCGGTTCACATACCGAAAAGCCGCAGGGTCCAATCCCAACTCACTGTCGGAGTGTTCGACAGATAATTGCGTATACCGAGAGTGTCCTGCCCGAGCCATCTGCTCCATGTGACAAGTCCTTGTTGCGATACCGGCGGATGGCTCATCCGTGCGGAAAACCATTTGGAGGAAAACTTCGATGAAAAAGCGATTTGCCGCGACGGCTCTGCTGGCCTCAACCGCGATGCTGCCGCTCGCGGGCGCTTCGGCCCACGACGCGAATTACCCCGACGCCAAACCCATGACAGTCAGGTTTCCGAGCCCGCCGGAATCGGCTCTGAAGCACACACCCAATCCGCTCGTACAATGGAACGGCAGTTTCATCGACCAGCTCAGCAACACGGTTACGTTTACGATGGTCGGCACGCCTCCTTCAAGCAACATTACGACCAACGTGAAGGTTCTGATCATTCCCATCAAAATGGTCTACGGCGCGACGAACGGCAGCATGACGTTCGATCCGAATGTGGATACGGTGGCCTCCGTGCCGGTCCGGACTGTCACGGCCAACATTCTGGCATCGCCGCTCTTCAACCCCACGAACTTCGCGCCGCAACGGCCCCCCTGCGCACCCGGTTGCGTGCATCTCGGTAACAAACAATACGTGGACGCTTTCCAGCGTGGCAATTTCTGGAGCACGGTCAGCACGCATCTATCCTACAATGTGAAATTCAGCCCCGTCGTGTTGAAGCCCGAGCACACCATCAACGTATCGCTGGCTGAGGGATCGGTCATTGCGAATCCGTTCGGCGGATCGTCGATGGTCGGGACGATGAAGTTCGCGGATCTCGATGCGGAATTGCAAACTATTATGGCGGCGATCGCAGCGGTACAGCCGAACGTGTTGCCGGTGTTCGTCACCGACAACATCTATCTGACGTCGGGAGGCTGTTGCATCGGCGGCTATCACAATACGGCCGTCATAAATTCGGCCGTTCAGACTTATGTGTACTCGAGCTATGTGGTGAGCTCGACGCCCGTGTTCACACTGGACGTATCGCAGTTGTCGGCACAACTTGCCAACTGGATGGACGATCCGTTCGCGAACAACATGGTGCACTGCAATTCCTACAGCATCCTGGAAGTCGGCGACCCGACTCTGGTCGGCGCCAACGCAGCGAACGATTACAACTCCTATCCTTATACGCTGAGCGGGTTCACGTTTAATCTGCAATCGTTGGCGTACAACTCCTATTTCGGCGCGCCCGTTCTGGACTCCGCAAATTCCTGGTACGCGATTCAGGACGACCTCAACAGCTTCTGTGCGGGACAATGACAATCCTGCCCATGCGGGCCGCTTCCGGCGCCGGGGCCGCGTGAGCAGGAACATGCTTCTGAAGTCCAGTCCGGGACAGCATGCATAAAACGGTTCCATTGTCGTAACTTTAAGTATGGGCGACGGAGCGTTGCATTTCCTGTCGCCGAATTCCCAGTTGAAACGAGGCGCAGGCGGAAGAGCGGCGTCTGGCGTAAGAAACGAAAAAATGTAACACTCTGTCGCGGAAACGCGCTGAGGCGCCGGTTACCCCTGAAGCGAATCCCCCATCATTTGCCCTATTATGGAGATCGCAGGAAGCCGTGATAATTCCCGTTGCTGTCTTCGTAATAGCCGACGATCGCGCCGCTATCGCTGCCGCTGTCGATGCTCAGAGGAACCGTATAAACCGATCGCGGAGGATCGAACGACATGATCTTTCCACCAGTCCGACGCATGAATCCGTGAGGTACACCGTCGTTGTTCAACATGTAATATCCCGCAATCTGGCCGTTGCTGTCGATGCTGAAAACATCATTGTTACCTGAACTCTCGGCATTGAATCTCGTGAACGTCCCATCGGCGGCCCGCACAAAACCGAGCAGCGCGCTGCCGTTACTGTACGATCCGGTGATCGTGCCGTCTGAATTGATGCTGTTCGCAAGGGTGTACATCGAATTCGGAGCGTCGAACGTCGTGATTGTTCCATCCGCGGCGCGAACGAAGCCGGGCACCACGCCGTTCACCTCAGCAGACCCCGTGATCACACCGTTGCTGTTGATGCTGCTGGGTCCCGTTTCGCTCGATCCCGTGGGGTCGAACGTGGTGATTGTTCCATCCGCGGCGCGGACGAAGCCGTGGCTGTCGTTTCCGTCGACGTAAGACCCCGTGATCAGACCCTTTTTGTTTATGCTCGCGGGACTCGTGCCACCCGATCCCGACGCGTCAAACTCCGTGATTGTGCCGTCCGCAGCCCGCACAAAACCGTGATTCACACCGCTGCTGTCCACGTAGTAGCCGGTCACGGCGCCGTTGTTGATGCTCACGGGGAATGTGCCGAACACCGCGTTCGGAGCAGAGAATTCCGTGAATGTTCCATCGGGGGTCCGCACAAACCCGGAGTCGTCACTGTATCCCGTGATCGTTCCATCGCTGATGCTCTCGGCTATGGTGAGGCTTGCGCCCGGAACATCGATGACCGTGAATTTCGACTTGGCTTCGGCCGGCAGACATGATGCCAGGCTTGCCATTGCCACGCCGGCAAACAGACCGACACAAATACTTTTCGTCGTCATCGCGATCTCCCCTCGCTATTTAAGGGCCGGCACACCCGAGCGGTCCCGGGTAAGGCCGCCAGCAGCGGAACTCTTAACTCATGCTTCGCTTATGTCCGGGACAGCATACATGAAACGGCTCCATTGTCGTAACTGGAAATATGGACGACGGAGCGTTGCATTTTTGCTGGCATTGATGCTGCGCGCCAATCTTCCGCACCCGCCTCATTTCCGCGTCCCGTCGCTATACGTCCCGCGTCGCTCGCATCGTCGTTACAGGCTGTCGAGCCGCGCGCCGCAAGAGGCGAACGCGCACGGCACATTCGCGTCGATGATGAGCCCGCGCGTCGCGTAAGTCCGCGCCTGTGGTTCACTATCCTGTCACCGAATTCCCCACTGATATTCCGCGGGCGCGCATTCGGTTATTTGAAGCGCTTTTTCACTTCAGCTCAAATATCACACCCTTTTTGTGGCTGCCGCCAGATGTCGTTGTTCCGTAGAGCGCGGCGTGCGCGCCGAAAAGCAGTCCGGCGGCGGGCCTGTCTCCCTGGGCCTTGCTGAAGCTGTAAAGGACGGTTTCGACACCATTGGGGCTCAGTTCGAATACCGTTCCGCATCCTATGAAAGAGGAATTTTTTCTGCAACCAGACCCGGCGCCCCCATAGGTCGTGCCGAAGAAATTGTTTTTCCCGTCCATGATCAATGGGGCCTGGGGATTGGCGCCGTCGTTGCCGCCCTTGAAGGAATAGAGCACAGTCTCTTGTCCGGTCGGCGAAACCTCGAAAACCGTCCCCTCGCCTGACGCCCCGCCAAGCAGCGTCGTTCCGTAGAGATTGCCGGCGCCGTCCGCTATCAGGCCGGCTTCGGGGAACTGCCCATCGCTTCCGCCCTGAAAGGCATACGCCACGGTCTCGGTGCCGTCCGGCGTAAGTTTGAAAACCGTGCCGCAGCCACCCCCCAGGCAGCCAGCTCCGCCTCCGCTCGAAGTCGTTCCATAGAGATTGCCCGATGCGTCCGCGATCACTCCGCCGACGGGAAGCGCACCGTCGCTGCCGCCCTGGAATTCGTAGAGGGTGGTTTTGTTGCCGTTCGGCTGCACCTCGAACACCGTGCCGCATCCGAACTCCGAGCACGGTGACCCATTGTAGTTACCACCTTCCGAAGTCATCCCATACAGATTGCCATCGGCGTCCGCGATCAGGCTGCCTTGAGGAAAACGCCCGTCGCTGTCGCCCTGAAAGGGATAGAGCACCGTCTCCGTTCCATTGGAGGCAAGCTTGAAGACCGTGCCGCAACCATAACCCGAGCAGGCTGTGCCGCCCCCACCGGTCAGCGTGGTTCCAAAAAAATCGCCCGATTGATCTGCCAGCAACGAGCCGAGCGGGACATCGCCATCACTCCCCCCTGGAATGCGTAAAGCACAGTTTCCTTCCTACCCGGCGCCAGCTGAAATATTACCCCGCAACCGCCTTGGCATCCGCTGCCCCCATTTTCGGCCGTGCCGTACAAGTTGCCCTGATTGTCGGCAATGAGGCCGCCATAGGGATTCGCTCCGCCATTGCCGCCCCGGAACGAGTGAAGAATCTTTTCGGAAGCAGTTGCCGCTGTCGCCGCTGCGGCCAATACCGCTGCAAAACCAAGGACGGCAAACGGGCGAACGGGTTTGCGTTGTGCAATCATCGTCATCGCATGGCTCTCAATATCAGCAAGGAAGCTACCACCAAACAGCCTGCTAGTCGATGATGTGATACACCGGCGCTTTTTCCAGTTCCCAGCTCCCGCTTCGCCGGTCGTAGCGGGAGAGCGTGAAGCAATGCCAGTCCTGGTCATCCAGTTTCGGATGATCGGCGCGGTAGTAATAGCCGGGCCAGCGCGTTTCGGTGCGGAACAGCGTGTGCCGCGTCACGGCCTCCGAGGTCAGCACGCGATGTTGCAGTTCCCACGCCCGCTGAAGCTGGTGAAGGTCTTCCGCGCCGATATGGTCGAGATCTTCCTTCAGCATGGCGAGCAGCTCAAGGCCGCGGGTGAGGAGGGGTTCGTTGGTCGTGTAGTAAGCGCCGATGCCGCCGACATATTCGTCCATGATCTTCTCGAGGCGCTGCAGCCCGTGAATGGGAAGGAGATAGCTGGGCGACACGGTGCCGGCCACGATTTCGTTGCGGCCGACCGCATAGGTCTCCAGCGGTCGGTAGACCGCCTTGCGGAATTCCTCGATCTCCGCCTCGCTCACCTGCGGCCGGTCGGTTCCCAGATCGTTCACGTAGTTGACGGCGGCCTTGCCGGCGATGCGGCCTTCCGTGAAAGACCCCGAAGAAAATTTGTGCGCCGTGCCGCCGATGGTGTCGCCTGCGCCGAACAGGCCGCCAACCGTCATCATCCGGTTGTAGCCCCACTGGTATTCCGCCGGCGCGCAGTCGGCCGGCCCGCTCGCCCAGGCTCCCGAGCAGGTGGCGTGAGAGCCCATGACGTAGGGCTCCGAGGTGGTCAGTTCGGGATTGGTGTGCTTGGGATCGATGTTCTGCGACGCCCACACCACGGCCTGGCCGATCGTCATGCCGAGGAAGTTCTCCCAGCCGATGGTCTCCAGATGGGGATCCTGAAAGGCCTTGGTCGTCACCATCCGGATCGGACCCCGCCCGGCCTTCACCTCTTCGAGGAAGGCGTGGTTGCGCAGGCAGGTCGGAACCGGATGGCGATCGACATAGTCGCCGATCGTTTCGCGGAGCACCGCGAACCATCGCGGCTCGTAGTCTTCGCCATAGGCGTTCTGCGTCGTCGTCTTCAGATGGAGGAAATAGGCGCCGACCGGGCCGTAGCCGTCCTTGAAACGGGTGAGGACGATGCGGTTTTCCATCTGCATCATCTTGGCGCCGGCCAGGATCGGCAATGCATAGGCGGAGCCGCTGCTCCACGGCGCATACCAGGTGCGCCCCATGCCCTCGCCGACGGAACGCGGCTTGAAGATGTGCGAGGCGCCGCCGGCGGACACGATCACGGCCTTGGCGCGGAAGACGTGAAAATCACCCGTGCGCACGTTGAAGCCGACGGCGCCGGCCACGCGATCGGGTTTCGTGCCGTCCATCAGCAGATGCGTCACCATGATCCGGTTGTAGATTCGGGTGGCGGCCTTGCGCGCGGCCTCGGCGACGATGGGCTTGTAGCTCTCGCCGTGAATCATGATCTGCCATTTGCCTTCGCGCTGGTAGCGTCCGGTGTCCGGGTCCTTCATGATCGGAAGACCCCATTCCTCGAATTTGTGCACCGTGGCGTCGACGTGCCGGGCGATGTCGTAACCCAGATCTTCCCGCACAAGTCCCATCAGATCGTTGCGCGCATAGCGCACGTGATCCTCGGGCTGATTCTCGCCCCATTGCATGCCCATGTAGCAGTTGATCGCATAGAGACCCTGCGCGACCGCGCCGCTGCGCTCGATATTCGCCTTTTCGACGCAGACGATGTTGAGATCGCGGCCCCAGAAGCGCGATTCGTAAAGCGCGCCGCAACCCGCCATGCCGCCGCCGATGACGAGAATGTCGGAGTCGACGAACACGGTTTTTCTGCGCTTGAACAAACCCATCAGGCGATGCCCCGTTTCAATCTGTCCGCCGCCAGCACAGGCAGTCTGTCGATGTGGAGCGCGTCGGGCTCGTGGGCAAGCTCCTGGCTTCTCAGCGCATCCGGCGCCGGCGCGTCATAGTCGGATGGCGATCTGATCGAGCCCCAGGGCGTCGTGCGGATCGGAGAAACGAAATCCTTTTCGCGCCCGTCGCGAAACTTCACCTTCCAGGAGATGGTGGCCTTCTTCTCTTCCCGAAGCACCCGGACGCTGTGACCGAGCGGCGCGAAGTCGGCATAGCCGCGCACGTCGATGGCGTCCTGCGGGCAGGCCTTCACGCAGGAATAACATTCCCAGCACATGTTGGGTTCGATGTTGAACGCGCGGCGGTAGGTTTCGTCGATCTGCATGATGTCCGACGGGCAGATATCGACGCAATAACCGCAGCCGTCGCAACGGGTCATGTAGACGAAAGTGGGCATGGGGCCTCCTGTTTCGAATATGACGCCGTTGCGGCGATCAATAGTGCCGGGGCTGCGAACGGGCGCTGCCGAAGATCTCCGGCCTGTCGGCGGGCTGCGGCAGGTTGCAGCGGCCGCCATTGGCGTCCTCCACACGTCTCTGAAAGGCCGCCGCAGGCTTGTAGAACATGTGCGAGAATTTGGACCACGGAACCGATCCGAAGAGTACGAGGTTCGCGGCGAGATAGAGGCCGAGGAACAGGATTGTCCACGCGCTGCCCGTCGCCTGCAGCGCGGCCCAGACGAGGCCCAGCGTCGTGCTCGCAAGCAGCGAAAGGACGAACAGGTCCGCGCGCACGATGTGGAAAGGCGATCTGCCGCCCGCGGCGACATCGACCCGGATGAAAAACCAGAACCAGTATCCGCCGAAGCAGACCAAGAGGGCGCCGATGTACCAGAGCGCCGGCAGGATGGCGGGCGTGGGAACATCCGGGGTCGGGTAGCGGAACACCATGATGATTGTCGCGATCGCATAGGCCAGGAAGCCATACATCGTGAGGAGGTGGGCAATCCGGCGCCGCACGCTGCAGAATTCGCCCGAGGCGAGGACGTCCACGGCCGCGGTTGTGATCGCGAGCGCGGCGAATTCTCCGCCGCCGACCGCGCGTTTCCCGTTGCCCTTCTCGCGCCGCCAGTTGCCGAAGAAATAGGCGGCACTGCGCTTGTGCCACATATCGAAGAGCGTGCCGGATGCGACCAGCGCGATAATGGCGACCACGAAGACCTGCATGGCAAGTGGCGGAACCGATGGCGCAAGCACGGCGAACGGATTGTCGCTGAACATCAAATCACCCCGGTTTGGCCGGGATCATAAACGCGCGGATCGATGGCACAATAGGCGCACGCGCGGCGGTGTTCGCGCCTGGATGCGGCATCTTTCCCGTTCCCCTCACGGCCAAACGCGGGGAGGGCAGGGTGAGGGGGCGTTGTCCCGGGAGGCGGGCGCCGCTATCCCCGTCCCGGCTCCTTCTCCAGCGCGTCTGCGATCTCCGCCAGTTCGTCGGACAGCTGGCCGGGCAGCACGCGTTGAAATGTTTCGGCGAGCTTTTTGTAGTACCAGATCGTCTCTTCGCGGCTTGCGGAAAAACGGCTCCAGACTTTCCCGCCCACTTCCTCCTTGCGCAGGTCGCGCAGGATGGACCGCGCGTTGTGCACCTTGTCGGAGAGCGAAATCAGGAGGATTTCGGGATCGCGGGTGGGCAGATGCGCGAGATAGGCTTCCTTGCGCTCGCGCCACCCGGCTCTCTTTTCACCAGCCGCCGTATTGGCAAGGCTGTCGGAGCAGGCGCCCACGAAGCGCGCCACGCGCTCTCCGAATCGGTTGCGGATGTCGGCGAGACGCGCGCTGCCGCCCTGGTCTTCGGCCGCGTCATGCAGCAGCGCGCCGATCGCCATCTCCTCGTCGCCGCCATATTCCAGCACGGTCGCCGCCACCGCGAGCAGATGCGCCACATAGGGCACGCTCGTGCCCTTGCGCACCTGCCCGCCATGCACATGGGTTGCGTAGGCGAGCGCGCGGTCGAAACGGTCCGTCAGCGGCAGCGCCAGCGGCGGTTTGGCGTGGGCTTTGGTTGAAGGCATGCCCGTCCGCAGTTACTTCGCTTGCGACGGATCGTCCGCGGGATTGACATAGGTGATCGCGAACGGACCCTCGGCGTCGACCTGGACGATCGAGTCCGTCTGGGCCCAGGCAAAGTGGTTCATAAGCGCGGGCGCCGCGGCGAAGCCGCCGGCATGCAGCGTGGCACCTTTTGCCTTGTCGAGCTAGTCGCCCATGCCGAGCGCAAAGTCCCCCGAAATGACGGTGACATATTCCGTAGTCGGATGATGGTGCGCCTGGATCATGTAGCCGGCCGGCATCTTGAGCCGCAGCACGAAGGCCCCCGCTTTGCCCGGATCGCCGGAGAGGACCGCCATCTCCGCGCCCTTCGGAAGGGCCGCCGGAGCAGGCCCCCACTTCAGGTCGCCCGAATTCATCTGCGCGTGTGCTGAAACGGCCGTGAGGGCGGTGAAGCACGCGCCCGCAAAGATTTTTCGCATGATGCTCTCCCCTGGATGGACAGACGATCCGTCCGCTCAACTGCTGGTATAGGCCCGACGGCGCTCCCGGAAAAGCGCGAAAGCGCGGGTTACTGCCTCCGTCCTTTGTCCACTGTCCGACTCTTCGGCCATCCCCGCGTTCCCGGCCCGGAGGATTTCCAACCGATGGCGGCCGCGCTTGCACCCCCCGGACGGTTGCGGGAGGGTCGGCTCCGGCGAGACGAATGCGTCTGCGCCAAATCCTGCCCAGAGCCGTTCATGCCACTCGAGCAAATTTCTTACCTCGGTCGATGTGTCGCCTACGTCGCCGCAGCGGGATCGCCGATCTGTCCCGGCGCAGGTTCGTGTGGATGAAGCTTGACCATGGTTGACGACGTCTCCGCACGCGATCTGCCCGCTGGTCCCCAACCATCGCTGGTTTACGACGGCGATTGCGCGTTCTGCTACTATTGGGTGCGCTACTGGCAAAAGTTGACCGGCGATCTGGTAGGTTACGCGCCATATCAGAACGTCGCCGCGCAGTACCCCGCCATTCCTCGGCAAGAGTTTCGCCGCGCCGTTCAGTACATTGCTCCCGATGGAAAGGTCGCCAGCGCTGCCGAAGCCAGTTTCCTGACCTTGAGTCACGCGCCGGGCAAGAGCTTCTGGCTCACGTTGTATCGCCATCTTCCCGGCTTCGCCTGGATCACCGAAAAGGCCTACGCCTTCATCGCCGCGCGCCGCGCGCTTTTCCATCGTGTCAGCCTCTGTCTCTGGGGAAGGAATTACGATCCGCCTCGCCATGAGATGGTGTCGTGGCTGTTTCTGCGCCTGTTCGGGCTGATCTACCTGTCGGCTTTCGTTTCCTTCGGTGTGCAGGCGCAAGGGTTGATCGGCAGCCACGGCATCGTGCCGCTGGGTGATTTCGTCGATGCCCTGAACAGTCATCTTGGCGTCGAGCGGTATTTCATGGTGCCGATGGTATTCTGGCTCAACTCCAGCGATTTCGCCATTCAGGCTGTGTGTTGGGCAGGCGCTGGATTCTCGCTGCTCCTGGTTTTCAACCTGTTACCACGTTTGAGCCTGGTCCTGCTCTACGTCCTTTATCTCTCCCTGCTCTACGCGGGGCAGGAGTTCATGACCTACCAGTGGGATACGTTCCTGCTGGAGGCGGGTTTCGCGGCGCTCGTGCTGAGCTTTGCCACGCTGCCGGGCATCTGGCTGCTGCGCTGGCTGCTGTTCCGCTTCATGTTCATGTCGGGGGTGGTGAAGCTGATAAGCGGCGACCCCAGCTGGTGGACTCTCTCGGCGCTGTCGTATCATTTCCTGACGCAACCGCTTCCCACTCCGCTGGCGTGGTACGTCGCGCGATTGCTGCCGGATGCATTGAAATTTGCCACCGGCGCGGTCTTTTTCGTCGAGCTGGCTCTGCCATTTCTGATATTCGGTCCGCGGCGGCTGCGCTTCCTCGCCGCGCTCGGCATCTTCCTGCTGCAGCTCTGCATCCTTCTCACCGGAAATTACAACTGGTTCAATCTCCAGACCATGCTGCTGTGTCTGTGCCTGTTCGACGACGGAGCACTGAAAAAAGTGTTTCCCAGCCGCCCGGCTGGCCTGTTCCATCGGCGCGCTTCGATCGTTCGACCGCGCAGGGCCACATCCTGGGTGGTCGGCGTGGCCGCCGCCGTGATCGTATTCTGCAGCCTGGTCGAGATGGATTTGCGCTTCGGCGGCCGTCCGCCTGCTGCGGCCATGGCCGTCGACGAATGGATCGAGCCGATGCACGTGGTCGGCAGCTATGGCCTCTTTGCCGTCATGACGAAGGAGCGCAACGAAATCGTCATCGAAGGTTCGCGCGATGGCGTCAACTGGCAGGAGTACGGCTTCCGGTACAAGCCGGGAAACGTGCATCGCGCAGCGCTCTGGAACATCCCTCACCAGCCGCGGCTCGACTGGCAGATGTGGTTCGCGGCTCTGGAGTCACCGCAGCATCTGCCGTGGTTTGCGCGCTTCCTCGAGCGGATACTCGAGAACCAGCCGGACGTGATGGCACTCCTGGACAAGAACCCCTTTCCCGGCAAGCCTCCCGCCTATGTGCGGGCCGCGTTCTACGAATACAAATTTTCCAGCGCCGAAGAGAAGGCCAAAGGCATTTGGTGGAGAAGGCGTCTGCTGGGCCTGTACTTCCCCGAGGCGCAATTGAAAAAACCCGCGCTGTCCCGATTCTCATTTTGAAACGCGGGAGCAGGGGATGAATGCGCGCGCTTGACCTGTGTTCCTTTGGAGCGCACGGTCCGCGGCTCACATCAGATCGAGGAAACGAATGAAAAAGCCACAGGCCCGCGGGTCGCTTCGCAGCTGTCTGATCGCGTCGGCGGTAGCTGTCGCTGCTACCACCACGGTCTCCGCCGCCACGCTCGGGGATCGCGTCGTGCCGGCCATCGTCGCGGAGCACGGTGTGACGCCTGCTGGCAGGGTGGCTCCCGCCACCCGGTTGCGTCTACAGGTCGTGCTTCCGATGCACAATTTGACCGGGCTGCGGAGCCTGCTTCACGACCAGATCTACAACAGGAACAGCGCGCTTTATCATCACTATCTTTCGGTGGCCGAATTCACGCAACGCTTCGGACCGGCGCAGAGCGACTATGATGCCGCGATCGCGTTTTTCAATGCGAACGGCCTCAGCGTCACGCACACCTATGCCAACCGCTATCTCTTCCAGGTCGAAGGCAATGCCTCCGACGTCGAGCGCGTTTTGAACGTGAGGCTCAATCTCTACAAACATCCCACCGAGAACCGCAACTTCATGGCGCCGGATCGCGAGCCGACGCTGGCGCTCAACGTGCCTGTGCTATCCATCACGGGCCTGAACAACTTCCAGCTTCCCACTCCCAGGCTGGTCAGATCTCCCGACGGCGACAACCGGCGCGGCGGCACCGGCTCCGGCCCGGGAGGTAATTTTCTGGGCAGCGACATGCGCGCCGCCTATTACGGGACCGGGAAGAAGGCCAAGCTCGTCGGAACGGGCCAGTCGTTGGGCCTGATGGAACTCGAAGGTTATATTCCAAGCGATATTCCGCTCTATTTCAGTACGTTCAATCAACCTCTCAACGTGCAGGTCAACGGCATCTCCGTCGACGGGACGGCGGTCGATTGCGGCAATTGCAATGACGGCGAACAGGCTCTCGACATCGAGTACTCGATCTCCATGGCGCCGGGCATGGATCAGGTGCAGGTCTATGTCGCGAGCGATCCCGTGGCCATCGAAGAGCGGATGGCATCTGACGACACGAGCAAGCAGTTGAGCACTTCGTGGGGCTATAACGAGGACTTCTCGGTCGAAGATCCGATCTATCAGGAGATGGCGGCGCAGGGGCAGTCGTGGTTCACCGCCAGCGGCGACAACGTGACCCTCGAAGCCAGCGGTCCGTGGCCGGAAGAAGATGCGAATATCATCGCCGTCGGTGGAACGGATCTTGTGACCAATGGCGCCGGTGGATCGTGGAAGTCGGAACCGGGCTGGCAGTACAGCGCATCGGGGCCGTCGGTCGACAAGAAAATTCTTATCGAATCCTACCAGCTTCCCTACATCAACAGCGAGAACCTCGGCTCGAAGAAGTTGCGCAACGTGTCTGACGTCTCTGCGAATGCCGATACCGATATGGAGGTCTGCTCGGACGGCAGTTGCAACGGAGGGTGGGGTGGTACGAGTTTCGCGTCTCCCACCTGGGCGGGGTTTGCTGCGCTCGCCAACCAGCAGGCAGTGGGCGAAGGCAAGCCGACGATCGGCTTCATCAATCCCACCCTCTACCCGGAATACCAGAGCGATCCGAAGATGACGCACGATATTATTGGCAACAAGAGCGGCAAGTACCCTGCAGTAAAGGGCTATGACCTTCTGGGCGGCCTGGGATCGCCGACCGGCACAAAGACGATCAAGGCTCTTATGGGAAAATAGGAACCTGCGAGAACCTGCTCCCTCTACCCCATCTTCATGGGGGAGAGGGCTGGGGTGAGGGGGGCTCTCCACCATTCAGAACCATGATATTCGCCTTCACCGGCACGTACTTCGATGTGTGTTCTGTTACCACCGCCCCCTCACCCTGTATCCCCGTGAAAGAGGGGGAGAGGGGTTTTCATTGCGCGATGAGCGCCGACTACACTTCGGTTGCGCTTTCAGTGCCCGAGCAATCTTGTCGCGACGGGCTTCCACCACGGGCTTGCATAGAGCCAAACTGCAATGAGCTCGATCGCCAGTCCCCAGATCGCTCCAATAAGATAGGCGGGGTGCAATCGGCGCCTGGTGAACAGATCGTAGAAACCGATCGCCGCAACCAGAAGAAAGTCGCTGAGGTAGTCTACGGCCCAATTCGCCCAGAAGCTGTGGCCCAGCAGCTTTTCCAGCGCTTCGCCCCACCAGCGCGCAAAGCCCGCGTCGCTGATGAAGATGGTGGCCAGGAGGATGAGGCGCTTGTGCGCCGAAGATGTGTTTCGACACAGGATGGCCGCGCTGGCGAGTACGGCGAAGTTGAGGAGGTCGGCGAGCTGGATGCTCAGGAAAGACGGATCATTGTCGGGCGTCCCGAAATGGAGATTGTCGACGACATAAGCCGTCGAGAGGCCCAGAACGACCATGACGGGGGCAAGGATTGCGGTTGCGACACCCAGCTTGCGGTGAAGGTCGACTCGTTTGTTGCGGATGAGCAGAACTTGCGCCGTCAAGAGACACAGCCACGCGACAAAAGCCGCACCGTGAATGTGAACGATCAAAGGGTAGGGCGGCCTGTGCGCTCCGACGTGGCGCAGGATATCGGGCACGAACCCCATCAGGATTCCGAGCCAGATGATCGCCACCATCGCGAGGAAGAAATTGCGATCGGATTTGTGCCAGGGCGCAAAGCGTCTTTTTTCGGCGGTCACCTCAAGCCCCCCTCGAGCCCATATCCGGACGATCGCGATTGTCTGTTATTCCTCAGGCGATCGACCGGCGCCCGGGTCGTGTGTTCCACTCCGCTCTTATTTTGTCCTGTGGCACCAGACTGCGCAACTCACCTGTGCATCACGGATTTGCCCGCGTTTTTCACGAGGTCGTCGACCACGGCCGGATCGGCGAGCGTGCTGGTGTCGCCGAGATTGGCGAGGTCGCGCTCGGCGATCTTGCGCAGGACGCGGCGCATGATCTTGCCGGAACGCGTCTTGGGCAGGGCGGGGGCGAACTGAATGATGTCGGGCCGCGCAATTGCCGAGAGGTGCTTCGACACGAATTGCTTCAATTCCTGTGCGAGCCCGTCGGATGGGACCTCGCCGAGGACGAGCGTGACATAGGCGTAGATGCCCTGGCCTTTCAGTTCGTGCGGCATGCCGACGACCGCGGCTTCGGCCACTTTCGGATGCGCGACGAGGGCCGACTCCACTTCGGCGGTGCCGAGCCTGTGGCCGGAGACGTTGATCACGTCGTCGACGCGGCCGGTGATCCAGTAATAACCGTCGTTGTCGCGGCGGCAGCCGTCGCCCGTGAAATACTTGCCGGGATATGTCTTGAAATAGGTGTCGATGAAACGCTGGTGATCGCCATAGACGGTGCGCATCTGGCCCGGCCAGGAATCGGCGATCACCAGATTGCCTGCCGCTTCGCCTTCCAGCACGCGACCCTCCGCGTCAACCAGTTCGGGCCGGATGCCGAACAGCGGCTTCGTCGCCGAGCCGGGTTTCAGATTCGTGGCGCCGGGCAGCGGCGAGATCAGAATCCCGCCCGTTTCCGTCTGCCACCATGTGTCCACGATGGGGCAACGCCCGTCGCCCACCACGCGGTGATACCAGAGCCATGCTTCCGGATTGATCGGCTCACCCACGCTGCCGAGCAGGCGTAGCGACGCGCGGCTCGTGCGCCGGACCGGCTCTTCGCCTTCGCGCATCAGCGCGCGGATCGCCGTCGGCGCCGTGTAGAAAATGTTGACCGCATGTTTGTCGATCACCTCCCAGAAGCGCGAGGAGGAAGGGTGGGTTGGCACGCCTTCGAACATCAACGTGGTGCCGCCATTGGCGAGCGGGCCGTAGACGATGTAGCTGTGCCCCGTCACCCAGCCGACGTCCGCGGTGCACCAGTAAATGTCGCCGTCGTGGTAATCGAACACCCAGCGATGGGTATTCGCGACGTAAAGCAGATAGCCGCCGCTAGTGTGCAGCACGCCCTTGGGTTTTCCGGTCGAACCGCTGGTGTAGAGAATGAAAAGCGGATCCTCCGCGTTCATCTCCATCGGTTCGCAGTCCGCAGAGGTCTTCGCGGCTTCCTCCTCGTACCAATGATCGCGACCCTCCTGCATCGCCGTTTTCGCGCCCGTGCGACGGACGACAAGCACGCTCTTCACGTCCGGGCAGGAAGCGAGCGCGCGATCCGTGTTGGTCTTGAGAGGAATGGTCCTTCCGCCGCGCAAGCCTTCGTCCGCCGTGATGACCAGCGTGCTCCCGCAATCCTGGATACGGTTGGCGAGGCTGTCGGGCGAAAAGCCGGCGAAGACCACGGAATGCATCGCGCCGATGCGGGCGCAGGCCAGCATCGCAAAGGCCGCTTCGGGAATCATCGGCAGATAGATCGTCACCCGGTCGCCGCGGCGAACCCCGTGCGCCTTCAGCACATTGGCAAATCGGCAGACCTGCTCGTGCAGTTCTGCGTAGGTGATGGCGCGGGAGTCTCCGGGGTCGTCTCCTTCCCACAGGATCGCCGTCTGCGTTGCGCGGTGCGGAAGGTGCCGGTCGATGCAGTTTGCCGACACGTTCAGCGTGCCGTCCTCGAACCAGCGAATGTGGAGACTGCGTGCGTCGAAGGAGACGTCCTTTACCCGCGTGAAAGGCTTGATCCAGTCGAGCCGTTTCGCCTCCTCGTGCCAGAACGCCTCCGGATCGCGAAGGGCGCGCGCGTGCATCTCCTCATATTTCGTGCGATCGACATGTGCTCGCGCGTTCCATTCCGCAGGTACCGCAAAGATTTCGTCCGACATCGGCGCGTCCCCGGGATGGCTGGCCCCGCGATATTGGCCGCCGCGCGCTGCCGCTTCAACCCTTCCGCGCTCCCGCAATTTTTCGCTAGGCTCGACAATCCGTGAGGAGACTCATCAGGACGAAGAACGGGCCAGCGGCGGCATACAAGCCCGCGATGAGCGATGCTGCGGTCAGTCTCAAGACGGGAAAAACGTGGGAACAATGGTTCTCGGTGCTCGACGGGGCAGGCGCGGCCGGCCTCGCGCATCGCAACATCGCCGGAATGTTGTCGGAAAAATACGATGTCGGCCCCTGGTGGTGCCAGATGGTGACGGTCGAATATGAGCGGGCGCGCGGCTTGCGGCAGAAACACGAGACCGCAACGGGCTACAGCGTCAGCGTGTCGAAGACGATCCCTTGCAGCGTTGCCGCGCTCTATCGCGCCGCCGCGGATGCCCGTTCGCGAAAGAAATGGTTTCCCGAAGGCGTGTTCGAACCCAGTTCGCAGACGAAGGACAAGTATCTGCGGGGCAACTGGAACGGCGGGGCGCGGCTGGAGATCGGCTTCATCGAGAAGGGCGAAAACAAATCCCAGATCAGCATCCAGATCGGCAAGCTCGCCAGGAAGTCCGAAGTGGAATCCGAGCGCGCCGCCTGGAAGAGTGCACTGGCCCGCCTCGTACCGCTGCCGAAGTAGCGTCTTCTCGCCCCTTGTTTCAGGGCAAGAGGGCCGGGTCAGGTGAGCGATCCGCGAACCAATCGTCGAAAATAGTTGCACGCCGCGTGCATCTTTCCAATACCTTGCTGTCTTGGATGCCCCTCGCCAGCCTCTCTCCCTGAAGAATGGGAGAGAGGAATAATAAGGACCGTCATGCAGCTGCATCTTTCCTCCTGGCCGGAGATCGAATCGTATCTGGCGAAGTCGAAGACGATCCTGATTCCGATCGGGTCGACGGAGCAGCACGGGCCGACTGGGCTCCTGGGCACCGACGCGCTGTGCGCGGAGATCATTGGCCGGCGCGCGGGCGATGAAGCGGGTTTTCTTGTTGCGCCCACCTTCAATGTCGGCCAGGCGCAGCATCACATGGCGTTTCCAGGAACGATCACGCTGCGGCCTTCCACCATGATCGCGGCGATGGCGGATTGGGCGCGTTCGCTCGCCCACCATGGCTTCGAGCGCCTCTACTGGCTGAACGGGCATGGCGGCAACATCGCCACCATCAATGCGGCGTTTTCCGAGATCTACCATTCTGGCAGTCTCGCCGTGGAGGGCACGCGCGCCACCCCTCTGCGCTGCAAGCTGCGCAACTGGTGGGAGCTGCCAGGGGTCGGCGATCTCAACCGGCAGCTGTTTCCGGTGGGCGAGGGGCACCATGCCACGCCCTCGGAAGTCTCGGTGACCTGGTTCGCGTATCCCGAGGCGCAGAAGCGCGTGGCGATGGAGCCCAGGATCGCCCCGCTCGGCCCGATCCACGATGCAGCCGATTACCGCCGCCGCTTTCCCGACGGCCGCATCGGCTCCGATCCCAGCCAGGCGAGTCCGGCGGCCGGCGAAAAAATCGTCGCCGCCGCCGTCAAGGCCGTGATCGCCGAAGTCAGGCAGTTCGCGGAGTCCTGATCGCACTTTCTCGCCCGCCGCTTGACTTGGGGTGGGGCCGGTCCAAGATCGGCGGTCCCGGGGGCGCCTGCCGACGCATCGGCGGGCTGAGATCGCGAGTCGCGCGAGTCCCTTTGAACCTGATCCGGCTCAAACCGGCGTAGGGAGAGGTCTCATGAACAAGCCACTGTTGAACGCGCGGCCTGTCACCAACGATGTGGTGACGCGCGGCAGCCTGCCCGGCTCGCGCAAGCTCTATGTCGAGGGCGTGCCCTTTCGGGAGGTCGCGCTTTCGGGCGGCGAGCCGCCGCTTCGCCTCTACGACACATCCGGTCCGTATACGGACGAATCGGCCGCCATCGACATCGAACGGGGGCTTGCGGTGCCGCGGCGCGAATGGATTGCGGCGCGCGGAGACACGGAAGAGTACGAGGGCAGGGCGCGGCGGCCCGAGGACGACGGGCTGAAGCGGGGCGAGCTGCTTTCCGTGCCGCAATTCGATCGTGCCGGCCGCAGGCCCTTGCGCGCGAAGCCCGGTCGAAATGTGACGCAGCTGCATTATGCGCGCGCCGGGCTTATCACCGCGGAGATGAAGTTCATCGCCGCGCGGGAGAATCTCGGCCGCTCGGGCATTCGCGATGGCACGAGTTTCGGGGCGTCCATTCCCGAAGAGATCACTCCAGAATTTGTGCGAAGCGAAGTGTCGCGGGGCCGCGCCATCATCCCGGCCAACATCAATCATCCCGAAAGCGAGCCGATGATCATCGGCCGCAATTTCCTCACCAAAGTCAACGCGAACATCGGCAACTCCATCGTTACTTCCGGGGCTGCCGAGGAGGTGGAAAAGCTCGTCTGGTCGATCCGCTGGGGCGCCGACACGGTGATGGACCTCTCGACCGGCCGCCACATCCACACCATCCGCGAATGGATCGTGAGGAACGCGCCGGTGCCGATCGGCACCGTGCCGATCTATCAGGCGCTGGAGAAGGTGGGCGGCGTCGCCGAGGACATGACCTGGGAGATCTACCGCGACACGCTGATCGAGCAATGCGAGCAGGGGGTCGATTATTTCACGGTGCATGCCGGCGTGCGCCTCGCGCACATCCCGCTCACCGCCGAGCGCGTCACGGGCATCGTCAGCCGCGGCGGCTCGATACTCGCGAAATGGTGTCTCGCCCATCACAGGGAGAATTTCCTCTATATCCATTTCGAGGAAATCTGCGAGTTGCTGGCGCGCTACGACGTGTCGTTCTCGCTGGGCGACGGACTGCGTCCGGGCTCCATCGCCGACGCGAACGATGCCGCGCAATTCGCCGAGCTCGAGACGCTGGGCGAACTCAATCGTATTGCCCAGGCGCACGACGTGCAGGTGATGATCGAGGGGCCGGGCCATGTTCCCATGCACAAGATCAAGGAGAACATGGAGCGGCAACTCGCGGTCTGCGACGAAGCGCCGTTTTATACGCTGGGCCCCCTGACGACCGATGTGGCGCCGGGCTACGACCACATCACCAGCGCCATCGGCGCGGCGATGATCGGCTGGTTCGGCACCGCGATGCTCTGTTACGTGACGCCGAAAGAGCATCTGGGTCTGCCCGATCGCGACGACGTGAAGGCGGGCGTGATCGCCTACCGCATCGCCGCACATGCGGCCGATCTTGCCAAAGGCCATCCCGCCGCAAGGCTGTGGGACGACGCGATGAGCAAGGCGCGATTCGAGTTCCGCTGGCGGGATCAGTTCGCACTCGCCCTCGATCCCGAGACAGCACAGGCCTTCCACGATGAGACGCTGCCGGCCGATGGCGCCAAGGTCGCACATTTCTGCTCCATGTGCGGTCCCAAATTCTGCTCGATGAAAATCAGCCAGGAAGTCCGCGACGCCGCCCGCGGACAGAACGACACGCTTTCATCCGCCCAAATCCGCGCCGCGATGGAGAAGAAGTCCGCGGAGTTCCGGGCGCGTGGTTCGGAGATTTATATACCAGCAGCGGAGTAATCATACCTGGGACCCCTGGCGTCCCGCCCGCATGCGGCCGAGACGGCCGCCGTTGCAGGAAAGACAAGACGATCACTCACGACAGCGGAACAAGTTCCACGATCGGAATGCGGCGGGTGGTGCGCGTCTGATAGGTGTCGTAGTCGGGATAGAGCGCGGCGGCGTCGCGCCAGATTTTGCGGTAGCGCTCGGACTCCGGGTCCACCGTCTCGACGCGCACGCGTATGCGCCGGCCCCGGATATCGACTTCGGCAACACCAGCGGCTTCGAGATTGAGGTACCAATCGGGATGCTTCGGCGAACCCGCGAAGGAGGCGATGAGCGCAAACCCCTTATCCGTCGTCACGTAGAGAAGCGGCACGGTGCGCAATTGGCTGGATTTGCGTCCCTTCACATCGAGCAGCAGGACTGGCGCGCCGGAGAATTTGCCGCCGACGCGGCCGCCGCTGATGCGGTAGAGGAAATTGTGCACGGCCACGGCCGATTTGACGACAAATTTGGGTGGCGGTCCGCCCGGCATGGATTCCTCCTTCACGGGCGCAGGCCCCGGCGCCCGGTGAGTCCATGATAGATCAGCAGAACGACAATCGCACCGATGATCGCGACGAACATCGACACCAGATTGAAATGAAAGGCGTCGAAGCCCGCGAGCTGGCGGAAGATGAAACCGCCGACCATCGCGCCCACGAAGCCGAGCGCCATGTTGACCATGCAGCCTTCGCCGCGGCTGTTGACGATGCGGTTCGCAATGAAGCCGGTGATCAGTCCGAAAAATATCCAGCCCAGAAGAGACATGCGGCGTACTCCAAAACGTCAGTTTGTACGGGCGCGCATTCTAATTCCCAAGGCCAATTTGTCGAAGCGTGGGCGGGAGCGATGCATCGATGAGCTTCTTGAAATCCGCCTGCAACTCGCGGCGCTGCGCGTCGGAGAGATCGTTCTGCGTGGGTGGCCAGAGGGCTTGCGTGGCGGCGAGCCGCGGCAGGGCGCCGTTCGGCAGAAGCGCCGCGCGCGAAGCGATGATGGTGCCGCTGTCCGCCTCCAGAAGGACAAGGCGCCAAGAGATAAAGGCGCCGACGCGCGGATTGCCGTTGTGATAATCCCGGCGATAGAGCCCGAGGCCACCGAGCTGGTGATCGCTGCGGCCGATCTCGTCGCCGCGCCAGTCACGCAGCACCACGAGATAGGCATCGACCGGCGTTTCCGGCACGGGCAGTTCGCGGATGTGGCGCATCAGGGAGGAGTAGGTCCAGGTGTCGAAATTCTGATGTTCGATCGCGATCGCCTGCACCGCATGGTGTGCGCCGAGTTTGGCCGCGATGGCGCGTGTGATGCTGTCATCGATGCCCCAATCGGAAATCTCGAGAAAGCTCGCCTCTGGGGGCGCGATCCATTCGAAACGCGAAGGCGGGACGCGCTCGAACATGCAGGTGTCGCCGAGCGCGGCAATGATGCCGATAGATTTGATGTTCGGTCGCGCGGGCTTCGGAGTCCAGGCGGACAACATAATGAAAATGAGTACCGCGAGCAGGGCGCGAGTCACTGAAAATCCCGCAGCAAAGATTTCCTCCCCCGCGCGCAGCGTGGGGGAGGTGCCCCGAAGGGGCGGAGGGGGCCTTCCGGCGGCGCGCGTTTCCCCCTCCACCGCTTCGCGGTCCCCCGCGCAAGCGCGGGGGAGGAAATTGGTCCGTCGGGTGAGGGGTCGCTCACGGAATCACCACGACCTTTCCTTGCGCCTTGCGGTCCATGAGGAGGCGGATGGCTTCGCCGGCGCGGGCGAGGGGAATGCGCGCCGAGATGTGAGGCTTGAGCCTGCCGTCCGCGATCCAGTTCGCAATTTCGGCCAGATCCGCGAAGCCTTTTTTCGGGTTGCGCGCGACCGCCGCCCCCCAGAACACTCCCATTATGCTGCAGCCCTTGAGAAGTGTGAGATTGAGCGGGACGCGGGGGATTTCGCCGGCCGCAAACCCGACGACGAGATAGCGCCCAGCCCAGTTCATCGCTCGTAGCGCGGGCTCGGCGTAGTCGCCGCCTACCGGATCGTAGAGCACGTCGGCGCCATTCCCGCCCGTCAGCCGCTTGATGTCGTCCGAAAGCGATTTCTGCTGTTCCTTTGAAAGCCGCTCCGCCGGGTAGACGAAGCCGTCCGCCGCACCAAGGCTGCGCGCCAGATCGACTTTCTCCTGTGTCGAGGCGCCGGCGATCACGCGCGCGCCCATCGCGTGGCCGATCTCGATGGCGGCGAGGCCGACGCCGCCCGCCGCGCCCATCACGACGAGCGTCTCATCGGATTTGAGGAGGGCGCGATCCTTCAGCGCGTGCCACGACGTGCCGTAGGCGACAACGAAAGACGAGGCAGCGTCGAAATCGAGTTGGGCGGGCACCGGAATGCAGCGCGCTGCATCGGCAATCGCTTCTTCGGCGAAGCCGCCATGCCCGATGGAGGCGGTCACCCTGTCACCCACCTTTGGCGCGGTGACCCCTTCGCCGATCTCCTTTACGATTCCGGCGATCTCCCCGCCTGGTGCGAAGGGCAGGGCCGGTTTGAACTGATATTTGTCCTGGATCAGCAGCACGTCGGGAAAATTCACGCCGCAGGATTTCACGCTGATGACGACCTGCCCCTTGCCGGGGCTGGGACTGGGCACATCCTGAACCACCAGCTCTTCGGGCGGCCCGTAACGGGTACAGAGTGCGGCTTTCATGGGAATTCTCCGGGGGCCGGGCGACACTAAGGGGGCATCGCGAAGCCGCCAAGAGCGGGCCCGATTCCCAGCACACCGGCGCGGGCCTATAGTGGGTCGGGCAGGGGAGTCTCTCGCAGGGAGATGACGATGAAGAAAATTGTTTTTGCGATGCTGGGATTGGCGATGTTGCCGACGCCGCCGGCGTACGCATTTTCCGGGTGTCTTCAGGTCGGGCTCATCTGGAGCTGGAAACCGCTCGACAAGAAGACGCTCATTGTCGAGGACCAGCTGCACGAGAAGTTCAGGCTCGGCCTGATGGGCTATTGTCCCGCGCTTCCCTACAAGCTCACGCTCGGTTTCAAGGCGCTCGGTGCTACGACCGGGCTGGATTGTGTTTCGAGAGGCGACGAGGTGATTTCATACGATGTCGGCCGCCCCTATACCTGTCCTGTCATGAGTATTGCTCCGTATACGCCCGAAATGGAGAAAACCGATCAGCCCGCCGCTGCGCACCAGGGAACAGCCGCGAATTCACCCTGAAGTTCTTCGCTGTAGCGCGGGCAACGACGCTTCCACGAGCGCCCGCGCCGGGCGGCGCTCGCCGACGGTGGCATCGCGGGTGTTGCGGATCGGCGCGGTGATGATGTCGCCCACGGCGTCCGGATCCACCAGTCCCATGCGGCCGAGGAGAAAGGCGATCGCCGTCTCTGCGGCGCGGCCGGCCCCGTCGTCGATCTTGAGCGCGATGCCAAGGCCGTGCCCGGGAACGATGGCGGCGTAGACGCCTTCCGCGCCCGTCTTGACCGCGACCCGGCCCCGGCCGGCGCGCATGAGCGCGGTGCAGACACGGCCCGTCCCCGCCACAAGTTCGGGCCGCGCCATCATCGCGCTCGCGATGCGCCTGGCGGCGGCAGCGCGGCCGGGCGCCTGGGTCTCAGGTGCGGCGAACTGCGCCAGCGAGCGCGCGAACGCGGCGAGCGGCAGCGCAAAAATGGGCGCCGCGCAGCCGTCGACGGCCCAGGGCAATTCACCGGCGATGCCGGAAAGTTCCCCCAATGTCTTTTCGACCGCTTGCTGCACGGGATGGTCGTGGCGCTCATAACCCGCGACGGAAACGTTCCAATGCCGCGCGAGGGTAAGAAATCCCGCATGTTTGCCCGAGCAGTTGTTGTGGAGGCGGGTCGGCTTCTCTCCGCGCCGGATCACCTCGTCCCGGACGGGCTCGTAGCGCGCCGGATGCACACCGCAAGCGAGGTCGCTTTCGCCGAGGCCCAGACGTTCGAGCCACGCCTCAACGCGGTCGGTGTGCATCGGTTCGCCCGAATGCGACGCGCAGGCCAGCGCGATCTCGTCCTCGCCGAGCGCGAAAGCCTCGGCGGCTCCGGATTCGACGAGCGGCAGCGCCTGAATCGGCTTGAGCGCGGAGCGGGGATAGACGGGCAACGCAACGTCCCCGAGGCCGAAGAGGAGGTTCCCGTCGGCGTCGCAGATCGCGACGGCGCCGCGATGCACGCTCTCCACGAGCGTGCCCCTGGTGACTTCGACGAGAACCGGATCGGCCACGGGGCACCTCCACGAGCGGCCATGGTTTCATAACGCAAGCCGGGGCATTCCGCGCGGGTATTTGCGCGGTGCCGGCAGATTCGCGTTTGCCTGCCGGCATGTATAGTGAGGCGTTGGAAACGCACCGCCGCATGACTCCCGCCCTTTCGATTTCGCATCTGCGCAAAGTCTATCGCCGCGGCACGGTCGGCATCGAGGATCTCTCGCTCGATGTCGCGCCTGGCGATTTCTTCGGATTCCTTGGCCCCAACGGGGCCGGAAAGACCACGACCATTCTCTGCGTGACCGGGATCGCCGAACCGACCGCAGGGCGCATCGAAGTGTTCGGGGTCGACGCCGTCAAAAACTATCGGGAGGCGCGCCGGCTGATCGGCCTGTCGCCCCAGGAATTCAACGTGGATTCCTTTGCCAACGCGCGGGACATCGTCGACTGGATGGGCGGCTATTTCGGCATGAAAGCCGCTGTGCGGCGCGCCCGCGTCGACATGCTGCTCGAGAAATTCGAGCTGACCGCTCACGCCAGGAAGAGGTTTCGCGAGCTCTCGGGCGGTCTCAAGCGCCGGGTCATGCTGGCGCGGGCCCTGATCAACGATCCCGCGCTTCTGATTCTCGACGAGCCCACGGCGGGCGTCGACGTCGAATTGCGACGGGATCTCTGGCGTTACCTGCAGGAGCTGAACCGCGAGGGCAAGACGATCTTCCTCACCTCGCATTATCTGGAGGAGGTAGAGCGGCTGTGCCGCAACATCGCCATCGTGTCGGCAGGACTTCTCGTAAAGCAGGGGCCGAAAGAGGAGTATGTCGGTGAGCCCGGCGGATTGGAAGCGGCGTATCTGCGCGCGACCGGCGCAAAGCCCGACAGCGTCGCGGCGCCGGCGGCATGAGCGCGAAATCGCCGGCGATCAACTGGATCGGGCTGTGGACGATCATCCGCCGCGAATGGTCGCGACTGATGCGGGTGCCGATCCAGGCTTTTCTCGCGCCCTGGATCTCCGCGCTTCTGTTCATCTTCATTTTCGGATTTGTGGTGGGCGGCCGCATCGCCCATATCGGCGGCCATCGCTATCTCGAATTCGTGCTGCCCGGCATCCTGATGATGAACATCGTCAATTCCGCCTTCCTGCAATCTTCTTCGCAGGTCTATTTCTCCCGCTTCCTGCGCTACGTCGAGGAGGCGCTGGTCTCTCCACTTTCCTATGCGGAGATGATTGCGGGCGCGCTTGCGGTGGTCATCGCCCGCTCGATAATTACGGCGATTGGAATCCTTATCATCGCCGCCTGCTTCGGCGCAACCTCGATCGACGGTGTGGCGGAATTTCTCTTCTGGGTGGTTTCGGTCGCGATGGTGTTCGGGCTGCTCGGCATCGTCATCGGGCTGTGGGCGGACAATTTCGAGCAGCTGACGATCCTGAATGTCTTCTTCATCACGCCGCTCTCCTTCGTGGGCGGCGTCTTCAACACGATCGGGATGCTTCCGCCCTGGCTGCGCTGGCTGGCCTACGGCAACCCCTTTTTCTATTTCATCAATGGCCTCAGGCACGCCATGATCGGTTTTACGGAATCCTCGCAAATATTGGGCTTCGGCATCGCGCTCGGGCTCGCCGCCCTGATGAGCATCGCGGTCTGGCGCCTCTACGCGACCGGTTATGGGCTGAGGGAATAGGCGCATTGCGGCCGCCTCGCTGCGCTCGGGCGGGCGTGTCCGGCGCCGCTCCTATTGTTTGGCGCCGAACGTCATAGTAAGGCCTGACTCTCAGGGCCGGTCGCCCCGCTGCCGATTCTTGCCACGTCGAAGGAACAACCTATGTTGTGTTCACGCATGCTGTTGGCCGCGCTGCTCGGTGCCGGCACGCTCGCGCCGTCGCTCGCGTCTGCTGCGAGCCCGCAGTCGGAGATCCTGGGCTCTTTCAAGAGCTGGTCCGCCTACACAACCGGCAGCGGCGACGCCAAGGTCTGCTATGCCCTTTCGCGTCCGGTGAGTTCGGAACCGAAAAAGATCAAGCGCGACCCGACCTATTTTCTGATCAACGATTGGCCCGGCCGCAAAGCGAAAGCCGAGCCGGAGATCGTGCCCGGCTACCAGTACAAGGAAGGGATGGGTGTTACCGCCGAAGTGGGCGCCGACAAGTTTTCGTTCTTCACCAAGAACGAGGGCGGTGCCGGCGGCGCCTGGGTGGAGGCCGAGGCGGACGAGGCCCGCCTGATCGACGCGATGAAGTCGGCCACCGAGATGACGGTGACCGGCATCTCGAAGCGCGGCACCTCCACACACGACACCTACTCTCTCGCCGGTCTCTCCGACGCGCTGGACAAGGTCCATCAGACGTGCGGGATGTGAGACGGAGTGACCGCGGCCAGGTCCCTGATAGGTCTTGATCGCGAAGCGCTGAAGGCGGCGCTGGTCGCAGAAGGCGTCGGGCAGAGGGAAGCCCAGATGCGTGCGCGCCAATTGTGGAACTGGATCTACGTTCACGGCGCGCAGGCCTTTGAGGACATGACGAATCTGGCGAAGCCGTTTCGCCTGTTCATGGGCGAACGTTTCGCGCTGATCCGCCCCGAAATAATGGCCGAACAGATTTCGAGCGACGGCACGCGCAAATGGCTTCTGCGCGCGGCGCCCGGCGTCGAGTTCGAAACGGTGTTTATTCCCGAGGCCGGCCGCGGCACGCTCTGCGTGTCCTCGCAGGTGGGTTGCACGCTCAATTGCCGATTTTGCCACACCGGCACCCAGAAACTCGTGCGCAACCTCAGTCCGGGCGAAATCGCGGGCCAGGTCATGGTTGCGCGCGATGCACTCCGCGATTGGCCCTCGACTTCGAAAAACCGGCGGGTCACCAATGTGGTGATGATGGGCATGGGCGAGCCGCTCTACAATTTCGACAATGTGAAGGCCGCGCTGGCGATCGTCTCCGACGGCGACGGGCTTGCGCTGTCGAAGCGTCGCATCACGCTTTCGACGGCGGGCGTGGTGCCGATGATCCCGCGCGCGGGCGCCGAGATCGGCTCGGCGCTCGCGATTTCACTGCATGCCGCCCGCGACAGCCTGCGCGACGTTCTGGTGCCGCTGAACCGCAAATATCCGCTCGTGGAGCTGATGGGCGCCGCGCGCGCCTATCCCGGGCTTTCCAACTCGCGGCGCATCACCTTCGAATATGCGATGCTCAAGGATGTGAACGACAGCGTGGCCGATGCGCGTGAACTCGTGCGGCTTGTTCGCGGCATTCCATCAAAAATCAATCTCATTCCCTTCAACCCGTGGCCGGACGCGCCCTACGAATGCTCGTCCTGGGAGCAGATCGAGAAATTCGCCGAGATCGTCAACCGCGCCGGCTATGCCTCGCCCGTGCGCACGCCGCGCGGCCGCGACATCATGGCCGCCTGCGGCCAACTCCGGAGCGAAAGCGTGAAGCCGCGCGCCAGTGCGCGGCTCGCGGAAATTCGCCCCGCGCAGCCAGCGTCGATGCCGGGATAATGTTTGTACAGGGGAGTGAACCCCTTTACGTGCTCCCAAGATTTGCAAGCGATCAGCAAGGTCGTCGTCACGCGAAAGGCGGCACGTTGGGGTAAATGTCCAGGACTGGTCCCAGCGCCGATTTGAGCGGCCCGAGCCAGGGCTCGTAGTTGCGCCAGTACTCGGTGGCTTCTCGTGTGATGGGCTTGCGCACCTGTTCGGCGCTGACGGAACTCATCGATCGCGTGTTTTCGTGAAACCGCAGACATCCCTCTTCGAAGGGCAGGCCGAGATATTTCAACAGCCGGCGAATTTCGGCTTCGGGCTCCCTTACCAAATCTTCGTAGATCACGCG